>Ga0307436_1001202_pt1 | contig 11586 bp, 10 predicted proteins | sample SalMarWE160440MG_FD_202513 | JGI IMG/M metagenome (GOLD analysis project Ga0307436, IMG submission 202513) | Salt marsh sediment microbial communities from the Plum Island Ecosystem LTER, Massachusetts, United States - WE1604-40 | ecosystem: Environmental > Aquatic > Marine > Intertidal zone >...
CAACGCCGGCTCTGCCTTGACCGCGGGCGGCGGCGCCGGCATGGCCATGGTCGCCACCCATGTCTCGGCGGCGACCGCCTCCCTCGTCTGGATGGGAATCGAGTGGGCGAAACACGGCCGCCCCACCCTGGTCGGGCTCGCCACCGGAACCATCGCCGGTCTTGCGACCATCACGCCAGCCTCCGGCTTCGTCGGCCCCTTCGGCGCCTTCGTGATCGGCATTCTCGCCGGCTTCGGCTGCTACTACGCCACCGCCTATGTGAAGATGCGACTCAAGATCGACGACTCGCTCGACGTGCTGGCGGTGCATGGCGTCGGCGGCGCATCCGGCACGCTGCTCACCGCCATTTTCGCCGTGCCGTTCTTCGCCGGCATGGGGCTCGCGGATGGCCGCGACATGGTCTCGCAAATCGGCGTCCAGGCGACGGGGGTGGCGGCGACCGCCCTGTGGTCGGCGGCGATCACCTTCGTGCTCGTCAAGCTCATAGATGGATGGGTCGGATTCACGGTCACCAAGGAAGAGGAAATCGAGGGTCTCGACATCCGCACCCACGGCGAAAAGGGTTACGAGTTCTGAGCGCCTGACGGCGCCAAGAGCGGCGCAAGACCTGGGGGGCCGGGAGAGCGGAATCTCCCGGCCCCTTGTAACCGCCAGAATCTTCGGCATAGAATCGTTTATGTTTTGTACCGGCCCAAGCGCCGTTCCGGCGCGGGCGCGCTAACGATGGCGCGCACCGTCGTCACCCGCAGGTCCGAACCCGGCGTCGTCGCCCGCCGCCTGAGGGAGGTGGCGGGTGTGGTGCTCATCGGCCTCGCCATGGCGGTGCTGCTGGCGCTCGCCAGCTTCGAGGCGACCGACCCCTCCTTCAATCACGCCGCGAGCGGACCGATCAAAAACCTGATCGGCCGGCCGGGGGCTTACGGCGCCGATTTGCTGCTGCAAAGCTTCGGGCTCGCCTCGGGCGTCATCGTCGCGCTGTTCGGCATTTGGGGTTGGCGGATTGCCGCCCGCCGCAGTTTCCGCTGGCCGTGGCTGCGGGCGGCCCTGTTGCCGTTCATTTTGGTGGCGCTCAGCGTCGCGCTCGCCGTCCTGCCGTGGCCGCCGTCGTGGCCGTTCGGCGCGGGGCTCGGCGGCGTCGTCGGCGGCCTGACCTTGGCGCAGGTCGTGGAGGGAACGCAAAGCATTGGCCTCGGGGCGGACGCCCGCATCGCCGGGCTGATCGCCGCCCTATTCGCGCTCGCCGGTTTCATCGCCGCCAGCGCCGTCACATGGGCCGAATGGCGCGCCGCAGGCTTGGGCGCGATCGGCGGGTTGCGCGCGCTGCGCACCGTGGTTCTGGTCTTCGCCGGCTGGCTGGAGCGTTTGGGCCGTTCGCGCCAAAGAGACGAGCGCGAGGCGGTGGAGCCGAAGCTGGAGCGCGTGCATCGCCGCGATCTGATCGCGCCGCCCAAGAAACGGCGCAAGGTCTCGCGCCAGGGCACGCTCGATCTGGTGCAATCCGGGCAATATCAGTTTCCGCCTTTGGATCTGTTGCAGGACCCGCCGGCCTCGGTGCGCGCCGCCGTGGACGAAGGCGGGCTCACGGCCAATGCGCGGCTCCTCGAATCTGTGCTGGAAGATTTCGGCGTGCGCGGCGAGGTCGTCAAAGTGCGCCCCGGCCCGGTCGTGACGCTTTACGAGCTCGAACCCGCGCCCGGCACCAAAACCAGCCGGGTGATTTCCTTGGCCGACGACATCGCGCGGTCCATGAGCGCGGTGTCGGCGCGCGTGGCCGTCATTCCCGGCCGCAACGTCATCGGCATCGAACTGCCGAACGTCAACCGCGAAACGGTTTTCCTGCGCGAATTGTTGGCCTCGCCCGGCTATGAGCGCACGGCCGCCGAATTGGCCCTGGTGCTGGGCAAGGACATCGGCGGCGCCCCGGTGATCGTGGATTTGGCGCGCATGCCGCATCTGCTGGTCGCGGGCACCACGGGCTCGGGAAAGTCGGTGGCGATCAACGCGATGATTTTGTCGCTGCTGTTCCGGCTCGCGCCGGACCGCTGCAAACTCGTTCTCATCGATCCCAAGATGCTGGAGCTGTCGGTTTACGAAGGCATCCCGCATCTCATCTCGCCGGTGGTCACCGAACCCGGCAAGGCGATCGTCGCGCTCAAATGGACGGTGCGCGAAATGGAAAGCCGTTACCGCGCCATGTCGCAGTTGGGCGTTCGCAACATCACCGGCTACAACGCGCGGCTCGAGGACGCGAAAGCCAAGGGCGAAGTGCTGACGCGCAAGGTACAGACCGGATTCGACCCCGACACCGGCCAGCCGGTTTACGAGGAACAGGCCCTCGATCTTTCGCCGCTCCCTTTGATCGTCGTCATCGTGGACGAAATGGCGGATCTCATGCTGGTGGCGGGCAAGGACATCGAGGCCAGCGTGCAGCGCTTGTCGCAGATGGCGCGCGCCGCCGGCATTCACCTCATCATGGCGACGCAACGTCCCTCGGTGGACGTCATCACCGGCACCATCAAGGCGAATTTCCCGACGCGCATCAGCTTCCAGGTGACCTCGCGCATCGACAGCCGCACCATCTTGGGCGATCAGGGCGCCGAACAGCTCCTGGGCCAGGGCGACATGCTTTACATGGCGACCGGCGGGCGCATCACCCGCATCCACGGCCCCTTCGTCAAGGACGACGAGGTCGAGGCGGTGGTCGAATACCTGAAGAAACAGGGCGTACCCACCTATAACGACTCGATCACCGAAGACGACGGCAGCTTGTTCGGCGCGGACGCTGGCGGGGGCGGGCCGGGGGGCGACGATCTCTATCATCAGGCCCTGGCCTTGGTGGCCCGCGAAGGCAAGGCCTCGACCAGCTTCATCCAGCGGCACCTGCAGATCGGCTATAACCGCGCCGCCCGCATCATCGAACAGATGGAACAGGACGGCGTCGTCAGCCGCGCCGACCGGGTGGGACGCCGCGAGGTCCTCATCCGCGACACGGGCGATCTCGTCGACTAGCCGGAGCCGGCGCAGGACCCGGCTTGGTCCCGCGTGCTACGGTTCTGGATTCCCGGTTCTTCGATCCCCAACTCTAAGCCAACCGGACGACTGGAGACGGCATGAAACGGACCTTCGTGGCGGCTGTTTTCGCATTGGCGCTGGCTCCGATGGCCTGGGCGGCGCCGCCGGCGGCGAACGCTCCGGGCCAGGATTCCAAGGCTTATGACCTCGCCCGCATCGAGAAGTACCTCAACAACCTGCGCACCTTGAAGGCGGATTTCCTGCAGTCCACCGACGACGGACGGGTCGCCGAGGGCAAGCTTTATTTGCAGCGGCCGGGGCGCTTGCGCGTGGAATACAATCCGCCGACACCGGTTTTGATCGTCTCCGACGGCCAGCGCGTTTTCTATTACGATTCCGAGCTTGGTCAGGTGAACAGCGGGAACCTCTCCGACACGCCGGCGGGCGTGCTCGTGCGCGACAAATACGAGTTCGGCAAGGGCATCAAGATCGTCGGCTACGAACGCGGGCCCAATGTCATCCGCGTTTCGCTTCAAGACACCAAGAACACGGACGTCGGCATTCTGGACCTCACCTTCGAGGACAACCCGCTGTCCCTGAAGCAATGGCGGATCGTGGACCAGCAAGGCGTCGAGATCACGGTGGCGTTGTCCAATGCGCGCCGCGACGTGCCGTTGGAGCCGAAGCTGTTTGAATTCACCGACCCCACCAAGCAGCGGGTTCCCTTCGGGAATCAGTGATTTCAGCCCGTTTTGAAGGGGTGGAGGAGCAGGGCTTTCAGGCTTAGCTCGCGCCCGCCCTGGACGCCGATCGGCATGCCCGCCTCGCGGCGCGTCTTGCTGCGCGTCGTGAAGAGCGGATCCCAAAAGCTGAAAATCGTCCCGTAATTGGAATCCGTGTCGGTCTTGACCGCGTGGTGATGCACCCAGTGAATCGACGGCGTGATGACGACGCGCGCGAGCGCCGCCTCGAGCTCTCGTGGCAGGCGCAGATTCGAATGGTGGAAAAGAGCGGCGATCAGGACCAGCGCCTCGAAGGTGAAAACCGAGGTGAGCGGGAAGCCGACGATGACGATGACCGCGGCCCGCGCCAGGGCCGAGAGGACGACCTCCCCGAAATGAAAGCGCACCGCCGAGGTGGTATCGAGCGTCGCGTCGAAATGATGGACGGAATGAAAGCGCCATAGGAACGGCAGCTCGTGGTTGGCGCGGTGCCACCAATAGATGAGGAAATCGAGGAACAGGATGTCGAGGGCCAGCCCCGGCAGCCCGCTCCACCACCACGGCCGCCACAGGGCATGGTCCGCGGCCAACACCGTGATGGGAACGACGATGAGGGGCGCCAGGATCAGGTTGATGGCCCACAGGGCGGCGTTCCGCCCCATGCGCTTGAGCCCCGCCTGGCTGGCGGTATGAAGCGGCATCGCCGAGGGATCGGCCGGGCGTAACCGTTCGGCCACGAACAGGAGCGCGAACCAAATTCCGACCGCGACGGTCTTGGCGCCGATGGCCCCTGTGAACCAATCCATCATGGCGTCCGGTATGGCATGGGGCCCCAATCCCGCCAAGCGGGCGGGCCGTCTCCGCGCATCCGCCGATTTAGGCACCGCCGCTTGGCCGGGGCCGCCGCAAACGGGCGCTTATTGGGGCTTTCTGAGGCATGCAGGTGGAGCATAGCTACTATGTTGTCACCGCATTTCAGAATCCCGCTAAGCACATTAAGTTAGACACCAAGAAGCGGTCGAGGCCGCAAAGGCCTCGAATCGTCCGGTGCAGTTTCCCCTGCTGCGTACGGACTCCGTGAGGAGCTTCATCACGAGCGCCCGGTCACCCCCCTGACCGGGCGCTTTCTTTTTTGCCGCAACGGCTTGGCCGCGCGCCGCCTTGATCGCGGGATGGCTGCCGCCCTATTTTCAAGAGACGCCCTTTGGTACCCGGTCGGCTGGGATCACGCAGGGCCGGGGACATGCGCCAATGACCAGACAGCCAAAAGACAGCGCGGCATCGCGGCCACACCGCTTCCGCGTGACGGCCGTCGAACAGCCGGCGCTCCATCTGACCCTGTTGCGCGTCGAGCCGGTTTCCGGCGGCGCGTTCGCATTCCGCGCCGGGCAATACGCCCGCGTCGGCTTCGACGGGCTGAGGGCCCGCAATCTTTCCATCGCCTGTACGCCCGGCGGCGGAAGCCTGGAATTTCTGGTCCGCGACCGGCCGCATCACGACGGCAACCTCTTCAGCCGGCTGAAAGCCGGCGCCATGGCCGAAATCGAAGGCCCGTTCGGGAGCGGATACCTGCGCGAAGATCACGCCGGGCCGATTCTGGCGGCGGCCGGCGGGTCCGGGATCGCGCCGGTCAAATCCATCGTCGAAACGGCGCTGAAAAAGGGCATGACTCAGCCCATCCACTTCTATTTCGGCGTCCGCGACGAACCCGATCTTTATCTCGAAGCGCATTTCGAGGAGCTGGCGCGCAAACACAAAAATTTGCGCTTCGTGCCGGTCCTCTCCGAAGCGGCGAATCCGCGCGCCCGGCGCACCGGGCTGGTGGGCGAGGCGGTCGCCGCCGATCTGCCGAAGCTCGCCGGCTTCAAGGCCTATGTGTTCGGGCCGCCGGCCATGGTGCGATCGACCGTCGGCATGCTGCGCTCGCTCGGCGTCGCCGCCGCCGACATCCACACCGACGACGAAGGGGTGACGTGATGCCGCCCGGCCGTTCGAGCTCGAAAAAACTCGATCTCGTCACCTGGAATATCAATTCGGTTCGCCTGCGCCTGCCCCAGCTCGCCCGTCTGGCCAAGGAACTCAAGCCCGACGTCATCTGTCTTCAAGAAACCAAGGTCGAAGACCGGCTCTTTCCCCATCGCGACATCGAGGCGCTCGGCTTTCGGCACCGTCTCGTGCGCGGGACGAAAGGCTACAACGGCGTCGCCATCCTCTCGAAGATTCCGCTTGTTCCGCTAGAGCCGCGCAATTGGTGCGGCAAAGCCGACGGCCGCCACGCCGCAGCCAAGATCGAATTCGGCGGCGCGCCCATCGAGATCCAGAATTTCTACGTCCCCGCCGGCGGCGACATTCCCGACCCCGGGGAAAACGACAAATTCGCCCATAAACTGGCGTTTCTGGAGGAAATGGCGGCGTGGTCGGACACCGCGAAGCGCCGCCGCGTTCCAAGCATTCTGGTGGGGGACCTCAATGTCGCGCCGCTCGAATCCGACGTGTGGTCGCACAAGGCGCTGCTAAAAGTCGTCAGCCACACGCCGGTCGAGGTCGAGAGATTGTCGCGGGTGATGGCGGCAAAACCCTGGGTGGACGCGGTGCGCCATTTCGTTCCCGAACCGGAGCGGCTTTATACGTGGTGGAGCTACCGCGCCCGCGATTGGGCGGCGAGCGACCGGGGCCGTCGGCTCGATCATGTCTGGGTGACGCGCAATTTGGTGCCGCAACTGGCCCGCGCGCGGATCCTGCGCGCGGCCCGCGATTGGACTCAGCCGTCCGATCACGTGCCGGTTTGCGTAACGCTCGCTGCGCCGTGATTCTTTAGGGGACGAGGCGGTAGCCGCCGGGTTCGGTGATGAGGATTTCGGCTGCCGCCGGATTGGCCTCGATTTTCTGGCGCAGCCGGTACACATGGGTTTCCAGCGTATGCGTCGTGATGCCGGCGTTGTAGCCCCAGACTTCGTCGAGCAGGACTTCGCGGCTCACCGGCTTGTTCCCGGCGCGGTAGAGATAGCGCAGGATCGCCGTTTCCTTTTCGGTCAGGCGGATCTTGCGGTTGTTCAGGGTGTTCAACAAAAGCTTGGCGCTCGGGCGAAAGGAATACGGCCCGATGGTGAAGACCGCGTCCTCGCTCGATTCATGCTGGCGCAGCGCGGCGCGGATGCGTGCGAGCAACACGCCGATCTTGAAGGGCTTGACGACATAGTCGTTGGCGCCGGCGTCCAACCCCAGAATCGTATCGGCTTCGGAACCGGCCGCCGTCAGCATGATGATGGGGGCGCCGACCCCCGCGCGGCGCATCAAGCGGCAGACCTCGCGCCCGTCGAGATCGGGCAGGCCGACGTCGAGAAGGACGAGATCGAAATTGCCGGACTTGACCGTCTCCAGCGCCTGCTTGCCGGTACCCGCCTCCGATACCGCGAATTCCTCGTGGAGCTGGAGCTGCTCGCACAAAGATTGGCGCAGCGGCGTGTCGTCATCGACAAGAAGGATTCTTTTCTCAGCTACCATCGCTGAAACCGAAGGGGTACAGGCACGTGTATCAACGCTAGGGGCCGTTAGGGCTTTGGCAACCAGGCCCTTGTAACCTTGCGCCCGGAGCCGGGGAATACTATTTGGAAATCAACGTACGAACAACTTTGGGGCCCCTTTCCATGGTCTTCGGCGCAACCCGTATTGCGATGACAGGCACGGCCCTTGCGGCCGGGCTCGTCCTCCTTGCGCCCGGCCCCGTGGCGGCGGCCGATTTCAACCCCGACCCGGCAAACCAAGCGCCGCTCGCCTCCCCTGCGAACCCCGAGCGGGGGGCCTTCTCCATCTGGTCCTGGGGCTGGCAGGACGGGGCCTCGGAAAAATCCCCCGACCGTATGACGGGCTTGGCCCTGACGTTCCCCGACGGCGATCGCGCCGGTTCCGGGCGCGGTTTTGGCGCCGGCACCCCGCGGGCCTTCGGCCTTTTGGGCGAGGACGTGGGCCTGTCGCTGGGGGCGGCGGTCATGCCCCGCAGTTATGCGCCGGCGTCCGATGTGGCCTCGGCTTTCAGCGCCGACGGCGCCGACCAGGCGGGGGTCGGCGGCCGCGTGTCGCTGCATGAATTCAGCTTTGGCGGCGCCCTTATCGGCACCCGCCGCAACCCGCTCGTCAGGCTCGGTCCGCAAACCGATTTTGCCGGCGGTCACGACATTGACGTGTCCTATTCCTTCGCCTCCGGAAGCGTCAGTGTGTCCCACACCACCAACGCCGACCTCATGGGCCTCAATGAGCCGGGCGGCGCGGCCATGGCTCTGAGCGGCCGGTATCTGCTGGGCCACAACCTCGACATGACGGCGCTCTTTGCCGTCGAAAACACCGGGCCGGGGGACCCCATCGCCGCGGCCCTCGAAGGCTATGCGCTCCGCGCCGGATTCCGCCTGTCGTTCTAGCGTTTAGGACCGATCGCGGCGGCAAACGGGCAGAATTTGCCGAAGGCGGCGATTCGGGCCCGGCAATCAGAAATTATCCCCTTGAATTCCCTTGAGATTTTCATGGCATCGGGGTTGCACAGGATTCCTGTGAAAGGACAGGTCTTTGCAAGTCCCCGTATTCGGCCAGAACCCCGCCCTGGCGGCGGCCATTCCCGCCGCGCTTAAGGGCGCATCCCAAGACGCGCTCCCGCCTGTCTCCGTGGACGAGACGCCCACGCTGCCCGGTACCGGCCCGGCGGTGCCGGTGGATCCCACCTCGGCCAAGGCCCGCGCCCCCATGGGCTTCCTGGAAATGGCCCGCCAGGCCCAGCATCACTACGAGGAAAACGCCCGCGCCGCCACCGCGCCCCGGCATGCCTTGTTCGGCGACGACGGCTTCGATTTTGACGACTTCCTGGACATCATCAATCCGCTGCAGCACATCCCCATTATTTCCACGATCTACCGCGCGGTGAGCGGCGACACCATCGCCACCGGACCGCGGCTCGCGGGCGGGGCGCTGTTCGGCGGCGTATTCGGATTCATGAGCGCGGCGGTCGATGCCGCCATCGAAGATTCCACCGGCCACGATATCGGCGACCACGTGGTTGTGGCGCTGTTCGGCGGGCCGGAGAAGACGGAGCAAGAGCCGGTATTGTTCGCCAGCGCCGATCCCGGCCCATCTGCTGCGGCGCAGGCCAGCGCCGTAGCGGCCTCCGAGCCGGTTCCGGCGACTTCCGCAATGCCGCAACTGAATCATCCGCTGACGCCGGCTCAGATCGAAATCCTCAACGCCTATAACGACGAATCCGAACAAACCGCCGCCATTCTGCCCGCAAACGGCCCCGCGGCGCCCGCGCCCGGTCCGGCCCGCGCCCTCTCGCCCGAGCAAGAGGATCTGCTGCTGCAGTCGCTGGGTCTGACGCCGCCGGATGCGGATAAAGCGGACGCGACCGCCAAGGTTGGGCCGGAAACCAAGGGCGAGGCGGTGGCCGTGGGCGACGCCAGCGCGCAGGCCGCGCCCGAGGCAAAAGCAACGGCGCAGCCCCCCGGCCCCGAAACTCTGCCGTCCACCGCCCCGGCGAATGCGGCCGACCCGAACTTCGCCCTGCGCATGAAATACGGGTTGGAGCGCTATTTCGCCCATCCCATGCCGCACAATCCCGATCCCCCGCAAATAGATCAGAGCTGGTAAGCGGCGTTTTACGCCGCCGGCGCTGACGCTATAACGGCTCATGGACTTGCATGTGTCCGTGACCGCGCCGCCCCATGGGGGCGCGCTTCGCTGCGGCGAACGCGTGTTCGCTTGCGCCGTCGGCCGCGGCGGCATCCGTGAAGCCAAACGCGAAGGGGACGGTGCGACGCCCGCCGGTTGCTTCGCCATTCGTGAAATCCTTTACCGGGCGGACCGCGTGCAAAAACCGGAGAGCCGGATAAACACACGCGCGCTCGTACCCGATGACGGCTGGTGCGACGATCCCGCCGACGCCGCCTACAACCGCCTCGTCCGTTTGCCCTATCCCGCGCGGGCGGAGAACCTTTGGCGTGAGGACGGGCAATACGACGTCATCGCCGTCTTGGGTTACAACGACGCGCCGGTGGAACCGGGACGCGGCAGCGCGATTTTCCTGCATGTCGCCAAGCCCGGCATGGGCGCGACCGAAGGTTGCGTCGCGCTCGAGCTCGAGGACTTGCTGACGGTGTTGAAGCTGGCGGGGGCGGACGCGCGGCTCTGCGCCGCGGCGGACTAGACGGGCTTTTTGGCGTCGGCGTCGGCCGCTTCGGGTTCGAGCCGGCGCAGGCTGTCGAGGAAATTGGGATCGCGCTTCCAGCGCTGGACGACGGCCGTGGCCGTGGCCGGTTCGACGCGGGCATAGAATTCGAGCGCTTTGGCGAGCTCGTCGGAGCTCACCGGTTTGGCGGCCGGATGCGCCCGGCGGCTGAGCGTGAAGATCATGGCGAACTCGCGCTGACCGATGCCGATCGCCTTGCAGGCGACCGCCAGCCCTTCGCCGCCCTGTTCGAACAGCACCCGGCGCGCGAGCGTGAGGCGGATGCCGGTGAGTTTGACCAGCAGCGCTTCGAACAGGTTGATTTCGCCTTGGCGCAACACCTGGATGAGCAGCTGCGGCGTGATCGCCTGCGCCTCGTTGAGGCGGTCGGCGAGCTCGAACGGCTTGGTTTTGGTCGGGTCGTAATTCTCGACCTCGGCCAGAGCCTGGCTCACCGACGATTCGATGGTGTTGTCTATGTCGGTGGGATCGACGTCGAAATTCTCGACGATGTGCTGGCGCAGCGCCGCCGACACCCACCAATACATTTTCTTGGCGAGATCGGGGCCGAGATCGGGCCGTGCGACGAGCGGGTTGTGGAACCGGTCGATGCGCTTCGACTGGTCCACCAGGTATTCCATGGTGGTGCGCGAGATTTTGGCGCTGGAATTTTCCAGCAAGGCCGCGATCACGTCACCCTGGCCGGTTTCGACCAGCGCCTCGGCGACGTCCTCGGGGACATTTTCGCGCATGGCGATGGCCAGTTGGTGTTCGAGCGTGCGGTGATGGATGATTTCGATCAGATCGAGATTATGAAGCACCTGGCTGCGCGCCAGAATCGGGTGAGCGACCTCGATTTCGTCATTGGCGAGCGCCATGATGAGGTCGCGGGGCGCATGGGGGTGGTGCGCCAGCCGTTCGGCGAGATCGCGGCGCACCGACATTTCCACCTCGTGGATAAGGTGGCGCAGGATGTCGTTCATGAGCTCGCGTTCGGACTCGCTCAGGACATCGTGCTTGCCGAGGAAAAGGTCGTTGATGGTGGCGACCAGCTCGGATCGCGCCGCGGCCGATTTGTTGCGCGCCAGGCGGATGAGCGAATCAATATCCGCCGCGACACCGCCCTGGCCCGCGCTCGCCGGCCGGGCCGCGGCGGCGGTGGATTTCGATGCGTTGTCTGAGACCGGCGGTGAATCGTCCGTGTCGTGCCGCTTGGCCTGTTTTTTGGACAAGTGCCTGTTCCCCGTGGCGCCGTTTTTCCCTGAAGGCGCGTCCCGCGCCGCAAGACCGAGGGGCGAATGATATGCGGCATCGCTTAGCAATTGGTTAACCGGGAAACCAAGCAAAACCGCGGTTTTCGCGTGACAACGGCAAATCAAGTTTTAGGTGAATCGTCGGGTTTTACTTGGCGCCGCTGTCGGTGCGCCCGGTTTTGAGCCGCGCCGGGACGCATGGTATCGTCCGCCGCCTGCTACCCGTTCGGACTACACCGACATGCGGAATGAAATTCTTGCCGCCGCGCTTCTGTTGGTCGCGGCGTTTTCGGCGGTCACGGCCCTTGCCGCCGGACCGGGCCCCGGCGTGCGGATCGAGGTGAAACCCGGCGATCTTCCGGCGCCGTTCGCAACCGGCAGCGCCGCCAA
>Ga0307436_1001203_pt1 | contig 11585 bp, 10 predicted proteins | sample SalMarWE160440MG_FD_202513 | JGI IMG/M metagenome (GOLD analysis project Ga0307436, IMG submission 202513) | Salt marsh sediment microbial communities from the Plum Island Ecosystem LTER, Massachusetts, United States - WE1604-40 | ecosystem: Environmental > Aquatic > Marine > Intertidal zone >...
ACGAGCGTCTGGCGGCAAGCGGCGGTTTCTCCCCCCTGATAGCCCAGCTTCTATATAATCGCGGGATTACCGAGCCTGCCCAGTTAGAGGCCTTCATCAGCGGCGATAAGCGCCTGGCCGGCGACCCCTCCCAACTCCCCGACATCGAGCCGGCGATAGCCAGGATTTACCGGGCACTGCTTTCCGGAGAAACAATCGCCATCTACGGCGACTTCGACGCCGACGGTATCACCGGCACGGCCATACTCGTCCAGGGGCTGACCAGGCTGGGGGCCAAGACCGTTCCCTACATACCCCACCGCCTCACCGAGGGCTACGGGCTCAACGTAACCGCACTGGAGAACTTGCAGAAGCAGGGCGTCAGCCTGGTTATCACCGTCGACTGCGGCATTACCGCCCTGCCCGAGGTCGAGCGGGCCAATCAGCTGGGTCTGGATATAGTCATCACCGACCACCACTCCCCCCTGCCCGAAATGCCGCCCGCCGTCGCCACCATCAATCCCAAGCGGGCTGATTCCAGCTACGGCTTCTCCGAGCTAACGGGTGCCGGCGTCGCCCTCAAGCTGCTTCAGGCCTTGTTCCTGAACCTGGGGAAAGAGGAGCCACCGGACGAGCTCATGGACTTGGCCGCCATAGGCACGGTGGCCGATATGGCGCCCCTTTCGGGAGAGAACCGCTACCTGGTTAAAGAGGGGCTGAAGCTGATGAATACCACCCCCCGCCTCGGCATCGGGGAGATTATATCCCAGGCGGGCTTAACGCCGGGGAATTTGAGCGCCGAGAGCATCTCCTGGACTATTGCCCCCCGCCTCAATGCGGCTGGCAGGCTAGCCCACGCCATGACCAGCTATAAACTGCTGATGACCGAATCGCCCCAGGAGGCGCGCGACCTGGCTATCTGGCTGGAAGAGAAGAATACCGAGCGGCAGAAGCTGACCGCCCAGGTCTGGGCGACCGCCAGAGAGCAGATAGTGGCCCAGGGAATTTCACCCCTGCTGGTCGCCGCCGACAAGGACTATCCTCTCGGCATTGCCGGGCTGATAGCCGGCAGGCTGGCCGAGGAATTCTACCGCCCGGCTATCGTTGTCCGCACCGGCGAGACGGTAAGCAGCGGCAGCGGCCGCAGCATCCCCGAGTTCAACATCATAAAGGCGCTGACCCAATGCCGTGAGCTCATGTCCCATTTCGGCGGTCATTCCCAGGCGGCCGGCTTCACCCTGCCCACCGAGAACCTGCCCCACCTCCAGGAACACCTCACCCGTCTGGCCGCCGAACAGCTTGCCGAGGCCGACCTGCGCCCCCGGCTGGATATCGACGCCGAGGTCACCCTTCCCGACTTAAGCGGTGACACCTTTAATACCATGCAACAGCTAGCCCCCTTCGGCCGGGGCAACCCCTCCCCCACCTTCCTCAGCCACCGCGCCGAGGTAATCAACTGCCGCACCATGGGCAACGGCGCTCAGCACCTGAGACTGAAACTGAGGCAGGGCGGCACGGTCTGGGACGGGGTGGGCTTTCGCCTGGGCGGCTACCTGGCCGAGATATCCCCCCGGCTCGATATCGTCTATAACCTAGAGATAGACCGTTGGGGGGGCAAGGAGAGGCTCAGGCTGAACCTAGTTGACTTCGCCCCCTCTGACTAGGCCAAACAGAGTCTCTTTGTACTGTAAACTTGACATTTGCTTTACAAATAAATTATGTATGGTATAATACGAATAGTGGTTTAAGGTTCAGGTTATCACAAACAGAGTTAAACCTAAATAGCTTTACTCAAGTATTGGATGACCGCAACTCTAGCCAACTAATAACAGGAGAGGAGGTCATTCAATGTCTTTTGAGGACAAGCAACTCCAGTGCTCCGATTGTGGAGCCGAGTTTACCTTCAGCGCCGAGGAACAAGAGTTCTTCCAGTCCAAGGGCTACACCAACGAGCCCAAGCGCTGTCCCGCCTGCCGCGAAGCCAGGAAAGCACAACGCTACGGTAATGATAGCTACGGCTACAGGTCCCGGCGTCAGATGTTCCCGGCGGTATGCGCCGAGTGCGGTAAGGAAACCGAAGTGCCGTTCGAGCCGAGAGAAGGCCGACCGGTATACTGTAGCGAGTGCTACAGTAAGATCAGAACGAACCGATAAGGTTGATCTAAAGAACGTACATAGGCCGGGTAATACCTGGCCTATGTATGTTGATAGAGTGAGTTGATTTTTTATGCCACTGAAAGTATCCAGACGTGAAGGCGAAACCGAAGACTCCCTGTTGAGGCGCTTCCAGAGGATGGTGCAGATGGACGGTGTCCTTAGGGAGGCAAAATCACGTCGTCATTTCGTATCCAAGAGAGAAGCGGCACGCCTGAAAGCAAAAAAGAACGCCCGGCGAAGGCGACTGGGCAAGTAATACCCCCCCCTATTCCCCCCACCGAACAGCTGACTACTTTTACCTATACTTAGCTATACTTACCTCTATTTACCTAACTCTAGTTACCATTCGTGCCAAATGATGACTAATCGTTAAAATATACATAGATTAACTAGGTATTTTAGTGGAAAATCTGCGACTCGGAAGAGCTCTAGGTCGGGCTCGGATTCTTAACCCAGCGCGTCTTCCAGATGAGTATCGGTATAGCGATAAGCAGGACGATTATGCCTATCACCTGCGCCTGATGCAGGCCGAAGAGGAAGGACGTCCCATCCCGCAGGAAACCAACACCCACCCGCCACGCGGAATACGTACTCAGGTAGATAAGAAACAGCGAGCCATCGGGCTGAAACCTCTTCCTTAACGGGAACAATACGCCGAAGGCTATGAGCAGAAATACAATCTCGTAAACCTGGGTGGGGTGAACGGCTATCCCCAGAGGGGCATAGCTCTGCGGATGGGTATAGACCACAGACCAGGGCAGCCAGGACGGTGCTTCGGCGCCATAGCAGCAGCCGTTTATGGTGCAGCCTACCCTGCCCACAGCCTGAGCCAGCAGTACGCCCGGTGCCACCAAATCCATGACGTAACCGAAGCGGAAACGGCTGAACTTGCTGTAAATCCAGATAGCCAGAACCGCGCCCAAAATAGCCCCATAGATAGTAAGGCCGGAAAAGCCGATTATCTGCCCCGGGTGAGCGCTATAGTAGTCCCACAAGTCAATAACGTGGAGCATTCTGGAGAAGATTATCCCCGAGGGAATGCCCACCAGGGCGGCGGTAAAGAGAGTATCGTAAGAAACCTTAGCCCCCCGCCTAATCTCCCAGAACACCCACAGCACCACCACCAGCACCGCCAGGGCAACCATAACGCCATACCACCTGACGCTGAACGACCCTATGGTAAAGGCTATCGGGCTTATACTTATGGTAATCAAACTCTACCTCCAATCATCAGGAACATAATGCCTGAACAAAGCTCTCGGCGTCAAAGGGAGCCATGTCTTCCATGTCGTCGCCAACGCCGACGAACCGGATGGGTATCTTCAGTTCATCGCAGATAGCCAGCACTATGCCCCCTTTAGCCGTGCCGTCCAGCTTGGCTAGAAAGATGCCGGTTACCCCCACCGCCTCGGTGAAGTGTCGGGCCTGGGTCAGACCGTTCTGGCCGGTGGTGGCGTCGAGCACCAGTATTACCTCGTGGGGGGCGGTATCGTCCACCTTAGCCGCCACCCGCCTAATCTTTTTCAGCTCCTCCATCAGGTTAAACTTGGTGTGCAGCCGGCCCGCGGTGTCGATAATTACCTCGTCGGCGTTGCGGCTGCGCGCTGCCTCCAGGGCATCGAAGACCACCGCCCCGGCATCCCCACCCGGCTGGTGAGCGACGACATCGACGTCGATATCTCCAGCCAGCTTTTTGAGCTGGTCGATAGCCGCCACCCGGAAGGTATCCGCCGCCACCAGCAGAACCTTTTTGCCCTCTTTCTTAGCTCTATGAGCCAGCTTGGCGATAGAGGTGGTCTTGCCGCTGCCGTTAACACCCACCGCCATAACGACTTTGGGGGGAGATTGGGGAGCCGATGGCGGAATATCAATGCTGAGGATTTTGACCATCTCCTGCTGCAGGGCTTCGCGCAACGCCGAGCCTTCAGTGAATTTTCCCTCCCTGGCTCTCTGCTTCACCCTTTCCAGCAGTTTTTCGGTGGTGCTGAATCCCACGTCCGCCGAGATGAGCAGCTCCTCCAGTTCCGCCCACACCGCCTCATCAACGGTGGGACGGTCGAAGAGGCTCATCGCCCGCTTGAACCAGCTATCGCGGCTCGGTTTTAGTGCTTTTTCGATATCGGCCAATCTTACTCCTTGTTAGATAGCAACCCTTCCAATAATACCTGGGCTGCCTTCTTATCCAGGGGCTTATTATTATTGCCACACTTGGGCGACTGAACGCAACTGGGGCAACCGTCCTCGCAGGGGCACTCCTCAATCGCCTTCAGTGTAGTTTGCCACAATTCCTCCACCAGGTCAAAGCCCTTCTCGGCAATGCCGATGCCGCCGGGATAGGCGTCGTAGATAAATATCTGGGATTTTCCCGTATCGGGGTGGAGGGGGGTGGAAACGCCGCCGATATCGTTACGGTCGCAGAGGGCGAACATGGGCAGAATAGCGATGGCGGCGTGCTCGACGGCGTGCAGCCCGCCGGCGAAATCAAGCCCGACATCATCCTCGTCCACCCGCTTCACCGTCTTCGGGGGCAGGTCGAACCAGAGGGCGATGGTGGGGAAGTGCTGAGGGGGGAGGTCGAGGGGCTCTTCCCCGATGACCTCCTCGGTGAACTGCGCCTTCTTCTTGAAGCCGACCACCCGCGTGGTGACCTCGACCTCGCCCAGATAGACCTTGGTGCCGCGGCAGGTCTTATCCTTGATTACCTTAATGATATGAAGGTCGGTGAGCTCTTTATCCTGAGTGTAGTAGTTGACCTCTACCGGCTTGGCGTAGGCGGTGCGCGCCGAAAGGTCGAGCTCCTCGACCAGGTAGGATTCCCCCTGGTGCAGGTAGATGGCGCCGGGAAAGATAAAAAACAGAGCCGTGCTGGAATCTATAGTTTCTATGAGAGCGCCGCTGGAGCTGTCGATAATGGCGTAGTTTTCCCCGAAAGCGGCGCGGATATTGACGCCCTGGGCGGGGTAGACAATCGACGGCGCCACGTGCCATCTGCCCTTAAGCTCCCGCAGCAGCCCCTGCTCCTCTAACTCGTTCCTCTCCGGGACTAAAGCCGAGCCGAAGAATTCCTCATCCAGGCTGGTCAGGGGTAACTCCCAGGCGGCGCAGAGAAGGTGGGCGCGCAGGATGTAGGGGTTATCGGGGTTGACCAGGGCGTTCTCGAAGCTCTTGCCGAAAAAGGACTCGGGGTGACGCATAAAATACTGGTCGAGGGGGTTGTCCAACCCGATGAGAAAGCTCAATGATTTTTCCTTACTCCGCCCGCTTCTCCCCGCCTGCTGCCAGGTGCTGGCGATGCTCCCCGGATAGCCAGTGAGCACGGTCGCCTCCAGGTCGCCGATGTCTATGCCCAGCTCCAGCGCCGTGGTCGCCACCACACCGGTAAGCTGGCCGCTGAAAAGCTCACGCTCTATTTTACGCCTGTCCTCGGGGAGATAGCCCGCCCGATAGGGCTTGATTTTCTTGGGCAGAGCGGAGTTGATTTCCGCCAGCTTGCGCCGCGTGTAGTTATAGATAACCTCGGTCAGCTGGCGGGTGCGAACGAAGGTCAGGGTGCGGATATCCTGGCTTACCAGTTCGGCGAAGAGGCTGGACGCCTCGCCGTTAGCGCTGCGGCGGACGCTCCGCGCCGTATCTATAAGCGGCGGATTCCAGAAGACGAATTCCTTGCCGCCGTGGGGTGAGCCGTCGTTATCGACCACGCTGAAGGGCAAGCCCAACAGCTTTTCGGCGTGCTCGCCGGGGTTGGCGATGGTCGCCGAGCAGCAGATAAACCGGGGGTTGGAGCCATAGAACCGGCAAAGCCGCCGCAGGCGGCGGAGCACGTCGGCCACGTGGGAGCCGAAGACGCCGCGGTAGCTATGGGCTTCGTCCACAACCACGTACCTCAGGCGGCGCAGCAGCCTCGACCACTGCTGGTGGTTGGGCAGTATGCCCACGTGGAGCATATCGGGGTTGGTCAGGATGAGCCGCGCCCGCCTTCTTATGTCCCCCCGTTCCGCCTTGGGGGTGTCGCCGTCGAAGGTGGCGAAGTCCCCCGTAGATAGAATTCGGGGGTGGAATAGCTCCCATAAAGTGCGCAGCTGGTCCTGAGCCAGGGCTTTGGTCGGGAAGAGGTAAAGGGCGCAACTGCCCCGCTCGGTCAGGATTGCCTCCATAACGGGGACGTTATAGCAAAGGGTCTTGCCGCTGGCTGAGGAAGTAGCCACCATCACGTTCTTGCCCTGGCGGGCATGGTTTATGGCTTGAGCCTGATGACTATAGAAGGGTAATAATCCGTGCTTACTGAGACAGTCCTCAAGAGCGGCTTCCAGGGGACTGGCTAATTCGGCGCATTTCGCTTGGCGGCGCGGGATAGGCTCCTGATGAGCTATCTGGCCGCTATAAGCGGGTTGAGCGGTGAGATGATGCAGAAAGGCAGAGGTGTCCATTAAAACCCCGGTCAGAAAACAGGCAGGATCTCGATCTCGTAGTCCAGTATCTCTAGCTCAAAGCGACCGTTAACGATAAAATCCACCGCCTTGGAGAGGACTTCGTTGGTATATCTTTTGTTATTGCTGACGCAGCAAATGCCCAGGGTCGCCCGCTGCCAGAGGTCGTTATCGTCCACTTCCGCCACGGAGATGTTGAACTTGTTCCTGAGGCGGGTAATGATAGACTTCAATATCTGCCGCTTACCCTTAAGCGATAGATTCTCCGGGAAGCGGAGCTTAACCCGACAGGTACCAACATTCATGGTATACAGTTGGCAACCAGCTAACGCGAAGGCTTATCCGCCTTCTCTTTGCTTAGCGTAACACTCTTTGCAATAGACCGGGCGTCCCTCTCTGGGCTCAAAAGGCACGGTGGTTTCGACGCCGCACTCAGCACAGGTTACGGTGAACATCTGCCGCTGTTGATTGGAGTCACCAAAGCGCTCTTTCCGTTTTGCCGCCCGGCACTCCGGACAACGAGAGGGCTCGTTCTGCAAACCGTGAGACTGGTAAAACTCCTGCTCACCGGTGCTGAAAACGAACTCCTGCCCGCAGTCGCGACATACGAGGGTCTTTTCTTCCAGAGCCATTTACTGCCCCTCCTCATATTTTGTTAGTCCCTTGTCGTGGTTGCAGTCTCCTGGCTCTAAAACCCTTTGTCGGACCTATAGCTTGTAATACTATTTACCCCGAGGGTTCTCTGCTACGCAAAGTTCAAGCTGGGAAGCAACACTTAACCAAGGTTTCGACTACAGCCCTAACTATAACTACTATTTTTTGCAAAGTCAAGCAGGCTTAATCTATGCCCATTAAATTTACAGTCGTCACTGGTTGTGCTATAATCGGTTGATTATAAAGGATAGTTCATATCTGCTAAAATAACCGGGAATAGAGGGGTTGTAATTTTGGAAAAAGAGAAGAAGACCGAAATCATAAGCAAATTCGGGCTCAGCGAAGGAGATACAGGCTCTACTGAAGTTCAGATAGCCTTGCTCACCGAAAGGATAAACCAGTTGACCGGGCATATGATGGAAAATCGGCATGACTATCACACGCAACGGGGGCTGCTTAAGCTGGTCGGACAGAGAAGAAGGTTACTCGCCTACTTGAGTCGAGAGGATGTCAGCCGGTATCGCAGCCTGATTGCCAGGCTCGGTCTACGTAAGTAAATTTGGGGAGAGGCTATTGATAACACCTAATTCTTTCGAGTGTGATGTCGGTGGTAGAAGGCTTATTATCGACACCGGAAAACTGGCCGGACAGGCAGCCGGGGCGGTAACCGCCCGCTACGGGGATACCGTAGTCCTGGTTACCGTCTGCACCAGCGAAGAGCCCCGGGAAGGGGTAAATTTTCTGCCCCTGACCATCGATTATGAAGAGAGGCTCTACGCCGCCGGCAAGATTCCGGGCGGCTTTATCCGCCGGGAGGGACGTCCCAGCCAGGAGGCAACCCTGGCCAGCCGTCAGACCGACCGGCCGATACGCCCACTGCTGCCCAAGGAATGGCGCAACGACATTCAGATTATCATTACCGTCCTTTCCGCCGACCAGGAAAACGACCCCGATATACTGGCCGTTATCGGCGGCTCGGCGGCGCTATCGATTTCGGAGGTGCCCTTCGATGGTCCGGTAGGCGCGGTTCATATAGGCTACATAAACGACGAGCTTATCTTGAACCCGACCCTGGCCCAGCTTGAGGACAGCCAGCTCGACATGGTCGTCGTCAGCACCAAGGAAGCCATCGTGATGGTAGAGGCTGGCGCCAGGGAGGCGCCCGAGGACATCGTGCTCAAGGCGATAGAGCTCGGACACCAGACCAACCAGGGTATCATCAAGCTCCAGGAGCAGCTCCAGCAAGCCTGCGGTAAGCCCAAGCTGGAAGCTCCGCAAAGCGGGGTCAACCCCGAGGCGCTGGCGGCGATTGCACCCATAGTTGATGCTAAGCTGGTACCGGCCCTTAAGCAGCCGGAGAAGTCGCAGCGAGAAGACGCCCTCACCGCCTTGAAGAAAGAGCTGGTGGAGAGCTTTGGCGAGACATTTGCCGAAGAGGACATAGCTGGCGCTTTAGAGAGCCGAACCAGGAGTGAAATAAGGGGCCTTCTCCTTGATAAGGGGGAGCGTATCGACGGGCGGGGTCTAGATGAAGTCAGGCCCATCAGCTGTGAAGTAGGGCTGCTGCCCCGCACCCACGGCTCGGCCCTGTTTACCCGGGGACAGACCCAGGTCCTGACCATCACCACGCTGGGCTCCGTCGGCAAGGAGCAGCCGCTCGACGGGCTGGGCATAGAGGAAAAGAAACGCTTCATCCATCACTATAACTTTCCGCCCTTCTCCGCCGGCGAGACCAAGCGCATCGGCTCACCGGGGAGGCGTGAAATCGGGCACGGCGCTCTGGCGGAGCGAGCCATCGAGCCGATACTGCCCAAAGCTGAGGACTTCCCTTACACCATCCGATTAGTCTCCGAGGTCTTGAGCTCTAGCGGCAGCACCTCCATGGCCAGCGTCTGCGCCTCAAGCCTGTCGCTGATGGATGCGGGCATACCGACCAGCGCCGCCGTCGCCGGCATCGCCATGGGGCTGGTCAGCGGTGAGGACGGTAAATACGTCGTTCTGACCGACATCCAGGGCATAGAGGATAACTACGGCGACATGGACTTTAAAATAGCCGGCACAGCCAAGGGCATTACCGCCATGCAGATGGACACCAAGCTCAAGGGCATAAGCCTGGAAGTTTTGAGTAAGACCTTGCCTCAAGCCCGCCAGGCCCGGCTGTCAATCCTGGAAGCGATGCAAAAGACCATCAGCGCCAGCCGGCCTGAGCTTAGCAAATACGCGCCCCGAATGTACAAGATAAGCATCGACCCGGAGAAAATCGGCGCCGTTATCGGCACCGGCGGCAGAACGATAAGGGCGATTATCGAGGAAACCAAGACGACCATCGATGTCGATAACGACGGCACGGTGATTATCGGCTCAGCCAATGAGGAATCCGCCCGCAAGGCTATAGATATTATTGAAAGCCTGACCAAAGAGGTAGAGGTCGGCACCACCTACACGGGAAAGGTGACGCGGATACTGAACTTCGGCGCTATGGTGGAGATTCTTCCCGGCAAAGAGGGGCTGGTTCACATCAGCGAGCTGGAGAACTACCGCGTGGACAAGGTCGAGGACGTGGTTAAAATAGGCGACGAGGTGACGGTTAAGGTAATCAACATCGACGATATGGGACGGGTAAACCTGTCGCGACGGGCGGTCTTCGAAAAGGAGTCCGATGCACCCGGAGCCAGCCCGCAAGGCGGGCCGTCTAAAGACTACCCCTTCAAATCACAGCGCGATTCCCACCCTCCCCGAAATCAAGGCGGCTTCCACAACCGGGGGCCCGACAGAGGACGCCGGCGATGAAGCCGATAAGGGTAGCCGTTCACGGCGCGCTGGGGAAGATGGGGCAGACCTTGATTAACGCCCTCTGCCGTGAAACCGAGATGCAAATCGTAGGCGCTACCGACACCAAGGCGACTGAAGACCACCTGCCCCTACCCGACGGCTCGGGCAGAGTTCCCCTTTCCCCTGAGCTTGAACCCATCCTCACCAGCTGCCAGCCGGAGGTAGTGGTAGATTTCAGCACCGCCAACGCCGTTATGCCCCTGGTTCACCGGGCAACCGAGCACGGCGTTAACCTGGTAATCGGCACCACCGGACTGGCCGCCGAAGATATCAAAGAAATCGACCGCCTGGCGAAAGCCAGGGGGGTGGGAATAGTAATAGCGCCTAATTTCGCCCTGGGCGCGGTGCTGATGATGCACCTGGCCAGGATAGCCGGCAAATATCTTGACCACGCCGAAATCATAGAGTTGCATCATGAGCGCAAGCTGGATGCGCCTTCGGGCACCGCCCTGGCCACGGCCAAAGCCATGGCTCAAGCCAGGGGCAAGCCGTTCTCGACCCCGCCACCGGGGGAGAAATCGGATAGTCGGGGGAAGCAGGTTGAAGGTGTCAGTATTCACAGCGTGCGTTTGCCGGGCTTACTGGCTCACCAGGAGGTAATCCTGGGAGGGGCGGGGCAAACGCTGAGCATCCGCCATGATACGAGTGGCCGCGAGTGCTATATGCCCGGCGTTATGCTCGCCGTTAAGGAAGTGGTCAAGAAAAAGGGTCTAATCCTCGGGCTGGATGCCCTGCTCGGTCTGGAGAAGGCATGAAGAAGGGATTTAGAGTAGCTATAGTCGGCGCCACCGGAATGGTGGGGCAGGAGTTCATCAAGGTCCTGGAGCAGCGCAGCTTCCCCATGGACTCCATTGAACTGCTGGCCTCGGACCGCTCCGCGGGCAAGAAGATGTTCGTCAATCATCACGAGCTGGTGGTTAAAGAGACAACCCCTGAGTCGTTCAAGAAAATAGATATCGCCCTCTTCTCGGCGGGGTCGGAGACCAGTCGTTACTTCTCACCCATAGCCGCCCAATCAGGAGCCGTAGTCATTGACAACAGCTCGGCATTCCGGATGGACCCCAAGGTGCCGCTGGTGGTACCTGAGATTAACGCCGAAGATATTAAGCGGCATAAGGGGATTATCGCCAATCCCAACTGCTCCACCATCCAGATGGTAGTGGCGCTAAACCCCCTGCACAAGGTCAATGCCATCAAGCGCCTGGTGGCGGCTACCTACCAGGCGGTATCAGGCACCGGCTCGGCGGCGGTAGAGGAGCTGACCGAGCAGTCCAAGCAGGTACTGGACGGGCAAACCACCGTCCCCCATGTCTATCCCCACCAGATAGCCTTTAACATACTGCCCGAGATAGATGTCTTCCTGGATAACGACTATACCAAGGAAGAGTGGAAGATGGTGGAGGAGACTAAGAAGATAATGCATGCCCCCGATATCGCCATCTCGGCGGTCTGCGTCCGCGTACCGGTATTTATCGGGCACAGCGAAGCCCTACATATAGAATTCTCCCAGCCGATGGCTCCCGATGAAGCCAAGCG
>Ga0307436_1001205_pt1 | contig 11573 bp, 16 predicted proteins | sample SalMarWE160440MG_FD_202513 | JGI IMG/M metagenome (GOLD analysis project Ga0307436, IMG submission 202513) | Salt marsh sediment microbial communities from the Plum Island Ecosystem LTER, Massachusetts, United States - WE1604-40 | ecosystem: Environmental > Aquatic > Marine > Intertidal zone >...
TGAGGCCCGTAACCACGGTGACCTCGTATTCACCATCAGCCTGAAGCGCAGCACCCAAAATCTTCAGCTATCCACAAGATCGCCGGCCGATTACCCCATCTTTTGCGGTCGCTTTTGGGCGTAAAGCGGACGTGGCGCGGCAGGCGCACATGCCGGAGTTCTATGCATATCAACGGATACTCATGCACTTCTTGTCTGCATACCTGCTGGCCTTGCGACTTGGCCAGCACGCAGCCGCAGGCGCGTCGTCGGTTTTTTCCACGTGCCCGGCGACGCGCTGTCATGGTGTTGCCGAGCTCGTGTCCAAGAGATGACAACTGAATTGGCAAAAATTTGAGGACAAGATAATTTTGACGCCGCAAAATAGAGACGAAAACTAGAATGACGCTCCGAGGGGGCCGTGAGATTAATCATACTATTCGCTCTCGTGTTCCGGGGCCAAAGATTGATGTTGTGGTCAGTGGTCAAAACGCCGGAGACCGGTATTCTGCGGTCATGTCAACAAAACGTCACGCGAGTCAAGCGCCTTGCCACAGCGTGACCAAACGTAGGAGGCAAACCATGAAAAGCATTCTGTGCGCATCGCTATTGATCTTGCTGATGCCGAGCGCTTACGCCGCCGCATTGCCGGGCGACAGCGCCGACGGGAAGCTCTTGCATGACGCTAACTGCATGGGATGCCACGATACTGGCATCTACACTCGCCGGGACCACCGCGTTCGGTCTTTGGATGCGCTGAAAAAGCAATTGGGCAACTGCAGTCATGTAGCAAAAAAAGAATTCTCCGCGATTGAGACGCAGAACATCATCAAGTACCTGAATGATCACTTTTATCGTTTCCACTAGGCATCTGAGGCACCAGTACTGCCTCGCGCAGTCTGCATACGACGTGCAGATCAACGATCTAATGTGCGCAATGCGGCGAGGAATTTGAATTAGCGGAGCGTGCTTGAATGGAACAGCTCGGCCGGATCGAAACGGCGCTTGGTCAGGCCGTCATGGGCGGCATAGTGGACCATCGCCGATAGCTCGTCGAGGCTCTCATTGAACCCGTAGCGCCTTGGATTGTCGCCCATCAGCTCGCGGACGCGCGCTCCTGACGCCGTTTCATCTGACGCAAAATGGTGGTCGCTGGTGTCCGGATCTGGCCCATCGCGTCATTTCGCGGCGTCGCAGCAATTCGGTCGCTTTCGGAGCGAAGCGGACATTCGTCGAGCCGCGCTTACAGCACCAGATTTATGAGTACGCGGCCTAAAGGCGGCTTCATGCGGCTGAAGCTCGGCAAGGAGTTGGAGAAGAGCAACGTTTCTTCACACGTTTACGAAACGCGCATCGAAGCGGCTAAAGGTCTTCGCCACTTTGATCCGGGCTCATAGTTAATGTCTGTTTGTGGCCCATCGCAGACATCGCTTCCGTGCTGTCGAAGGTCCGCTTTCAGGGGGCAAAGCGGACGTAAAGCGGACATGCCGTTGATGTCCGCTTTCGCCGCCCATTTCAGACATACGAGCGGTACGGCACTACTTATTTTTCGTTTATTCGATTAGATCGCGGCTATTGACCGTTCGCGCTCGAAGGGATGGGCAATATTCAAGAACAAAAAGGACAATGCTGCTGTCTTATCGAAATCAAAGACTTTGCTGTGGGTTCCGGTTTACGAGGCGCGTAGAAGGGCTTACTGTTTGCCGAGCTTCAATTTCTCCTGGGAGGAGCAACAGCGATGAGAAAGCTTCTCTACATATCGGGCACCGGTATCGGTTTCGCACTGCTTTTTTCCTCGGCAGCACTGGCTGATACCGACGAAGCTTGGCTGACGACCATTTTTGGCCAAGTGCAAATGTATGTGTTCATTTTATTCGTGATCATTGTCATCGCCGGCGTTTACTTCATGAAATTTCGCGAAGACAAGCGCCAGACTCCATTGAGCAGAATATTCGAGACGGGCAAAGCGATACACTCGGTTGGACCCGATACCCCAGTCACCGAGTGTGTGCGCTTGATGACCACCCGTAAAATCGGCGCGCTGATCGTCATGGATGGCGATCGCCTCATAGGCATCTTCACAGAGCGGGATGCACTGAACAGGGTGCTGGCTGGCAGCCTTGATCCAGGCAAGACAAAGGTGTCCGAGGTGATGACCAAGGACCCATACTGCATCCCTCCGACGATGACGGTTGCCGACGCGATGAAATTGATCACCAAGCGGCGATTCCGGCACCTGCCGGTTGTGGACAGCGGCAAAGTGCTCGCCGTTTTATCGAGCGGCGATCTAACCCACTGGCTGGTACAGGACCAGATCGGAGAGGTTCAAGAGCTTGTCGATCTTGCCGTCCAGTCCTAACAAATTTTTTACATGCATTTTGGATCGCGGCGTGACCGATAAAAATCCGAGTAACAGAGTTGATCGCTCAGCCGATGGCACGTTTCATGCATTCTGGTGCGGGCGCGTGGTATTCGGGAACGGCCGGGGTCAAGCGGTTCGAAACTGAAAACGAAGCTTGGGATTTTCTCGGCCGCTGCGACGCGGCGGGCAAAATCATACATTGAACCGAGGCTGCCTCGGCGGGCGGCGTCTTTCATTTCAAACCAAGCGCGCAATGTCTGCTTCCGGCCCAAAGCCGACACGGCGGAACAGTCAAAGCTGGTTCGCTTTCGGTCCCGCAGCGGACATTGACCGACCGCCACCGAACAAGCTTGATTGATGGCTACACGGCTAGCATCTGCCGTCCGTAGAGGGGGGACCCGCCATGCCCATCGCCTTCGATCACTTTCTGCTCGCCCGCGTCCTGTTCACGCTGGCGACCATCGGCTGGGCCGGGCTGACGGTCGTTGCTGATTTCAACAAGACCCACGCCACCAACCCGAAATGGACGCCGCATGCCCGCTTCCACGTGGTCTGGCAGATTTCGAGCTATGTCGGCTTCGGCCTTATGGCGCTGGTGCTGATCTGGGCGCCCGGCCCCTACCCGGTCGAGCGGCTCTATCTGGTTGCCGTCATGGGCGCGATCGTCTACGCCGCCTTTTTTGTCGCGCTCGCCGCCATGCCGCTCTACGGCGGCGCGGCCTATGACCAGAACGGCTACCAGCCGTTCAAGGCCCCGGTTCCGCTGTTCGAGGATAAATGGGACGCCAATATCACCGCCTTCTCGATCCAGCTGGTGATCCTGGCCGCCGGCACGCTGGCGGTGGTGAGCTAGCCTAAATTTATCGAAGTTTTACGCCGGCGGGCCGAAACGTTAGGTCCGGCCGGTAAGCCGCTCGCCTATGAAGACCCTGGTTAAAAAGCAGCGAGGGTTTTTCCATGATGGCGACCGCGTCGGCGATGGCGGTGAGCGTTGGCGAAAGTTCCTTCGGCCAATGGTGCGGCAAAGTTGCGGTTGTCATCGACTGCGCGATCCCGATCGCGTTCACCGTCGCGCTCGCCATCGGCTCCGGCGCGATCCTGTTCGGTTTCGTTCAGTGACCGCGCTGGCGGCTGCACCGGCAGCAGCCCGCGGCTGCGCAACTCGGTTTATTCAAAATTTATGCAGATAGCGCGAAGCTTTACATCGCTTTCGCGCCGCCGCGCCTAAATAAATCCTTGCTCCGCGAAAAAGCGCGGAATGAGGATCGATCGTCATGCTCTACTTTGTTTCCGGCCTGGTCGTCGCCGGCGCCGGCGTTGGCAGCCTGTGGTACTGCCGGCCGCGCAACGGCCAGGTTAACCCGCTCGCCATCAAGCCGGTGCTGGACTGGCTGATCCCGATCGGCATCGTGACTGCGCTCGCCCTCGGCACCGCCTTGATCGTCTCCAGCGTGCTGGTCTGACCGGCCGCCCGTCGAACGAGCACCGCGTAACTTTTCTGACCCGCTTTCTGCGATCGCGGTCAGCGACGGCTAACCATTTTCCGCACTATCACTGTTGAGGCCGCAATTTGCCACAATCAGCACGTGGGCTTGGTGTTTCATTGGCGGCGCCATTCAGGTGAAAGTTCACAGGCAATGGCGCCGCCAGCACCAGCCGATGCTCCGGTGACGGCAACCGCACAATCGGTGCCATTAAGCCTTCTCGTTCCGTCGAACGGCGCAACAACGGGAGACAGCATGATGCAAGACGCGCTCATGATGAGCCTCGCCGTCAGCATACTGCTCGGGATGTGGGTGATCTGGAAAATTACCCCGTGACCGCTCAGGCGCGCGGGCCGACCGGTGCGCCGTGGGTCTGCTCCGATGCATCTTCGTGAGCTGGTGCTTTCGCCGGCTGGCCGCCGACGACGGCGCTGCCGCACTGCGGGCAATGCCAGCCGGCGTTGGTGCTGACCATCGCCACCCGGCAGATCGGGCAGGACCGCGTCGATAATGAACGATCGCGCCGCATGCGGCCTCAATGCGCGCAAGTTCCCATCCCCGCAATTCAGGAATCGCCCTATCCGTAATGTCCCGGAGGCGCCGGCGACCGGTGGAAAGTGGGCTTGACGGGCTTTTTTGCGGTAAATGAACCCGCCGCCTGGGTGGCTAGACCAATCCGGCGAAGCCAAGCGCGCCGGCCAGCGCGAAAACCCACAACGGATTGACGCGCGATAAGAAGGCGACCGCCGCCGTGGTGGCAGTGATCATGAAGGCATAGACATTGTGGTCGGCGGCGCGCGCCAGCACGAAGGCTGAGGCCGCGATCAGCCCGAGCGACACCGGCACCAGCCCGGCCTGCAGCGCGATGCGCCAAGGCGCGTGTTTGAAGCGGTCCCAGGTGCGCGCCGCCAGAAACGCCAGCACGCAGGTCGGCCCGCACATCGCCGCGATCGCGACGCCCGCGCCCGCCAGCCCGGCCACGTGGAAGCCGATCAGCGCGACGATGATGACGTTCGGCCCGGGCGACATCTGCGCGATCGCGAACATGTCGGCGAATTGACTGTTGCTCATCCAGCCCATCACGTCGACCGCGACGCGGTGTATTTCCGGGATCGCGGCGTTGGCGCCGCCGACCGAGACCAGCGAGAGGGTCACGAACAGGCTGAACAGCGTCCACAGCGGGTTCTCGTTCATCGTCACCACCGCAACCAAGCCAGCGCAACGCTGAACGGCGCCAGCCCGAGGAACACGTAAGGCAGCGGCCAATGCATGATGGCGACGCCGATGAAAGCGAGCATCGCCACCAGCGGCGCCGAATTCCATCTCTTGGTGAACAGCGGCGCCGCCATTTTGGCGACCACGGCGACCAGCAGGCCGGAAGCGGCGGCGGCGATGCCGGCGAGGATGTGGCCGAGCGTGGCGATGTCGCCGTAGCGCTCGTAGAGGAACGCCAGGACGGTGACGATCGCCAGCGGCGGCCCCAACAGCCCGATCATCGCGAGCGCGGCGCCGGCGGCGCCGCCGAAACGGGCGCCGAACACCACCGCGAAGTTCACCGTATTGGGGCCGGGCAGGAACTGCGACAGCGCGAAGGTCTCGTTGAATTCCTCCGTGGTCATCCAGCGCCGCCGCTCGACGATCATGCGCCGCGCCCACGGCAGCGCGCCGCCGAAGCCGGACAGCGAGACGCCCACGAAGGCGCGAAACAGCTCGCTGAGCGGCGGACGCAATGACGCGGAAGCTTGCGCGGCGGGCTCGGGCGCAGGCGCTTGGGAATCGGGCATGGCCGCGAGGTTTATCGCGCGCCGCGCCGCGCGGCTAGCCGGTAATGCTCAGTACCGATGCGGCGGTATGGCGGCCCGTGCCCGGAATTTGCGGTTGCGAAGGCGGGACCCGTTCGGCAGTTCGCGATCCAGAGGGGGAAGCCCGCCCAGCGTTGCGCCCTTCAGCGCGCGGCTTGGGCGCGTTTGGCGAGCGCCGCGACGGCGGAACTGGTGGCGGGACCGAAGCGGCCGTCGATCGCGCCGTCGTACACACCCGCCTCGCTCAACAGCCGCTGCAACTGGCGGCGGAACTGATTGCTATAGGCGGCGGGATTGTCGGTCATCTGCTTCACCGAGAACAGGCTGCCGGCCTTGATGGCCTTGAAGATCCATTCCGCCGCCAGCCGCCGGTTCTGCGCTACGCCGTGTCCCCGGTCGTAGGCGATGCCGAGATAGTGCATGGCGGCGGTGTTGCCCTTGCGCGCGGCCGCGGCCGGCGCTCCCGAGGGCGTCGCGCCGAAATAGATTTCCCCGAGCAGCGAGGACGCCACCCACGGCACCTGCGCGCCGTTGGAGGCGCGCGACACGCCGATGCGGACGTGGTTGAAAATCGCCTCCGCGGTCAAGTTCGCGGACCGCAGCTCCTTGAGCAGCTCGGCGGCGAACAGGCTGTGGTCGCCGGAACTTCGTTCGTCGACCCGCCTGTTTAGCGCCCCCGAATAGAGCACCAGCGTGCTCACGGGCGCATTGAGCGGCGCCAGACCCGCAGCCACCGTGCGGAAGCGGCGCTCGAACGGATTCCTGCGCGCGGCATCGATGATGACGACCTTTGCCTTCGCGCCCTTGCGGTGCATTTCGGCCAGCAGCGCGTCGACGCTGACGCCGTCACGGCGCACGTCGGCTTCGCTCCAGATTTGCGCGTTGACCGGAAGGAGATAGCTTTGCCGCCCGACCTGAAGCCCGAAGCCGCTGAAGTAGAATAGCGCAGTCGTGTCATTTTGGATCTTGCCGATGAAGGCATCGATCGCCCGTTGCATCTCCGCTTTGCGAAGGTTCTTCTTGAGGTCGACACTGAAATGCAGCCGGCGGAATTCCTCTGCCACGGCGGTCACGTCCTTGACCGCGTTGGGCAGCGGCGCTGCGGCGTCGGGATAGTTGGCGTTGCCGATGACGAGCGCGACCCGTGCCGCTTGCTGCTGGGCCGGCGCCGGCGTCACCGCAATCGCCGACAGGACAAACAGGCCCAGGCAAAACAACCGCCGAACGTTTCGCATGTGGCTCCCCGAAGCGCCTCCGTCGCGCAGCAACCAAAATCCTAATGGCCTGCGCCGGGCTAGGGAACCCGTCCCCGGAAAAATCCGCCCTCGCGCGGTGCGGTGGAATGCCGCCGCCCGGCTGTGGCGTGAATCGATTCCGTGCAATGCGTGCGGCTTTACGTCCTGATCGCGGCCCACAGGCTCTTGGCCTTGCGGTCCGCCGCCATCCACCAGCCGCAAATGCCCAGCGCCACGGTTGCAACGATTGGACCGGACAGCCAGTCCCAGGCGGTCAGCGTCACCGGCAGCGCGATCTTGCTGGCGCCAAGCTGGAATCCGCCGGCGGCGAAGCTCGCCGGGTTTTCGCCCGGCAGGCTGGCCGGCAGATTGATGCTGATATGGGCAAGCAGGCCGCTGCCGACGGCGAGCAAGCCGAGCGCCAGCAGGCCGGCGGCCAAGCCTTGCAGCGCCATTTCCGTCGCGATCTCGCGCCGCACTTGTTTCTGCTCCCAGCCGATCACCCGCAGGATCGCCAGCTCGCGGCTGCGCTCCACCAGATTGCCGAACACGAAGGTGGCGCCCAGCGCCAGTGCCGCCAGCGCGCCGGCCAGCACCGCCACGATGCGGAAGCGGCCGATGGTCTGCGACACGCCGCCGAACAATTGCAGCATGGTGCCGGGCGAGGTCACCGAGGCGTGCGGCAGCCAGGAAGCGATGCGGCTTTTCACCGACTCGGTCTGTCCCATGTCGCCGAGCTTGAGGAAAACCTGATTGACCAGGTTCGCCGGCAGCTTGGCCAGCCGCCGCGCCTCGTCGATGTCCATGTAGAAATTGCTGGCGACGATCTGGCTGCCTTCCAGGATGTCGACCACGCCGCTGACGGCATAGGACTGCCCGCCGATATCGACGTGCGATCCCGGCGCGAGGCGATAGAAAGCGCCGTAGTGCCGCTCCACCAGCACCTCGCGCGCACCCGGGTTGGGCAGCCGGCCTTTGATCAGCCATTTGCGCACCTTGCCGGGGCCGAGCGCGGGCGCGTCGGCGGCAAGCGGCACGCCGGTGATGGAGACGAAACGGCCCTTGCCGAGATTCCACAGCAGCACGAAGCCGGCCGCTGCGCTCACGCCCGGTTCCGACGCCAGGCGCTTGAGCTCGTCGGTGGTGATCGGCTCGGCCGAGTACGGCAGAATAATGCCCATCTCCTTGGGCACCGCGGTCTGCGTCGCGCTGCGTTGCACGATGAGGTCGACGCCGAGATTGCGAAACGGCACCGTCGCCAGATCGGCGAAGGCGCGGCTGAGGATGTCGAGCGTGGTGACCAGCGTCACCGCCAGCGCGATGCCGGCGATCAGCAGCGCGGTACGCTTCCAGCGGTAGGCCAGCTCGCTCCCGACATAGCGCCAGTGCATGCTATTTCCCCAGCGCCGCCTTCACCGCCGCCTCGAAATCGGCCACCGACCAGGTGACGTTGAGCCCGAGCGGATTGCCGGCGCCGGCCGGAAAATCCTTGAACACAACAGCCGTGCCGTCCGCCCGCTTGAATTTCTCGCTGCCGTTGACCAGCAGCAAGATCGGCACATGGCCTTTCAGGCCCACCGCTTTGATGCGCTGCTCGCCCGCCGGGCTTTCAGAATCGAGCTCGATGACTTTCACGCGCGTGCCCAGACTGCCGAGGAAATCGCGCACCGGCTTGAGCGCGTTCTGCACCGGCCAATGCGGCAGGGCGACGATCTCGACCATCGGCTGCGCCGCGCGCGCCGGTCCGCCCAGCAGAGCGAGGGCCGCGCCCGCCGCCAGCCCAGTGATAAAGTCTCTACGCGTGGCCATGGCTGATCCTTCCGTCTTTCATCTCCACGACATTGCCGGCTTTCGCCGCCACGTCGGGATCGTGGGTCACCATCAGCAGTCCGGTGCCGTGGGTGCGGCCGAGATCGAGCAGCAGTTCGAGCACGGAGGCGCCGGTCTCCTGGTCGAGATTGCCGGTCGGCTCGTCGGCCAGGATGACGGACGGGCTGTTCATCAGCGCGCGCGCGATCGCCACGCGCTGCTGCTCGCCGCCGCTCAACGTCGCGGGGTGATAGTGCAGCCGCTCGCTCAGGCCCACCTGGTGCAACAGATCGACGCCGCGCTGGCGGCGCTCCGCCGCGCTGGTTTCGGTGGCGAAGAAAGTCGGCAGCATCACATTATCGAGCGCGGTGAGCGACGGGATCAGACTGAAGCCCTGAAACACGACGCCGATCGAGCGGCGCCGCAACGTCGCCATGTCATTGTCGCTCATGCCGGCGAGCTTCTGCCCCATGACGACGACGTCGCCCTCGTCGGGCTTTTCGAGTCCGGCGATGATGCCGAGCAGCGTGCTCTTGCCGGAGCCCGACTTGCCCATGATGGCGGTGAATTGCCCGGCGCCGACGGCGAGATCGACGCCTTTCAGGATCTCGACGTCGCCGTAACGTTTTTTGACGCGCTCCACGCGAATGATTTCCTGCGCGGACGCGGCGCCGGACGCCGGCGCGGACTTTGCGAGCATTGCTGTATCGCTCATGCGAGGCTCCCTTATTCGGCGCGCAACAGCGACCACGGTTGCGGCCGTGGCAGGGCAAGAACGGCGAGAACCGCCAACAGGCCGATCGCCAGACTGCCGGCGGTGGCGATGCCGGCGGTCAGCCACGAGATCGACAGGGGCGCGGTAATGATCTGCGTGCGGTTGATCGCCGCCGTCGGAATGAAATGCGGTGTCGCGCTCAGGTCCCAGGGCAGATCGACGGTGACCGAAACCTGCCCCAGCGCCAGCACGATGACGAGGGCAAGCGCGAAGCCGGCCGCGGTGCCGATGACCGCCAGCGCCAGATTCTCGATCAGCACCTGCGCGCGGATGTGCCGCCACGACCAGCCGATCGCCTGCAGGATGGCCATTTCGCGCCGCCGCTCGGCCACCGATGTCGCGGTCGCGCGCCACACGAAAGCGGCGGCGAACAGACCGATGACGGCCGCGATGATCAGGCCCATGCTCTGCGAGAGAAACAGCACGCCGGAGAGCGCGTCGCGCATCGACAATTCGCTCGACACCACGCTCTTCTTGCCGATCAGCGCCGTGATCTTTTCGACCACGCCCTGCAAATGCTCGCGATTGACCTTGACCAGCACCAGATTGGCGTCGTCGGCGCCGAACGGATAAAGCGCCCGCACCTGCGGCGCCGCACTCGCCAGGCCTTGCGCCAGTTTGAGCGGCATATAGACGTCGGCGCGCACCAGCTTGCCGCTGCGCGCGGCGTCGACGATGCCGGCGACCGGAAATTCATCGACGCCGACTTTGATGCGGCCGCCGACCTTCGCTTTATTCTTGCCGGCGAAATCGCTGTCGAGCAGGACGGCGCGGTCGCCGGCGGCGATCGGTTTGCCGTCGATCAGACGCCGGCCGAGCGCGCCGAGCCCCACTTCGCTGTCCGCGATGCCGAGCACGGATTCATAACGGTCCGGCTCCAGGTCCCACATATAGACGGCGCGCGTGAGCGCGATGACGCCGGGGATCGCCTTGATCTGCGCGACGATGCCCGCCGGGATCAGCGCGTTGGGATGCGGAAACACCAAGCCTTCGAGCTTGGGCGGGATGTCGCCTTGCTGTTGCACGATCACGTCGGCGCCGACCGTCTCGATCGGCACGCGCAACGCGCGCGCGTAGGAACTCGCCAGCGACGTCAGCACCATGGCCGCCAGCACGGCGAGCGCGATGCTGACCGCGGTCACCAGCGAGCGGCCGCTGCGGAACACAAGTTCGCTGGCTGCGTAGCGCAGCATGGCGCGAGCCTTTCGGAAAGAGCGGATCGAGGTTGCTACTTTAAGGGGACCCTGGCCTCAATGATTTGGATCATATGGGCGGGGTGGGCGAACGCATTCAGGCCGCTGAAGATTTCCGAATGCCGTCATAATTCATCGGCGGTCGTGAGGCGCGCCAGGCAAAGCCCAGCGGGTCAGCCAATCAGCATGGCGAGCCAGATCGCCAGCCCGAACACGGCGGCCGACGTGGCCGCCATGCCGACGATCTCAGTCGATGAGGGCGGTGGCTCATGACCGACGTCGTGGTCGTGGCGCATGGTCGCGGGCGGCGCTTCCTGCACGGACGCGCGCGGACGCTCCGTCATCATGCCATGCTTGAGGCCCTTGGCGACCAGCCACCAATTGATCGGATAGGCGACGATGAAGCCGGTCAGCAACGCCATGCTCATAGCGGACTCAAAGGCCGCCCTATCAGCGTCCGTCCCAGCGCCGCGATCGGCAGCATCCCGGCCATCAGCAAATTCATGGAGAGAAGCTCGGGAATAAACGTGCTGACGAGCGACCGCCGGTAGGAGCCGCCGCCCATGTCGCGCATGAACAGCGCCTGAAAGATCGCTCAGCCGAAACCAAACCCGAGCACGTATTTCGAGCGCGATATCCGCCAAATGCGGAAGCGTCAGGAACGAGGCGATCGCGGCGCCGGCCAGAATGCCGATGCCGTCGTCGGCGACACAATGCATGGTCGAGCCAAGCACCTGCCGCCAGCGCGCGGCAGCGTAACGCTCATGTAGTCCCGGCAGCGGCTCCCGGCAGCCGAGCACGTACCAGAAAAGCGCCGATAGGCCCGCTATACGCCGTCAGCAGAACGAAGCTCCATTTCAACACGGGCGACTGGGCGTGGTGCGGATATCGATGGCGACGAACAGAAGCGCGGCAACTGTGAGCAGAAACCACA
>Ga0307436_1001206_pt1 | contig 11572 bp, 8 predicted proteins | sample SalMarWE160440MG_FD_202513 | JGI IMG/M metagenome (GOLD analysis project Ga0307436, IMG submission 202513) | Salt marsh sediment microbial communities from the Plum Island Ecosystem LTER, Massachusetts, United States - WE1604-40 | ecosystem: Environmental > Aquatic > Marine > Intertidal zone >...
AGGGGGCGGGCAACGGTTGCTCGAAATTGACGGTGTTGTAGCTGTAGCGGATGGGTGGCCAGATCATCCAGCCGTGGGCGTTGATCTCGTCCTGGTTGACCGGATCGCGGAAGTTGGTCACCGCCAGGAAGCCGCCGAATTTCGATTCCGGATAGTCCTTGAAGATGGGGAACAAGAGCTCGCCCTTGTAGGAGGCGATGATCGGCCGGTCATTGACGATGAATTCGGCGAACAGCGACAGGAAGAACAGGACCCCAAAAATCCAGAACGACCAATAGCCGCGGCGGTTGGCCTTAAACAAGTGCACCCGGCGGCGGTTGAGACCCGAAAGCTGCCAGCGCCGGCGCCGAGCGGGAATCGCAGGAGACGCATGGCTTGCCGGCATCTACAGGTTCCTTGCCTCGAAATCGATGCGCGGATCGATCCAGGTATAGGTGAGGTCGGTGAGCAAGTTGGTGAGAAGGCCCATGAGAGAGAAGATGTAGAGCGTGGCGAACACCACCGGATAGTCGCGGTCAAGCGCCGATTGATAGCTCAACAGCCCAAGTCCATTGAGCGAGAAGATGGTCTCGATCAGCAAGGCGCCGGAAAAGAACGCCCCGATGAAGGCGCCGGGAAAGCCGGCGATGACGATGAGCATGGCGTTGCGGAAGACATGGCGATAGAGCACCCGCCGCTCGGTCAGCCCCTTGGCGCGCGCCGTCATCACGTATTGCTTCTTGATCTCGTCGAGGAAGGAGTTCTTGGTCAGAAGCGTCATGGTGGCGAACGACGACACCCCCAGCGCGGTGAGCGGCAGCACCAGGTGCCAGGCGTAATCGAGGATCTTCTGGTACCAGTTGAGCTGGGCAAAATTGTCCGAGGTGAGCCCGCGCAAGGGAAAGATGTTCCAGAAGGAGCCGCCAGCAAACAGCACTACCAGGAGGATGGCGAACAGGAAGGCCGGAATGGCATAGCCGAAGATGATGACGCCGGACGTCCACACATCGAAGGTCGAGCCGTCGCGCACCGCCTTGGCGATGCCGAGCGGGATGGAGACGGCATAGGTGATGAAGGTGAGCCACAGGCCCAGCGAGACCGACACCGGCATGCGCGAGATGATAAGGTCGATGACCGGCACGTCCTTGAAATAGCTGTTGCCGAAATTGAAGGTTGCGAAGTTCTTGATCATCAAGAGAAAGCGTTCGGGTGCCGGTTTGTCGAAGCCGAACTGCTTTTCCAGCGACTTGATGAAGGCCGGGTCGAGCCCTTGCGCGCCGCGGTACTTGGATTCGACGCCGGCGCTCTGGGCGGCCTGGGCGCCGGTGCCCACTTCCGATCCCGCCTGGCCGCCGATGCGCGCGGTGGCGCCGACATTGGTCCCCTGCAGCCGCGCGATCACCTGTTCCACCGGGCCGCCGGGGGCGAACTGGATGATGGTGAAGCTGACCAGCATGATGCCGAGCAGCGTCGGGATCATGAGCAGGAGCCGCTTGATGATGTAGACGAACATGCCGCTAAGCTTTTCTTTGCGCCGAGGGGTCAAGTGCCATGATTTGCGCGATCATGACAACTCTCCTTGCGTCATCGACGGATTCGGCCGTCATGCCCCGCGCTTGATCGAGCGGGCCTTGGCCGCATCGATCCACCAGGTATCGAGGATGCCCCGTTCATAGGCCGGCTTGACCGCCGGATACCCGAAGATGTCCCAGTAGGCGACGTCGTGGGCGGCCTTGAACCAGTGCGGCACCCAGAAATACATGGCCCTGAGCACCCGGTCGAGCGCGCGCGCGGCGACCACCAGCTCTTTGCGGCTCCTCGCCTGGATAATGCGCTCGATGAGGGCATCGACTGCCGGCGACTTGATTCCCGAGAGGTTGAAGCTGCCGGGCCGGTCGGCCGTGGCGGAGGAAAAGTAGGCCCTGAGCTCGGTGCCCGGCGTCTGGTTGACGGTGTAGCGCTGGGTGATGACATCGTAGTCGAAAGATTTCAGCCGCTCCTGGTACTGGGCCGAGTCCACCTGACGGACGGAGGCATCGATGCCGAGCAGCACGAGGTTGCGGATATATGGGTTGATGATGCGCTCGAAGGCGGGATCGTCCACCAGGAACTCGATTGTCAGCGCCTTGCCGGCCGCATTCACCCGGTGGGTGCCCTTGAGCGACCATCCGGCGGCGCCGAGCAACTGTGAGGCCTGGCGCAACAGCTTCCTGTCCTTGCCCGAGCCGTCGCTTACCGGCGGGACGACGGCGGGACCGAAAGTCTCCGCCGGCACCACCGAGCGGAACGGTTCGAGCAGCTTCAGCTCCGCCAGGCTCGGCAAACCCGTCGCCTTCATGTCGGAGTTCTCGAACACCGACTGGGTGCGCTTGTAGAGCCCGTAGAACAGGTGCGCGTTCGACCACTCGAAATCGAAGGCAAGGCCGAGTGCCTGGCGCACCCGGCGGTCGGCGAATTTGGGCCTCCGCATGTTGAGGAAGAAGCCTTGCGCGCCGGAAATGGTGTGGTCCGGCAGCACCGCCTTGATCAGTCGGTGCTCCTTCACCGCAGGGGTATTGTAGCCGGTCGCCCATGATTTCGAGGTGAACTCCTCGCGCAGGTCGATGTCGCCGGCCTTGAGCGCTTCCAGTTCGGCCGTGCGGTCGCGGAAATACAAGAGCTTGATCTCGTCAAAATTGTAGCGGCCGCGATTGACGTTGAGGTCCCTGGCCCAATAGCCGTCACGCCGCCGGTAGGTGATGTACTGGCCCTGCTTGAAGTCTTCCACCTTGTAGGGCCCCGAGCCGAGCGGGGGTTTAAGGGTGGTGCGGCTGAAATCGTGGCTGGCGTACCAGGCCTTGGAGAAGACGGGCAGGCCGGCGATGATCCCCGGCAGATCGCGCACGTTCTCACCGGTGAAACTGTAGCGCACGGTCCTCGCATCAAGCGCCTTGGCGGCGGCAACATCGCGCAACAGGATGCGGTACTGCTCGTGGCCTTTTGTCTTGAGCAGGCGGAACGAGTCGGTCACGTCGGCGGCGGTAAGCGGGGTGTCGTCGGAAAACCGCGCCTCGGGCCTCAGCACGAAGGTGACGCTCATGCGGTCGCGTGCCACCTCGGCGCTCTCGGACACGAGGCCGTAAGCCGCATCAGGTTCATCGAAGGCACGCGCCATGAGGGTATCGAACAAAAGCTCGACAAGCTGGGCCGGATCGCCTTTGAGGATATAGCCGTTGAAGCTGTCGAAGGTGGTGAGACCGGACGTGCCGATTGTGACGATGCGCCCACCCTTAGGCGCATCGGGGTTCGCATAATCGAAATGGGTGAAGCCGGCCGGATATTTGAGATCGCCGAAGGTGGACAAGCCATGCCGGCCTTCTGCCCGGGCAATGCGGACAGGCGTGGCGGCCAGACCCGCAGTCGCCGCCAGAAAGTCGCGCCTCTTCATTTGCCGGCCTTGATGCGGGCCGCCTTGGCGGCGTCCCACCACCAGATATCGGGAAAGCCGACGGAATAATCGGGCAGCTTTTCTGGCCGGCCGAAGCGGTTCCAATGGGCGATGCGCTGATAGGGGATGTACCACATGGGCACTACGAAGTCGTTCCACAACAGCACCCGGTCGAGCGCCCGGCAGGCGACCACGAGCTCGTGGCGCGACTTGGCGAAGATCACGTCGTTGATGAGCTGGTCGATGGCCTTGTCCTTGATGCCGACGAAGTTGAAGCTGCCGGCGCGGTCGGCCGTCTCCGAGCCCCAGAAATTGCGCTGCTCGTTGCCCGGTGACAGCGACTGCGGCCAGTTGGCGACGATGATGTCGAAATCGAAAACCTGCCGCCGACGCTCGTATTGCGCATCATCCACGGTGCGCACCGTCGACTGGATGCCGATGAGCCTGAGCTGGTCCACATAGGGCAGAACGATGCGTTCGAACAGCGGCGAAACAAGCAGGAACTCCACCTGGAATACCTCGCCCCTGGCGTTGACCAGCTTGTGTTGCGGGCCGAGCTTCCAGCCCGCCTCGCCCATGAGCTTGAGCGCCGTGCGCAGGTTCTTGCGCCGCTCCAGCGGCGTGGCGTTGACCGGGTTCTTATAGACTTTTGTGAAAACCTCGTCGGGGATCTTGCCGCGCAAGGGATCGAGAAGCTTCAACTCGTCCGGCCCGGGCAGGCCGGTGGCGGCGAGTTCGGAATTGTTGAAGAAGCTGGCCGAGCGCTTGTACTGGCCGTAGAACAGGTTGGCGTTCGACCACTCGAAGTCGAAGGCATGGTTGAAGGCAAGCCGCACCCGCCTGTCCTTGAACTTGTCACGGCGGATGTTGAAGGCAAACGCCTGCATGCCCTGGACGTTCTTGTTGGCGATCTTCTCCAAGAGCACGTCGCCGCGCTTCACCGCCGGAAAGTTGTAGGCGGTCGCCCAGCTCTTCGAGCTGTTCTCGTTGCGGTAGTCGTACTGATCCGCCTTGAAGGCTTCGAGGGCGATCGTCTCGTCGCGGAAATAGAGGACGGAGATCTCCTCGAAATTATTCTGACCCACATTCACCGGCAGGTTGGCTGCCCAATAATCCTTGATCAGCCGGGCGGAGACGGCCTTGCCGGTCTCCACCTTGGAGATCTTGTAGGCGGCCGAGCCGAGCGGGGTTTCGAGCGTGGTATCGTTGAGATCGCGCTTTTTACCTTTAGCATCGGTCCCTTCCCAATAATGGCGGGGCAGGACCTGCAACTGTCCCGTGATCTGCGGCAATTCGCGATTGCCCTTGACGGAGAAGAAGAAGGTGACTTCGCGCTCGCCCGTCTGCTCGGCGCGCTCGATATTCTTGTAGTAGAAGGCGCTTTGCGGATTGGCGAGCTTGAGGTGGGTCATCGACCAGATCACGTCCTCGGGCGTGATCGGGCTGCCGTCGTGGAAGCGGGCGCCGGGCCTGAGGCGATACGTAACGGAGGAGTGGTCGTCCGGATATCGCATCGCCTCGGCGATGAGGCCGTATTGGCTGGAGGGTTCGTCGCTCGCATTCTTGGTCAGGCTGTCGACGGTCGAGGCGACGAGGCCGGCCGAATCGCCCTTGTAGGTGAATGGGTTGAGGCTGTCGAAGGTGCCGATGGTGAACAGCCTGACGCGTCCGCCCTTGGGGGCATCCGGGTTCACGTAATCGAAATGGGGAAAATCGACCGGGTATTTGACGGCGCCGAACAGCGACAGGCCGTGGCGCCAGGCCGGCTCGCCGGCATGGGCGACGGAAGCGGCAACGATGCGTGAGGCCGGCAGCAGCGAAAGCGAACCGAACGCCTTGATGAGACCGCGCCGCGTGATCACCGTTTCGCCTCCTGAAAGCTGACAGGTTTCTCCTGAAACTAGTGGCCTTGTGGGCAAATGAAAACACCGGCGGGGGCCGCCGGTGTTAATTCTTGGTCATCAAGAACCCTACTTACGGGTTGGGCAGCGGCACCGGATTGTCGCTCAGGGTGCGCAGATAGGCGATCACGTCGGCGCGCTTCTGGTCGTCCTTGATGCCGGCAAAGCCCATCTTGGTTCCCGGCGCAAATTCCTTGGGCTTGTAGAGCCAGTGGTTGAGGTTCTGGTACGTCCACTTGTCGCCCGCCTTGGCCTTGGCCTCGAGGGCGGCGGAATAGTTGAAGCCCTTGTGCTCGCCAATCGGCCGGTCGACCACGCTCCACAGGTCGGGCCCGACCTTGTTGGGGCCGCCCTTGGCAAAGGTGTGGCAGGCCTGACAGGCCTTGGCGGCGGCCTGGCCCTTTGCGACGTCGGCCTTGGCCAGGAGCGGGGCGATCGGGGCAATCTTCGGGGCCGCCGGCGCGCTTGTCTTCTCGGCGCTCTTGTTGGCGGCGACCTCCACCGTCATCCCCTCCTTGGCCGGTTTGGGGGCATGGTAGACGATGTGCGCCAGCTCGTTGAGGCCGAACACCAGCAGGAATGTGAACAGCACCCAGCCGATGATCTTGTTGTAGAAGAAGAAGTCGGTGCCTTGCATTTTCCCCTCGTAACCAAGGCCTGGCCGCGCATGCCTGCTGCCAAGGCCGACCCCCCGCGGGAGCCTTGTAACGCGCGCGGAAACTAATGGTTTCGCGTCACCGGCGCAATACGTATAAGGGCGAGGAGTCCATTTTGCCGCGCCGCACCGGGCGCACGCTGCTGTGAACGCCGCCCATGCCGTCTGCGCCCGTTATCGTCCTCATTCCGACCCGCATGGCCTCGATGCGCCTGCCGGGCAAGCCGCTTGCCGACATCGCCGGTGAGCCGATGATCGTTGAGGTCTGCCGCCGCGCACTGGAGGCGGGCGTGGGCCGCGTGGCGGTCGCGGCCGCCGAGCCGGAAATCGTCCAGGTGGTGGAGGCATATGGGCTGGAGGCGGTGTTGACCGATCCCGACTTGCCCTCCGGCTCCGACCGCATTGCCGTGGCGGTAAAGGAAATCGACCCCCAGCGCCATTTCGGTATCGTCGTCAACCTGCAAGGCGACCTGCCGAGCATCGAGCCGTCGGTGGTGCGGGCCTGCCTCGATGCCCTGTCGCTGCCCGGGGCTGACATATCGACGGTGGCCGCCCTCATCACCGACACCGCCGAGGCGACCGACCCCAACGTGGTCAAGGCCATCGCCCCGCTTGCAGGCGCTGAGGGGCCGGTGAAGGCGGCCGACTTTGTGCGCCGCCTGCCCGAGGGCGCCGAGCCGCCCTTCTGGCATCACATCGGCATCTACGCCTACCGGCGTTCGGCGCTCGAACGCTTCGTGTCCTTGCCGCCGAGTGCGCGCGAGAGCGAGCGCCGGCTGGAGCAGATGCGCGCCCTCGATGCCGGCATGACCATTGCCGTTGCGCGCGTTGACACGGTGCCGCTCGGTGTCGATACTCCCGCCGACCTTGAACGGGCGCGCATCCTCATCGCATCGCGAGACGAATGACCACCGGCAAGCCGCGCCGGCGCGCCAGAGCAGTCCTTAGTTCCGGAGTGGGGCATACATGGCGCAGAAGACGGTGGGCAAGATCGCCTATCAGGGCGAAGCGGGGGCCAATTCGCACATCGCCTGCCTGGAGGCCTTTGCCGACCTCGAACCGCTCGCCTGCGGCACCTTCGAGGATGCCTTCGCTGCGGTCGAGCGCGGCGAAGCGCTTTATGCCATGATCCCCATCGAGAACTCGGTGGCCGGCCGCGTCGCCGACATCCACCACCTGCTGCCGGCATCGCGGCTGCATATCATCGGCGAGCATGTGCTGCGAATCCATCACCAGCTCCTGGCAGCGCCGGGCGGAAGCCTCGACACCATCAAGACCGTGCACAGCCATGTGCACGCGCTGGGCCAGTGCCGCAAGATCATCGCGCAACTGCACCTGAAGCCGGTGGTGGCCGCCGACACCGCAGGGGCAGCGCGCGAAATTGCCGAGGCCAAGGATCCGGCCATGGCCGCCATCGCCACCGCGCTCGCGGCCGAGATTTACGGGCTCGAGGCGCTGAAGAGCAATATCGAGGACGAGGACCACAACCGCACCCGCTTCATCGTGCTGGCGGCCGAGCCGCACGAGGCCGCCCCCGACGAGGGCAAGGTGATCACCTCCTTCGTCTTTCGCGTGCGCAACGTGCCGGCCGCCCTCTACAAGGCACTGGGAGGCTTTGCCACCAACGGCATCAACATGACCAAGCTGGAGAGCTATCAGCTGGGGGGCAGTTTTTTCGCCACCCAGTTCTATTCCGAGATCGAGGGGCACCCTTCAGAGCGCCTGGTGCGGCTGGCGATGGAGGAGCTGGAATTCTTCACCTCCTATGTGCGCGTGCTCGGCGTCTACAAGGCCTCGCCCGCCCGCACCGAGGTCGCTGGCCGCAGCGTCGAGGAGGGGGAGTAGGGGTGCCATTCACCCGTTCGAGGAGGTAAGCTGGCCGGGGGATCAGCTTTGCAGCTCAGATCGCGACTGACCTATCTTTATCACGGCCATGGGCGTGATGCGCGCCTGTTCCGCTTTGCGGTTCTGGCCTTCGATCTCGGCACCATCGTCTTTTTCGTCGTTTCCTCGCTGATGCACGACGAGCCGTGGATCTATGTGGCCGATGCGGTGATCGCCATTGTCATACTGGCGGATTTCTCGGCCCAGGTGGTGGTGGCTGAGGATCGCGTCCGGCATTTCCTGCGCCTGTCCACCTGGCTCGACATCGTGGTCATCCTCTCACTGCTGGCGCCGACGGTGATCGAATGTCTTCTGTTCCTGCGCGTGCTGCGCGCCCTGCGGCTGGTGCGCTCCTACCGGGTGCTGCAGGACCTGAGGCAGGAATTCGCCTTCTTCAAGCGCAACGAGAACGTGATCGCCTCAACCATCAATCTCTTCGTGTTCATCTTCGTGGTGACGGCGCTGGTCTATGTGCTGCAGGTGGGCTCCAACCCCGACATCACCAATTATGTTGATGCGCTCTATTTCACCGTGACCACGCTCACCACCACCGGCTTCGGCGACATCACGCTGAAAGGCCCGATCGGGCGGCTTTTGTCGGTCCTCATCATGATCCTCGGCGTCGCCCTCTTCCTGCGCCTAGTGCAGACCATCTTCCGCCCCTCCAAGGTCTCCTACGAGTGTCCCGATTGCGGCCTCAACCGCCACGACCCCGATGCCGTGCACTGCAAGCACTGCGGCCGGGTGCTGCATATCGGGACGGAGGGGGACTAAAGGCCTCGCCGCCCGTGCCGAGGTGATGGGCCGAGACACGTGTGAGCCCACGTCACTATCGTTTCTTCGTCATGCGCGGGCTCGACCCGCGTATCCTTTTGTCCGCGGTGACCAGGCCACAAAGGATGGCCGGGTCGAGGCCCGGCCATGACGAAGTGAGGGGCGAGGCGCCTAGTTCTCGTCCATCTTGAGAGCGGCGATGAAGGCGTCCTGGGGAATCTCGACGCGGCCGAACTGGCGCATCTTCTTCTTGCCTTCCTTCTGCTTGTCGAGCAGCTTCCTCTTGCGCGTGATGTCGCCGCCATAGCACTTGGCGGTGACGTCCTTGCGCAAGGCGGAAATGGTCTCGCGCGCGATCACCCGCCCGCCGATGGCCGCCTGGATAGGGATCTTGAACAGGTGCCGCGGGATCAGGTCTTTCAGCTTCTCACACATCACCCGCCCGCGCTGCTCGGCGCGCGCGGCATGCACGATGACCGAGAGCGCATCCACCGGCTCGGCGTTCACCAGGATCTGCATCTTGACCAGATTGCCCGCCTCGTAGTCGAGCATCTGGTAGTCGAAGCTGGCATAGCCGCGCGTCACCGATTTCAGCCGGTCGTAGAAGTCGAACACCACCTCGTTCAGCGGCAGCTCATAGACCAGCATGGCGCGGCTGCCGGCATAGGTGAGCTGGCGCTGGCGCCCGCGCCGGTCCTCGCACAGTTTCAGGACAGCACCCAGGTAGTCGTCCGGCACCAGTATGGTGGCGACGATCCACGGCTCCTCGATGCGCTCGATCTTGACCGGGTCGGGCATGTCGACCGGGTTGTGCAGCTCCTTCATCGAGCCGTCGGTGAGATGGACCTTGTAGATGACCGAAGGCGCGGTGGTGATGAGGTCGATGCCGAACTCGCGCTCCAGCCGCTCGCGGATGATCTCCAGGTGCAGGAGCCCGAGGAAACCGCAGCGGAAGCCGAAGCCGAGCGCGGCCGATGTCTCCATCTCGTAGACGAAGCTGGCATCGTTGAGCCTCAGCCTGCCCATCGCCGCGCGCAAATCCTCGAACTCGGCATTGTCGACGGGAAAGAAGCCGGCGAAGACCACCGGCTGGGCCGGCTTGAAACCGGCGAGAGCCTTGACGCACGGACGCCGCTCCTCGGTCACCGTGTCGCCGACGCGGGTATCGGCCACCTCCTTGATGGCGGCGGTGAAAAAGCCGATTTCGCCCGGCCCGAGGCTGGCGACCGTCTCTTTCTTGGGCCGGAAAATGCCGACCCGGTCGACCAGATAGACGCCGCTGGTCGCCATCAGCTTGATCTTCTGGCCCTTCTTCAATTCGCCGTCGATGATGCGCACCAGCACCACGACGCCGAGATAGGCGTCGTACCAGCTATCGACCAGCAGCGCCTTGAGCGGGGCGTCTGTATCGCCCTTGGGCGGGGGCAGGCGATGCACCACCGCCTCCAGCACCTCGCGAATGCCGAGTCCGGTCTTGGCGGAAATCTCCAGGGCGTCCGAGGCATCGAGCCCGATTACGTCTTCGATCTGCTGGCGCACGCGCTCCGGCTCGGCGGCCGGCAGGTCGATCTTGTTGAGGACGGGGATGATCTCGTGGTCGTTGTCGAGCGCCTGGTACACGTTGGCGAGGGTCTGCGCTTCCACCCCCTGGCTGGCATCGACCACCAGCAGCGAGCCTTCGACCGCCGCGAGTGACCGGTTGACCTCGTAGGCGAAGTCCACATGGCCGGGCGTATCGATGAGGTTGAGCTCGTAAGCTTCACCATCGAGCGCGGTGTAGTCGAGGCGCACCGTCTGGGCCTTGATGGTGATGCCGCGTTCGCGCTCGATGTCCATGGAATCGAGCACCTGCTCGCGCATCTCGCGCACGCTCAAGCCGCCGCACATCTGGATCAGCCGGTCAGCCAGCGTCGACTTGCCGTGGTCGATATGGGCAATGATGGAGAAGTTGCGGATGTGGGCTGTGTCGGTCATGGCGGCAGGCTTGTGACAGGCCCCCCATGGGCCGTCAAGCCGGCAATGCGGTATGGACCTCATCCTCGAATGTTTCTAGTTTGCGATCTTCCCCAAGGAGCAAAAAGGCCCAACCCTCGTGAAACCGTTCGGCGACCTGACAGAGAGCGAGATCCTGGCGCTTGCCATCACCAGCGAGGACGATGATGCGCGCACCTACATGACGTTTGCCAACGCGCTGGCGGAAAAATATCCGGCCTCGGCCCGTGTCTTCATGGAGATGGCGGAAGAAGAGCACGTGCACCGCCAGCGCCTCACCGATGCCTATGTGAAGAAGTTCGGCGACCACATTCCGCTCATTCGCCGCTCCGATGTCACCGGCTTCGTCAAGCACAAGCCGGCCTGGCTGATGAAGCAGCTCTCGCTCGACAGCGTCAGGAAGCGGGCTGAGGTGATGGAGCTGGAGAACTACCGCTTCTATAAGCACGTGGCCGAAAAAACCGAAGATGACGATATCAGAAAGCTGTTGCTCGATCTGGCCGAGGAGGAAAAAGGGCATGAATCGCTTGCCGTCCGCCTGGGACAGAAGCACCTGACGCCCGACGCCAAGCTGGAGGAAGGCGAGGCCGAGAGCCGCCTCTTCCTGCTGCAGGTGATCCAGCCCGGGCTGCTCGGTCTCATGGATGGCTCGGTGTCGACCCTGGCGCCGGTGTTCGCGGCCGCATTCGCCACCCATGACACCTGGGAGACATTCCTTGTGGGCACGGCGGCATCGATTGGCGCGGGCATATCCATGGGCTTTGCCGAGGCACTTTCCGACGACGGGGAACTGACCGGCCGCGGCCACCCCATCATCCGCGGCTCGGCATCAGGCATCATGACCGCCATCGGTGGCATCGGCCATACGCTGCCCTACCTCATCTCGGATTTCTGGACCGCCACCGCGGTCGCCATCGTCATCGTATTCTTTGAGTTGTGGGCAATTTCCTGGGTGCGCTA
>Ga0307436_1001207_pt1 | contig 11571 bp, 8 predicted proteins | sample SalMarWE160440MG_FD_202513 | JGI IMG/M metagenome (GOLD analysis project Ga0307436, IMG submission 202513) | Salt marsh sediment microbial communities from the Plum Island Ecosystem LTER, Massachusetts, United States - WE1604-40 | ecosystem: Environmental > Aquatic > Marine > Intertidal zone >...
ACAAGGAATACCAGATCATGCGCGACGCCTCGATCGCTGTGCTGCGCGAGATCGGGGTGGAGACCGGCGGCTCCAACGTGCAGTTCGCGGTCAACCCGGCCGACGGCCGGCTGGTGATCATCGAGATGAACCCGCGGGTATCGCGCTCGTCTGCTCTGGCTTCGAAGGCCACCGGCTTTCCCATCGCCAAGGTCGCCGCCAAACTGGCGGTCGGCTACACCTTGGATGAAATCGCCAACGACATCACCGGCGGGGCGACGCCCGCCTCGTTCGAGCCGACCATCGACTACGTGGTCACCAAGCTCCCGCGTTTCGCCTTCGAGAAGTTTCCCGGCGCCGCGGCGGTGCTCACCACCTCGATGAAGTCGGTGGGCGAGGCCATGGCGATCGGCCGCACCTTCCAGGAATCTTTGCAGAAGGCGCTGCGCTCGCTGGAGACGGGGCTGACCGGGCTCGACGAGGTCACGATCGAGGGCTTCGACGCCGCCAAGGGCATGGACGACGATGACAACAAGAACAACATCCGCGCCGCGCTCGGCACGCCGACGCCGGATCGCCTGCTCACGCTGGCGCAGGCCGTGCGGCTCGGCGCCGGCGACGCGCTCATCTACAATGCCTGCCGCGTCGATCCCTGGTTCCTGGCCGAGATCCGCCAGCTGGTCGAGACCGAGGCCGAGATCAAGGCGAAAGGCCTGCCGTCGACCGCCGGCCCGTTCCGGCGGCTCAAGGCCATGGGGTTTTCCGACACGCGCCTCGGCAAGCTCACGGGCACGCCGGCAGAGCAGGTCACGCAAAAGCGCCGCGCGCTTGGCGTGCGGCCGGTGTTCAAGCGCATCGACACCTGCGCCGCCGAGTTCGCTGCCCCCACCGCCTACATGTATTCGACCTACGAGACGCCTTTCGCAGGAACCGCCGCCGACGAGGCGGCGCCGTCGGACAAGAAGAAGGTCATCATCCTCGGCGGCGGGCCCAACCGCATCGGCCAGGGCATCGAGTTCGATTATTGCTGCTGCCATGCCGCCTTCGCGCTGAAGGAAGCCGGCTACGAGACCATCATGGTCAATTGCAATCCGGAGACGGTCTCGACCGATTACGACACATCAGACCGGCTCTATTTCGAGCCGCTGACGCCGGAGGACGTGCTGGAGATCGTCGACACCGAGCGTGCCAACGGCACGCTGCATGGCGTGATCGTGCAGTTCGGCGGCCAGACCCCGCTCAAGCTGGCCGAGCCGCTGGAGCAGGCCAAGGTGCCGATCCTCGGCACCTCGCCCGACATGATCGACCTCGCCGAGGACCGCGACCGCTTCAAGAAGCTGCTCGACAAGCTCAAGCTGCGCCAGGCTGACAGCGGCGTCGCCACCTCGCCCGCCGCCGCGCGCGCCATCGCCGACAAGATCGGCTATCCGGTGATGATCCGGCCGTCCTATGTGCTGGGCGGGCGCGCCATGGAGATCGTGCGCGATGCTGCCCAGCTCGACCGTTATGTGGCGCGCTTGGCCTCCGACCTCGACCGGCCGAGCGAGCTGGCGGTGTCGAAGAAGAGTCCGCTGCTGATCGACCGCTATCTGTCCGATGCCACCGAGGTGGATGTCGATTGTTTGGCCGATGGCAAGGACACGTTCATCGCCGGCATCATGGAGCACATCGAGGAAGCCGGCATCCATTCCGGCGATTCCGCCTGCGCGCTGCCGCCGCATTCGCTCTCGGACAAGACAATCGCGGAGCTGGAGCGGCAGAGCCGCGCGCTGGCGCTGGCGCTCCATGTCGGCGGGCTGATGAACGTGCAATACGCCATCAAGGACGGCGAGATCTACGTGCTGGAGGTCAATCCGCGCGCCTCGCGCACGGTGCCGTTCGTGGCCAAGGTGATTGGCTTGCCGGTGGCCAAGATCGCGGCCCGCGTCATGGCGGGCGAGCGCCTGAAATCCTTCGGCCTCAAGCCGGCGCACCCCAGCTACCGGGCGGTGAAGGAGGCGGTGTTCCCGTTCGCGCGCTTCCCCGGCGTCGACACCGTCCTGGGGCCGGAGATGAAGTCGACCGGCGAGGTGATGGGCATCGATGGCAGCTTCGAAATTGCCTTCGCCAAGAGCCAGATCGGCGGCGGCGCCAGCCTGCCGCGCTCAGGCACGGTGTTCGTCTCGGTCAAGGACGAGGACAAGCCGCGCATCCTGCCGGCGGTGAAGCTCTTGGCCGCGCTCGGCTTCAAGTGCATCGCCACCTCGGGCACCCAGCGCTACCTGGCGGAGCAGGGGGTGGAGGCGGCCAAGATCAATAAAGTGCTGGAGGGCCGGCCCCATATCGTGGATGCCATCAAAAACGGCGGGGTTCAGCTGGTTTTCAACACCACCGAGGGGGCCACCGCCCTGGCTGACAGCCGGTCGCTCCGCCACGCCGCCCTCTTGCATAAAGTGCCGTACTACACCACTCTTTCAGGTGCCGTCGCCGCGGCGCAGGGCATCAAGGCCTATCTCGGGGGCGACCTCGAGGTTCGCGCGCTGCAGAGCTACTATGGTGGCCGGTCCTGAGGGCATGGCCCCCAGGGTTCGAACCCAAAGCGGCGGTGCGAGTTAGGCCGGGAAGTCCCAGGTCGCGGCGCCGGTGGTCCGCGGTCAGGTTTTTTTTGACCGGCCCTCGTTCAATTGACTCCGGTTTCGCGGATAGTCCGTGGCCGGAGTCGTATTACGAGTCGAAGGAACGAAATTTTCAGGATGGGAAGGGCTTGGCGGTGCGTAAGACGCTTTGAGTTTGGTTCGGCGCCCGCCAGGAGGAGATGAGACGATGGAAAAGATTCCGATGACCGCCGACGGCTATGCGACGCTCGAAGCCGAGCTCAAGCATTGCCAGCAGGTCGAGCGACCCCGCATCATCCAGCAGATCACCGATGCGCGCACGCACGGCGACCTGTCGGAGAATGCCGAATATCACGCCGCCAAGGAGGCGCAGTCGCTCAATGAGGGCCGCATCGCCGAGCTCGAGGACAAGCTCGCACGCGCCGATGTCATCGACGTGTCGAAACTGTCGGGCGACAGCATCAAGTTCGGCGCCACCGTCACGCTGGTCGACGAGGACACCGACGAGAAGAAGGTCTGGCAGATCGTCGGTGAGCCGGAAGCCGACGCCAAGAAGGGCAGGATCTCCATCACCTCGCCGCTCGCCAAGGCGCTGATCGGCAAAACCAAGGGCGCGCAGGTCGAGGTCAACACGCCGGGCGGCGCCAAGGCCTATGCGGTGAAGAAGGTGGAGTGGCGGTAGGCGCGGCTCCGAGCGACCGTTGCAACACGTCATCGCCGGGCTTGGGTCCGGCGATTTCGTTTTATGCCCGGCGGCAATTCATTATCCTGCCGATGAAGCGTCGATCCGGGAGGGCCAAGACCCATGCAATCGATTCCAGCCGCGGACATCCTCAAAGCCTGCGAAGGCATGTTGCGCAAGCAGCTTTATGTGGTCTTCACCAAGCCCACCAAAGGCATGGAGCCGGTGATGGCGGTGATCAAGGAGCATCTCGACTTCCAGATCGACCTGGAGCGGCGCGGCATCATGTTCGGCGCGGGCCCGTTCTGGAACGACGCGGAAGACGCCTGGGAAGGCGAAGGTATGGTCATCATCCGTGCCGGCACGCTGGCCGAAGCCAAGGCGATCGCCGCCGCCGATCCGATGCACAAGAGTGGCGCGCGCAGCTACACGGTGCGGCCCTGGCTGCTCAATGAAGGCACCGTCACCGTGAAGCTCACCTATTCCGACGGCAAGCGCGAAATCGTCTAGGCCCGTTGCGGGTCCGGCAGCGCGCGCGGCGCAGATCACTGCGCGCTGGCGCGATGCGTCCGATGCCAGATGACGCCGATCATCAAGGCGGCGGCCGCGGCCGCAATGACCACGACATAGATTCCGAGCTTTTGCACGAGCTCTTCGAGCTTCGCGCCGTGTGTTCCGAGATAGAACCCCGCCGTTGTCCAGGCCACGACCCAGGCCGCGCCGCCGAGGGCGTTGAAGATCAGGAACTTCAACCAGTGCATTTCAAGCGCGCCGGCGACGACGCCATTCAATTGGCGAAGGATGTTGACGAACCGTGCGAAGCCAACCGCAACCGCGCCATAGCGGGCAAAGACGGCTTCCACCTTCTGCAGACGTTCGGGCTTGATGCCGACTTTCCGTCCGTAGCGCCGCAGCAGCGTGCGGCCAAGCGTCCTGCCGATCAGATAGCCGATATTGTCGCCGATGACGGCGCCGCCCCATGCCGACAGAAGCAACACCGGAAACGAGATTTCGCCGCGCCCCGCCAGAATTGCCGCCACGACCAAAAGAGACTCGCCCGGTAGCGGCAACCCCAGCGATTCGAACGTTAGGATCACGAATACTGCCGCCGACCCGTAGCTTTGGATCCACGGCGCCATCGTCCCCAGAATGTGATTGAACTCGGTCATGGTGCGCCTTGGGACTGCCGCGGTCCGGTGTCGACGAGGCCGTTATGACGGCGCCCCGGATTCCATCGGCACCATGGCGGCGTCCTTGGCGTTGCGCAGCACCAGCGAGGTCTTGACGTTGCGTACATTGGGCGCGGCGGTGAGCTTCTCGACGAAGGCCTGGAAGGTTTTCAGGTCCGGCGCGACGCATTTCAAAACGAAGTCGATCTCGCCCGACAGCATCCAGCATTCGCGCACCAGCGGCTGCGCGCGCACGAATTTCTCGAAGGCGGAAAGATCGGCCTCGGCCTGGCTCGCCAGATGCACCATGGCGAACACCGTCACTTCATAGCCGAGCTTCTTCTCGTCGAGCAGCGCGCGATAGCCCTTGATGTAGCCGGCTTCCTCCAGCGCGCGCACGCGCCGCAGGCAGGGCGGGGCCGAAATGCCGACCCGGCGCGCCAGCTCCACATTGGTGATACGGCCGTCGTCCTGAAGCTCCTTCAGGATCTTGCGGTCGATGGCGTCGAGATGGGCGGGCACCAGACACTCCCTTCGGGCGCAAGCCGGGCCCGGCCGGAACATCTATACCGCGAAACAATGTTTCGCGAAACATTATTGCGCAGGCGCGCGACCGAATGCCCCGCGGATGGCGAAGCCTGTGGCTTCGGGGGTTGCGTATCTTGCATGGCTCGTCCGAAATCCATAAATCGTGCAAGCAAAAGAGCCGGCAGCCAGTCCGGCCGCCCGGGTGACAAGCCGCCCGACTTCGCCCGCCAGGGGGGCGCAACGCAATGTCAAAGACCACGCACGCCAAGGTCGTGATTATTGGCTCGGGGCCGGCCGGCTACACCGCCGCCATCTACGCCGCGCGCGCCATGCTGGAGCCGGTCATGATCCAGGGCATCCAACCCGGCGGCCAGCTCACCATCACCACCGACGTGGAGAACTATCCGGGCTTTGCCGACGTCATCCAGGGCCCCTGGCTGATGGAGCAGATGCAGGCCCAGGCCGAGCATGTCGGCACCCGCATCGTCTCCGACACCGTGACCAAGGTTGAACTCGGCAGCCGGCCGTTCCGGCTCACCTGCGATTCCAGAGACGCCTATCTCGCCGACAGCCTGATCATCGCCACCGGGGCGCAGGCGCGCTGGCTCGATCTGCCGTCCGAGCAGAAGTTCAAGGGCTACGGCGTGTCGGCATGTGCCACGTGTGACGGCTTCTTCTACCGCAACAAGCAAGTGATCGTGATCGGCGGCGGCAATACCGCAGTCGAGGAGGCGCTGTTCCTCACCAATTTCGCCAGCAAGGTCACGGTCGTGCACCGGCGCGACGCGTTCCGCGCCGAAAAGATCTTGCAGGACCGGCTGTTCAAGAATCCCAAGATCGAGGTGATTTGGGACAGCGTGCTCGAGGACGTGCTTGGCAGCGAGGACCCGCTGAAAGTCAACCGTGTGAAGCTGAAGAACGTGAAGACCGGCGCCGTGAGCGAGCGCGCGATCGACGGCGTGTTCATCGCCATCGGCCATTCGCCGGCGTCCGAATTGTTCGTAGACCAAGTGCAGATGAAACCGCCTGGTTACATTGTCACCGCCGGCCATTCCACGGCGACATCAGTCCCTGGCGTGTTCGCCGCCGGCGACGTCACCGACGACATTTACCGGCAGGCGGTCACTGCCGCCGGACAGGGCTGCATGGCCGCGCTCGAAGCGGAGAAATTCCTGGCCGCGCACGAACACCAGCGCGCGGCGGCGGAATAAATTATGGCCGCCAACAACTCAATGGACTGGGACAAGCTGAAGGTGTTCCACGCCGCGGCCGAAGCGGGCTCCTTCACCCATGCCGGCGAGCGGCTGGGGCTGTCGCAATCGGCGGTCTCGCGCCAGGTGTCGGCGCTGGAAGGCGAGCTCGGCGTCTCGCTGTTTCACCGCCACGCGCGCGGGCTGATCCTCACCGAGCAGGGCGAATTGCTCTACCGCACCGCGCACGAAGTGTTCATGAAGCTGGAGGCCGCGCGCACCAAGCTCACCGACAGCCGCGAACGGCCGAACGGCGAACTGAAGGTCTCGACCACACCCGGCATCGGCGTGCACTGGTTGACGCCGCGGCTCGGCGAATTTCTCGACCTCTATCCCGATATTCACATCACGCTGATCACCACCGATGAGGAACTCGACTTGGCGATGCGCGAGGCCGATGTCGCCATCCGCCTGCGCCAGCCGACGCAGCCCGACCTGATCCAGCGCAAGCTGTTCTCGGTGCATTTCCACGCCTATGCCTCGCCCGATTATCTCAAGCGTTTCGGCACGCCGCGCACCCACGAGGAGCTCGACAAGCACCGCATCATCCTGCTCGGCGGCGCGGTGCCGGCGCATTTCGCCAACCGGCGCTGGCTGCTGGAAGTGGGCCGCGACGGCCAAGAGCCACGCATGCCGCACCTCACCGTCAACAACGTGCTCGGCGTACTGCGCGCGGCCCAGCGCGGCTTGGGCGTCGCGATACTGCCGGACTATTTGGTGGAAGAAAACGGCGGGCTGGTGCAGCTGTTCGGCGACGAGGACACGCTCGCACTCGACGCTTTTTTTGTCTACCCGGAAGAACTCAAGTCGGTGGCGCGCATCCAGGTATTTCGCGACTTTCTGGTCGCCAACGCGCAGCGCTGGCATTTTTAGCTGGATTTTCACGCCGCCAAATGGCGCGGCAAAATGCTGCAGCGGCTTGGCGATTCGGCATGGCAGTCATGCAGCGTATGCCATTGCTGGGCTCAAGACGGACTCGCATAGTCCGGGCACGCTGTTTCATCGGAGGTGTCCTCCCAAAACATCCGGTTAAGCAGCAAGTTCCCCTCTGGAGATGTTGCCGGCACCCCACGCCGGCAAACCTAAACCGGGCCCCTTACGGGGCCCGGTTTTTTACAGCGCGCTGAAAAAAGGCGGCGCGCGTCGAGCCATTGAGCGGTGACCTTATCAGCGGCGGCGACCGTAAGTGACGCGGTAAACCGCGCCGTTCCAGTCGTCGGAGATCAAGAGCGAGCCGTCGCGCATCGGCTGCACGTCCACCGGACGGCCGATGTAGGCGTTATCCTGGAGAAAACCGGTGAGGAACGGCTCCATCGATTGCACCGAGCCGCTTTTGTTGAGGTGGATGACGACCACGTCGCCGCCGATCTTTTTGGTCCGATTCCAGGAACCGTGACGGGCGATGAAGATGGCGTCGCGGTATTCTCTCGGGAACATGCGGCCGCTGTAGAAGCGCATGCCGAGCGGGGCGACGTGCGGCCCGAGCAGCGCGATCGGGCTCGTGAATTCGTCGCAGGAACGGCCCCAGCCGAATTGCGTGTCGGGAAAGTTGCCCTGGTAGCAGTACGGCGCGCCGAAATTCTCGCCCGGCTTGCGGACGCGGTTGAGCTCGTCGCTCGGCGCGTCCTCCGACAGCCAGTCGCGGCCGTTGTCGGTGAAGTAGAGCTGTTTGTTGCGCGGCGACCAGTCGAAGCCGACCGAGTTGCGCACGCCGAGCGCAACCGCTTCCACATTGCCCCCTTCAAGATCGATGCGGCGGATCTGACCGGCGCCCGCCGGCGGCACGCAATTGTTGCAGGGCTGCCCGACCGAAACGTAGAGCTTGCCGTCGGGACCGACGCCGAGGAAGCGTGCGCCGTGCGTTTCGTCCTTGGGCAGAGCGTCGTAGATCACTGTCGGCTTCGGCGGATCGTCGAGCACGTCCTCGACATTGTCGATCTTGGAGATCTTCGAAACCTCGGCGATGTAGAGCGTGCCGTCATGAAAGGCGAGCCCGTTCGGCCGGTGCAGGCCGGAGACGAGCACCTTCACCCGGCGCCGGCCCTCGTCGTTGATGATGGCGTGTACTTTATCGGTGCGGGCGCTGCCGACGAACACGGTGCCGCGCTTGCCGACGCGCAGCGAGCGCGCATCGGCGATGCCGCTCGCATAGACCTCGATGTGGAAGCCGGGCGGCAGCTTGAGCTTGGCGAGCGGAAGCTGGTCGCGCGGGGCCGGCTGCGCCGGCGGGCGAAGCGGCACGAGCTTGGCTGCGGCCTCGTTGCCGACGGGACGGCCGCTCTGGGCCAGGCCGGGCAAGAGCGTGGCGGGCGGCGGGGTGATCGGCGTTTGCGCACGCACGGGCGCGGCCGAACAAAGGCCGGCCAGGGTGGCGGCGATCACGACGACGGTCTGGAACGCGCGGGGCGCAGACATCAAAGCCCTCCCGGATGGCGAAGCGCTCGTCCGCGCATTGCGATCGAGAACGGCCGATAGCGACCCACTTCCATTGCGCTCAAGTCTCCAATAATTGCACGGCCGGCGGCAATCCGGCTTTTTGCGCGGTTTGACCACAGCCGCCGGTTGCATCGATCATGCCTGCATCATGCGGCCGTTCTGGCGTTTGTCGCGCCCAAATCCGCCATCACGAAGAAATCATCGGGGTAAAAGTCGCGAAAACCTGTTCAGGAACCAGCCGCTTGGCCGACCGTTGCTATAGACTGGAACGCGCAAAGGGCCGGAAGGGGCCCACGAAATGCGAGCTTTTGGCCGTCCGTGCAAAATAGCCACAGTCGGCCTATGTTGGTGCAGCCACGTTGCGATAAACGTAACTTAACCAGGCGTATCAGATAGTATGCCGCCCTAAATAGGGGCATGTGGCCCGGTTCAGTTTTGGGAGACGATGGTGAAGTCCGTTCGATTTGAGCGTGTGCTGGCGTCGACCGCCTTCGGCCTGATTCTGGCTCTGTCCAGTCATGCCGGCATGGCGCAACAATCCGAACAAATGATCGAGGCGGCGATTCCGGCGCCGGATATCTCGCAGGCGCCTTCGGTTTCGGCGAAAGACGTCACGGCGGCGCCGAACCCGGCAGACACCGGCAAAGACAGCGCCGCGCCGGCGAACAAGGACGCGGCCAAGACCGAGTCCAAGCAGGATGCCGCCGAACCGGCTGCCGTAAACAAGGACACGGCCAACGACGCTGCCAAAACCGAACCCAAGACCGACGCCGCGGCCGAACCCAAGCAGGACGTGACCGCGCCGGCGAACAAGGACACGGCCAAGACTGATACCAAGACCGACACCAAAACCGACACCACGGCCGAGCCCAAGCAGGATGCGACCGTTCCGGCGGCTGAGCCGGCCAAAGCCGCGGCCGCGCCGGAGGCGACGCCGGCCCCGGTTACCATCGACACCCAAGTGGCCGACCGGCTGCGCGACCTGATCACCGGCAAGCGGTTCGACCGTTTTGTTACCCGTAAGGACGACCGCGCCGGCGTCGAGCAGTTCTATAAGGCGCACGATTACAAGCCGATCTGGACGAGCGACGGCGCCGCCAATGCGCGCGCCAAGGCGGCAATCGCCTATCTCGGCCAGGTCGAAACAGTCGGGCTCGATCCGCGCGACTATCCGACGCCGAATTTTGCCGCCTCGGCCACGCCGGATTCGCTGGCCGAGAACGAGCTGCGGCTCACCGCTTCCGTGCTCACCTATGCGCGCGAGGCGCAGATCGGCCCCATCCACTTCAGCCGCGTCGGCCCCGATATTTCCTTCAAGCTGGTCGCGCCTGAGCCGGCGGAGGTGCTGGCCAAGCTCGTCGACAGCCAGGACACCGCGGCAGCGCTCGACAGCTATAATCCGCCGCAGGCCGGCTTCAAGGCGCTCAAGGAAAAGCTCGCCGAGCTGCGCGCCAATGGCGGCAAAATCGACAGGCCGAAGGAAACTGGTGAACAGCAGGTGCGTGTGCCGGGGGGCAAGATCCTGCGCCCCGGCATGAAGGACGCGCGCGTGGTGACGCTGCGCAAGCGCCTCGACATCGCCGGCGACAAGAACGATCCGACCTATGACGACGACGTGTTCGACGCCGTGCGGGCCTTCCAGACCAAGGCTGACATCGGCGTCGACGGCATGCTCGGCCCCAACACTTTGGCAGCGCTCAATGGTGAGCAGGCGACGCATCGCACGCCCGCCAATGCGATCGATACCGTCGTCGTCAACATGGATCGGTGGCGCTGGCTGCCGCGTAAGCTCGGCAACGACGAGAACACCTACGTCGTCGTGAACGTGCCGGACTATTCGCTGAGCCTGTTCCACGAAGGCAAGCTGCTCTGGAAGACCAAACTGGTGGTTGGTAAGCCCGGCAAAGAAACGCCGATGACCAGCGCGGAGATGAAATACATCACGGTCAATCCGACCTGGAACGTGCCGCCGTCGATCATCGAAAACGAATATCTGCCGGCGCTGGCGCAGGATCCGACCGTGCTCGACCGCTACGGCCTGAAAATCTATCAGGACCCTGACGGCACCGTGCACATCTACCAGCCGCCGGGCGCCGGCAATGCGCTCGGCCGCATCCGCTTCAACTTCCCCAACAAGTTCCTGGTCTACCAGCACGACACGCCGGACAAATATCTGTTCAAGCGCGCCAAGCGCGCCTACAGCCATGGCTGCATGCGGGTGCAGGATCCACTCGAATATGCCACCAAGCTGTTGTCGATCGAGCTGCCGCAGGACCATTACACGCCGGCGAAGCTCGAAGACATGTACGGCGACAGCGAGATCAACATCAACTTCCCGACGCCGATCCCGGTGCACCTGACCTATCAGACCGCGTTCGTGGATGAGAACGGCAAGCTGGTGTTTCGTGACGACGTCTATGGCCGCGACGCCCGCATGATTCAGATTCTCAAGGGCAGCGAGCGCAAGGTCGCCGACATTCCGATCGAGCGGGCGCCGGACGCCTCGGCGCAGGCGGTACGCCTGCCGGTCGGCACTTACGGCGGCTATGGCGATGACGAATACAGCTATAGCCGCGGCCCGAACTTCTTCGAGTTCTTGTTCGGCGGCGGCCCACGCTATCAGCCACGCAATCCCGTCCGACCGCGCGGCTTCGTCGGCCGCCCGCACGCCAGCAACGGCCGCTACTTTCCGAGGCGTTGACCACCCATCGTCTCAACTGAAGCTGAGCGCCGGCGGCTCTTTCGCCGGCGTTTTTTTGCGCGCTGTGGCGTTGCGGAGACGGAAAAATCGAGGATGCGCCGGAGCTGGTACAGGTGGGTGGACTCGAACCACCGACCTCTGGTTCCACAGACCAGCGCTCTAACCAACTGAGCTACACCTGCACGGGCTGTCGCATTCGACGTTGCGGGCGAACCTAGGTTCAGGACACCGG
>Ga0307436_1001208_pt1 | contig 11562 bp, 9 predicted proteins | sample SalMarWE160440MG_FD_202513 | JGI IMG/M metagenome (GOLD analysis project Ga0307436, IMG submission 202513) | Salt marsh sediment microbial communities from the Plum Island Ecosystem LTER, Massachusetts, United States - WE1604-40 | ecosystem: Environmental > Aquatic > Marine > Intertidal zone >...
TTCTGTCGGCTCAAGGACTTCAGGCGCATCGCCACACGCTACGACAAACGGGCCGATATCTATCTTTCGGCCATCCTCTTGGCAGCCGCCATCACTTGGTGGATCAATTGAGTCCGGACCCTAGAGCGGGCATTCGAGGAACAGCGAAGGCTCAAGTGAATGCCAACCAGTCGAAATCCGTCCGCTCGTCCCCGCGAAGGCGGGGACCTAGGGACACAGGCTCTAGCGCTAAGAACTGGATTCCCGCTTACGCGGGAATGAGCGGACGATTCGCACCCGTCGTCTCACCGCTCGAGCGAGGCGTCCTCGACCATCCAGCGCACCAGCTCCTCGAAAGAGATGCCGGCATGGGCCGCCATCTCCGGCACCAGCGAGGTCTCGGTCATGCCGGGCTGGGTGTTGACCTCCAGGCAAACGAGGCCTGCAAGGCCGGGCTTGCTGTCGTCGTAGCGGAAATCGGCGCGGGTGACGCCACGGCACTCGAGCGCGCGGTGGGCGGCAAGCGCGAGCTGGCGGCACTCGTCATAGACCTCCGGCGAGACCGGCGCCGGCAGCAGGTGCTTGGAGCCGCCGGGGGCGTATTTGGCCTCGTAGTCGTAGAACTTGCTAGCCGGCACGATCTCGATGACGCCGAGCGCATGATCGCCCATCACCGCGCAGGTCAGTTCCTTGCCGGGGATGAAGGGCTCGACCAGCACCATCTCACCGAACGTCCAGTCGGCGCGCATCAATTCCTGCGGCGGGTGCTTGTGGTCGGCGCGCACGATGAACACGCCGACGCTGGAGCCTTCCGCCACCGGCTTGATCACGTAAGGTGGCCGCAGCAGGTGGGCCTTGGCGGCTTCGCGCCGCGTGGCCACCAGGCCGCCCGCCACCGGCACGCCGGCGGCACGCAGGATGATCTTGGTCATCTCCTTGTGCATCGCCGCCGCCGACGCCATGACGCCGGAATGGCTGTAGGGGACGCCGACGATCTCCAGCAGGCCCTGCATCGTGCCGTCCTCACCGGGACGGCCGTGCAGCATGTTGAGCGCGACGTCGGGCTTGAGCGCGCGTAGCGTGGTGGCGACGTCGCGGGTGACGTCGACCCGGCTGACGCGGTAGCTGCCGAGCCGCTCCAGCGCGCCAGCGCAGGCGTTACCGGAGCGCAAGGACACCTCGCGCTCGGCCGACCAGCCTCCCATCAGAACGGCGACGTGCTTCATCGATACCAAACCCCGGAGATCGCGGTCACCATCGCAGATTCTCTGCTCCGCCCCTAGCCGACAGTGGCCGCAGGCGCGGTCCATGAACGCGCAACGAGGCGGAAGACCGCAACAGCGGCAAGTGCGGCCGCCATCATCGCCGCCGCGAAATAGACCGGCGTGCCGGAGTCATTCGTCATATCGCGCGCCAAGCCAGCCAAAGCGGGAAAGCTCGCCATCAATGCGTAATACCAGGTAAAGTAAATGCCCATCCCGGTCGCCCTGTTTTGTGGACGCACCGCCGCCGCCGGCAAGGTCATAATCGGTCCGGCCGGAAAGCCAACCGCGATGGCGACAACGACGAATATCGGGATCACCGGCCAGGCGTTCCCGGCCAGAAAAATTCCGGCGACTCCGGTCACGAAAAATCCGGCCGCCATCACCAGGCCGGGGCGGCCGAGCTGGTCGGCCAAATATCCGCCGGCCGGAACGAAGATGATGAGCGCCCAACCCAGCCAGCTCACCAGCGCGTTGGCCTCGATCAAACCGTAGCCGTGGCCGGCGAGATGCCCGGGGAGGAAACTGACCAGCAAAATATAGCCCACATTGTAAGTCGCCCAGACAAGGCCGGCGACCGAAACCAACACCCATTCGCGCGTCGACAATGTCAGCGCAAATCTCATTCGCGGCGGCGCGGTTGCGCCCGGAGGATCGCGATACAGAACGGCAACGCCAAGCAAACATGGCAGGCAGACACACGCGGCCAGAAGCATGACCGCCGGCCAGCCAAGCGCGTTCGCGAGTGGGACGAAGCCGAGCAGCCCGAGCGCGATGCCGACCGGCCAGCTTGTCACCAGCAGGGCCATCGCGGTCGCGATCTCGCGGCCGGCGAACCAATCGGCCACCATCTTGGTCAGCAACACGTTCATGAGCACGGCACCCGTGCCGCTGAGCAGACGTCCAAGGGCCACGATTGGAAACCAGGCGCTCATTGCCATCATCGCTCCGCCCACGGCCATCATAGCGAGGCCGGCAATGACGACACGTTTCGCTCCGAAGCGATCGCCGAGCGCGCCGCCCGGCAGCGCGATGAACACGCCCGGCAGCAAATAAAGTCCGATCAGCGTTCCGACCGCGGTGTACGGAATTGCCAGCGCATCGACCAGAATGGGTCCGACCGAACCCACGCTCTGGAACTGAAAGCCCATCGCGGTACGGGCCAGGAACAGCAGCGCGAGGATCACCCAGCGATTCCGAACCATGCGTTTAGCCTGACGACGCCAGGCCAATGCGTTTAATTTCCCATTCCAGCTCGACGCCGGAATGCGCCTTTACCCGCTCGCGCACGGTCTCGCCCAGTGTCTCGATATCGGCCGCGCTGGCGCCGCCGAGATTGATGAGGAAATTGCTGTGCAGCTCGGAGACCTGCGCGCCGCCGACGGTGAGCCCGCGGCAGCCGGCCTCGTCCACCAGCTTCCAGGCGCTCTGCCCGCGCGGATTCTTGAAGGTGGAGCCGCCGGTGCGGTTGCGCGGCTGGCTCAGCTCGCGCTTTTTCTTGATCGCGTCCATCTCGGCGGCGATCTCCTCGATCGCGCCGGCGCGGCCCTGAAACACGGCGTGGGTGAAGATGACGTCGTCGGGCACGCTGCAATGGCGGTAGCTAAAGCCCATCTCGGCGTTGCTGTAGCTGCGCAGATTGCCCTGGCGGTCGACGCCGCGCGCCTCGATGAGCACGTCCTTGGTCTCGGCCCCATAGGCGCCGCCGTTCATGCGCAGCACACCGCCGATCGAGCCGGGAATGCCGCTCAAGAAAGCGAGCCCTGCGACGCCGGCATCGCGCGCCGCGCGCGCCACCACCGCGTCGAGCAGCGCCGCGCCGGCGCCGATGCGGTTGTCCGGCTCGACCTTGATCTCGCTGAAGCCGCGGCCGAGCCTCACCACCACGCCGGGCACGCCGCCGTCGCGCACGATGGTGTTGGAGCCGGCGCCGATCGTGGTCACCGGGATATCGACAGCTAAGTTGCGCAGAAAATAAGCCAGGTCTTTCTCGTCCTCCGGCAGGAAGAAAGCCTGCGCCGGGCCGCCGACGCGAAACCAGGTGAGCTCGGCGAGCGACTGGTTGGCCAGCAGCCGCCCGCGCAAGTTAGGCATGCGCGCTTTCAATTCGGCGGTGATATCGGGAAAGGGCATGGCCTCACCCGTCAGAACACTTGTCAGCCAATTCGCACACCATCACGGCTTGCCATCCAGCGCCTTTAGTTCACCCGGCAGCGCGTAGGCCCATTGCGTGATCGAGCCGGCGCCGAGCAAGACCACGTAATCGCCGGGCTTGGCCAGCTCCTTGATCAGCGATGCAAGCTTCTCCGGCCCATCGAGCGGGATCGCCTGCCTGTGGCCGTGCGAACGCAGGCCCGCGACCAGCGCGTCGCGATCGATGCCCGGGATCGGGGTCTCGCCCGCCGGATAGACCGGCGCCACGATCACGGCATCGGCATCGTTGAAGCAGGTGCAGAACTGCTCGAACAGATCGTGCAGGCGGGTGTAGCGGTGCGGCTGCATCACCGTGATCACCTGACCCTTGGCGTTCTCGCGCGCGGCCGCCAGCACGGCGGCGATCTCTACCGGGTGATGGCCGTAGTCGTCGATGATGACGGCGCCGTTCCAGGTTCCGACCTTGGTAAAGCGCCGCTTGACGCCGCCGAAGGCGCCAAGCGCCTTGCGGATGACGTCATCGCCGATGGCGAGCGCATGCGCCACCGCCACCGCCGCGGTGGCGTTGAGCGCGTTGTGGCGGCCGGGCATCGGCAGCGTGAGCTTGTCGATCGAATGGGTGATCCGCCCTTCGCGGCCGCGGAACTGCACGGAGAAGTGCGAAGCGCCGTTATTGTGCGTGAGCTCGGCGAGCCGCACATCGGCCTGCGGGTTCTCGCCGTAGGTCAAGATGCGGCGGTCCTCCAGCCTGCCGACCAGCGTCTGCACCGCCGGATGGTCGGTGCACATCACCGCGAAGCCGTAGAACGGAATGTTCTCGACGAAATTCCGGAAGGCTTCCTGCACCGCCTCGTAGGTGTGGAAATGATCGAGATGCTCGGGATCGATATTGGTCACGACGGCGATGTCGGCCGGCAGCTTGAGGAAGGTGCCGTCGGACTCGTCGGCCTCCACCACCATCCAGTCACCGGTGCCGAGTCGCGCATTGGTGCCGTAGGCATTGATGATGCCGCCATTGATCACGGTCGGGTCGAGCCCACCGGCGTCGAGCAGCGCCGCCACCATCGAGGTGGTGGTGGTCTTGCCGTGGGTGCCGGCGATGGCGACGCAAGATTTCAGCCGCATCAGCTCGGCCAACATCTCGGCGCGCCGCACCACCGGCAGGCGTAAAGCGCGGGCGGCGATCAGCTCGGGGTTGTCGCGCTTGATGGCGGAGGAGACCACCACCACGTCGGCGCCGTCGATGTTCTCAGACCTGTGGCCGATGGCGACCTTGAGCCCCATGTCACGCAGGCGCTTGACATTGGCGCCCTCGGCCAAGTCGGAGCCGGTGACGGTGTAGCCGAGATTGGCCAGCACCTCGGCGATGCCGCTCATGCCGATGCCGCCGATGCCGACGAAATGGATCGGGCCGATATTGCGCGGCAGTTTCATAGGGCTGCCCCCGCCTCGTCTAGTCTCTGGCGCGCCCCGGCCGGGCGCGCGGCTATGGTTTCGGCCATGTCATGCAGGAGGAGGAAGGCCGGCACAAGGCCGGGTCTGGACCATGCTCAAATTTCCGGCCCATTGTCGGCAATCTGCTTAGCGGGCCGAGAGCGGTGGATGGCCTCAATGGAACCGGTAGTTGACGCCGGCACGGATGATGTTGGCGGTGAAACTGACGGATTCCGGAACGCCTGGCACGACGTCAAACACCTGGCCAACGCCAAGATCGACGTAAAGATATTCGAACTTGAACGTCCATCGCTGCGTGAGGCCTGCTTCCACGCCGGCGCCCACTGTCCAGCCTGCACGGAAATCGCTGCCTGACGACGCGAAAAACGCATCCCAGGCTTTAAGGTCGCCGACCGCAAGTCCACCGGTCACATAGGGCAGCCAGTTACCGGTCGCGGCCATAGCGTAGCCGATGCGTCCGCGCAGCGTGCCAAGGGACTCCAGCTTCGCCCCACAGGAATGTGGGACGAGCGAGCTCGCGCCGCACGTATCGGAACTACCGCTGATATCCGCCCACGAATAGTCGCCTGCAATGCCAAAGACCCAGGGACCTTTCTGCCAGTCGTAGCCCAGCGCCCCGCCAATGATCCCGCCATCCACCGAATAGGAACCGTCTAAAAGTATTATTGGGCCGCAAGTAGCAAAAAAAGCGCAGGGGACGCCGGAGTCCGTCTGATTGGAGTGGCCCCAACCGTAGCCGCCGGTAATGCCGACACCTGGCCCGGTCCAATTATGAAGCGGCTCGGCTGCGGACGCGATCTGCGTCAGGCCGATGCTGCCGACAGCGGCAATGAGCGCAACCGACAACCGGCGCATGGGCAACCCCCAATGAACTACAAAAGATATCGAGTGGGCCGCCCCGCGGCAAATAGGGATTGCAGCAGGATACACATGAATTTACGTGGCCCATTAGGTGACCCGACAGCACCTCTTCTGATTCGATGGAAAAGCAATAAAGCTAAATGAATCAACGCGCTCGTATCGGTGAACGGTCGAGCTGAAATTAGGCTACACGCTCGTTCAGTCCCGAATCACTGCGAGCGAACGTCAAAGGCCCGCTACTTTCGTGACCAAATCCGCCAGCCGCTCGGCGGCGTCGATGGTGCCGGCGGATTTGGCAGCCTTTGCCATGCGCGCCAGCCGCGCCGGGTCGCCCGCCAAAGCCGCGATCTCGGCGGCGAGACGTTCCGGCGTGAAGTCACGCTGCTCGATACGGACCGCCCCGCCCGCCTCCGCCAGCACACCGGCATTGGCGAACTGGTCCTGATCCAGCGCATGCGGCAGCGGCACCAAGATGGCGGGCCGGCCGATGGCCGAGAGCTCGGCCACCGTGGAAGCACCGGAACGGGAGATAATGAGATGGGCGGCCGCCATGCGGGCCGGCAGGTCGGTAAAGAACGGCGCGCATTCGGCATTGACGTTGAGCTTGGCGTAAGCCGCGCGCACGCTCTCGAGGTCTTCGGCGCGCGCCTGCTGCACGATGCGCAGCCGCGTGCGCAGATCGGCAGGCAATTGCGCGACCGCCGCCGGCACGATCTCGGCCATGACATGGGCGCCCTGGCTGCCGCCGAACACCAACAAGTGCAACTCGCCGCCCTTCTGCGGCCGGGCGTAGGGCGTGGCGGCGGCTTCGATCACCTGCGGGCGCACCGGATTGCCGGTGAAGTTAATCTTAGCCTGTAAGCGCGGATCGAGCCGCGCCAGCGTGCGGAAGCCGGTGGCGATGGTGGTGACGCGGGCGGCAAGCAGTCGGTTGGCGCGGCCCATGACGCCGTTCTGCTCGTGCAGCACGGTCGGCACGGAGCGCAAGGATGCGGCAACCAGCGGCGGCACGGTCGGATAGCCGCCGAAGCCGACCACGACCGAAGGACGAATTTTTCCGATCAAGCGCCACGCCTTCACGGTGCCGAGCGCCAGCAGCGCCGCGGTGCGCGCCAGCGCGACCGGGTTGCGGCCGCGCAACGTGGCGCTCGGAATGAGATGGACGGCGCGCGCGGGAAACTTGAAATGGGCGGCGCGCGTGTCGGTGGCGAGATCGACACTCGCCCCGCGCTTTTCCAGCACGAGCGCGAGCGCTTCGGCCGGAAACAGATGGCCGCCGGTGCCGCCGGCGGCGAGCAGAATGAGCTTGTCTTGCGTTGCTTCGTTTGTGCCCATGATCTTTCCGCCGTCATGCCCGGCACTCGGGTCCGGCCTTCGGCCGGCCCGAGCACACGCCTTGTGCCGGGCATCCCGCTTAGCGACGCAGTGCCATCCTAAGCGAGATGGCGCCGCAAGTCGGGCTTGCCCGACTTCCGCAATTTTAATGGGCCGCATGTCGGGTGAACCCGACATGCGGTGACAAGCCCGGCCATGACAAGGTGCCTCAAGCCGCGTTCTCACTCGGGGTCAATTCGGGCGCCAGCATGGCGACATGCGGCTGCTCGCGGGTGAGCGCCAGCAGCATGCCCATTGCATAGGCGAGCGAGATCATCGAAGAGCCGCCATAGGATATGAACGGCAGCGTCATGCCCTTGGCCGGGATGAGATGGATGTTGACCGCGATATTGATCGCCGCCTGGCTGCCGAACAGGATGGCGAGGCCGGCGGCGGCGAAGCGCGTGAACGGATCGTTGTTGCGCATGGCGCGCACCAGCGCGCGGATGACGATGAAGGCGTAGAGCGCCACCAACACCAGGCAAAGCACGACGCCGAATTCCTCCGCCGCCACCGCGAACACGAAATCGGTGTGGCTCTCGGGCAGGATGCGCTTGACCGTGCCTTCGCCGGGCCCGCGGCCGAACCAGCCGCCGCGCATGAAGCTCTCGGTCGCAATGTCGATGTTGAAGGTGTCGCCCGAGGCCGGATTGAGGAAGTGCTGGATGCGGCGCGCCACGTGCGGCACCGTGTAATAGGCGGCGACCAATCCGGCGCCGGCAAGGCCGGCAATGCCGAATACCCAGACCACCCGCATGCCGGCCATGAAGAACAGCGCGCTCCAGACCAGCACCACCAGCATGGTCTGGCCGAAGTCCGGCTGCAGCACCAAGAGCGTCACCACCATGAGTAGCATCATGAGCGAAATCGTATTGGCCGGCATGTCAGGACGCTTGGCCGATTCGCCGAACAGCCAGGCGATCAGGATGACGAAGGCGGGCTTGAGGAATTCCGACGGCTGGATGTTGAGGCCGAAAACGATCAGCCAGCGCCGAGCGCCCTTGATCTCGGCGCCGAACACCGGCGTCAGCGCCACCATGACCAGGCTGACGACGAAGACGATCATGGCGAGCCGGCGGATCTGGCGCGGACTGAGGAACGACACTGCCAACATCACTGCGATGGCGGGGAAGACATAAAGAATGTGCCGGTTGACGAAATAGAATGGGTCGAGGCCGAGCCGCGAGGCCACCGGCGGGCTCGCCGCCAGCGACAGCACCACGCCGGCCAGCATCAGCGCGCCGCAGGCTGCGAGCGTCAGCTTGTCGACGGTCCACCACCATTCGCCGAAGGGCGTGCGTTGCGCGCGCGAGACCATGCCGTTCCCCGTCCGCAATGCAAGCTGACGCGTCACGGTTTACGAAGGATTAAGGGTGGGCGCCGAGCTGTCATGGCCGGGCTTGTCCACTTTATTCATGCGGAAGTCGGGCAAGCCCGACTTCCGATGCCATCTCGCTTAGGGACGCAGTGCCTACCTAAGCGGGATCACCGGGACACGGCGCTTCGCGCCGGCCCGGTGATGACAACAGAAATACCGTGCAATGCCCCTCACCCGGCCCGCGCCTTGCAGGCGCTCGCCACCCTCTCCCCGCTTTTGCGGGGAGAGGGAAGCAATCCCCGGAATCGCCAGCACCAGATCAGTGAAGGCATGGCCGCGCACCTCGAAATTCGGGTACTGGTCGAACGAGGCGCAGGCGGGCGACAGCAGCACCACCGGCTCCCTGGCGGGCGAGGCTTCGGCGTCGTGGGCGGCGGCTTCATCGTCACCGACCTGTCGTGCCCGGCCGAGTACGTTGTTGCTTTCTGGGACAGGCGCGGCGAGCAATGAATCAAGGAAGGCAAAGGCGCGATCAAATGGACGCGTCTATCGTGCCGGACGTTCGCCACCAACGCAGTTCGTCTCCAGCTTCATGCGCTTGCCTATAACCTCGGCAATTTCCTGCGCACTTTGGCGACGCCAGAAGCGATCGAGGGTTTGTCGTTGACGGGCTTGAAGGCCAAGCTGATCAAAATCGGCGCGAAGGTCGTGAACCACGGCTGCTATGTCTTCTTCCCGATGGCCGAAGTCGCCATCCCGCGGTAAATGGCGGCTCATCGCGGAATTGCGGCCGCAGCCACCAGCAGCGCCAGCGTGAGGTGTTCGATAGTCACGCGTTCAAGAACAACCGACGGGAGGAGTGCGTCAGGATGCGAGGAAAAAATGGCCAGATCAGACCCTCAAACGCCACACGGACGGCCTGGGATGCCGGCAAACCGTCCATACCGCCGATTTGGGCGTCCGGCCGGTCGAGAAATTGCCTACCATCTGTGTCCGTTTGGGTTCAGCCAAAGAACGCCGATTTATGACAAGTTAGACCTTCTCCCATCCTTGATATTGGGTAAGGCTCGGTTCGTGATGTTTGAAATACAATAATTAAGGTGCTGACTAGGGTGCTGACATGGCAGCAATTTTTGGCAGCGAAATTCATCGGGTCAAAGCCGATGTGGTGGTGATTGGCGGCGGCACCGCTGGCCTCAACACCGCCCTCGCCGCCGCCGAAATGGGCGCCGACGTCCTGGTGGTCGACAAGGCGCACATTCAACGCAGTGGCGCCATCGCCGGAGGCATCGATCACTTCTTCGCCTATCTGGAAACCGGCGAGCCGTGGGATACGCGCGACGCCTATCTTGCTTATGTGAGCAAGGTCGCTCGCGGCGCCGCCAATATCAAAATTCATGAAAAGGTGTTCTGCGACGAGCTGGTCCCGGCCATGGAGCGCACCGAACGCATGGGCGTCTCCTTGCATCAGCCGGATGGAAAAATCTTGCGTACCCAGGCGCTCGGTCAGCCCGGACCTTATGCTATCAATTTTGACGGCAAACTCCTGAAGCCGAAGATGGCTTTCCAAATCGCGAAAAAACACATCCGGACCATCAACCGCGTGCAGGTAAGCAATCTTTTTCTGCACAACGGAGAGCTGGCGGGCCTCGCCGGTTATGACATCCGAAATGGCGATTTCTACGAGATTCAGGCGAAGGCGGTGGTCATCTCTACCGGCAACACCAACCGCATGTTCAAGAGCCAGACCGGCAACCCGTTCAACCTCTGGTATTGCCCGGCCAATACCGGCGACCTGCACCGAGCGGCGTTCGATGCTGGCGTTGAGCTCGCCAATGTCGAATACGTGCGCATGACCATCGTACCGAAGGGGTTCAGCGCACCCGGGTTCAATGCCTTCTTCGGCATGGGCGGAAAATTCGTCAACGGCCTCGGTCAACCGTTCATGAACGATTACCATCCGATGGGCGACAAGGCGCCGCGCAATATGATGGTGTGGGGAGCGCTGCAAGAAGTGCGCGCCGGACGCGGACCGATCTATGTCGACGTGCGGCATCTCTCGGCCAAGGAGCTCGCCCACCTGTTCTCGCAGCTCGGCATCGATAAGGATACCTTGCCCGAGTTCCTCAAGGCCAAGGGTTACGACCGCGAGGGCGCTCTGATCGAGATGTCGGTATCGGAGCCGATGCAGGCGCGCCCGTCCGAGCTCTGTGGCAGCGGGATCAAGATCGACGAAACGTGTGCTTCCAACATCCCGGGAATCTTTGCCGCAGGCGACGCGTCCGATCAGATGGGCTGCCTGCACATGTGCATGGCCGGGGGCTATGCCGCCGGCAAGCATGCCGCGCGCTATGCTGCCAAGGTCGCGCGGCTACGGCCGCTCAAGGCAAATGAATTGGAAAACGAGCGCAGGCGCGTGTTCTTGCCGCTGATGCGCAATGCCGGCGCAGCGCCCGGCGAATTCGAGAACATCGTGCGCATGATCACGACCGATCATTTCGGGCCGTACAAGAGCGAGGTCAGCCTGACGTCGGCGATCGCCAAGCTCGATGCGCTCGACCGCTACCGCGACGAACTGAAGGCCAACAATTTGCACGAATTGATGCGTTGCCACGAAGCCATGAATATCCATTCGGTGGCGAAGATCGTCGCCCATGCGGCGCTGGCGCGAAAGGAATCCCGCTTTATCCCCTACCACTACCGCTCCGACTATCCGGAAACCAACGAGGATTGGTGCGGGCTGGTAGCCGTGCGCAAAGACGGCGAGACGAGTGTCGCCACCCGTTTCGAGCGCTTGCCCTATGCCGCCTGAGAGGAAGTGGAGGTCATGACCGCCGTCATCGACAAGGGCAAGTGCAATGGCTGCGAGCTCTGCGCGCTCTATTGCCCGCTCGACGTCATCCACATGGAGGACGGGATCGCGGTGATCAAATATCCCGACGAATGCTGGCACTGCGGCGCCTGCCGCCAGGAGTGCGCGCACGACGCCGTCACGTTCGAATTCTCGCCGGCCATGCTGGCGATTTGAGCATTAAACCCGCATTCCCCGGATAACGCGCTGATTTTGGCAACGCGCGCCGCGATTCAGATATAGCGATCAGGAGCTTATCGGGAACTGCGGGAGGTCGCGATGGCGAACCCAGCGGGTGAATCGGAATC
>Ga0307436_1001209_pt1 | contig 11562 bp, 9 predicted proteins | sample SalMarWE160440MG_FD_202513 | JGI IMG/M metagenome (GOLD analysis project Ga0307436, IMG submission 202513) | Salt marsh sediment microbial communities from the Plum Island Ecosystem LTER, Massachusetts, United States - WE1604-40 | ecosystem: Environmental > Aquatic > Marine > Intertidal zone >...
GCTGCTCGCCAGCCACCGTGCCCGCACCATCTCCGCCGGCGCCCAGATCGCCGTGCAGCGGGACAATGACAAGAACCCCGTGGTGGCCCTCCGCGAGATTGCCGACAAGAAGATTGCTCCCGACGATCTCAAGGAAGATTTCATCCACTCCATGCAGAAATATGTCGAGGTAGATGAGCCCGAGGCGGAGGCTGTGCCGATGCTGTCGCCGGAGACACGCATGCCTGTCCTCGGCCAGGACGATCAGTCGACCGACACGCAGATCGACCGCATGACCGAGGAGGAGCTGTTGCGCCGGATGGCGACCCAGGCGCCTTCGGATGGCTCAAATGCGGGACCGCGCGCACGCTGAGCCCGACGAAACCTTCAGGCGTGGCGCGCTTAAGGTTGCCTCGCCGCATTCAGGCATAGGCTGGCTCTCAGAATTAAATTGGATTCCGGTGTCGGCCGGAACCACGGGCGTGCTGTGTCTGAGATTCGCTAGAGGGCGCGCGCGATGACCCGGCAATACGAGCTGGTTGAGCGCGTGCTGAGCTATCAGCCGACCGCCAACGAGGCGCTGCTGAACCGCGCCTATGTCTACGCCATGAAGGCGCACGGCAACCAGAAGCGCGCGTCGGGCGCGCCGTACTTTTCCCATCCCCTCGAGGTCGCCGCCATCCTCGCCGAGATGCGCCTTGACGACGCGACGATCGCCACCGCGCTCCTGCACGACACCATCGAGGACACCGATGTCACGCGCACCGAGATCGATACGCTGTTCGGCGCGGAGATCGGCACGCTGGTCGACGGACTGACCAAGATAAAGAAGCTCGATCTCGTCACCAAGAAGGCCGAGCAGGCTGAGAACTTCCGCAAGCTGCTCCTTGCCATCTCCAGCGACATTCGCGTGCTCCTCGTCAAGCTTGCCGACCGCCTGCACAACATGCGGACGCTCGAGCACATGAAGCCGGCAAAGCGCAAGATCATTGCCGAGGAGACGATGGACATCTATGCGCCGCTCGCTGGCCGCATGGGAATGCAGTGGCTGCGCGAGGAACTCGAGGACCACGCCTTTCGCTGGCTCAACCCGGAAGCCTACGCCGCCGTGGTTGAACGCCTGAAGATCCTGCGCGAGCGCAACCAAGGCTTGATCGACGAGATCGAGAGCGCGCTTACCACCAGGCTGAAAGAGGCAAATGTCGAGGCGATCGTCGCCGGGCGTGAGAAGAAGCCTTATGCCATCTGGAACAAGATGGAGCGAAAGCAGATCTCGCTCGAGCAGCTTTCGGACATCTATGGCTTCCGTATCGTCGTCCCGGACGTGCCCGATTGCTACCGCGCACTCGCCGTCGTGCACACGACCTGGCACGCAGTGCCCGGACGGTTCAAGGACTATATCTCAAGCCCGAAGCAGAACGACTATCAATCAATCCACACCACGATCATCGGCCCGCGCCATCAGCGCGTCGAGCTACAGATCCGCACCGAGAAGATGCACTCGATCGCCGAATACGGTGTCGCCGCGCATGCGCTCTATAAGGACACGAACGGCAACGGCACGAAAAAGGTGCCTTCGCAAGAGTCCGGCGCCTATCGTTGGCTCCGCCATCTCGTCGGCATGCTGGTCGAGGGCGACAATCCGGAGGAGTTCCTGGAGCACACCAAGCTCGAACTGTTCCAGGATCAGGTGTTCTGCTTCACGCCGAAAGGTCGCTTGATCGCACTGCCGCGCGGCGCGAACTGCATCGACTTTGCCTATGCGGTCCACACCGATGTCGGCAATACCTGCGTCGGCGCCAAGATCAACGGCCGGCCGATGCCGCTCGCCACCCAGCTGCGCAATGGCGATGAGGTCGAGATCATTTGCTCCGCGGCGCAAGCGCCGCCGGTCGCCTGGCAGAGCCTTGCGGCCACCGGCAAGGCTCGTTCGGCCATCAGACGAGCGACCCGCGATGCGGTGCGCGCGCAATACGGCAAGCTCGGCCGCGAGATTCTCGATCGCGCCTTCCAACGCCAGGGCAAGACCTTCAGTGAGGAGAATCTCGGAGCGGCGCTCGGTCGCCTGTCCCAGAAGACCGCCGAGGACGTTATGGCCGCGGTAGGGCGCGGTGAGCTCGGCTCGGCCGACGTGGTGCGTGCGGTGTTCCCGGAGGAGGCGCCGCAAGAGGCGCCGAAGCGCCGCCGTAAGGTAAAGCGCACCGAGGAAGGCTGGTTTGGCCTCGGCAAGGTCATGGGGCTCAAGTTCCGTTGGCCCGGGTCGAGCGGAAAGGATCGTCCGGAGGGCTCAAGCGGTATTCCAATCCGGGGCTTGCGCGGCGATCTACCGGTGAAGTTCGCCGAAGGCGGCGCGGTGCCGGGCGACCGCATCGTCGGCATTCTCACGCCGGGGCAGGGCATCACCATCTATCCGATCCATGCCGATGCCCTGAAAGCTTTTGATGAGGAGCCGGAGCGCTGGATCGACGTCACGTGGGACATCGACGAGGACGACCCGCAGCGCTTTCCCGCCAAGATTGTGGTCACCGCGATGAACGAGCCAGGCAGCCTGGCTCAGATCGCCGCAGTGATCGGCGAGGCCGATGGCAATATTGGCAACATCAAGATGACCAACAGGGTCCCCGATTACACGGAGATGCTGATCGACCTCGAGGTCTGGGACCTGCAGCACCTGAACGAAATCCTGGCGGGCTTGCGCGCCAAAGATGTGGTGAGCAGCGCCGCGCGCGCAGCAGGCTAGGCCCCTGGGATATGGAGAAATCGAACCCAAATATGTTAGGGCCCATCCTTGGAACGAGGTGGTAATGCTGTTCAGGCGCCGCGAGGCGGAGAGCTTTCTTGAGCGGGTGCGGGTCCATCTGTGGCCGCGCCGCAGCTGGAGCCGCTCGACCCGCTATATCGCGCATCGCCTGCGCCGCCTCAGCGCGACTCCTCATGCCGTGGCCCTCGGTTTTGCTGCCGGCGTCTTTACCGCGACCACGCCGTTTCTTGGTACCCACATGATCATGGCGGCGCTTCTCGCCTGGATTATCGGTGGCAGCATCGTCGCTGCGCTTCTTGGCACTTTCTTCGGCAACCCGATCACCTATCCCTTCCTGTGGGTCGGCACTTACGAGGTCGGCCATCTCATGCTCGGTGGTGGGTCGGAGCCGGCGCGGATCGACCTGTCGAGCGGTATCTTCCAGTCATCCATCGACCAGCTTTGGCCGATTCTGAAACCGATGTCGCTTGGCGCCATTCCCATCGGGCTCGGCCTTGCGGCCCTAAGCTACGCCCTCGTGAGGCCCATGGTGAACGCCTACCAGCACCGTCGCCGGGAACTCCGCTCCGCTGTGGAGGCGCAATGACCGCTCCGCCGATCCGATTGGGCATCAACATCGACCACGTCGCCACGTTGCGGAACACCCGCGGCGGACCGCATCCCGATCCCGTGCGCGCGGCTCGGTTCGCGGTGGAAGCCGGTGCCGACAACATCACCGCGCATCTGCGCGAGGACCGGCGTCATATCCGGGACGACGACATTGCCCGGCTCATCGCCGAGCTCGACTGCCCGCTTAACCTCGAAATGGCCGCGACGCTGGAGATGAAAGCGATTGCGCTGAAGACTAAGCCGTATGCCACCTGTCTAGTGCCCGAGCGGCGCGAGGAGCGCACCACCGAAGGCGGCCTTGACGTCGTGGCCCAGCACAACGCGCTGGCGCCGGTCGTGGCCGAGTTGGTCGATGCCGGAATCCACGTCTCGCTGTTCATTGCCGCTGAGCGGCGCCAGATCGAGGCGGCGTCGCGCCTACGCGCACCGGCCATCGAGATGCACGTAGGCGCTTGGTGCGATGCGCTCGCTGAAGGCCGCATGGACGACGCCGAAGCCGAATGGCGCTGCATTCGCGAGGGCGCCAATCTCGCCCGCGGGTTGGGCCTAGAGGTACACGCCGGACACGGCCTCAACTACGAAACCGCGGAGACCATCTCGGCACTGCCAGAGGTCGTCGAGCTCAATATTGGCCACTTCCTCGTCGGCGAAGCGGTCTTTGTCGGCCTTGGCGAGAGCGTGCGGCGCATGCGCGCAGCCATGGACAAAGGGCGGCAGACACTGCGCCACCGCACCCAGGAAGTGCGGGCAGGCCTCGGGTGATGATTATCGGGCTCGGCAACGACCTTATCGACATCAGGCGCGTCGAGAAGATCATCGAGCGCTACGGCGAGCGGTTTTTGGCCAGGGTGTTCACCGATATCGAGCGGCGCAAGTCCGACGGTCGCGCGCAACGGGCCGCCTCCTATGCCAAGCGCTTCGCCGCCAAGGAAGCCTGCGCCAAGGCGCTCGGCACCGGCTTTCGCCATGGCGTCTTTTGGCGCGACATGGGCGTCGTAAATTTGCCCTCTGGGCGGCCTATGCTGGAATTGACCGGAGGGGCCGCGCGGGCGCTTGAGCGTTTGACGCCGGAAGGGCACGAGGTCCGCATCGATTTGACCATAACCGACGATTTCCCCACCGCCCAGGCGATCGTCATCATTTCAGCTCTGAGGGTTCCCGAGCGCGATTGAGCCGTTTGCCTGATCCCTGTGGAGGGTCTATAGGGGCGCTCTCCCAAGAGACCGGGGGAGCACAGGGACGGGGGCTGGCCGGATTAACTGACCGAGGAGAGCTTCCGCATGAGCGTGAACGCCGAAAAAATGGAAGCGAAAAGCAGTACAAAGGACACAGTCCGCGTCATTATCCACGCGCTGATCCTCGCACTCATCGTGCGGATATTTCTGTTTCAGCCGTTCAACATTCCTTCGGGCTCCATGATCCCGACGCTTCTGGTCGGCGACTATCTCTTCGTCTCGAAATACAGCTACGGCTACAGCCGCTATTCCTTTCCCTTCGGCCTGAACCTGTTCTCGGGCCGCGTCTGGGCCTCTCAGCCGAAACGCGGGGACGTCGTCGTCTTCAAGCTGCCGCGTGACAACGAGACGGACTATATCAAACGTGTCATCGGCCTTCCCGGCGACGAGATCCAGATGATCCACGGCGTGCTGTACATCAATGGCAAGGCGGTGCCAAAGGTGAAGGTCGCCGATTTCATCGAGAAGGATGCCTCGGGCCATGAACGCCACGTGGCGCGTTACATGGAGACGCTACCGAACGGCGTAACCTATCCGGTGCTCGACCTTGTCAAGAATGGCTTCGCCGACAACACGGAAGTCTACAAAGTGCCCGAGGGGCATTATTTCATGATGGGCGACAATCGGGACAACTCCACCGACAGCCGTTTCCTGTCGGAAGTGGGCTTCGTGCCGTTTGTCAATCTCGTGGGCAAGGCGCAATTGATCTTCTTCTCCATCGACGAGGATTCCGCCTTCTGGAAATTCTGGGACTGGCCCGAGGAAGTCCGGTGGAATCGCATCTTCACGGTGGTGCGATAAGCCTTGCCTAAACGGCGGACAACGGATCTCGGCCAGCTTTCGGCCAGGCTCGGACACGAATTTGCCGACACCGCGCTCTTGAAGCTCGCTCTGACGCACGCCAGTGCGCGCGCCAGCTCGAAACCGAACGAGGACAATGAGCGCCTCGAATTCTTAGGCGACCGCGTGCTCGGCCTTGCCGTCGCCGAGCTTCTTACCAACCGCTTTCCCATTGCCGCCGAGGGCGAACTTGCCCGTTGGTTTAACCACCTGGTGCGTACTGAGACGTGCGCCGAGGTGGCGCAGAGCTGGGCGCTCGGCGATTTCATCTTGATGAGCGGTGGTGAGGCCGGCTCCGGCGGGCGCCGTAAGAAGACCATCCTCGCCAACGCCTGCGAGGCCGTGCTTGGCGCCATCTTTGCCGACGCCGGCTATGAGGTAGCCCGCGCCGTAGTGAATGCCGCGTGGGAGCCGCATCTCGACGAGCTGGACCTTGCTGCACCCGACGCCAAGTCGGCGCTACAGGAATGGGCTCAAGGCCAGCAGCTCCCATTGCCTCGCTACGTCGAGATTGCGCGTGAAGGCCCCGACCATGCGCCGCGCTTCACCGCCGAGGTGCAGGTCGAGGGGGTAGCACCTGAACGCGGGGAAGGGGCGAACAAGCGAGAAGCCGAGCAAGCGGCGGCGCTCGCAATGCTCATGCGCGAGGGTATCTGGCGCCCTCCTGCCAATGCCTGAAACCCGGCCAAAGGATCAGACCGCACCGGAGGAGACAAGACGCTGCGGTTTTGTAGCCCTGATCGGCGCACCCAATAGCGGCAAGTCGACACTGACCAATGCGCTGGTCGGCGCCAAGGTGTCGATCGTCACCCACAAGGCGCAGACGACCCGCGGGCCGGTGCGCGGCATTGTCCTTGTGGGCGTCTCCCAAATCATCCTCGTCGACACGCCGGGCATCTTTCAGCCTAAGCGCAAGCTTGACCGCGCCATGGCCCAGGCGGCCTGGGACCGCGCCGGCGATGCCGACATCGTGGCGCTCGTCATGGACGCCGCGCGTGGTGTCGACGAGAAGCTCGCGCCAATCGTCGCGCATCTACCCAAGATTAAGCGGCCGGCGATTGCCATCCTCAACAAGATCGACCTCGTGAAGAAGCCGGACCTGCTCAGGCTCGCCGGGGAGCTTTCGGCGCTGAAGGCCTTCGATCAGGTGTTCATGATCTCGGCGCTGACCGGCGACGGCGTCGCCGACCTGAAGGACTATCTTGCAGAGTCCGTGCCGCTTGGCCCGTGGCTGTTTCCCGAGGACCAGCTCTCCGATGCGTCGCTCCGCCAGACCGCCGCCGAGATCACCCGCGAGAAGCTGTTCCTGCGTCTGCACGAAGAGCTGCCTTACGCGCTCACCGTCGAAACCACCGAATGGAAGGAGCTGAAGGATGGCAGCGTCCGCATCGAGCAAACCATCTACGTGGAGCGCGAGAGCCAGCGCGGCATCGTGCTCGGCGCCAAAGGGTCTATGATCAAGGCGATCGGCCAAGCCGCCCGCGCTGAAATCGCGGAAATCGCAGGTATCCCCGTCCATCTCTTCTTGTTCGTCAAGGTGCGCGAGCGCTGGGGCGAGGACCCTGAGCGCTTCCGCGAGATGGGGCTGGACTATCCATGGAAGGATTGAATCCTTCCCTTTTGGGGACCATCTGACCCCACGGCAGTTTAGCCTGGGTGATGAACCGAAAGGTCCTCATGAAGTACGTTCTTTTTACAATCTTGGCAGCGGTTCTTGTGCTGGACGTGACGGCTGCCAGCGCAGGTAGGTCGTGGCGCTACTGGCACCACCTGCCGGATGCTTATAGGAACAACACCACCCAGGGCGCCCTTGGCTATTCATACCAGTCGCTTCAACCGACACCCGGCGAGATCAGGGGCCTTGGGTCGCGGCATCCGGAGATTGGCATCGCACCTGGAACCGCTGGCGCCCCGACCTATTACCCGAACGCCATGCGGCCGATTGAACCAGAGTAGTCTGGGAACGCGCTCGCTCGCGCGCGCCGTTGAGTCCTCCGACTGGAAAATTGTCGGAGGTCCACCTAATGAAACCAACAATCTTCGTCTTCCCAGTGGTGGCGGCAGTGCTTCTCGCCGCTGCCGGTGCCAACGCGGCATCGGCGACACTCGGGATTGGGAGTTCGGACTTGGGCGCACCGCTCCCCAACGAAGCAAATCCCGGCGCGACTGGTGGCTCGGCCCCAGTCTTTGCAGCCCACCCCGAGCGGAGGCCTCGGCGGCGGACTGGGCTACGCGCCACCGGGGCAAACCTATGGGACCACGACTGGTACTGCAGGAAGCTCCATCTTCAGTCCGAACGCTTTGGGCTCATCCACGTCCGGCACATACACGTCAGGTATGTCCGTAGGTGGGTAATTTCTGCCTGACCGCCTCGCGTTTGACTTGGACCGTCCCTGGTTCAGGTCCTAGAACTGGGTCATGGACTGGAGCGACGAAGGCATCTTCTTGAGCGGCAAGCCTCTCGGCGAGGCGAACATGATCGCCGAGATCCTGACCTTCGAACATGGCCGCCATCTCGGCCTTGTGCGGGGCGGGCGCTCGCGGCGCATCCGGCCCATGCTCCAGCAGGGCAATCTCGTCCGCATCACCTGGCGCGCGCGGCTCTCGGAGCATCTCGGCGGCTTCAATGTGGAGATGATGGAGGCCCATGGCGCCCGCGTGCTCGACGACGCGCCCGCGCTCGCCGCCATCGGCACGCTCGCCGGTCTTGTCAAGCTTCTGCCTGAGCGCGATCCGCATCCTGAGCTCTACGCCACGACGCTCCACGTACTGCGCTCCTTCGCGGAACCAGAAATCTGGCCGGCGCTTCTCGTCCATTGGGAGTTTCAGCTCTTGGCCGAGCTCGGCTTCGGCCTCGATCTCTCCGAATGCGCGGCGACTGGCACTGCTGAAGATCTGATCTATGTATCACCGCGCTCGGGCCGCGCCGTGTCCCGGGAGGCCGGCGCGCCTTACGGCGACAAGCTCTTGCCGCTTCCCGGCTTCCTGCTGGACGCCTCGGCGCCCCTTGCCCCCACTGACATCGCTGCGGGCTTCGCGCTCACCGGCTTCTTCCTCGAGCGCGATGTGCTGGAGCCGCACGGCATGAAGCTGCCGCCGTCGCGCGAACGCTTACTTGACCTGCTTGCTAGGAATGCCCGCGCTGCTTGAGCGAGAACCGCCGATGCGCTAAGCGCGATATATGGGAAAACATGCATTGCCCCCTGATTCGGGGCCTATCGAGTCAGTCGAACTCAAAGAGGCGCTGGAAGAGCGCTATCTCGCTTATGCGCTCTCCACCATCATGCATCGGGCGCTTCCCGATGTGCGCGATGGCCTGAAGCCGGTCCACCGGCGGCTGCTCTACGCCATGCAGCAGCTCCGCCTCGGGCCGCAGGGCGAGTTCCGCAAATGCGCCAAGATCGTCGGCGACACCATGGGCAACTTCCACCCACATGGGAACCAAGCGATCTACGATGCGCTCGCGCGCCTCGCCCAAGACTTCGCCGTGCGCTACCCGCTCGTCGACGGCCAAGGCAATTTCGGCAATATCGATGGCGATAATCCCGCCGCCGACCGCTATACCGAAGCGCGCCTGACCGGGGTCGCCGCGCGCCTGCTTGAAGGCATCGATGAGGACACGGTCGACTTCCGCCCCAATTACGACGGGCGCGAGCTCGAGCCCTCGGTACTCCCGGCGAATTTCCCGAACCTTCTCGCGAATGGCGCCTCCGGCATCGCTGTCGGCATGGCGACCAACATCCCGCCGCACAACGCGGGCGAGCTGTGCGACGCGGCGCTCCACCTCATCAAGTTCCCGAAGGCGACCGCCGACAAGCTGGTCAATTTCGTGCCGGGGCCGGATCTCCCGACGGGCGGAATCATTGTCGAGCCGCGCGAGAGCATAGTGCGAGCTTACAAGAGCGGGCGTGGATCATTCCGTCTGCGCGCCCGCTGGGAGCAGGAGGATACCGGCCGCGGCACCTATCAGATCATCGTCACCGAGATTCCCTATCAGGTACCGAAGGCGCGGCTCGTTGCCCGCATTGCCGAGCTTCTGCAGCAGAAGAAGCTGCCGCTCCTGGCTGATATCCGCGACGAGTCGGCAGAAGACGTGCGTCTCGTGCTCGAGCCTAAGACCCGTACCGTTGACCCTACGCTTCTCATGGAGTCGCTTTACAAGCTTACGGAACTCGAGACACGGGTGCCGCTCAACATGAACGTGCTGAGCCGCGGCCAGATCCCGAACGTGCTCGGCCTGCGCCAAGTCTTGCAGGAATGGCTAGACCACCGCCTCGTGGTGCTGGTGCGCCGCTCCAAATTCCGCCTCGCCAAGATCGATCACCGGCTTGAGGTCTTGGCCGGCTACCTCATCGTCTATTTGAACCTCGACAAGGTCATCAAGACCATCCGCGAGAAGGACGAGCCGAAGCCGGCGCTGATCAAAGCCTTCAAGCTGACCGAGGTTCAGGCCGAAGCCATCCTCAACATGCGCTTACGGGCTTTGCGCAAACTCGAGGAGATGGAGATCCGGCGCGAGCACGACGACCTGACCAAGGAGCGCAAAGAGCTGAATGCGCTGCTGCGCTCCAAGGACAAACAATGGAAACGCATCGGCGACGAGATCAAGGCGATCAAAGAGCAATTCGGTCAGAAGACGGAGCTCGGCCGCCGCCGCACAAGTTTCGCGGAGGCGCGCGAAGGTGTTGAGGTCGAGCTTGCCGAGGCGATGATCGAGAAGGAGCCGATCACCGTCGTGCTGTCAGAGAAGGGCTGGATCCGCTCGATCAAGGGACACAATACGGAAGCGTCGAGCCTGTCCTTCAAAGAAGGCGATCGCCTCAAGTGCTTCGTGCGTGCGCAGACCACCGACACGCTGCTTCTGTTCGCCACCAACGGGCGGTTCTATTCGCTCGCCGCCGACAAGCTGCCCGGGGGCAGGGGGCATGGCGAACCGTTCCGGCTCATGGTTGACATCGAGGACGCCGGCGATTCCGTCGGCCTCTTCGTCCACGAGCCGGGCCGCAAGCTGCTCGTCGCCTCGACGAGCGGCTATGGCTTCATTGTGTCCGAAGACGAGGTCGTGGCCATGACCCGCAAAGGCAAGCAGATCCTCAACGTGAAAGGTGACGACGAGGCGGCGATTGTCGCGCCTGTCGACGGCGACAGCGTCGCGGTGATCGGCGAGAACCGCAAGCTGTTGTTACTCCCGCTGAAGGAACTGCCGGAGATGCCGCGTGGCAAAGGCGTGCGCCTCCAGCGCTACAAGGACGGGGGGCTCGCCGACGCCAAAACCTTCACGAAGAAGGAAGGCTTGCCCTACACCGACGCCGCGGGCCGTTCCTTCGTTATCACCGAGCTTCGCGATTGGTGGGGCACAAGGGCGCAAGCCGGGCGCCTGCCGCCGAAAGGCTTCCCCAAGTCAGGAAAGTTCGGTCCGAAATTCGGCTGAGCGAGACTGTGTTAGCTGCGCAACCAGCCTTTGGAGGTCAGGCGCTCTTGCGGCTGGAAGCGCTCTTTGTAGCGCATCTTGCGCGAGCCCTCGATCCAGTAGCCGAGATAGACGAACGGATAGCCTTGGCTTCGCGCGTATTCGACGTGATCGAGGATCATATGCGTGCCGAGGCTACGTGCGGGCACGTCCGGATCGTAAAAGCTGTAGACCATGGAGATGCCGTCGCTGAGCCGGTCGCACAGCGCCACGGCCATGAGAGGTGAATCGCCCGTCTCATCCGGCTTCAAGCGGTACTCGGTGACGAACGTCTCGACCACGCTGTCCTCGACCATCAGCGAATAGTCGAGCACGCTCATCTCGGCCATGCCGCCGTCGGCGTGGCGCGCCTCGATATAGTCGCGGAACAGCGCATATTGCTCCGAGCTCGGCGCCGGCGGCATGCGCGTGGCGATGAGATCCTGGTTGTCGCGGGCGATACGCCTCAAGGAACGGCGCGGCTGGAACTCCTCCACCAGGATACGCACCGGCACGCAGGCCGAGCAGGCATCGCAATAGGGCATGTAGGCGATGTTCTGGCTGCGCCGAAACCCGCCTTTGAGAAGGTTGTCGATGAGGAAGCCCGGCTTGTCGCGGGTCAGGTGGGTAAAGAGCTTCCGTTCGAGCCGGCCCGGCAGATAGGGGCAGGGCTGCGGCGCGGTGATGTA
>Ga0307436_1001210_pt1 | contig 11547 bp, 6 predicted proteins | sample SalMarWE160440MG_FD_202513 | JGI IMG/M metagenome (GOLD analysis project Ga0307436, IMG submission 202513) | Salt marsh sediment microbial communities from the Plum Island Ecosystem LTER, Massachusetts, United States - WE1604-40 | ecosystem: Environmental > Aquatic > Marine > Intertidal zone >...
CTTGTGCGCGGTTACCGACCTGGTCGTGATTTTGGACGAAATCGATGAAGGCGGTTGGCGGCAGATGGGCCGAAGGCTGTCCGCGCTTGCGGCCGCCGCGAAAGGGCGACGGCTCGCCCTGATAGCCGAACCCATACGCCATGGTCTCGGCGAGGCGCTTGGCGGGGGCGTCCGCGTAGTCCTGATAGTAGCCGGTGTCCTCGTGCGTCAGAAGCGCGTGCATGGCGTGATGCCAGTCGTCGTTCCACTCGGCGGTGAAGAGGTGCGGGTTGTTGTCGGCGTCGAACTTCAAGAGCCTTGTCGAGTTGTCGTCGTCCTCGATGGTGAGATGGATGTGCCGGTCGGGAAAGCGGGCACGCACCTCGCGCGCCATCTCCGCCAGAATCTCTTCCTCCGAGGGATCGTCGATCTGGTCGATGGCGTCAAACCGCAAACCGTCGAAGTGGAACTCGCTGAGCCAATAGAGCACGTTGTGGATGAAAAACTCGCGCACCGGTTGGCGGTCGAAGGCAATGGCGCCGCCCCACGGCGTGTGGCGCTTCGGATTGACGAAGTCCGGCGCGTAGAGGTGGAGGTAATTCCCCTCAGGCCCGAAATGGTTGTAGACGACGTCGAGCAGGATCATCAGGCCGCGTTCGTGCGCGGCGTCGACCAGGCGCTTCAGGCCTTCCGGCCCGCCATAAGCGATATGAGGCGCGTAGAGCAGCACACCATCATAGCCCCAGCCGCGATTGCCGGCGAACTGGGCCACGGGCATCAGCTCGATGGCGGTGACGCCGACATCGACGAGACGGTCGAGGTCCCGGGCGACGCCGTCGAATGTGCCTTCGGCCGAGAAGGTCCCGGTGTGCAGCTCGTAGATGACGGCCTCTTCCCACGGCCGTCCTGTCCAGTCCGGGGTCTGCCATTCATAGCGTCGCGGGTCGACGAGCCGGCTCATGCCATGCACGTCGTCCTTTTGCGCGCGTGATGCGGGGTCGGGCACGCGCATGCCGTTGGCGAGGACGAACTGGTACCCGCTGCCGGGGGCGACCGCGTCGGTGGTGAGTTCGAACCAGCCGCCGTCGGCTTCATGCATGGGAATGGTGGCGCCGCTTTCAGTCAGGAGAGAGACTTTGGCTTGCGCCGGCGCCCAGAGCCGAAAGCGGGCGCCGCCGTCGACGATCTCTGCGCCCCATGGCAATGAATGCGCTCGACGCGGCGCCATCAATCCGTCCTTTCGAACAGCAGGAGCCCATGCCCCGGAATCGTGGTCTTGCCTGTGGCGATGGGTGCAGGCTCCGGGCGTACCAAAGCGTTTGCCGAATCGCAAAGCAGCCGCCAGCGCAAATGCCGCTTGCCGAAATAGGGAAAGGTGAAATCGATGGGCTCGGCGTCGGCGTTGAACAGTAGCAGCAGGATCTGCTTGTCGCCGGCGAAGGAGGCGCCGATGCACTTGGCGACCGGGTCTTCCCAGTTCTCGGCCTGCTTCTCCTCGCCGTCCGGCTTGAACCAAGTGATGTTCTTGATGCGCGGCGCAACCGGCTCCCCATGGAGGAAGCGGCGGCTGCGTAACAGCGGATGTTCTGCACGCAAGCTCACGACGCCGCGCACGAACTCGAGGAACGCAGCGTCGCGCTCTCCGATATTGGCCCAATTGACCCAGGAGATTTCGTTGTCCTGGCAAAAGGCGTTGTTGTTGCCGTCTTGCGTGCGGCCGATCTCGTCGCCCATTTGCAGCATGGGCGTGCCGTGGCTGAACAGAAGGCTCGCCACGAAGGCGCGGCGCACGCGGTCGCGGAGGTCGAGGATGGCAGGATCGCCGGTCGGCCCCTTAGCGCCCCAGTTGTAGCTCCGGTTATCGTCGTGGCCGTCCTCGTTGTTCTCCTTGTTCGCCTCGTTGTGCTTCTTGTTGTAGGAGACGAGATCCGTCAGCGTGAAGCCGTCATGGGCGGTGATGAAATTGACGCTAGCCCACGGTTTGCGGCCGCGGCGGTCGAAGGTCTCGGCCGAGCCGGAGATGCGGCGCGCGAGCGCGGGCAGCATCGCCATATCGCCTCTCCAATAGGACCTAAGTCCGTCGCGCCAGAGGTCGTTCCATTCGGCCCAGCCCGGTGGAAAGGCGCCGATCTGGTAGCCGCCTTCGCCAAGGTCCCAGGGTTCGGCGATCAGCTTGACGCGGCTCAACACAGGGTCTTGGCCGACGGCATCGAGAAAGGATGCGCTCGGATCGAAGTCGGTGTTGTCCCGGCACAGCGCCGTCGTCAGATCAAAACGGAAGCCGTCGACGCCGCATTGTTCGACCCAATAGCGGAGCGAGTCCATGACCATCTGCAACACACGCGGATGTCCGAGGTTGACCGTGTTGCCGCAGCCAGTTGCGTCGTAATAGTGCCGGGGGTCCTCGGCGAGCTTATAATAAGAGGCGTTGTCGATGCCGCGGAAGGACAGGGTCGGGCCGAGGGCGTTGCCTTCGCCGGTGTGGTTATAGACCACGTCGAGAATGACCTCGATGCCGGCGGCGTGGAGCCGGTCCACCATGTTGCGGAACTGCTCGATGCCGGCGCCCGGAGAGAGATAGCGGTTCGCCGGCGCGAAGAAGCCGACGCTGTTATACCCCCAATAGTTGGTGAGGCCGTTCTCTACGAGGTGCCTGTCGTTGGCGAAGGCATGGATGGGGAGAAGCTCGACCGCTGTGACGCCGAGCTTGACGAGATGGTCGACCACCGCGGGCTCGGCCAACCCGGCGAAGGTGCCGCGCAAATGTTCCGGAATGTCGGGATGACGCGCGGTCATGCCCTTCACATGCGCCTCGTAAATCACAGTTTCATGCCAAGGACGGCTGGGACGTGCCTGCGAGGCGCGATCGGCGTCGGCCACGACCACGCATTTCGGCATGAAGGGCGCGCTGTCGGTCTTGTTCATGGCGAGATCGGTCCGTTTGGAGCCGATCTGATAGCCGAACAGGGCATCGTCCCAGACGAGCTGACCTGCATAGAGGCGCGCGTAAGGGTCGAGCAGCAGCTTGTTCGGGTTGAAGCGATGGCCGTCGCGCGGCGCGTAGGGCCCGTGCACGCGGTAGCCGTAGAGCTGGCCGGGGCCGATGTCCGGCACGTAGCCGTGCCATACTTCGTCCGTATATTCGGGGAGGTTGATGCGGGCCGTCTCGGTCCCGCTTCCGTCGAACAGGCAAAGCTGCACACGCGTCGCGTGAGCCGAGAACAAAGCGAAGTTCACGCCACGGCCGTCATAGGTCGCGCCGAGTGGCCACGGGGCCCCGGACTCGAGCTTCAGCGTCATGGTCTAGGGCTTCCGAGGGCGCAAGCGGTGCGGCTCAGTTCTGGCGCCCGCGACGTCCCCAACATTTGCGGTCAATCGTCATCCTCCTCGCCGGGGCCGTCGATGGGCTCGACCAGCTCGAGGGCCGCGCGCAGGGGAATCGGCAGCAATACCGGCCGGTTCGCCCCTTCATACACGATCTCGTAGAACAGCTTGTCGGCCAGGAACAACGGCAGCAATTCACCGCCGGCAAGGTGTGACCCGCTTATGGAATCGTCGCGGGCCATGCCGTAAGCCCGAAGGAAGCGACGTTCGGCATGCGAGCGCCAGTCCAGCGCGCGGGCCTCGATCTCGTCAAGCTGGCTGGCGCCGCGCTGCTTCTGCCGGTCGAAGGCCGTCCGCGCGGCGTAGTCGAACGAGCGCAGCATGGTGGCGATGTCGCGCGACGGCGGCGCCTTCTGCCGCCGCTCATCCACCGGCTGGTCGGGTTCGCCTTCGAAATCGACAATATAGATGTCGTTCGCGGAAACGAGGATCTTGGCCAGGTGATAGTCGTTGTGCAGGCGGAGCTTGTTGCCCCGGGCGATGCGCGGAACCAGCGTGTCAATGCGTTTGAGCATGGCATCGCGCAAGCCCAGGAGTTTGGCGGCAAGCTCTTGGGTCTCCTCGTCGGCGGTTGCCGGCAAGTGCTCCAGATGGGTGAAGGCTTGCTCAGCGCGGGCCAAAGCGCGCGCGCACCATTCTTCGAGATCGGCGTCGGTGACGGGTTCCGGAGCGAAATTCGGATCGCTTGTGTCAGCCCCGGCCAACGCACGATGCAGCTCGCCGGTGCGGCGCCCGATGGTCTCGATCAACGACAGCGAATAAGGGAGCCCTTGTTCGTTCCCGCCGTCGCCAAGGCCTGACAGGCTTGCTTCCTCCAATTCGCGGTCGAGCGCGTTGACGACGACCGTCCAGGCGTCGCCTTGGTTGCGGATGTGCTCGAAGGCGACGGCGAGCGCTGTCGGCATGCCGTTGCTGTCGACATATTCGACGGCGCCGAGATAGCACGGGCTGTTGGCGAAGCCGGCCTTGGTCAGGAAGCGGCCCATCTCGATGCCGGGGTCGATGCCGGGGCGGAGGCGGCGCGCGATCTTGAGGCTCACTTGATCGCCGAGGGTGCGCGTCGTGTGCGCGTGCTCGCCGGTTCCCACGCGGTGCACGCTGAGCTCCTCGGAGAGGTCCAGCGCGCGCAGCGCATTGCTCGCGTCGAAGCGGAGCTCGCCGTTCACCGCCGGCAAGGTGTCGTGCTCCGTCATCGCCTTGAGCAAGGCTCGCGGGAAGGTCTCGCCATGGGCGGCGTCGAAGACGATGCCGGCCCGCGGGCCCCGCCTGATCTTGGCGAGAAGATAAGGAAGAAGCGGGCTGTCGTGCCGCAAGTCCTCCTCGCCCCAAGAGAGCGCGAGCGGCAGGAAATAGCGCTGGGCCGATCCATCATTGAGGACCACGTTGGCCGTGAGGAGCAGGAAGCTCTCACGGTCGGCTTGCGGGAGTTCGCCGATACGCTCGGGCGTGGCGGAGACGATGATCGCGTCCTTGGGGCCGAACCAGCGCTGACGCGCGATATAGGTGGGCAGGAGGTCATAGACGAAGCGGTCGATGCGTGCGCGGTCCCCGCGCTGACTCTCCACCACGTTCCATCCCTCGCCGAGGATGAGTGTCTCGAGCTCCGGTAACGACTCAGGTGCTTGCTCCGGTAAGGAAGGCAGGCGCGAGGCGTCGGCAAGGGTGAACCAGTAGAAGCCGTAAGCCGGCAGTGTCAGCAGGTACGGCAGCGTGCCGATGGGCGGAAAGGGGGATGCGCCGGTCAGCTCGACGGGGACCTTGCCCTTCTGGCTGGAAAGGTCGAGCTCGACGGCTTGCGCCGAGCGCGACAGGTTGAACACGCAGAGCATGACGTCGCCTTCGTGTTCGCGCAAATAGGCGAGAACTTTTCGGTTTCTCGGACGTAGGAAGCTCATGCTGCCGTTGCCGAAGGCCTTGTGAGTCTGGCGCACGGCGATCATGCGCTTGGTCCAGTTGAATAGAGAACTCGGGTGCTTTTGCTGCGCCTCGACGTTGACGGTCTCGTAGCCGTAGATCGGGTCCATGATCGGCGGCAGATAAAGCTGCTGTGGGTCGGCGCGCGAGAAGCCGCCATTGCGGTCGGCCGACCACTGCATTGGCGTGCGCACGCCGTCGCGGTCACCGAGATAGAAGTTGTCGCCCATGCCGAGCTCGTCGCCATAGTAGAGCACCGGCGTGCCGGGCATGGAGAGCAGGAGACCGGTGAGTAGCTCGATCTTGCGGCGATCGTTGTCGAGGAGCGGCGCGAGCCTGCGCCTGATGCCGAGATTGAGCCGGGCCCGCAGGTCCGTGGCATAGGTCTCCCAAAGATAGTCGCGCTCGGAGTCGGTCACCATTTCGAGCGTCAGCTCGTCGTGATTGCGCAGGAAGATCGCCCACTGGCAGTCTTCAGGGATCGGCGGCGTTTGGCTGATGATGTCGGTGATGGGATAGCGGTCCTCGCGCGCTAGGCCCATGAAGATGCGCGGCATCAGCGGGAAGTGGAACGCCATGTGACATTCATCGCCGTCGCCGAAATACGGGCGCGTGTCCTCCGGCCATTGGTTGGCCTCGGCCAGCAGCATGCGATCGGGGTAGCGCTCGTCGAGCGCGGCGCGGAAGCGCTTCAGGATCACGTGGGTCTCGGGCAGGTTCTCGTTGTTGGTGCCTTCGCGCTCGAGGAGGTAGGGAACCGCATCGAGGCGCAGGCCATCGACGCCCATGTCGAGCCAGAAGCGCAAGACGCGCAGGATATCGGCAAGGACGCGGGGGTTGTCGTAGTTGAGGTCGGGCTGGTGCGAATAGAAGCGATGCCAGAAATACGCCTTGGCGACCGGGTCCCAGGTCCAGTTCGAGCTCTCCGTGTCGAGGAAGATGATGCGCGTGCCGGGATATTTCTGGTCGGTATCGCTCCACACATAATAATCGCGCCACACGGAGCCTGGTTTGGCGCTCCGCGCGCGCTGGAACCAGGGATGCTGGTCGGAGGTGTGGTTGACCACGAGCTCGATGATGACCCGGATGCCGCGGGCGTGGGCTGCCGCCACGAATTGGCGGAAGTCGCGCATGGTGCCGTAGGTGGGATTGATCGCGGTGTAATCGGCGATGTCGTAGCCGTCGTCGCGTAAGGGCGAGGGGAAGAACGGCAAGATCCAGATGGCGGTGACGCCGAGCTCATGGAGATAGTCGAGCTTCTGAACGAGGCCAGCGAAATCGCCGACGCCATCATTATTGGCGTCGAAGAACGCCTTGATGTGCAGCTCGTAGATGACGGCGTTCTTGTACCAGTGCCGGTCGGTGCGATCGATCATGGGCGCTCAAAGGGTGGGGGCGGACGACGACGTCTCGAAGGGCGCCTTGATAGGCGGAAGCAGGACAAAAAGTAAGGGGCTTGAGGGCGCTGGACCAGAGGGCTTCGGCCTTAGGGCCGAAGACCGCGGCCTTTTTTCACGCCGGGGAAGCGAGGCCCGGGCTAGGCGGCGCCGAGCTTCTTGCGAAACAGATTGACCGGGTCGGTGTCGGACTCGGCGAAGGACTGGATGAAGCTGTCGCGCCAGTTGGCCAGGTCATAGGTCTCGATCCGCTGCCAGAGCCGGTTATGCCGCGCCCAGCGCTCCTGGCGGGGCATGGTGAGGGCGCGGTCCAAGGCACGGGCCATCTCGTTGATGTCATGCGGGTTGATGAGCAGCGCCTCGCGGAGCTGCTCGGCGGCGCCGGCGAAGCGCGATAGGACGAGAACGCCAGGGTTCTGCGGCGCCTGGGCGGCGACATATTCCTTGGCCACCAGGTTCATACCGTCGCGTAGCGGGGTGACGAGGCCGACAGCGCTCTCACGGTAGAGGCGGGTCAGGATGTCTTGCGGCACGCCCCGGTGGAGATAGGTGACCGGCGTCCAGCGCAAATCGCCGAACCGGCCGTTGATGCGGCCGACCAGACGTTCCACCTCGTCGCGGATCTCTTGATAGACGGGAAGTGTCTCGCGTGTGGGCGGGGCGATCTGCACGAGCCGCACGCGCCCGCGATGCTCGGGGAATTCCTCCAGCAGCAGCTCGAAGGCGCGGAGCCGTTCGGGGAGCCCCTTCGTGTAGTCGAGTCGGTCGACCCCAATGATCGTTTTCATGTCCTCGCCGAGATCGGGGAGGATTGGTCCCTTGGCGCTCTCGCTCTCGGCGAGCTTGCGGAATGCGGTCGCGTCGATGCCGATCGGAAAGACGGAGGCCAGCGTCGTCTCGCCTTGCGCCGCGATGCGGTCGCCGCGCAACTGCTCGCCGTCGAGGAACGCAGCGACATAGCGGCGGAAATTGTCGCGGTCGGAGCAGGTCTGGAAGCCGACGACATCATAAACCATGAGTGCGTTGCCGAGCCGCTTCTGGCCGGGGATAGCGGCGAAGATCTCAGGTGAGGGGAAGGGCGTGTGCAGGAAGAATCCGATGCGCGACGTGCAGCCCCGGCCTCTCAGCTCCTCGGCGAGGGGGATCAGGTGGTAGTCATGGACCCAAATCAGATCGTCCGGGCCGATCAGCGGCATCAGCGCGTCGGCGAACCGGGCGCTGACGTTGAAATAGATCTCGCTATGCTCCTCGTTGCCGTGGGCAAGGTCGAGGCGGTAGTGGAGGGCCGGCCACAGGCACCGGTTGGCGTAGCCGTAGTAGTAGCCCTCGGCTTCCTCAGGGGTGAGGTCGATGGTGGCGACGGTTAGGCCGGAGACGGTCTCGACCTTCGGCTCGGCGCTCCCTGCGTCCTTCGCCGTCTCACCGCTCCAGCCGAACCAGAGCCCGTGGGAGGCCTTCAACGCATCGCCAAGGGCGACGGCCAAGCCGCCAGTCTGGAACTTGGCGGTGAAATCCGCGACGCGGTTTGAGACGACAACCAGCCTGCGGGCCTTAGCTGTCATGTCAAGCTTCCCGGTATTGGCAGGCGGCATTGGTTCGGCGGGCATCCCGATGTGCACGCTTGAGACCTTCGGCTCCATGTCTCATAGCCTTTTTTAATGACGCTTCCATGTCCCAACCTCCGCTCGAAGCGTCGAAGTTTAAACGGAAAACGTCACAATGGGTTCCTAACATGGGTGGAATCTGTTCCAGGTCAGGGAAGTGCAACTTCCAGTCCACTGGCGCCCCGGCATAAGACACGCGACGTAAGCTGTTGGAATCTGGGTCCGAATGTCGGCTGGCAATATTGAAGGTCAGTGAGGATTAATGCCTAGGTCTTTGCCCCCCATTTCAGCGAATGCTGCCTTTTTCATCGATTTCGACGGAACGCTCGTGGCCATCGCGCCCCGGCCGGACCTGGTCCACGTGGAGCCGGAGGTGCGCCAAGTGCTCGAACGCTTAAGCGAGCGATTCGACCATGCGGTTGCCGTGATCACCGGGCGTCCGCTCGCCACGGTCGACGGCTTCCTCGCGCCGCTCAAGCTGCCGGTGGCGGCCGAGCACGGCTCGATCCGGCGTGACGCCGAAGGCCGCGTCCATGCCGACACGCACAGCATCGGGGCCGTGAAGACCGTGGCGGCGCGGCTTGCGCCTCTGGTCGAGGCCAATCCCGGCCTTCTGCTCGAGCGCAAGCAGACCTCGGTGGCGCTGCATTACCGCCAGCGGCCGGAGCTTGGTGCGGCGTGCAAGGAGGCAGTGGAGAAGGCCGTGGCGGATACCACGGGCCTGGCCATCCTGCCCGGCAAGATGGTCTACGAGGTGCGGCCGCAGGGGCTCGACAAGGGTACGGCGGTCAAGGCGTTCCTCGACGAGCCGCCGTTCAAGGGGCGCGTCCCCGTGTATATGGGAGACGACGTCACCGATGAAGACGCCTTCGCCGCGATCAACGCATTAGGTGGCATCACCATCAAGATCGACGACGGCAATACGAAAGCGCAATACCGGACTGACAGAGCCGGTCTGTTCGCTTGGCTGGAAAGCTTGGCCGCGCAAGACTGAGGCGGTCTACTGCGCGGTCTTGGCCGCCAGGCGCAAGTCCTTGACGAGATGGTCGAACTCGCGCCGCTTGTCCCGTTCCTCCTGCAGCCTGAGTAGATAGGAAGGATGGACGGTGATGAGCGCCTGGGCGTCGCCGGGAAGCGCCATGAGGCGGCCGCGGTTGGCGTTGATAGTCATCGCCTTGCCCATCACCGCGCGCGCCGCGGTGGCGCCAAGCGCCACGACCACGCGTGGGCGAATGATCTCGAACTCGTTCTCCAGCCACCAGCGGCAGGCGTCGATCTCGCCGGTGTCAGGCTTCTTGTGGATGCGGCGCTTGCCGCGCGGCTCGTTCTTGAAATGCTTCACCGCGTTGGTGATGTAGACGCCGTCGCGGCGGATGTCGGCGGCTTCAAGCGCGGTATCGAGGACCTTGCCGGCGGGGCCGACGAAGGGGCGTCCCCTCACATCCTCCTGCTCCCCCGGCTGCTCGCCCACCAACATGAGCGTCGCATCGGCGGGGCCTTCGCCGAACACGGTCTGGGTGGCGTTCCTGTAGAGGTCGCAGCGGGTGCAGCGTCTGGCCTCGGCCGTGAGCAGCCGGATAGCCTCGGCGGGATCGTTGACCCGCTTTTCCCGGAATAAAGGAAGATCGGCTTCCGGCCTTTGCGGCATGGGACAGGCTAACTCTGTTCCGCGATGCAAGGCAAAGGGTTGTGCGCAAAGACTTACAAGAATCGCCGAATGGCCTTATATGAGAGCGGGGGTCGGGGGAGCTGTTAACTTTAGCTCCGAGGTGTCAGAAACGATGCTGGACGACATGCCACCGCAGACCGCCCTTGTCGCAACATCCGGAACCGACGTAGCGGCCTACGCCGATGAGCCTTCGGGAAAGCCGGCCAAGGCGCGTCGCCGTTCGCGCGCGGTCCGGCAGAAGGTGGTGAAGCCCAGCGCGCTCGGCATGCTGCTCAGGCCCATCGGCATCGCGGTTGGCGTGGTGCTGATCGCCTATGCGCTGCTCTCCCTCGGCACGACCTTCTATCGCAGCTATTATCGACATCTCGATCACACCGCCGCAGTCCATCCCGACAACAGCATGTTCGACGTCTTCTTCGGCGACAGCACGCTGCCGCCGGACGCCGTCGACCTCGTGGTCAAGGACGTGGACGGCACGTTGCACAAGGTGGTGGCGAGCAAGTCGGAGACCGACAAGTTCGTCAACGACACCATCCTCATGCTTGATGATGAGCGTCAACACATCAAGGAGGCGGCGCATCAGGATATCGACCGCAGCTTCGCGCTCGCCTTCCAGGACCGCGAGCAAGCCATAAATTCCTACGCCGACTGGTTCTTCGCCTGGAAGCGCTCTTACGTGGTGCTCAAGGAGACCATCTCCTCCGCCATTACCCGCTTCTTCGAGACCGGCAAATACGAGTCTCTGACCGAGGCCGTCGAGGCCGATGTGAACGATTACTTCTTGAAGAACTACACGGAGCAGGTGCTGAAGCCGGAGCTTCGCGACGAGACCATCACCAAGGGTGTGGAGCAGGCGGCCCGCCACGCTCATGACAGCTACCGGCGGGTGATCGCCAATTCCGACATGCGGCTTCAGCTGTTCCTCGCCAAGCACACGAGCCACATGGAAGACATCCCGGCCACGGCCTCGATGACCAACGTCAAGCTCGACTGGGATGCGCAGAAATGGAAGGCGCCCACCTATCTGATGGAGGATCGCGCCTTTTACGGGATCGTCGGCGTCGGCACGGCGGCCGCCGGCGGCACGGTGGGCGCGCTCGCGCTCGGCCCCGCTCTCGATGGCATTCTTGCCCGCAGCTTCGGGCAGCTGTCGCGGCGCGTCGCCACATCGCTCGGCTCGAGACTCGCTTATGCCGAGGGGGGCGCCGTCGCGGGCACGTTCGTCCAGCCCATGGGCGGGCAAGTGGTTGGCGCCGCCATCGGCGTCTTGATCGGCACGGTCGCCGACTATCTGGCCAACGAGGCCAATGAGGCGATCAATCGCGAAAGTTTCGTCGCTGCCAACGACGAGGCGCTCGACGCGACAATCACAACGTGGAAGTCGGGGCTTGAGGCCAGCGTCGACTCGGCCATCGACAAATGGTTCGATGACGCGAGGGCCTCCGTTGTACTCTCCTCCGAACAATAAGCTCACCGGCGCGACGCCCGAGACCGAGCGGCGCCCCTGGGGCGAGACCCCCAAGATGAACCACGTGCCGTGGCTCGCCGAAGCCGGTGCGTCCCCTCCGAAGTTCGGTTTTTCCGCAAATTCTCGGACGGA
>Ga0307436_1001211_pt1 | contig 11541 bp, 9 predicted proteins | sample SalMarWE160440MG_FD_202513 | JGI IMG/M metagenome (GOLD analysis project Ga0307436, IMG submission 202513) | Salt marsh sediment microbial communities from the Plum Island Ecosystem LTER, Massachusetts, United States - WE1604-40 | ecosystem: Environmental > Aquatic > Marine > Intertidal zone >...
TCGGTCGTTGACCTGCAGCTAATGTCCACTATGCGGCCCTTCACGGACTCACGTCGGACGCCGCATCGCTTCAGCGATGGGTCACAACCGGGCATGTCGACATGCCACTGGCGTCGCGCGTGGAGCCGACAGGCCTGCAAATGAAGCCGACAACTGAAGGTGACCATGGACACGGCGCCCCAAGCGCAAAATAATTTCGGTCTGCCCGATCACGGGCCTCCGGCCAAAAAGTTAATTCAAAGACGATAAGATCCGGAGTGGCCGTAAACTCGTTTTTTGACAATGCGCTTTGATCGTTCAGGTTAAAGTCGTCTGTGTATTTTCGCCGTCGTTACTAGGAAACGCCTGTCGCTTCGTTGACTCTCAGGAGTAGCGACGCGGTTAGCGTAAGAGCATCCGCTAATCTGGGGCGTGAAAGTTGGGCAACCGTGAGAGGTTTGAAATGTACGTTACCTCCAGTCTGCGTGGCCCCAACCAATTCTTGCGCGGCATACCTTCGAGTCTTGCGTTGCTATTTTCGACCAGTTGCGCCGTTGCTGCGGTACCAATTCATATTGCGGCCCTCGGCGGAAGCAACACCTACGGGAAAGGCATTCCGCGTGACGAGGCGTATTCCAGCGCAGCTTGAAGCTATGTTACGAGCGAAGAGCTTTAAAGTACGCGTCGACAATGAAGGCTTCAATGGCGACACCACTACCGATATGCTCGCGAGACGGCAAACTTGGCGCTACCCCGCCCGCGCCCGCTTGCCGCCGCGCGGCCCCGCGAGCGCAGCCTCGATCGCGCGCTCGAGCGCGGCAAGCTCGAACGGCTTGCGCAGAATGTCGAAGCGCCCGTCGGCGGCCTGCGCCGCGTCGGAATAGCCGGTGGTGAGCAGCACCGGAAGTTCGGGGAAGCGCTCGCGGCAGGCCTCGGCGAGCGCCAATCCGTTCATCGGCCCCGGCATCACGATATCGGAAAATACCAAATCGACCTGCACGCCCTGCTGCAGATGGCGCAACGCCTCGGCGGCATTCTCCGCCCGCACCACGCGATAGCCGAGCTGCTCGATCAGGGTGATGGTCACTTCGGCCACGTCGCGGCTGTCCTCCACCAGCAGCACGGTGCCCTGCGCCTGCTCGGGCGTCGACGGCGCGTCCTCGCCGGCAGCGGCCGGCAGCGCGCGGCGACTGCGCGGCAGATAGATGGTGACCGCGGTGCCCTTGCCCTCCTCGCTCGTCACCGTCACCGCGCCGCCCGACTGGTTGGCGAAGCCGTGCACCTGCGAGAGGCCGAGGCCGGTGCCCTTGCCGACCGGCTTGGTGGTGAAGAACGGCTCGAACACGCGCGCCAGCAGATCCGGCGCAATGCCGTTGCCGGTGTCGATGACGGCAAGCGCGACGAAGTCGCCGGTGACCGGCCCCGCCGCCGAGCCGGGCTTGAGCACAACGTTGCGCGCCTGCAGCGTAATGGTGCCGCCGTCGGGCATGGCGTCGCGCGCGTTGACCGCGATGTTGACCAGCGCCAGCTCCAACTCGCCGAGATCGACTTCCACCGGCCAGATCTTGTCCTCGATGTCGGAAACGAAGATGATATTCCCGCGCAGCGAGGGCGCCAGCATGTCACGTACCGCGTCGATGCGTGCGCGCAGATCGACCACCACCGGCGTCAATTGCTGGCGGCGCGAGAAGGCAAGCAATTGCCGCGTCAGCCTCTCGCCGCGATCGGTGGCGGCGCGGATCGCCTCCACCGCCTGCATGTCCTTAGCGTCGCTCAGGCGCTTGTGCAGAATCTGGGCATAGCCGGAGACGATCATCAGCAGATTGTTGAAATCGTGGGCGATGCCACCGGTGAGCTGGCCGAGCGCTTCCATTTTCTGCGACTGCGCCAGCTGCTCACGGGTCTGCTCGAGTGCGATTTGCGCGTCGCGCTGCTCGGTGACGTCGCGGGTGATCTTGGCGAAGCCGATCAGCTCGCCCGCCTCGTTGCGGATCGCGTCCATCACCACGCTGGCGTAGAAGCGGCTGCCGTCCTTGCGCAGGCGCCAGCCCTGCGTCTCGTATCTGCCTTCGCGCGCCACCACCGCGAGCGCGTGCTCGGGTGCGCCCTGTGCGCGATCTTCGTCGGTATAGAACAGGCTGAAATGCCGGCCGATGATTTCGTCGGCGCTATAGCCCTTGATATTCGCGGCGCCCGAATTCCAGCTGCGCAAGTGGCCTTGCGGGTCAAGCATGAAGATCGCGTAGTCGTGCACGCTGGTTACGAGCATCTGGTAGCTCTGCTCGCTCTCACGCAGCGCGCTTTCCGCCCGCTTGCGCTCGCTGACGTCGAGGCAGATGCCGAGCATGCGCAGCGCGCGGCCCCGCTCGTCGCGCATCACCTCGCCGATGCTGTGCAGGTGGCGGATGCCGCCGTCCGGCCGCAGGATGCGTTCCTCGTGGCTGAATTCGTTACCCTCTGCGAGCGCCGCCTCGATGCTGTGCCTCACCTGCGCGCGGTCATCCGGATGCACGAAACCGATGAATTCCTCGACCGTGCCGCGGAAGCGCTCCGGCGATTGGCCGTAGATTTCGAATAACTGCTCCGACCAGGACACGCGGTTTTGCTCAATATCCCACGACCAGCTTCCGAGATTGGCGAGCCGCTGCGCCTCATGCAGGTGGATATTGGCGTCGGCGAGCGCGGCCGTGCGTTCGCGCACGCGCTCGTCGAGCTCGTTTTGCGTGCGGCGCAGATTTTCCTCGCTACGCTGACGCACCGCCACGTCGGCGGCGAGCACCAAGCTCGGCACCGACAGGCTGATCATGAAGGTGAGCAGCAGCAGGAAGGATTCGTTGATGCCGAGATGGGAGAACGGGCCCACCTGCTTGACCGTCGCCCAGATGGTAAAGCCGGTGAGGATCACGCCGACGCTCGCGGTATCGCGCGGCCCCCGCCGCAGCGCCGCCCAGACCAGCGGCAGGATGGCGAGGAAACCGAGCGGGGTGGTATATTCCGTGCGCGGCAGCAGCGGGCTGAAGGCGATGAGGCCGACCAGCACGGCGCCGCCGAGTCCGAGAGCGATGCGCATCGACTCCTCGCCCGCAAGGCCGCGCCAGTCGGTCGCAGCCCACAGCACGATCGCCGGCGTCACCACCAGCGCCCCGGTGAGGTCGCCGAGCCACCAGGTGATCCAGATGGCGTTGAAATTGCTCCAGGCCGCAAAGCCGGCGAGCGTCAGCGTCACTGCGCCGACTGTGGCGCTGATCACCGTCGCCGGCCCCGCGCAGATGAGCGCGAACTTGGCCACCTGCGCCGGGGTCGAGAAGGTGTCGCGCCCGGCCGACCAGCGCTCGATCAGCAGGCCGCCGACGAGCGCCTCCAGCGTGTTGCCGAGCGCGATGAAGACCGAGGTGGTCAGCGTTCCGGCAGTGGTGGCGTTGGCGGCAAAGGCGGCGGCAAAGATCGCCGGCCACATGCGCGGCCCCCCCAACAGCACCGCGGCAAGCGCGATGCCGGTCGGCGGCCAGATCGGGGTCGCACTCGGATTGACCGAAGCCAGCCGCAGGCCGAGCTTGGCCAGCACGAAATAGGCGAGCGCCACGCCCGCCAATTGGGCGGCATAGCGGGCAAGCCCGCGCCAATCCCAGGACGCCTTGCCGGGAGAGAACTCTGCCAATCGGTTACCCCTAGCCTGCCGCGCTCGCCGATCCGGCCCCATATTATCCGGCCCGCGCGGTATTATTGCATTATTGGGCGGCCAATCGCATGCGGCATCCGTAACCAAAAGGTTAGCAGAAAGGCGGCAAACATTTCCCCGTTCGCGCGCGCCGCTTAGGTAAATTTTAAGTCGCAACCGGTAGCTTCTCGACCAGTTGCTGTCAGTCGAGTTGTGAGTTTAAGCCTATGACCGAGCCCCATCGCCCGAGGGTCAAGTATGTCATCGGGCCCGATGGTAGTCCGCTGACCATCGCGGACCTGCCGCCGCCGACCACCAAGCGCTGGGTGATCCGCCGCAAGGCCGAGGTCGTCGCAGCGGTGCGTGGCGGTTTGCTGTCGCTCGAGGAAGCCTGCGCGCGCTATACCCTGACGGTCGAGGAATTCCTCTCCTGGCAATATTCGATCGACCAGCACGGACTCGCCGGCCTGCGCACCACGCGCATCCAGCAATACCGCCAGTAGCCGTCACCCGCCCCCGCTTGAGCCGCGAAGACGCCGGCCCGACGCGGCCGGCGCTTGCGATTCGTCTCGCCGCCCGCAGCGCCCGCGCAGTCCGCTCGTCGCCATGAGCGAAATTCAGCGATGCGCCCGCGTCCTCGATTAACCTGACGCTAACCATAAACTGGGCAAATCTTGCCGGGCAGGGCGCGAGACGCGCGGTTCGTTCGCTAAGGTCAGCCGGTGCAAGGTTTTCTCGATTTCGTGAAGTCGCTCGGGGCGGCGCGTATGACGGCGATGGCGGCAGTGACGCTGGCGCTGATCGGCTTCTTCTCGTTCCTGATGATCCGCATGACCACGCCGCAGATGGTGCCCCTGTACACCGATCTCGCGCTCGACGATTCGGCGGCCATCGCCAAGGACCTCGACCGCCAGGGCATCACCTATACGCTGAAGAGCGACGGCGCCGTCATCATGGTGCCCAAGGACAAGGTTGCGAGGCTGCGCATGAAGATGGCCGAAGACGGCCTGCCCAAGGGCGGCGGCGTCGGCTACGAGATCTTCGACAAGTCCGACGCGCTCGGCGCCACCACCTTCATCCAGAACATCAACCATCTGCGCGCGCTGGAAGGCGAGCTCGCCCGCACCATCCGCAGCCTCGACCAGGTGGCGGCCGCGCGCGTGCACCTGGTGCTGCCCGACCGGCCGCTGTTCTCGCGCGACAAGGTGGAGGCTTCCGCCTCGATCGTGCTGCGGGTGCGCGGCACGCTCAGCGCCTCGCAGGTGCGCGCCATCCGCCACCTGGTCGCCTCCGCCGTCACCGGCCTCAAGCCGCAGCGCATCTCGATCGTGGACGAGACCGGCAAGCTGCTCGCCGACGGCGCCGGCGACGACACCGCGCTGTCGGCGGCCGGCGCCGACGAGCGCAAGATCGCCTTCGAGAACCGCCTGCGCAAAGAAGTGCAGAACATCGTCAGTTCGGTGGTCGGGCCGGGCCGCTCGCGCGTGGAGATCTCCGCCGACTTCGACATGAACCGCATCACCCAGACCTCGGACAAATACGATCCCGACGGCCGCGTGGTTCGCTCGAGCCAGACCCGCGAGGAGGAAACCTCCGACGGCAGCGGCAAGGTCGGCGGCGCCGTCTCGGTCGGCTCCCAATTGCCGGGCGGCAGCACCGGCGCCAACGGCGCCGGCCGCGACCAGACGCACAAGACCGAGGAAACCGTCAATTACGAAATCTCGCGCACCACCAAGACGGAGGTGGTCGCGGCCGGCCGTATCAACCGCATCTCCGCCGCCGTGCTGGTCGACGGCACCTACAGCAAGAACGCCAAGGGCGAGGTGGTCTACAAGCCGCTGCCCAAAAACGAGATCGACCGCATCGCGGCGCTGGTGCGCTCGGCCATCGGCTTCAACGCCAAGCGCGGCGACCAGGTCGAGGTGGTCAATCTGCGCTTCGCCGAGAACCCGCCGGCTCCGATCGACGCGCCGACCGGCTGGATGGGCTACCTGCATTTCAGCAAGGACGACATCATGGGCTTTGCCGAGAAGGGCGTCATGGCGCTGCTCGGCCTGATCGTGCTGCTGACCGTCGTGCGGCCTCTGGTGCGCAGGATCGTGACGCCGGAAGGCGCGCAAGCGCGTGCCGGCGCGGCCGGGGAGGCAAGCGTTGCCCGCGCCCTCGGCCTTGCCGGCGGCGGCGGCAGCAGCGGCAGCAGCGGCAGCAGCACCATCACCTCGAGCGGGGGCGCCAATATCTCGATTGTCGGCGGCGACGAGTCGGTTGCCATCTCCAACCGCACCTCGGCCATGATCGACGTCGCCAAGGTGCAGGGGCAGGTGCACGCCCAGTCGGTACAAAAGGTCGGCGAGCTCGCCGAGAAGAACCCGCACGAGGCAGTCGCCATCATCCGCAGCTGGCTCCACGAGGACGCGGCCTGATCCATGCCGTCAGCCTACGCCGAAAAAATCAAGGAAAGCGCGATCCGCGATGATATCGGCGGGCTGATGGCGGAGCTTGCCAGCCGCCCGCAGGTCAACAAGGGCCGCCGCAAGCTCGCCGGGCCGGAACGCGCTGCCGTGCTGATGCTGGCGCTCGGCGAGCAATACGGCGCCAAGATCTTCGGCCTGCTCGACGACGACGAGCTGCGCGAAATCTCCGTCGTGATGTCCTCGCTCGGCACCGTCGATGCCGATTCGGTCGAGGAGCTGTTGCTGGAATTCGTCGGCCGCATGTCGGCCTCCGGCGCCCTGCTCGGCAATTACGACGCCACCGAGCGGCTGCTGCAGCAATATCTGCCGGCCGAGCGCGTGCACGGCATCATGGACGAAATCCGCGGCCCCGCCGGCCGCAACATGTGGGAGAAGCTCGCCAACGTGCAGGAAGACGTGCTGGCGAACTACCTCAAGAACGAATACCCGCAGACGGTGGCGGTGGTGCTGTCCAAGCTGCGCCCCGAGCACGCCGCCCGCGTGCTGGCGATCCTGCCGGACGATCTCTCGCTCGATGTGATCAACCGCATGCTGCGGATGGAGTCGGTGCAGAAGGACGTGATCGAGCGGGTCGAGCAGACGCTGCGCACTGAATTCATGTCCAACCTGTCGCAGACCCGGCGGCGCGACGCCCACGAGGTGATGGCGGAAATCTTCAACAATTTCGACCGCCAGACCGAGGGCCGGTTCCTGACCGCGCTGGAAACGGAGAACCGCGACTCCGCCGAGCGCATCAAGGCGCTGATGTTCACTTTCGATGACCTGGTCAAGCTCGACACCGGCTCGGCGCAGACGCTGATGCGCAATCTCGACAAGGACAAGCTCGGCATCGCGCTCAAGGGCGCCTCCGAGACCGTGCGCCAGTTTTTCTTCTCCAACATGTCGACGCGCGCGGCCAAGATGCTGGTCGAGGACATGCAGGCCATGGGCCCGGTGCGCCTGCGCGACGTCGATGAGGCGCAGGCGCTCTTGGTCAATATCGCCAAGGACCTCGCCGCCAAGGGCGACATCCTGATCTCCAAGAGCCGCGGCGACGAAGAATTGATCTATTGAGGCTGCAACAGTAATGAAAGCGACCGCCAAATATCTGTTCGACGAGGATTTCGCCGCCGGCGACAAGCCGACCATTACGCTTACCGAGCACGAGCGCCGGCGCGCCGACGCCGAATCGCAGGCTTACCGCAACGGCTTTGCCGCCGGCCAGGCGCAGGCCAAGACGGAGGCCGCCGAGCACGTCGCCTCGGCCCTCGGCCTGATCGCCGACAGCCTCGACCGGCTGCATCGCGCGCTCGCCGGCATCGAGGCGCGGCTGGAGACGGAGGCGGTGGAGGTGGCGGTGGCGGTCGCCGGCAAGCTCGCGCCCGAACTCATCGCGCGCGAGCCCTTCACCGAGATTTCCGCGCTCGCCACCGAATGCTTCCGCCATCTGGTGACGACGCCGCATCTGGTAGTGCGCGTCGGCGCCGACATCTGCGACACCGCCAGGGCCAAGCTCGAGGAGATCGCCAAGGCGCGCGGCTTCGAGGGCCGGCTGGCGGTGCATTCGGAAGCCGCCATGACGCCCGGCGACTGCCGCATCGAATGGGCCGACGGCGGCATCGTGCGCGACCGCGATGCCATTCGCGCCACCATTGACGACGTGGTCGCCCGCTACGTGGCGGCCCGCAGCTCGGCGACGCATTAATCCGGGAGACCGACACTATGGCTGAAGAAGACGACAACACGGAAGTGCCGCTCCCGAACCTGGACGGCGGCGACATGCCGACGGTCGAAGAAGAAGACGCAATGCTGGCGGCCGCCGATGGCGACCGGGTCACCCGCGGCGCCGCCGACCTGGAAGCGATGTTCGACGTGCCGGTGCAGGTCTCCGCCGTGCTCGGCCGCTCGCGCATGGAAGTCGGCGAGTTGCTGCGGCTCGGCCCCGGCACGGTGCTCGAGCTCGACCGCAAAGTCGGCGAGGCGATCGACATCTATGTCAACAACCGCCTGGTGGCGCGCGGCGAAGTGGTGCTGGTCGAGGACAAGCTCGGCGTGACCATGACGGAAATCATCAAGGCGGAGCGGAATTGATGGTCGTGAATAGCGAATGGCGAATAGCGAATGGGGAAGCGTCGCTTCGCCCCTATTCGCTGTTCGCTACTCACTATTCGCTGCCGTCAGCGAAACAAGGATTCCTCCCATGCGACTCCTGATCGTCGGCACGCTCGGCGGCCAGCTCACCGCCGCGACCAAGCTCGCGATGGACAAGGGCGCCAGCGTCACCCATGCCGAAAGCAACGCGCAGGCGCTGGCCGTGCTGCGCTCGGGCCGCGGCGCCGACCTCATGATGGTGGACGTCGCCCTCGACATCCGCGACCTGGTGGCCCGGCTCGACGCCGAGCGCATCCATGTGCCGATCGTCGCCTGCGGCGTTTCCAACGACGCGCGCGCGGCGGTCGCCGCCATCCATGCCGGCGCCAAGGAGTACATCCCGCTGCCGCCCGATCCCGACTTGATCGCGGCGGTGCTGGCGGCGGTCGCCGACGACGGGCGCGAGCTGATCTATCGCGACGAGGCCATGGCCGGCGTGGTCAAGCTCGCCCAGCAGATCGCCGGCTCCGACGCTTCCGTGCTGATCACCGGCGAGAGCGGCACCGGCAAGGAGGTGCTGGCGCGTTACCTGCATGCCCGCTCGCAACGGGCGAAGAAGCCGTTCATCACGGTCAACTGCGCCGCCATTCCGGAGAACCTCTTGGAGTCCGAACTGTTCGGCCACGAGAAGGGCGCCTTCACCGGCGCGCTCGGCCGCCGCATCGGCAAGTTCGAGGAGGCGAACGGCGGCACCCTGCTGCTCGACGAGATTTCCGAGATGGACGTGCGGCTGCAGGCGAAACTGTTGCGCGCCATCCAGGAGCGCGTGATCGACCGCGTCGGCGGCAACCGGCCGGTGCCGGTCGACATCCGCATCGTCGCCACCTCCAACCGCAATCTCGCCGACGCCGTGCGCGAGGGCAAATTCCGCGAGGACCTCCTGTTCCGCCTCAACGTGGTGAACCTGAAGCTGCCGCCTTTGCGCGAGCGGCCGGCCGACATCGGCGAGCTGGCGCAATATTTCATCAAGAAATATTCCGACGCCAACGGCCTGCCGGAGCGCGCGCTCTCCGCCGAAGCGCGCCGCACCCTCAACGTGCACCGCTGGCCGGGCAATGTGCGCGAACTGGAGAACACCCTGCATCGCGCCGTGCTGCTCTCCCGCGGGCCGGAGATCGGCGTCGACGGCATCCTCGCGCCCGACGGCGCCCGGCTCGACCAGGCGCGCGGCGGCGCCGTCGCGCATGCGGCACTTGCCGCCGAGCAGGTCACCCGCAACCTGGTCGGCCGCACCGTCGCCGAGGTCGAGCGCGACCTCATCCTGGAGACGCTCAAGCACTGCCTCGGCAACCGCACGCATGCCGCCAATATTCTCGGCATCTCCATCCGCACGCTGCGCAACAAGCTCAACGAATACGCCCATGACGGCGCGCCCATCCCACCGCCCGGCGGCGGCGAGTTGCGCGGGGCGGCGTAACAGACCTCGCGCATGCACTTCGATTAACGTGATGGCTGCGATTAACGTGATGGCCGGGCTTGTCCCGGCCATCCGCGTCTTTATGGTGGCGTCGGCGAAAAGACGGGGGTGCCCGCGACGAGCGCGGGCATGACGACGGTGAGCGCCGTTGCCGTAGCAGCATTTAGCAATGCCCATGATCTACAAAATCTGTCCTGCCCCGCTCTGGCGCGAGGCCGAACGGCAAGGCGTCTTCCGCGGCTCCGACGTCGACGTGCGCGACGGCTTCATCCATTTCTCCACCGCCGAACAGGTTGCGGAAACCGCCGCCAGGCATTTCGCCGGCCAAGACAACCCGCTGCTGATCGCCGTCGATGCCGCCCGCCTCGGCGCGGCGTTAAAATGGGAACCCTCGCGCGGCGGCGCCCTGTTTCCGCATCTTTATGGCGAACTCGACCTCGCCGCGGTGACGCGCGTCGCACCGCTGCCGCTCGGGTCCGATGGGCGCCACGTCTTTCCGCGCCTGGAGCGCTGAGCGCAGCCGCCGATCAAGCTTCATCGTCGCGCGGCCAATTCGCCGCGGCCCGTTAACTTGCCGCTAACCATAAAGTGGGCAAAGTTTGCCTAGGTAGGGGTTTTCACCGTCAGTGAATCCACTCATGCCGGGCGGGCCGCGCGCGGGTCGCACGGCTCCCCTATCGATTGCCGTTGGTTTCGCGTCCGCGCCGCCCGGGAGCCAGGCGGCTCCGCGATCATGCGCCAAGCAAGACTGTAAGGCATGAGCGACACCACCGCCGCATCGGCAGCACCGGCCGCACCGACGAGCCCCACCCGCGGCATCACGCTCCCCGGCCTCGGCGACCTCGGCGCCCTCATGAAGCGCGGCGACCTCGCGCTTGCCGTCGGCGTGCTCACCATCCTGGTGGTGCTGATCCTGCCGCTGCCGCCGCTCTTGCTCGACTTCTCGCTCGCCATCTCGATCATCTTCTCGGTGCTGATCCTGATGACGGCGCTGTTCATCCAGACGCCGCTCGAATTCTCCGCCTTCCCCACCGTGCTGTTGATCGCGACCATGCTGCGGCTGTCGCTCAACCTCGCCTCCACCCGCCTCATCCTGGCGCACGGCCACGAGGGCACCGACGCCGCCGGCCACGTCATTCAGGCCTTCGGCAATTTCGTCATGGGCGGCAATTTCGTCATCGGCATCATCGTCTTCACCATCCTGGTGATCGTCAACTTCGTCGTCATCACCAAGGGTTCCGGCCGCATCGCCGAAGTCGCCGCCCGCTTCCACCTTGACGCCATGCCCGGCAAGCAGATGGCGATCGACGCGGAGTTGTCGACCGGCTCGATCGACGAGAAGGAGGCGCGCCGCCGCCGCAAGGAGCTGGAGGACGAAGGCGGCTTCTTCGGCGCCATGGACGGCGCCTCCAAATTCGTGCGCGGCGACGCCATCGCCGGCCTGCTGGTCGTGTTCATCAACATCATCGGCGGCATGATCATCGGCATCGCCCAGCAGGGCCTCACCTTCGCCGAGGCCGCGCATTCCTACACCATCCTCACCGTCGGCGACGGGCTGGTGACGCAAATCCCGGCGCTGATCGTCTCCACCGCCGCCGGCCTCTTGGTGGCCAAGGCCGGCGTCTCCGGCGCCGCCGACAAGGCGCTGCTCCGGCAGCTCTCCGGCTATCCCAAAGCGCTCGGCATGTCGGGTGCGGTGATGCTGGTGATGGCGCTCCTGCCCGGCATTCCGATGCTGCCGTTCCTGGTGCTTGGTGCCGGGGCCAGTTCGCTCGCCTTCATCATCGACAAGCGCAGCAAGCTTGCCGCCGCCAGCGAGGCGAGAAAGGCCGCGGCCGAGGCCAAGACCGCCGAGTCGGGCGACGAGCCGATCACCGCGGCGC
>Ga0307436_1001213_pt1 | contig 11533 bp, 9 predicted proteins | sample SalMarWE160440MG_FD_202513 | JGI IMG/M metagenome (GOLD analysis project Ga0307436, IMG submission 202513) | Salt marsh sediment microbial communities from the Plum Island Ecosystem LTER, Massachusetts, United States - WE1604-40 | ecosystem: Environmental > Aquatic > Marine > Intertidal zone >...
CCTGTGCACCAAGGAATACGCGCTGCCCAAGGACAGGCTGCTGATCACCGTCTATGTCGACGACGACGACGCCTTCAACCTGTCGAAGAAGATCACCGGCCTGCCCGAGTCGAAGATTCTCCGCATCCCCGGCGCCGACAATTTCTGGTCCATGGGCGAGACCGGCCCCTGCGGCCCCTGCGCGGAAATCTTCTACGACCATGGCCCGCAGATTCCCGGCGGCCCGCCCGGCTCGGCGGAGGAGGCGGGCGACCGCTTCATCGAGATCTGGAATCTCGTCTTCATGCAGTACGAGCAGCGCGAGGACGGCACCCGCGTCGATCTTCCGCGCCCCTCGATCGACACCGGCATGGGGCTCGAGCGCATCGCCGCCGTCTTGCAGGGCACCCACGACAATTACGCCATCGACCTGTTCGCCACCCTGATCCGCGTCATCGCCGAGCTGACCGGCATCGACCCGGAAGGCCCGCACAAGGCCTCGCACCGGGTGATCGCCGACCATCTGCGCGCTTCCGCCTTCCTGATCGCCGACGGCGTGCTGCCCTCCAACGAAGGCCGCGGCTACGTGCTGCGCCGCATCATGCGGCGCGCCATGCGCCACGCCGAACTGCTCGGAGCGAAAGAGCCGCTGATGTTCAAGCTGGTGCCGGCGCTCAGCCGCGAGATGGGCCAGGCCTACCCCGAGCTGATCCGCGCCGAGGCGCTGATCGCCGAGACGCTCAAGCTGGAAGAGACGCGCTTCCGCAAGACGCTGGAGCGCGGCCTCGCCATCCTCGAAGACGAAAGCAGGGGTCTCAAGCGCGGCGCCATGTTCGACGGCAACACGGCGTTTACGCTCTACGACACCTATGGTTTCCCGCTCGATCTGACGCAGGACGCGCTGCGCGCGCGCGGCATCGGCGTCGATCTCGCCGGTTTCACCGACGCCATGGAGCGCCAGCGCGCCAAGGCGCGCGCGTCCTGGGCGGGCTCGGGCGAGGCCGCGCAGGAAACCGTCTGGTTCGCGCTGCGCGAGAAGCTGGGCGCCACCGAATTCCTCGGCTACGAGACCGAGAGCGCCGAGGGCGTGGTGGCCGCGCTGGTGAAGGACGGCAAGGAAGTCGCCGAGCTTAAGAAAGGCGAGAGCGGCGCGGTCGTGGTCAACCAGACGCCGTTCTACGGCGAGAGCGGCGGCCAGGTCGGTGATGAGGGCGAAATGCGCCGCGAGGGGTTAAGCCTTGCCGTCACCGACACTCAGAAAAAAGCCGCCGACCTGTTCGCGCATTTCGTTACGGTGCGCAAGGGCACGGTGAAGGTCGGCGACCCGCTGCTGTTGGAAGTCGACCACGCGCGCCGCTCCGCTATCCGGCAGAACCATTCCGCCATCCATCTGCTGCACGAGGCGCTGCGCCAGGTGCTGGGCGATCACGTGGCGCAGAAGGGCTCGCTGGTGGCGCCCGACCGGCTGCGCTTCGACTTCTCGCATCCCAAGCCGATGACGCTTGCCGAGATCGAGCGCGTGGAAGACATCGCCAACGATATCGTGCTGCAGAATTCTCCGGTAACGACGCGGCTGATGGCGCTCGACGATGCGCGTGCTTCCGGCGCGCGCGCGCTGTTCGGCGAAAAATACGGCGACGAGGTGCGCGTGGTGGCCATGGGCGAGGGCTCCGGCAACACGCTCGGCTGGTCGGTGGAGCTGTGCGGCGGCACCCATGTGCGGCGCACCGGCGATATCGGCTTGATCAGCGGCTTGTCCGACTCAGGCGTGGCGGCCGGCGTGCGGCGCCTGGAGGCCTTGACCGGCCGCGCCGCGCGCAAGGCGGCCGAGAAACAGGTTCAAGTCGCTAAAGCGGCGGCTGCGGAGCTTAAAGTGCCGCTTGAAGAAATGCCCACACGGGTCGCTGCGCTCTTGGACGAGCGCAAAAAGCTCGAGCGCGAGCTTACCGACGCGCGCAAGAAGCTCGCCATGGGCGGCGGCGGGGCGGCTAGCACAAAAGAAGATTCTACGGTGGTTCAAGGTGTCACCGTCGTGGCGAAAGAGCTCCCGGGGGTCAAATTTGGTGAACTTCGCGGCATTGCAGATGACTATAAGAAGAAGCTGGGGTCCGGGATTGTTATCCTTTCAACGAGTTCAGATGATGGGAAAGTCAGCCTTGTTGTCGGTGTTACGTCCGATTTGACGCCTGCGAATAATGCGATTGAATTGGTGCAGGCTGGCGTTTCGGCGATCGGGGGCTCAGGAGGTGGTGGGCGAACGGATATGGCGCAGGGAGGAGGAACGAACCCTAGCGGCGCGAGGGCGGCTTTTGAACAAATTAAACAGATGGTTCGGCCACCTTCGATGATTCCCGAGAGCGAATAAACATTGCCAGCGTGAAGGGACGGCGTTGCCGGGTAATGCCAGGAAAGCCACTCACTGAGCCTTTTCGTATGTTCGTAGCGCTGCAAGCTGCGGCGTATATGCGATGGGTTGAGACACGGAAGGGCGCTCCACCAACGGCCGATGATGCGCAGCGGTTTATTCAGGGTCTTTTGGATGCTGACGATGTTTCCTATGAACTAGACGACCCACAAATGATCGAATTACTAACACTTGCTGTCGATTTGGACGAAGTGGACGCTTTTATCAACAAGACCGGTTATTTTGAAAAGCTCGATCAAGCCATCAAAGGAACATCAAATTAGGACACGACCAAACCGCCCCGACATGGCGCAGGCCGGCGGCCCCGACGGCTCCAAGGCCGACGCCGCGCTCAAGGCGATCGAGGCCGCGCTCGGCGGCGGCTAAGGGCTGGTCGATGCGCCCCGCGATTTCTCCTCATCCTGAGGAGCCCGCCGCAGGCGGGCGTCTCGAAGGATGAGGCCCGCGGCGCTGCGCCAATTGCGGCAGCCGCGCCCAATCGCCAGCGATCAAGGCGCTCTTCTTGGCGCGAGACCAACCCTTCACCTGCCGCTCGGCGGCGACCGCATCGGCGACAACGTCGAAATACTGGGTGAAGACCAATCGTACCGGACGGCGGGTCGCGGTATATCCGCCGAGCGACCCGCCATTGTGCTCCGCGATGAGAAGCTCAATGTCCTTGCGTATGGTGCCGACGTAGTAGCTGTCGTCGGCACCACGCAGAATATAGAGGTATGCGCCGCTCACGAGGCCATCCCCATCCTTCGAGACGCATCGCATGCAAGTCGGCTATAGCCGACTTGCATATTCATAATGCCGATCTCGGGTAAACCCGAGATCGGTGCGATGCTCCTCAGGATGAGGATGGAGGCAGGCCGAAGTCAATGAAGGACACGACACCGTGCTGCATGCCGAAGGCCTGAAGGGCCTCATCATCTTCCTGGTCGTCGCCGGCGTGATCGTGCCGCTGTTCCACCGCGCGCGCATCGGCACCGTGCTCGGCTTCCTGCTGGCCGGCGTCGTGCTTGGCCCGCAGGGTCTCGGCCGCCTCGCCGCCGAGTATCCCTGGATCGGTTACGCCACCTTCGACGATCCCCGCAGCGGCGCGGCGCTCGCCGAAGCCGGCATCATCGTGTTGTTGTTCCTGCTTGGCCTCGAATTGTCGCTGCAGCGGCTCTGGCGTTTGCGGCGCTATGTGCTGGGCGTCGGCGTCGCGCAAGTCGCGCTGACGACACTTGCGATCGGGGTGAGCGTGCGCGCGCTCGGCAGCGTGCCGCCCGCCGGCATCATTTTGGGCTCATGTCTCGCGCTGTCGTCGACCGCGATCGTGATGCAATTGCTGATCGAGCAGCACCGGGCCGCCGATATGACCGGCCGCATCGCCTTGTCGGTGCTGCTGTTCCAGGATCTCATGGTGGTGCCGATCCTCATCGTGGTCGGCATTCTGGCCGCTGGCGAACAGGGGCCTATCGGCGCGCTGATCGAGCCCTTTGCCGGCGCGCTCGCCGCCGTGATTGCGATCATGCTGGTCGGTCGCTTTGTCGTGCGCCCGCTGTTGCGGTCGGCGGTGCGCACCGGCAGCCGCGATCTCATCATGGCGATCACCTTGCTGATCCTGGTGGTGTGTTCGGTGGCGACCGGATTGGCCGGGCTGTCGGTGGCGCTTGGCGCCTTCCTCGCCGGCCTGCTGCTCAGCGACAGCGAGGCGCGTCACCACATTGAGGTTGATCTCGAGCCATTCAAGGGATTGCTGCTGGGCATTTTCTTCATCACCGTCGGCACCAAGGTCGATATCGTCGACATTGCCGGCGACGCCGGGCTGATCCTGCTGGCGGTGCTGTTGCTGATGGGCATCAAGGCGGCGATCTTGTTCGGCGCCGCGCGCGGCTTCGGCGTACCGCGCGCCGCCGCCGCCGAAGTGGCGCTGCTGCTGGCGCAGGCCGGCGAATTCGCCTTCGTGGTGATCGGGGTGGCGCAGGCCGGCAACCTGCTGCCGCCGCGGCTCGCCGCCGGCGCGGTGGCGGTGGTGGGCCTGAGTATGCTGGTGACGCCGCTGGCCGCGCTCGCCGCGCGCGCGCTCGCCGCGCGCCTGGAAGCCGGCAACCACGGCAGCCACGCACCCGGGCCGGAGCTGGCCGAGCTCGACAATCATGTGGTGATCGGCGGCTGCGGCCGGGTCGGGCGTCTCATCGTGCGTGCACTCGAAGCTGAAAACGTGCCGTATGTCGCCCTCGATACCAATGGCGAGCTGGTCGCCCGCATGCGGCTCGAGCGCAAGATGGTCTATTTTGGCGATGCCGGCCGGTCGGAGCTGCTCGATCGGGTCGGGGCGCGGCGCGCCCGCGCTTTCGTGGTCACCGTCAATAACGCGCGCGCGGCCGAGCGCATGGTCGCCGCCGCCAAGCAGATCAATCCGCGCGCGGTCGTGTTTGCGCGCGCCTCCGACCCCGCGCATGCCGAACGGCTGATCGCGCTCGGCGCCGTCAGCGTGATCCCGGAAACGGTGGAGGCGAGCCTGCAGCTCGCCGCCCGCCTGCTCGAAGGGCTCGATCTGCCCGAGGAGGCGATCTCCCAGCGCGTGGCCGATATGCGCGCCACCGAGCTAGGCCAGCTCGCTGAAGGGGCAGGCGCTGAGCGCGCCAATTGAGCGAAGGCAAACCGGGCTGCCGCAAAACCTTGTATAAATACAACTGATTCCGACAGGAACGGCTCGATGGCTCGCGGCAAGATCAAGGAGCTGCGCCGGCGCGTCTATCTCGTGCTAATGTATTTCATCGCCGCCGGCGAGGTCGAGGTCGCGCTCAAGAAGGAGCGGCTGCGCCTCGGCGTCGGCCAGTTCTTCGGCGAAGTGGCGGTGTTGCGCCGCGCGCGCCGCTCGGCCACGGCGATCGCCACGACCCGCACCAATTTGCTGGTGCTCGACGCCCAGGACCTGCGCGCGCTGATGAGCCGCGATCCGCGCATCGCCCGGCGCATCAAGGACGTGGTGGAAAAGCGCGTCGGCCGCGAGGTGGTCAGCCCCGAGGGCGACTGTGACGGAGGAGATCGCGCCGGCGGAGGAGAAGTAGCAATATCCGCCCTCATCCTGAGGAGCGCCCGAAGGGCGCATCTCGAAGGATGGGGCGGCCAACCGATCTCGGGTTTACCCGAGATCGGTCACATTAAATACGCAAGTCGGGTAAACCCAACTTGCGGTGCTTCGAGACGCGTCGCTGGCGCGACGCTCCTCAGCATGAGGCCGATAGAGATCGGATGGCTAGGCCGCCATCGCCTTCTTCAAGTTCTCGTCCACCTTGTCGAGGAAGCCGGTGGTGCTGAGCCACTTCTGATCGGGGCCGATCAAGAGCGCCAGGTCCTTGGTCATGAAGCCTGATTCGACGGTGTCGACGCAGACCTTCTCCAGCGTCGCGGCGAATTTCGCCAGCTCAGCGTTGTTGTCGAGCTTGGCGCGGTGGGCAAGCCCGCGCGTCCAGGCGAAGATCGAGGCGATCGAATTGGTCGAGGTCTCCTGGCCCTTCTGGTACTGGCGATAGTGCCGCGTCACGGTGCCGTGGGCGGCTTCCGATTCCACACTCATGCCGCCGACGGACTACGCGTCAGAGCGCGGCGATCGCGGCGTTCAGCGTGGCGCTCGGCCGCATCGCGGCCGATGCCTTGGCCGGATCGGGCAGGTAGTAGCCGCCGATGTCGACCGGCCTGCCTTGCGCGCCGATCAGCTCGGCATTGATCTTGTCCTCGTTCTTGGCGAGCGTCTCGGCCAGTGGTTTGAAGCGGGCTTGCAGCTCCGCGTCCTTGGTCTGCGCGGCCAGCGCCTCAGCCCAGTAAAGGGCGAGATAGAAATGGCTGCCACGGTTGTCGATTTTGCCGACCTTGCGCGCGGGATTGCGGTTGAACTCGAGGAACTTTGCGATGGCCGTGTCGAGCGTCTCGGCGAGAACCTGCGCCTTGGCGTTCTTGTAGGTCTGCGCCAGATGTTCGAGCGACACGCCGAGGGCGAGGAACTCGCCGAGCGAATCCCAGCGCAGATAGCCCTCTTCCTGGAACTGCTGCACGTGTTTGGGCGCCGAGCCGCCGGCGCCGGTCTCGAAAAGACCGCCGCCCGCCATCAGCGGAACGATCGACAGCATCTTGGCCGAGGTGCCGAGCTCCATGATCGGGAATAGGTCGGTCAGATAGTCGCGCAGCACGTTGCCGGTGACGGAGATCGTGTCCTGTCCCTTGCGGATGCGCTCGAGTGAAAACTTCATCGCTTCGACCGGCGGCAAAATGCGGATGTCGAGCCCCTTGGTGTCTTCATCCTTCAGGTACCTCTCGACCTTGGCGATGACCTGTGCGTCATGCGCGCGCTTGGCGTCGAGCCAGAATACCGCCGGGGTGTTGGTGAGGCGCGCGCGGCGCACGCCGAGCTTGACCCAATCCCGGATCGGCGCGTCCCGGGCCTCGCACATCCGGAAGATGTCGCCGGTCTCGACCGGACGCGCCAGCAGCACCTTGCCCTCATCGGCAACGACGCGGACCGTTCCGTCCGCGGGAATTTCGAACGTCTTGTCGTGCGAGCCGTATTCCTCGGCCTTCTGCGCCATCAACCCCACGTTGGCAACCGAGCCCATGGTCTTGGGGTCGAACGCGCCGTGCGCCTTACAGTCCTCGATGACCGCCTGATACATCGTCGCGTAGCAGCGATCCGGGATCACGGCATCGACGTCGTGCAGCTTGCCGTCGGCGCCCCACATGCGGCCGCCTTCGCGGATCATCGCCGGCATCGAAGCGTCGACGATCACGTCGCTGGGCACGTGCAGGTTGGTGATCCCCTTGTCGGAGTTGACCATGGCGAGGCCGGGCCGTTTTTCGTATTCGGCGGCGATGTCGGCCTTGATCGCTTTCTTTTCGGCTTCCGGCAGCGTCTCGATCTTCGTCAGCAGATCGCCCAAGCCGTTGTTGGGATTGACGCCGAGACGCTTCAGCGTGGCGGCGTGCTTCTTGAACACATCGGCGAAGAATACCGAAACGGCGTGGCCGAATATGATGGGATCGGAGATTTTCATCATGGTCGCCTTCAGGTGCAGCGAGAACAGCACGCCTTCCTTCTTGGCGGCTTCGATCTGGTCGGCGAAGAAGGCGCACAGCGCGTTGCGGCTCATCACCGCCGCGTCGATGATCTCGCCGGCCTGAATCGGTGTCTTCGTCTTCAGCACCGTGACGGCGCCGTCGGCGCCGACCAGCTCGATGCGGGCGTCGGTCGCCGACGCGACGGTGGTCGAGACTTCCGAGCCGTAGAAATCGCCGCCCGACATGTGCGCCACATGCGACTTGGAGTCCGAGCTCCAGGCGCCCATCTTGTGCGGATTGTTGCGGGCGTATTGCTTGACGGCGCTGGCGGCGCGGCGGTCGGAATTGCCCTCGCGCAACATGGGGTTGACGGCGCTGCCGAGCACCTTGGCGTAGCGAGACTTGATGTCCTTCTCGGCTTCCGTCGCGGCGTTGTCCGGATAGTCCGGAACGTCGTAGCCCTTGCCTTGCAGTTCCTTGATCGCGGCCTTGAGCTGCGGGATCGAGGCGGAGATGTTGGGCAGCTTGATAATGTTGGCCTCGGGCCTCGTCGCGAGCGCGCCGAGTTCGGCGAGTTCGTCGTTGATTCGTTGCGCGGGGGTGAGCTTCTCGGGGAAATTGGCGAGGATGCGACCGGCCAGCGAAATGTCCTTCAGCTTCACGGACACACCCGCCGTGCCCACGAAGGCTTCGACGATCGGCAGCAGGGAATAGGTCGCAAGCGCCGGGGCTTCATCGACCTTTGTCCACACGATTTCGAGATCTGGCATGCTTGTACCTCAGGTCGCCGTGCTTGTTTTGGCCGACCAGAAACTGAACATTGATGGGCGCGGTGGGATGGCTTCTCCCTCTGGCCCTCAAATGAATTGTTCTCGGCGGGACACCGACAACCGGGAATCCGACTGACGGGGAGTTCGGCGCGCGCCCTATAGCATCCGTACTCCGCTGGTGAAAGCCTTGTTAGCAGGTGCGAGATAACCACCGGCGGTCTGAAATGCGGCTGGCGCATGAGCGGAAACGTGCAAGAACGCATGCGTTGCGCCGCTTGCAGCGGCGGGTAAGGGGACCCTTGCAAAATACCGGTGCAGCCGCCGGGGTTTTCAGCCGCCGGATGGAGCGGCGCGGCTTGACGTGCCCTGTTGGCTTGGGCAGGGGCTGCGCCTGCGGGACCCCGGGCGGTCCTTGAGGAGTATTCCATGCCGGGCGCCGGCACCGACAAGACCAAGCGCTGGATCGAGACCCCGGCGCCGATCGTGGTGTTGGTCGAGCCCCAGCTCGGCGAGAATATCGGCGCCGCCGCCCGCGTCATGGCCAATTTCGGCTTGTCGCGCTTGAGATTAGTCAAGCCGCTGCGCGGCTGGCCGGACGAGAAGGCGCGCGCGATGGCCTCGGGCGCCGACCGCGTGCTCGACGCCGCCGCGCTCTACGACAGCCTCGCCGACGCGATCGCCGATTGTTCTTTCGTGCTCGCCGCCACCGCGCGCGGCCACGACCAGGCCAAGCCGGTGATCGGCGCCGATCAGGCGGCGGTTGCAATGGCGCCGCGCGTGGCAGCCGGCGAATCCGTCGCCATCGTGTTCGGGCGCGAGCGCATCGGGCTGGAGAACCACGAGGTCGCGCTGGCAGACCGCATCGTCACGCTGCCGGTCAATCCCGCCTTCGCTTCGCTCAATCTGGCGCAGGCGGTGGCGGTGGTCGCCTACGAGTGGTTCAAGACCGCGGGCGGTGGCGACTTGCCATTCACCATGCCGCAGAAGTCGCCGCCCGCCGCCAAGCAGCAGTTCGACGCTTTCTTCGCGGACCTGGAGCGCGAGCTGGAAAGGGTCGAGTTCTTCCGGCCTGAAGAGAAGCGCGCCACCATGCGCATCAATTTGCGCAACATCTTCACGCGCATGGCGCCGTCGCAGCAGGACCTGCGCACGCTGCATGGCGTCATCATGGCGATCGCGCAGGGGCGCAAGGGGCCGGCGCGCGGCGGCGTGCTCGACGCCGACGAAGCCACGCGCTTGCGCGCCCTGATCGCCGAGCAAAATACCGGCGGGCGGCAGGGGCGCAGTCCGGCGCGTGGGCTGGCGCGGCTGCTGCGCCGCAATCCGACCGAGGCCGAACGAACCTTATGGCAGGCGCTCACCAACGACCACCGCTTTGCCGGCCGCGGCTTCAAGCGCCAAGTGCCGGTCGGCCCGCACATCACCGATTTCGTCTCGTTCCCGCTCAAATGCGTCATCGAACTGGTGCCGCCGCAGGAAAGCGCGGAGGCCGCGCGCAACCGCCAAGATAAGCGCGCTTATCTCGAGGAGCGCGGCTACCGGGTGGTGGAGGTGAAGGCGGCGGAGGTGGAAGGGGATTTGGCGGCGGTGTTGACGAAACTTTTCGATGTCATCACCGGGCCGCCGCGTAGCGGCGAGTCCCGGTGATCCCGATCAAGTAGGTATTGCATCCCTAAGCGAGATGGCCGGGACAAGCCCGGCCATGACGGCCTCTACTTCAACGCCTGCAATATCCCCGCCGCGCCCTCGCGCACAATGGCGAGATCGCTGCCGATGGTGATGAATTTGAAGCCGCGCTTGGCCATCGCCAGCGCGCGTTCGGCGTCGCGGCAATAGATGCCGGGAATCTTCCCGGCCTTGTTGGCGGCCGCGCAGATCCTATCGATGGCGCGCTCGACTTCCGGCGCGCTCACGTCCTGTGCGCTGCCGGCCGAGAGCGCGGTCGACAGGTCATAGGGCCCGATGAACAGCGCGTCGATGCCCTCGGTCGCGGCAATGTCGTCCACGTCATTGAGCGCTGCCGGCGTCTCGATCATGGCGAGCGTCAGCGTCGCCGCGTTGGCCTCGCGCAGGTAGTCGGTGGTGGCGGTGCGGCCCTGCAGCATCATGGCACGCTGCGGCCCCCAGCTGCGCTCGCCTGCCGGCGGAAACTTGGCGACGGCCGCGAAGCGGCGGGCGTCGGTCGCGCTGTTGATCATGGGCGCGATGATCGCCTCGGCGCCGAAGTCGAGCGCGCGCGAAACAAACGCGAAATCGTTGAGCGGGATGCGCACCACCGGCGCAGCGTTGGCGTGATGCAACGCGCCGATGCCGGCGATCAGCGCGGCGGTGTCCCACAATCCGTGCTGGACATCGAGCACCACCGCGGCAAAGCCCTCGCGCGCGATCGTCTCGGCGGCCAGCGGGGAGGCGAGCGTGCACCAGGCGGAAAAGACCGTATCCCCGGCGCGCAAGGCGCGGGCGAGCGAGAAGGCGGCCACCTCAGCCGCTCTTCTTAATTTGCTCGACCGCCTGCGCCAGCAATTCGCTCATCTGCGCGCGAATCTGCTGGTCGGTGACGCCCTTGCCTGCGAGATCCTTTGTGAGCTTGCGCACAACGTCCTCGTCGCCGGGCTCCTCGAAATCTGCCATCACGACCTCTTTGGCGTAAGCCTCGGCCTCCGCTCCGCTCTTGCCCAGCACGCCTGCCGCCCACAGGCCCAACAGCTTGTTGCGGCGGGCATAGGCCTTGAAGCGCAATTCCTCATCATGCGCGAACTTCTTCTCGAAGCCTTCCTCGCGCTTGTCGAAGCTCGTCGGCATTGCCGCCCTCGTCGTTCGGAAATCCCTGCTTGCGACCGGCCGGTCGCTTGCATACATAGGACGCTTGCGCCTTGCATATCGCCCGGCACTCGTCAAGGCAACATCCGGCCGGAGGTTTGCGGCGAAATTGCGAAGTGGAAAACGTGACCGCCCCTCGATTGTGCTGCCCCAATCGATCGGCTAGGTTGACGTCGTGCCCGGATCGTTCTCGCGCTCCGCGAAGTGTCCGGTCCCGCCGCCGCGGATCTTTAAGTCGTCATTAAGCAGGAGCCACGGCAAATCCGATGGACTTTCAAAAACCACGGTACACCCCGATGAGTCGCCGCCGCCGCATTTACGAAGGCAAGGCGAAGGTCCTCTATGAAGGCCCCGAGCCCGGTACGTTGATCCAGCACTTCAAGGATGACGCGACCGCCTTCAATGCCAAAAAGCACGAGGTGATCGAAGGCAAGGGCGTGCTCAACAACCGGATCTCCGAATACGTCTTCCAGCACCTCAACGATATCGGGGTTCCGACCCACTTCATCCG
>Ga0307436_1001214_pt1 | contig 11526 bp, 8 predicted proteins | sample SalMarWE160440MG_FD_202513 | JGI IMG/M metagenome (GOLD analysis project Ga0307436, IMG submission 202513) | Salt marsh sediment microbial communities from the Plum Island Ecosystem LTER, Massachusetts, United States - WE1604-40 | ecosystem: Environmental > Aquatic > Marine > Intertidal zone >...
TAGAGACCCTGCCAGTGGGGGTCGTCCTGAAAGGGTGGGTCGCGGCGTAGGGCCGGCGCACTTCCCCCAGGATCGCGCCGGTAGAGCTCCACCAGGCGCTCGGCCAGCAGGTTTGCGATCTCCTTGAGGGTAAGCTGCTGCCCGCCCAGACAGGGCACAGGTATCCGGAAGGCGTCGCCGAGGAAGCGGTGGAACCTCTCGAGGGCCTGGATCAAGGCGAAATTCGTGGGCAGCCAGATCGGGCCGCGCCAGTTGGAGTTGCCGCCGAACAGGCCGGAGTTGGACTCGCCGGGCACATATTCGATCATGGCCTGGCCGATGCCGGGGATGACGCCCAGATCGCGGTGGCGCTCGTGGATCTTGGAGACACTGCGCACGCCGTAGGGGGAGAGGAACTCCGCTTCGCTCAGCAGCCGCTGCAGAATTCGGGGCAGCATGGTGTGGTCGACCAGCGCCAGCAGGTGCTCGCCGCGCTCGTTCTCCCAGTCCGGGCAGGCGCAGACGTAGCTGCCCTGGAACAGCCCGCCCCTGTGCTCGCGCAGCATCCGTCGGAATCGCGGCGCCGCCTCCAGCAGCCGCCGGTCCACCACCTCGGTGGCGAACAGCGGGATCAGCCCCACCCAGGAGTAGACATCGATGCGGTGGGTGTTGCCCTCCGGGCACACCAGCAGATCCTTGAAGAAGCCCGCCTCGGGGTCCCACAGCGAGACGGTGTCGGTGCCGTGACCGCCGATCGCATTGGCGATCGCGAAGAACTGCTGGTAACACTGGATGGCGATGTCTTCGTAATTGGGATCCTCGCTGGCAAGCTCCAGCGCCATCACCGTCATGTTCAGCGCAAACATGGCCATCCAGCCGGTGGCGTCGGCCTGCTTGAGTCGGTAGCCGGGTGGCAGAGGTCGCGAGCGATCATAGACGGAGATGTTGTCCAGCCCGAGGAAGCCGCCCTCGAACATGTTGTGGCCGTCGGCATCCTTACGGTTGATCCACCAGGCATAGTTGAGCAGCAGCTTGTGGAACACACGGGTGAGGAAGGCGTTGTCGCTGCGGCCGCGTTGCACCCGCTCGGCCCGGAAGGCCTTGAGGCAGCCCAGTGCATGCACCGGCGGGTTGGCGTCGCCGAAAGACCATTCGTAGGCCGGGATCTGACCATTCGGGTGCAGATAGCGCTCCGAGAGCATCAGCTCCATCTGATCCTTGGCGAAGTCCACGTCGATGATTGCCAGGGCGATGGCGTGGAAGGCCAGGTCCCAGGCCGCGAACCAGGGGTACTCCCAGGTGTCGGGCATGGAGATCACATCGGTGGACCTGAAGTGCTGCCAGGTGTGATTGCGCCCACTCTTGCGCGCATCGGGCGCCGGCAGCTGGTCGCCGCGGAGCCAGCGCTCGACGTCGTAGTGAAAGAACTGCTTGCTCCATACCATGCCGGCCAGGGCCTGGCGCATGATCTGGTAATCCTCCGCTGAGGCATCGGGCAGCAGGTCGTTGTAGAAGGTGTCGGCCTCGGATCGACGGGCGGCCAACACCTCCTCGTGTCGAGCAAAGGGTTGCTTCAGAGGCTCGGCACAGAGCACCAGGTCAATCTGCGCCTCCTGGCCGGGATCCACGGATCGGCGCAGCCAGGCGGCGACCTTGGTGCCGGTCGGGACCGGGTTGACCGCCTCGCGCTCACCCTCGATCACCCGGCGGTGAAAGGCGTCCTTGGTGTACGGGCTCGCATTGGGGACACCCCAGAGGCGCTCTGCATTGGACTCGTTCTCGGTGAACAGCAGCTCGGCGAGCTCGTCGCCATAGGCGTAGTAGGTGCCCAGATCCGGATGCTCGGCCGTGACCGCCCAAGCGGCACCCGCCGGTGGCGCCACCGCCCGCACCAGGGGACGCTCGACCTCGTCGCTCTCCCAGGACCAGGTATTGCGGAACCACAAGGTGGGCAGGACGTGCAGCTGTGCCGTCTCCGAACCACGGTTGCGAAGGAAGATGCGGCAGTGGATCTCGCTCGGTCCGGACTTGGCATAAACGATCTCCACGTCCCAGTAACGAGACTCGTCGAACACCCCCGTATCGAGGAGATTGAAGGGCGGGTCCTGGCGGCCGCGTCGAGCGTTCTCCTGCACCAGCTCCGTGTAGGGATACTCTGCCTGGGGATACTTGTACAAGTAGCTCAGCCAGCTGTGGCTGGGGGTGGCGTCGCGGTAGAAGTAGTATTCCTTGACGTCCTCGCCGCAGTTGCCCTGATTGCCGGTCAGACCAAATGCGCGCTCCTTCAGGATGGGATCGCGCCCGTTCCAAAGCGCCAGCGCCAGGCACAGCTGTTGGCGTTCGTCGCTGATGCCGCCGAGGCCGTCCTCGTTCCAGCGGTAGGCGCGCGAGCGGGCCTGGTCGTGATCGAGGTACCCCCAGGCATCGCCCTGCTCGCTGTAGTCCTCGCGTACTGTGCCCCAGGCACGCTCGGCCAAGTAGGGGCCCCAGAGGCGCCAGTCCTCCACGCCCTGGTGGTGGCGCTCCAGCCTCTGGCGCTCCGCGTTCAGGCTCTTGCTGCTCATGTCTCGCTCCTCCGGTGGTCTCGTCCAGGCATGGGTCGCCGGCATGCCGGGGCTCATGCCGGGGTCTGCTCGACCTGGGACCCGGCCAGCAGGTCGGCGACCCGCAGGGCCCAGGCATAGATGGTCAGGGCCGGGTTCACCCGGCTGGAACGCGGTAGCACGCTGCCGTCTACCACGTAGAGGTTTTCCATACCGTGCACCCGTCCGGCGGCGTCCACCACCGAGGTGCTCGCGTCGGTGCCGGCGACCAGGGTGCCGCAAGCGTGGGCCGTGCCGCTCAAGGGAATGGGCTTGGCCACCGGCAGGTAGCCAAGTCGAAGCAGCTGGCGGCTCAGGGTGCGTACCAGCCTCCGGTGCTCGCTGCGAGCTTCGGGCAATCGGGCGAAGTCGTGATCGATACGCGGTGGCCCTTGGCGGCCTGCCAGCACCCGGTTCTCGCCATGGGAGCCATCCTCGGTCTGCAGGAAGAAACCGTAGGCACGCCGTGCCCCCGGTCCGGCGAGGCCCGCCGCGAAGGCCGGGGCCTGGGCGCGGACGATCTCCTCGGCGAGGTTGCCACCCAAGGTCTGAACACTGCTGTGCGGCAAGCTCTCGTGCAGCAGCAGAGCGGTCTTGCACAGGACGTCCCGGACCGGCCGGTGGCCGAAGGCGAGCAATGCTGTCAGCAGGTGGCACTTGTAATAGCGTCCCACCAGGCCGGCACAGGACAGGCTGGCGGCCAGGCGCGTGTCCTCCAGATAGGCTTGCAGCAGGCGCGGACTGTGCAGGGCGCCGGCGGCCAGCAGCACCGCGTCGGCGCTGTAGCGGCTGCCGTCCGTGCACTCGACGCCTGCCACCCGGCGCGGCCCATCCGCCGCCGCCAGCAAGGAGGCCACCGCCTTGCCGGTTTGCACCTCGAGGTTGCGACGGGCATCGTGCCGTTCGATCAGGCAGTTCTGGGCGTCCGATTTGAGGCCCTGTACCGAGGCGAAGCCGTCGAAATGGCGGGCCTCCTCCGGGGTGTCTAGAATCCGGTCGGCCAGGCCGACCTGAAGGGTCCGGCGGCGCCAGCCGGGATCGCGCCGCGCCAGTCCCTCGGCGATGCGGGCGAAGTCGTCCTCCACGGCGAACTGGCGCACCTCGAGCAGCCGTTCCGCCTCCTGGTAGTAAGGCTCGAGCTGCTCAAAGGAGACCGGCCAGGGCAGGCACCGGTGCTCCGGCTCGCCGTCCAGCTCGTGGCGGTCAAAGCGCAAGAGTGCGGCTCCGTACCACTTGGTCTTGCCGCCCAGATTGAAATGCTCCTCCGGGAAGACGGTTTCGCCCTTGCGGTCCAGCCAGGGCTCGCGGCTCAGGAATGCGCCGCGCCGTAGCACCTGGGTGGGGTCCAGGGTGCTACCGTCGCGCGGCAATGGCTCGCCCTTCTCGAGCAGCAGCACCCGGGCGCCGGATTGACCCAGGCGGTAGGCGGCGGCTGCGCCGCCGGCCCCGGAGCCGATGATGAGGTAGTCGTAGCTCTCGCTCATGGGGCCGTCCTCAAAATACCGCGCCCGGCGCCACCACGGCGGCCGTGGAGCCGCGGGTCTTGCCGTGGGTGAGGACAAACAGAAACTCGTAGATCCCCTTGGCCGCGAGACCTTCTGTCGCCAGGTTTTCCAGTCCGAACAGACCCATCTTTACGTACATGGTCTGTGGGACCAGAAAGGGGCGCCGCGCATCCTCGCCGGGCACCGGACCGATGCTCCAGGTGTCGCAGCCAAGGAGGCCGATCCGCCGCTCGTACAGCCGCTCGATGAGGGCCATTCCGGGCCCCGGCTCGCCGGACAGAAAGGTCGCGTCGTCCTTGCCCCAGAGTCCGCCCCAGCCGGTGTGAATCAGCACGGCGTCGCCGGCGCGCAGTACCACGCCTTCGCGCTCCAGGGCCCCGTCCAGATCGTCGACCCCGATCACGTAGCCCTTGTCCAGCCGGTCCTTGCCCTTGAAGGCCGCCACATCCACCAGCACGCCGCGGGTCACGATCGGTGGGATCGTCTCCATACCGAATCGGCTGAGCCCCCAGGGCTCGACCAGGTCGCGGACCTTCCAGCCGTTGTAGAAGCGGTCGCCGATCTGGAGATGTCCGATGGAGTCCAGCTGGGTGCCGACCTGGAAGGTGCCGGCCTGGATCTCGGTGATCCAGTTGATCTGGTTCTTGCCCCACCCCTTGCCCTGGGCGTCGGGCCGCCGCAGATTGGTCACCAGGGCCGAGAGATCGACCGTCTGGTGCCAGTAGCGGCCGGGAAATTTCGGGGTGTCTTCGTCGAGGATCCGGCCGAGATCCACCGTCTCGCCCCGCTTGACCAGGCCGATTGCGCCCAGGACCACCTCGGGGGTGATCTCGTTCAGGCTGCCGAGCTGATCGTCCGCGCCATAGCGGCTCGGCCACCAGACCGCAACGCCGGCGGGCAGGCCCTGCGCATCCGCGCGGGAGTCGCCGGCCCGTAATGGGGCGGCCTCATCGCCAAACGCGAACGTACAGCCGGCGATCCCCAGTCCAAGCATCAATCCGAAGAATCTGCGCATTTCAGCCTCCCTCCAGGTGACCTGCATTCAGGCTCATACCCCCGTCGACCCGGAGGGTCACGCCGGTGACATAATCCGCGTCGTCCGAGGCCAACCACACGGCCGCGCGACCCACGTCCTCCGCAACCCCCATGCGCCCGTAGGGAATGCGCTCCAGCAGCGCGGTCTCCGCGGTGGGCGTATCCCAGGCAGCGCGGTTGTCCGCGGTCCTGATCGCGCCCGGCGCGATGCCGTTGACCCGTACGCGGTAGGCGGCGGCCTCTCTGGCCATGGCCTGCATGAGCATGCACACGCCGCCCCGAGAGGCGGCGCCGCTCGCGTCGCCCGCCCAGGAGGCGCGGTCTTGGGCCGAGGCGATGCACAGGATCTTGCCGGCCGAGGCGGACACCTCGGGCAAAACCCCCTGGCGTACGAAGAACCCGATCGCCTCCCGCGCACAGAGAAACTGCCCGGTCAGGTTGACCCGCAGCCCCAGATCCCAGTCATCCAGCGCCAACGCCTGCAGCGGGGCGTCGCACCGCAGCCAGGCGTTGCAGATCAGGATGTCCACTCCGCCCAGGCGATCGGCGACCTGCTCGAACATGCCCTTGACCTGGTCCTCCTGCGCGACGTCGGCCTGGACGCTAAAGGCCTCGCCGCCGGCGACGCCGATCTGCGCGGCCAGCAGCTCGCTCGGCCCCGGGTCACTCTGGTAGTTGAGGGCCACCTTGGCCCCGGCCCTGGCCAGGGCCTGGGCTATTCCCGCGCCTATGCCCGAGCCGGCACCCGTGACCAGGGCTCGCTGTCCCGCGAGCACGACGCCGTTGCTGTGAGGGATCGTCATCTGCAACAACCTTCAGCAATGGCCCCAGCCGAACCGCCGCTTGATCCAGTGGTCCAGCGACAGCTTGCCTGGGCCGTGGGTGACCGCCATCAAGAGCAGGATTCCCCAGACGTAGTGCTGCTCGCGCCCGGCCGCACCCAGCTCCGGGTAAGAGATCACCGCAATGATGTTGAAGATGAACAGCACGACGGCGGCCAGGCGGCCGCCGAGACCCACTGCGAGCAGGACCGGAAAGAACAGCTCCGTGAAGGTGCCCAGGTAGGCAGCGACCTCCGGCGGCAACAGGGGGACCGAATACTCGTACTTGAACAGCTGGATGGTGGTGCTGAAGCTCTGGATCTTGGTCATACCCGACTTGAAGAAGGCATTTGCCACCCAGAGTCGAGCCGCGAGGTCGGCGACGGGTGCCAGCCAGTGCAAGGCCCGGTAGGCCGCGCAGGCAAGACGCCCAAACCAATTGCTTGGGGCCTTCTCGCCCACCTGGGTCTCAACGGTCGTGGATTCCATGATCTTCTCCCGCAAGGTTGCGATTAGAGTCTTGCTCGACGAAGGTGCCGAGCTGCAAGTGCTTGGTCAGGCTGGCCCCGACGTCAAACGCGCGGTCACGCCCCAGCGCCTCCGTCACCGCCTGCTCCAGCGAGCCGCCGCGGCGCAGGGCGGCGAGCAGACCATACTCGGCCGGGGTCAGGCGCATGAATTCGACATCTCCGCGCTGACGCCGTACCAGGATCTCGTCACCGCCCTCGTCCAGGCTCACTGTCTGCTCGCCTGCCCAGTCTTCCTGATTGACCTGCCAGATCCGCAGCACGGGGTAAGCCGACTGCAGCAGGGCGCTGGCCGGGTGCGGGGCGAAGCGCAACTCGTGCCGGCGGTCCGCGGGCACCTCGGCGAGAGCTGCAAGGCTCAGAGGCGCTGCGTCCACGGCGTGAAACACCTGGTGGTAGGTCCATTCGAGGCGAGCCACGTCCTCCAGATAGACGAGCGAGGACATCTCGGGCAGCCGGGTCAGCCATTCCGGGAAGCTCTCGCCATAGGCGTGCAGGTCGCCGCAGCGCGACGGTACCGCGCGGGCGTACGCCCGGGACACCTTACGGAAGAGCGCCTCCCCAATGAGGCGCCGCACGACCGGATAGATCGCCTCGATGGCCCCACTCAGGTTGGCGAGCAGGTTGTTTCGATACACCTGAATCCGCCGCTCTGCGGCTATGCCCTCGGCCATCACGAATGCGGCCACGTCCACCGCTTGCGGCGCTGTGAGGGCCCGCGCGAAGGCGCTCTGCAGCTCACGCAGCGTGGGCACTTTGTGTCTCCTCGAGCATGGACTGCGCGCGGGCCGCCTCACCGAGCAGAATCTCCAGGGGCGGTAGGTCCTTGTCCCATTCGATGAGAGTGGGAAGCGGACCCAGGACCTCGAGCGCAGCACGGTAGAGCGCCCAGACCTCGGGATCGACCGGACGACTGTGGGTGTCGATCAGGAGCTCGGCAGTGTCGAAGCGCTTCACCGTGAAGCCGGCCAAGTGGATCTCTTCCACGTCCCGCGGGTGCACGGCGCGCAGGTAAGCGTAGGGATCCAATCCGTGGTTGCGGGCACTCACATAGATGTTGTTGACGTCGAGCAGGATGCCGCAACCGCTCCGACGGGCCAGCTCCGACAGGAACTCGGCCTCGGCAATCGTCGAGTGGGTGAATCGCAGGTAGGTGGAGGGATTTTCCAGCAGAATCCTCCGGCCCAGGCGCTCTTGGGCTTCCGAGACCCGACCCGAGACATGGTCCAGGGCCTCCTCGGTGTAGGGCAATGGCAGCAGGTCATTGAAGTGGCGGCCGTCGATCGCTCCCCAGGAGAGGTGCTCGGAGACCAGGCCGGGCTCGTAGCGCTCGATCAGGGCCAGCAGCTTCTCTAAGTGGCCCAGCTCGAGCGGATCCGCGGAGCCCAGAGAGAGTCCGACGCCGTGCAGGCTGAGCGGATAGTGGGCACGCAGGGCCTCCAGGTAGGCATGCGGAGAGCCCCCTTTACCGAAATAGTTCTCGCTGTGGACCTCCAGCCAGCCGGTCGCCGGTAAGGATTCGAGGACCTCGCGACAATGGACGGCCCGCAGGCCGATCCCGGCACACGCCGGGATCGGGCCAGGCCGGGTAATTGCAGCGCCCACGGCCACGCTCCGCCGACTCAGGTCTTGGGCTTCAGGCTGGCGCCGACGATCTTCTCGCAGGTGCCCTTGGGCAGGTAGATCCAGGACGAAGGATCCCCGTCGGTCTCGGCAGTGCCTGCGCAGGCGTGGGTGTTGGTCTGGCAGTCGTTGCTGGCGGCCTTGACGATCCCGTAACACTTCTCGGGCTTGTCTTCGGCGAGGGCTGCGGTGCTACCGAGGGCCACCGTGGTAAACAGGGCGGCAATGGCGGATTGGGCGATGAGCTTGCTGTTCATAGTTTGTGTCTCCTAGTGCGCGTTGGTTGGGCGGTGCGAAAGCTCACGACGCCGGGGGCTGCCGTGGTCAAGGCGACTTGACGATGAGTGATGCGCAACGCCCGTGCCAGACAGGCCGGTTGCGAAGAAACTGACGAAAATACTCAGAATTACAGGCGCTTGGCGCGTCAGGCCATGGGCGAGGTCAAAGCGCCCGGGGTGCTTGGCCCACGCCAGCTCGTGGGGAGCCGCGAGATTTCGCGAGCCGGTGGCCTGGATCGGGCCGTTTGGATGGGGATTCAGGCGGAACGGGAGATGCCGAGGCGTTTCATCTTTGACCTGAGCGTGCTGGGCGCCAACGCCAGGAGCGCCGCCGCGCCGTCGGGACCCTCGATCAGCCAATCGGTCTGAGTCAGCGTTCGCAGGATGTGCTCGCGCTCAGCGTCCTTGAATGCGCGCGGCGCTGCCGCCACGTCCGTGCTGCCGTCTCCGCAGAGGTGGGCAGCGGGCACTTCGACCACCGCACCGTCGGCCAGGATCGCGGCGCGCTCGATCACATTGTGCAGCTCCCGCACGTTTCCCGGCCAGGTGTAGGCCCGCAGTCGTTCCAGGCTCTCGTCGGACAGATCGTCAAAGCTCTTGCCGAGCTTGCGTGCCAGCTTCCAAAGGTAGGTCCGAGCCAGCACCGGAATGTCCTCCGGGCGCTCCCGCAGCGGGGGAATCCGAATCGGAAATACGTTGAGGCGATAGTAGAGGTCTTGCCGGAAGGCGCCGGCGTGCACCAGCTCCGCCAGGTCGCGGTTGGTGGCGGCCACCACCCGGGCGTCGGTACGAATGGTGTCGGCGCCACCGACGCGCTCGAATTCCTGCTCCTGGAGCACCCGCAGCAGCTTGGCCTGGGCCGACAGCGACAGCTCCCCGACCTCGTCCAGAAACAGGGTGCCACCGTTGGCCAGCTCGAAGCGGCCGATACGCCTGGCCAAGGCACCGCTGAAAGCGCCCTTTTCGTGGCCGAACAGCTCGCTCTCGATCAGCTCACTGGGCAGTGCCGCGCAATTGAGCTTGATCAGCGGTCTCGCACTACGCCCGCTTAGGCTGTGCAGGGTCCAGGCCACCAATTCCTTGCCTACGCCCGTCTCCCCTGCGAGGAGCACCGTACTATCCGTGACGGCGACCCGGCCCACGTGGTCGAGCACGCTCTTCATGGCCGCGGACACGCTGATGATGCCCCCCGCCCCGACCTGGCGCCTGGCCTCCTCCTGCAGATACTCGGTCTCCAGCATCAGCTGGCTGAGCCGCTGCTCCGCCCGGTGACGCTCGTCGAGATCACGGAGTATCAGGGTGTAGATCGGTCCTTCCTCTTCGATGCTCGCCTTCGAAAGGGTGAGGTCGACCGGGAACTCCTTGCCGTCGGCCCGCCGGGCGCTCATCCCCTCGGGGGCCCACACCTGGCCAGCCGTGGGTTTGCCGTCCCCGTCCAGGTTCCCCAGACAGGTCTCCAGCAGGCGGCGAGAACGCTTGGACAGGAAGCGATCGAACGGTTGCCCGATGGCCCAGGCCGCCGCGCAGCCAAAGGTCCTTTCCGCACTGCGATTGAACAGCGCTATGTGACGTTGCTCATCGATGGTCACAATGGCATCGGTCGCGGTGGCCAGGATGGCCGCCAGCCGCGCCTCCCCGCGACGCAAAGCAAGCTCCATATTGCGTCGTTCGAGCTCGGCGGCGACACGCGCCCCGAATATCTGAAATACGGACAGCTCCCGGGGCTCGCCGAAGAAGGGCTTGTCGTCGATGATCGCGAGGTGTCCCATGACCTCGCCTTGGGTATCGACCAATGGCATCGCCAGGAAGCTCTCGGCCCCCATCTCCGCAAGCCCGAGGTCCAGCGGAAACTGCGCTGCGACATTCTGCGGGTACAGGCGGGTGTTGCCTGCCAGCACGTCTTCGCATGGAGTGTGGGCAAGATCATACTCGACACTGTCCAGGAAACCGTCGACGGCCCAGAACGCGATCGTTCGAACGCGACTGCGATTCCCCGCAAACTCCGCGACGAATGCCCACTTGACGCCCAGGGTGTGCGCCAGTCGGCGCACCAGCTCGCGGAAGAAGTCGTCCCCAATAACGGCCGCGGTTCCCGCCACGATCTCCCGCAGGACATCATCGACAGTCTGATCGGTTACTTGCTCCATGGGTCCCCCCGTTGCCGAATCGCTCCCTGCAAGACGATTGCCGCATAAAGAATATACCGGTTTGCGGAGGGATTTCGTTCGTCTTGAAGGCGCGACGGCAGGCGCTTGGCGGGGCTATGCAGTTGCCGTCGCAACGCCGCAGACGTGGGCAGACCGGGCGCCGCAGCAGAAGCTGGGTGAGAGATCCGGGCTAGGTGGACGTCCACCTGTTTGTTCTTGTTTGACTTGTTTCCAACAAGACATCTAGGCTTCGTCCACACTCACCGAACAGGCCACGGCCGCGTCTTCCTCAAAGGAGAACAGCTCGACGAGCTCCGGATGTCGGAGGATCTCGTGGGCGCCGAGCAGCCCGGCGATGGTCCAGGTCTGGAACGCCCGTGCCTCCTTTCCGACGAGGCGCCCGTCTCGACCGTCGAAGTATTCTGCCCACTGATCTCTCGCGAGTCTCGACGCCGCAGTCTCCAGCGCGCGCTCTGCAAGCTCTTCCCGTCCCGTTCTAACGGCGGCGGCCGCGGTCAACCAAAGCAGGAACGGCCAGTTGCCGCCGTTGTGATACGACCAGGCGCTGTTCTTCGGATCGGCGCCCGTGATAGTCCGCCAGTCCTGTGCTTCCAGGGCGGGAAAACAAAGCTTGACCGGCATTTCGCCTATCAGGTCGTCCCAGCGTTGCTCGATCAGATCCATGATCCCGCTCGCTTGCTCCGCGTCGGCCAGCGACGTCACTGCGGCCATGAGGTTTCCCTGGGCGAAGAAGCGGAAGTCCATGCGCCCCGGGCCCAGGTTTCCGGCGAAATATCCGCCCTGCGAAGGCATCCACCCCATCACCCACCCGGGTATGGAATCCGGATAGATGTTGAAAGCGTTGAGGATATCCCGGCCGTATTCCTCCACCCGGTAACGGTAGATCTCGTTCAACCGCTGGAAATCGAGCCAGAAGTAATGCCGGATGTGATAGGACAGATGGCCCAGGCGTTCCTTGATCGCCGGTTGATAATCATCGTCTTCCGCCAACAACTCCTGTGCTGCGCA
>Ga0307436_1001215_pt1 | contig 11514 bp, 8 predicted proteins | sample SalMarWE160440MG_FD_202513 | JGI IMG/M metagenome (GOLD analysis project Ga0307436, IMG submission 202513) | Salt marsh sediment microbial communities from the Plum Island Ecosystem LTER, Massachusetts, United States - WE1604-40 | ecosystem: Environmental > Aquatic > Marine > Intertidal zone >...
TGCTCGAACATGAACTGCTTGAACTCATCGCGGGAGAAGTCCCGCGATCGATCGAAGACGACACGGTCGAGATACTTGTCCAGCGTCAACTTGCCCGACTCGTAAGTGTCGAACGTCAGGTGATGGCGCTCGTTCATGTCCTCGTAGTCGAGGCCGAAACGCTCTGCGGCCCGGCGCCGCGCCTGGTGATCCCAGCCGTTGGTCAACAACACGCCGCCGATGTCGAGAAAGAGAGTGGTGATCCTGGGACTCGTCATCTCATGCCTCTACTTCCTTCATTGATCCGCGGCCAGATGCGCGCTGCGTCCGCACGACCGTCTCACTCGGGCAACGCCGCCGCCGCGGCGCCGATCAACCCGACGCGCGGATTCACGATCACCCACACCGGGATGTTCGCCACCAGGCCGGACATTCGTCCCTTGCCGCGGAAGGCCGCGAGAAAAGGTCCGTCTCGCAGCCGGTCGATGATCTGAGGCGCGATTCCGCCGGCCACGTAGACGCCGCCGTCCGCCCGCACCGTGAGTGCCAAATTTCCCGCCTGGGCGCCGAAGAGCTCGACGAAGATGTCCAGCGCGCGAACGCATAGCGGATCGTCGCCAGCCAGGCCGTGCTCGGAGATGACCTCCGCGGCGTCCCGCTCCGCCATCTCCGAACGCGTCGCGACCCGTTCCTCCGCGTACCCCGATCCGCCCAGGAAGTCGTAGACGTCCACCAGCCCCGGGCCCGACACGACTCGCTCATAGGAGACATGGCCGTACTTCTCGCCCAGGTGCTCTTCGAGCTCCCAGCCCAACGAGGAGCGTGGCGCCAGGTCGACGTGGCCTCCCTCCGAGGCGTGCACCCGATAGTGGCCGTCGTGCCACACCAGGAACCCCTGGCCCAGGCCCGTGCCGGCGCCGATCACCGCGATCGGTCCGTGCTCGCGCGGCTCCCCCGGCTGCAACTCGACCAGGTCGTCTTCACCCAGGTAACGCAACGCGTGGCCGACGCAATCGAAGTCGTTGACAATCCGGGTATCAGGGATTTCGATCTCGTCACCGAAGGTCTTGGCGTCGATCTCCCAGTCGAGATTCGTCAGCCGGCAGACGCCGTCCTCGATCGGGCAGGCCAGCCCGAACGAGGCACTGTCCACCTCCCCGTTCACCTCGGTGCGGAACCGCCGCACGATCGGCGCCAGCCCGTCGAACTCACCGCTGTCGTACTCGCGCTCCTCGAGGATCTCCCAGTCCTCGCCGTCGATCTCCATGATCGCCAGCCGGGCGTGGGTGCCTCCGATGTCGCCGACCAGCACCTTCACGACAAAGCCTTCCTCAGTCCGGCGGCCGCCGCCCGATCCAACACCCAAATGCCTGGCCTGGCGAGCTGCGCCGGACAATCCGTCGGATCGTAGGGTCCCTCCAGGGCAAGCGTCACGGCCTCTGTCTTGCCATCTCCGGCAGCCATCACCAGAGTCGTACGGGCGCTCGTGATGACTGCGGGCGCGACCGTGAGCCGCTTGGTCGGCGGCTTCGGTCCGGTCGCCGGCAACACCGCCCTGCCGCGCTCCGCCAGCGCCGCCGAACCCGGGAAGAGCGAGGCCGTGTGCCCGTCTTCACCGATCCCCAACAGCAGAACATCCAGCCGCTCCGGCAGCAGTCTTGCGTAGTCCGCCGCGGCCGCCTCCAGGTCCTCGCGCTCGGCCTCCATGCGGTACACCTGACGCGGCGGGATCGGAACGTGTCGCAGCAGAGTCTCATACGCCATGTGGTAGTTGCTGGCCGCGTCGTCGCGCGGCACGGCCCGCTCGTCGCCGAAATAGATATGCAACCTGGCCCAGGGGATGTCGTCGCGCTGCGCGAGTCGATCATAGACGGCGCGAGGAGTTGAGCCGCCCGCGAGGGCCACATGCACTGCAGACTGATCCGCGACGGCGTCCGCTATCAGGCGCGCGATCGCAGCGGCTGCCGCGTCGGGGAACTCGGCTGGATCGACGATGACCACGTGATTGCGGCGCGACCCTCCGTCAGGCGCCTCCGCCTCAGTGGTACCGGCAACTTCGCCCAAGCTCAGATCACCGCCCAACTGCGGCCCTCTCTTCCGATCAGCACGTCGGCCGCGGCTGGTCCCCAGGAGCCGGCCTCGTAGTTCGGGAAGCCCTCGGGCGACCGAGACTCCCAGTGGTCGATCAGCGGATCGACGATCGACCAGGCCCGGTCGATCCAGTCCGCCCGGGCGAAGAGCGTCTGATCCCCTTCCATCACATCGAGCAGTAGCCAGGCATAAGCTCGCGGCGGTTCTTCGACCTGGAACGCCGAGGCGTAGAGGAAGCTCGATCGCACGTTCCGGATGCACAGGGTCGGCCCCGGCTGCTTGGCCGCGAACGTCTGCACGATCCCCTCTTCGGGCTGCAGACGGAAAGCGAGAGCGTTGGCGCGCAGCGTTTCCGTCAAGGGGAACATCAAGTGCGGTGTCGTCTTGAAGTGAATCGCCACCTCGGTCAGCTTTCGCGCCATCCGCTTCCCCGTACGCAAGTAGAAGGGAACGCCGGCCCAGCGCCAGTTGTCGATGCAGAGCTCGACTGCCGCGTAGGTCGGCGTCACGGAGTCGTCGGCGACGTTCTGCTCCTGGCGGTAGCCCCGCACCTGATGGTCATCGATCACACCGGCACCGTATTGGCCCCGTACGGCGGACTCGGGCTGAAGCGGCTGGATGGCCTCCAGCACCTTTACCGTTTCATCGCGCAGCGCCGGGCCCTTGAACTGAACGGGCGGCTCGATGGCGGTCATGCAAAGCAGGCTGAAGAGGTGGTTCTGCACCATGTCCCGCACGACTCCCGTCTTCTCGTAGAAGCTCGCCCGGGTGCCGATGCCGATCTCCTCGGCAACCGTGATCTGCACGTGGTCGATGTAGTTGCGGTTCCAGATCGGCTCGAAGCTCGGGTTCGCGAAGCGAAACACCAGCATGTTCTGCACGGTCTCCTTGCCGAGGAAGTGGTCGATCCGGTAGATCTGCTCCTCATCGAAGACGGCCCGGACCTTCTCGTCCAGTTCGCGGGCCGACTCCTCGTCTTCGCCGAACGGCTTCTCGACCACCAGCCGACGCCAGCCATCGCCCTTCGACAGCCCGGAGGCCTCGAGCTTCCCGACGATGACCGAAAAAAAGCTGGGCGGCGTCGCCAGATGGAACATCACGTTGTCCGGCATCTGGAGCTCGAAGCGAATTTCGTCCAGACGCTTGCCGAGCGTCGCGTAGTCCGCATCGGGAGATGCGTTGAAGTCACCCGAGACATACCGGAGACGGCGGGCGAACTCCTCCCATCTGTCGGCGTCGAAGGAACACTGCTCCTTCACCGCGTCCCGCATCTCCTGCCGGAACTCGTCGTCGTTCCAGTCGCTGCGGGCGAACCCGACGATGGCGAACGGGTCGGGCAGCAGTCCCTGGCCGGCCAGCTCGAAGAGCGCCGGTACCAGCTCCCGTCGGGTCAGGTCGCCGGAGGCGCCGAAGATGACCATGGTGCAGGGGCTGGCGTCCTCCCCCTTGTCGATGCCGATGCAATCCGTCTCGATGGCGTGCTGTTCCATGGGACTCACTCCGTGCGAACGGCGTGGCCGCCGAACTGGTTGCGCAAGGCCGCGATGACCTTTGCCGAGAAGCGCTCGTCGAGGCGCGAGGCGAAGCGTTCGTACAGCGACTGGGTGATGTTGGTCAGTGGGATCGCGTTGTCGACGGCGTACTGCACGCTCCACCGTCCCATCCCTGAATCGTCGACATAGGGCGCGATTCCCTTCAGCTCGGTCCCCTCATCGTCAAACGCCCTACCCAGCAGCTCGAGCAACCAGGAACGGACGACGGCGCCGTGCTGCCAGAGCTCCGCGACCTGCTTCAGGTCGAGGTCGAACTCCGACCGCTCGAGGCACTCGAAACCTTCGCCGATCGCCTGCAGCATCGCGTATTCGATGGCGTTGTGAATCATCTTCACGAAATGGCCCGCGCCGTTCTCGCCCACGTGCGCGTAGCCGTCCTTCGGGGCCAGGGTCCTGAAGACCGGCTCCAGCCGCCGGAACGCCGCGTCGGGCCCGCCGATCATCATGCAGTAGCCCTCTTCCAGCCCCCAGATACCGCCGCTCACTCCAGCGTCCAGGAACTGAATCCCATGGTCGGCCAACCGCTTGCCGATCTGGACCGAAGCGGTGTAGTGGGAGTTGCCTCCGTCCACGATCACGTCGCCCTCCTCCAGTCGCGGCAGGAGCGCGTCGATCGTCTCCTCGGTGGGCGAGCCGTGGGGCACCATCACCCAGACCGCCCGCGGCCTTTCCAGCTTGCCGACCAGATCGTCGATGGACCCCGCGCCCTCGGCGCCCGCATCGGCTGCCGCCTTCACGTTCTCCTCGCTGATGTCATAGCCCACGACGTCGTGCCCGTCGAGCCGCAACCGTTTCACCATGTTGCCGCCCATCTTGCCGAGGCCGATGATGCCTATCTTCATGTCGTTTCTCCTCTCTACCCGGACCGCCGGGTCGGGAACCGATCCCTTACTCCAACGCCGAGGCGAGAATTCCCAGGCCCGCCTCGACGTCGTCACCTAGATGCACGCGCACCACGCGGCGGGCTCGATCGACCAACGACCGGAAATCACCCAGGGCCTGCGCTTCGTGCAGCGTCGCGAACCCGTAGGACTCGTCCGGGATAGCAAGATCCGCCTCGGCGTTCGCCGTAATCAGCATGTAGACGCCGTTTTCCGGGCCGCCCTTGTGCAACTGGCCGGTCGAGTGCAAGTAGCGGGGCCCGTAACCCAGCGTCGTCGCGACTTGGAGGCGATCCCTCAGCTGTCGGCGCATCGAATCCAGAATCTCTCGCCGACCGTCCGTCGCGCGGAAGTATGGAAGCAGCGCGAAGTAGTCCCCGGCGTGGATCCTCTCTGCAAACCCGCTCAAGAACTCATCGACCGACTCTGTGTGCGATCCGTTCGTGCGAACCGCGTTGGGAGCGGCGAAGACGGTCACACCCAAGCCCTCGACGACCGCCTCGTCCGCCGGGAAGGCTCCGTCCTCCTGCCACCGCTCGAGGAGCTGGCGCGTGTTGCGCTTGCTTTCTGCGACGTTTGGTTCGTCGAACGCATCCACGCCGATGATCGCGCCGGCCGTCGCTGTCGCGACCTCCCAGTGGAAGAATTCCGCCCCGAGTCCAATCCGGTCTGCCAGCTCGATCCGGATCACCGGGTGGCCGGCCTTCTCGAGGGCCGCCAATCGTCGGTTCAGGTCGTCGCCCTGGCCATCGTCCGCGGCGCTCATGCACACGAAGACTCGGTCCTCGCCATACACCGCCGGCTCGCCCAGTGGCTCGCCCGCGATCGGCACCAGGCCGCGACCCTCCTTGCCCGTGCTCTCCGCCAGCAACTGCTCGAGCCAGAGGCCGAATGGCGCTACCGACCGTGAGAACGAGAAGGTCACCTTGTCACGCCCATCCCCAGCCCAGAGGCCGAGGGCGGTTCCCAGCTCGACGCCGAGGTTGCTGCTCGACGGCACCTCCGCTCCGCAGGAAACGCGCATCTGGCGCGCTGCATTCAGGATGTTCTCCAAGTCGATGCCGATGAGCGCCATCGGTACCAGGCCGAAGTACGACAGAGCGGAATACCGCCCGCCGATGTCCACAGGGTTCTCGAAGACACGCCGAAACTCCCGCTGCTCTGCTTCGTCAGCCAACGGTGTGTCCGGGTCGGTGATGGCAGTGAATCGGCTGCCCGGCTCGTCCACCCCGGCCGCCGCAATCCGGTCGTAGAAATAGCGGTAGAAGCTCATCGTCTCGGTCGTCGTGCCGGACTTGCTGGCAACGATGAAGAGGGTGCGCGCGAGATCGATCCGCCTCTCGACCTCACGCACCGCGGCAGGGTCCGTATCGTCCAGCACGATCAGTTCGGGCCACCCTTCGGCAGACCCGAAGATCCGTCGACAGACCTCGGGGCACAACGAGCTGCCGCCCATTCCCATGTGGACTACGTGATCGAACCCATCGTCGCGTACCTCCCGCGCGAAGTCGAGGATCTCCTCCCGGCGCTCGGTGAAGTCTTCGGGGGCCTGCAACCAGCCGAGTCGATTTCGGATCACTTCGGCATGCTCCGGATCCGACTTCCAGAGACTGGGGTCCTTCGCGAACAGCCGACGGCCGAACTGCGCTTCGTCGAGCCCATCCATTGCGGCATCGACGTCGGCCGGGACCCCGGCGGCTTCGATGCGCTGACCCACGGCATGGACACCGAGCGATTCGTGCCGTGCCTCCGCCAGGGTTGCGAGCAGGTCATCGAAGGGCGCGACGAATTTCTGGATCCCTTCCTCGACCAGCTGGTCGGTCACCTGGTCGAGGTCGACTCCGACCTCCTTCAGGTCGTGCATGAGCCGTTCGGCATCGTCCAGATCGGCCTCGATGGTCTCGGAGACGCAACCATGGTCGGCGAACGCGCGGATCGTGCGGCCGGGCATGGTGTTCACGGTATGAGGACCAATGAGAGGCTCCACGTACTTCACGTCGCTGTAGAGAGGATTCTTCGTGCTCGTGCTCGCCCACAGGACCCGCTGCGCACGGCCACCGCGCTCCACCAGGCGATTCCATCGTGAGCCCGCGAAGATCCGCTTGAAGCTCTGGTAGGCGAGCTTGGCGCTCGCGATCCCGGCCTGGCCCAGGAGCCGCTCCGGACGAACGGTTTCGTCGGTGGTGACCCCGGGACGGATCCGGTGGCTGAGCAGCTCGTCCGTGAGCACGTCGATCCGGCTCAGGAAGAAGCTGGCCACCGATGCGATCCGGTCGATGGGGAGACCGTCATCGACGCGTCGCTCCGAGGCCCGAAGGTACGCTTCGGCTACCTCTTCATACGCCCTTATAGAGAACAGGAGCGTGATGTTGATGTTGACGCCCTCGTAGAGCATCTGCTCGATCGCCGGCACACCCGCTGGAGTACCTGGAATCTTGATGAGGACGTTGGGGCGGTCCACGGCCTGAAAGAGGCGGCGCGCCTCGTCGACTGTGGCCCCGGTGTCGTGAGCCAGATAGGGGGAGACCTCGAGACTCACAAACCCGTCGCCGCCCTCCGATTCCTCATAGACACCCCGCAGTACGTCACAGGCGTCCTGGATGTCCCGGACCGCGATCGCTTCGTAGATTGCGCCCACCGATGTCCCGGCCCGCACCAGCTCGCCGATCTGTTCGTCGTAGTGCTCGCCCTGCGAGATCGCGTTGCTGAAGATCTTGGGGTTCGACGTGACGCCCCGAAGGCCCTCCTCCTCGACTCGACGTTTCAGTTCGCCGCTCCGGATCATCGAGCGCGTCAGATTGTCGATCCAGTAGCTCTGACCATGGCCGATCAACTCATGCAGTGGATTCATCTGGACTTGCCTCCCGACAGATCAGTTCCCGAAGCGTCTTCCACACGACGCCCGAGCCAGATTCTCCACGTCCTATGGAGATCCGAAACTGCTTCGACTGACTGTGACGTGTTGATCAACCCCCGTGAATGGATTACATACACACAGCATGCCAGGAGCTTCGCAGACCGTGCATCGGACCACAGAGCCGCCTCACGCGAGATGATAGAAGGCTCCCAAGAGGATGCCGTAGACCGCGTGGGCGATGAGGGCAAAGATCGGCGTCCGACGCCCGTAGTTGAGCGCAAGAAAGCCGGGGGGCTCGAGGTTTCGTGTCGGTTCAGGCCCCTGGTACTCGCTCGCCATCCGCGGATGAAGACCCGAGAGAAGGGGCATGAGCGCCAACAAGACGACGAACCCGTGGGCCAGTCCGAGCAGGCCGCCCAGCCACCAACTCACCCGGTCCCAACTCTCGAACACGAGCGCGTAGACGAAGGCGAACACCCAGCCCATCGCCAGGGTCGCCAGGAAGCCCCACACCGGCGCTCGCCTCCGGTCGGGAGTGAACATGGTCCCCAGCATGAACGGAATGCTCATCCGCGACATGCCGAGCCCCCGGCTGGCGGACATGATCGTGGTCATCACGAGGGTCGCCACGAACCCCCAGAGCAGGATGCTCGGTACGTTCACCCGTGGTCCCTCACTTCGTGCCCGTCGCCTCTCCTCGGCTCCCCCATTCCGTGGCCTGTACCCGCCGCGAGGCTCAATGCCGCGTCGATGAGTCCGACATGCGTGAAGGCCTGCGGAAAGTTGCCCAGCGGCGCGCCGGTTTCCGCATCGAACTCTTCGCCGTAGAGGCCGACGTCGTTGGACAAGGAGCGGAGGTGCTCGAACGAACGCGCCGCGGCGTCGGTGGCACCCTGCCGGCAGAGAACATCTACCGCCCAATAGCTGCAGATGCCAAATGGGCCTTCCTTCCCGCCTAGCCCGTCGTCACCTAGATATCTGTACATCATGCCTCGGTGACCGAGCCGCTGGTGGAGACGTTCGCAGGTCGCCAACATCCGGTCAGACTGCGGCGGCTCGAAGCCGTAGCGGGCGAGCAGTAAGAGGCTCGCGTCCACGTCCTCGCCATCGAAGACGCTCACGTAGCTTCCCGCGGATTCGCTGTAGCCGTGGGTTTCGACCTCGCGCCGGATCGCGTCGCGCTCTTTCCTGAAACGACCTACCGGCAGTCCGGCCAGATGTCCGGACTCCTGTAACTTCAACAGCCGATCGAGCGCCACCCAGCACATCATCTTCGAGTGTGTATGGTGGCGGCGACCGGACCGCACCTCCCAGATCCCCTCATCCGGCTCTCGCCAGCGCCGACACACAGTCTCACCCAAGCCGCGCAGGATCTTGCCCGTTGCCCGGTTCAGGTCGCCCTCGCGCCGCACGAACTCAAAGACCGCCTCCACGACCTCGCCGTAGACGTCCAGTTGCAGTTGCCCCTCCGCCGCGTTCCCGACCCGGACGGGTCTCGAGCCGCGGTAGCCCTCGAGATGGTCCAGTTCCCGTTCCTGGAGGCGGGTTTCGCCGTGCACGTCGAAGAGAATCTGGAGCTCCGGCCAGGTGAGACGTGTCGAGTGCAGCATCCAGTCCAAGAAGGCCTCCGCCTCCTCGTCGTAACCCAGATCGACCAGGGCCTGCAGCGTCATCGACGCGTCTCGGAGCCAACAGTAGCGATAGTCCCAGTTCCGGCTGCCGCCTACGACTTCCGGCAGAGAGGTCGTGGGCGCGGCGACGATCGCGCCTGAGGGCGCATAGGCCAGCAGCTTCAGGACGAGCGCGCTCCGCACCACATCGTCGCTGTATGGACCCTCGTATCGGCAACGTGAGGCCCATTCCCGCCACCAATCCAGGGTCCGTTCGACCTTCCGATCCGCATCGTCGCCAAAGGTCGGCAGGACCGCTGGTTCCGAGTCGGTGTAGATCAACGACACGTAGCGGCGATCTCCAGCCTGCAGACCAACGACCCCCTGCGCCCCCGGGGAGTCCTCCCTCACCGACAGAGGGATCTCGCTTCGGACGTAGAGGGCCTCAGATCGGTGCTCATAACGGAAACCGAGTTCCCCCATGCGGGTCAGGCGTGGAATCTCCCGCCCATAATGGGGTCGGGGGTCGCACGTCACTTCGACCTCGACTTCCCCCTCCATGCACTCCACACGGCGCAGCACCTCGTGCTCCGGCCACAGCTCGTGACGCTTGTTGGACTCGGAGTCCACCGGCATCAGGTCCAGCAGGCGAATGCGGCCGCTTTCCGAGGTGAACGTCGTCTCGAGCGCGTTTGTCTCGCCCACGTAGCGGCGCTCGCTCCGATAACCACCCGTGGGACGAATCGTGAAGTGGCCGCCGCGCTCACGATCCAGCAGAGCCGCGAACAACGAGGGCGCATCGAACCGCGGCATGCACAGCCAGTCCAGGCCGCCATCCTTCGAGATGAGGGCGGCGGAGCGACAGTCTCCGATGATCGCGTAGTCTCCGATCGCCGGGTATGCGTCCGAACTCATGGCGAATGCAGGTCCAGTCGCATGGCACTGACATCGTAATGCATCGCCCCCAGCTACCAGCCGCCAGCTGCCAGCTACCAGTCCCCCCTCCCATTCCGGAAGACTGGTGGCTGGTAGCTGGGAGCCAAGTCATAATGGCGTCAATGGATTCCGCCGGTGACTGGGTGCAGGTCAGGTGCCCGTACTGCGGGGAGGTTCTGGAGCTGGTCATCGACCCGCTGGAGCGCGGCACATTGATCGAGGACTGTGCCGTCTGTTGTAATCCGTGCCAGATCACGATCGAACGCGATGAGTGGGGTGATCCGCAGGTCACCGTCGAACGGAGTCAATGACGGCAAAGGGGGGTGTCCCGTGCAACGCAATCTGATCGCGATCGGACTGATTCTCGCCGCGACCTGTATGCCCCTCCGCGCCGTGTCCTCCAAGGCGCGGCCGAAAGACTTTGGCGCGGTGGCGCAGGTTCAGCTTCAGGTGCCCGAGGGCGCCCAGGCTCGGCCCGGATTCGACGTCGATCGGGCGACCCGGGCATACCTCGACCTGCTGACGCCGGAGAAGAAGGCGCGTTCGGATGCCTATTTCGAAGGCGGCTACTGGATCGGTCTGTGGGATGTTCTCTATGGCCTGGTCGTGGCCGGATTCCTGCTCTTCGGCGGAATCGCCGCCTGGCTGCGGGATCGCACCAGCTGGACGCGATTTCCTTCTCTGAACGCAGGGATCTTCGGGTTCGGCTACATCATTCTGGCGACGGTTCTGACCGTCCCGTGGAGCATCTACACGGGCTTCGTACGCGAGCATCAATACGGCCTCTCGACGCAGACTTTCGGTGCCTGGATGGCGGATTGGGGCAAAGGGCTCGGCGTCGGCGTCGTCATTAGCCTGGTCGGACTCTGGGTCCTCTACGCGGTCTTCCGCCGCGTCGGCAAGAACTGGTGGATCTGGGGCTCAGTGGTGGGGCTGGCCTTGCTCATCGTGGTCGTCGCCCTGGCGCCGGTCTACATCGCGCCCCTGTTCAACGACTACAAGCCTCTGCCGCAGGGTCCGATCCGCTCTCACATCCTGAGCCTGGCGCGCGCCAACGGTATTCCGGCAAAGAACGTCTACTGGTTCGACGCCTCACGGCAGTCGAAGCGGATCAGCGCCAACGTCTCCGGATTCGGCCCGACGACGCGCATCTCGCTGAACGACAACCTCCTCACGCGCGCTTCGGAACAGGGCATCGAGGCCGTGATGGGACACGAGATGGGGCACTACGTCTTGCACCACATCTATCAGGGCATCGTCTACTTAGGCATCGTCCTGGCGATCGGGTTCGCCTGCGTGGCCTGGGCCTTCCGCCGACTCGTCTCCCGATTCGGTACACGTTGGCGCGTCAGCGGTGTCGCCGACCCGGCGGGCTGGCCGGTGATCGTGGCGTGCTTCTCCGTCTTCTTCTTGCTCATGACACCGGTTGTCAACACCATCACCCGCACTACGGAGCAGGAGGCGGACTACTTCGGACTCAATGCGGCGCGACAGCCGGATGGATTCGCCATGACCGCGATCCGCCTCTCCGAGTACCGCAAGCTCGAACCGGGGCCGGTCGAGCGCTTCATCTTCTACGACCACCCGAGCGGCTATGACCGCGTTCA
>Ga0307436_1001216_pt1 | contig 11511 bp, 9 predicted proteins | sample SalMarWE160440MG_FD_202513 | JGI IMG/M metagenome (GOLD analysis project Ga0307436, IMG submission 202513) | Salt marsh sediment microbial communities from the Plum Island Ecosystem LTER, Massachusetts, United States - WE1604-40 | ecosystem: Environmental > Aquatic > Marine > Intertidal zone >...
GCTCCATGCGGATCAAGTTGAAAAGAGGGGCTTTTCGAGGCCAGACTAAGGACGTGGCAAACGCCGTCGGACTGCTCGCAGCACCCCGGCCATCATTGTGATCTCCCCTATGCCGAGCACGTCGCTATCCTGGGAGGCGTTCCAGGACAGTGCGCAGTCCGGTGCGCTGGCAAGCCAAGTCGGCGTGCCGTTCTGGGTGATGCTGATCGGCGCGGTCGGCATAAGCCTTGGTCTATTCTTGTTCGGTCCACGCATCGTACGCATCGTCGGCGAGAAGATCACCAAGATGAACCCGATGCGCGCGTTCTGCGTGGCGCTATCCGCAGCGGTGACGGTGCTTGTTGCCTCTCAGCTTGGACTGCCCGTGTCGACCACGCATATCGTCGTCGGTGCGGTATTCGGGGTCGGCTTCTCTCGCGAGTACTATACGACCCATAGTCGACGGCGGCGGAACTACATCGCACGCACAAGCGCTATGCGCACGCGCGGAGCCCCCTTCCTGCAACACCGGACGAGCTACGCCGCCGTAAGCTCGTGCGCCGCTCGCACTTCCTTGGCATCATAGCGGCCTGGGCGATCACCGTTCCCTCTGCCGCAGGTCTCGCGGCGCTTATATTCTCCTGTGTCGATTTTATGCGCTGACCATCGACGGCGCGGTTGTGAATGGACCTATTTCCGCTTTGAGTGATGATGTCTCGAAACTTACCGATCGAAGCGGCTGCACCCCTGGGGAACGCGCCCTACACGTAACCGATTTGGGACATGCCGAAGGGTGGCTGCAGTCATGTCCGCTATTGTACTTAGCAGACATTACCGCGTATCTCCTGCATGTCCGCTCATAGGCGGAAAGCGGACCTCCCGGCTGACGAGTTTCATGTCAGCTTTTGACCCCCACCGGACATCTTGGTCTCTATGATCTTGACTGGGACCCGTTTGAGTCGTGGTTTGCAAAGAGTTTTATAGGTCGGAGCCGCGCGCCCGAAGTGACAGAACGACCGCCCGAAGACAACGTCTACGAGGTAGGCCCGAAGGAGGAAGGTATGAACGACCGGCATAAGTTGCTGCGTACGCCGATCTGCGATCTCCTGGGCTGCGACGTTCCCATCTTGCTGGCTGGCATGGGTGGTGTCTCCCGATGGGAGCTCGCTGCCGCAGTTGCCGATGCCGGCGGGTTCCCCACTCTCGGCATGGTGCGGGAGGACCCGGACCTGATCGCCCGGGAGGTGACCGCGCTTCGCAGGGTGACCGACAAGTTCTTCGCCGTCAACCTGATCCCTGCGGCCACCGATCCCGGGCTGCTGGACGCACAAATTTCACGCTGTCTCGATTTGCGTGTCGGCGCCTTCTCATTCTTCTGGGATGTACTCCCGGAGGTGACAGAAAGGGTGAAGGAGGCGGGTTGCCTCGTGCTCCATCAGGTCGGCACCGTTGCCGCAGCGCGCGCGGCCGAGGCCGCAGGTGCGGACATTCTCATTACACAAGGGATCGAGGCCGGAGGTCATGTACATGGACGGACCGGCGCGTTCTCGCTTGCGGGTGAGATCCTACGCGACGCCCGCGTTCCGGTCGTCGTCTCGGGGGGCATCGCCGACGGCGGCGGGCTTGCTGCCGCGCTGGCCAGGGGCGCGGCAGGCGTGCAGTGCGGAACGGCGTTTCTCGCAACAACGGAATCGTTCGCGCACCTTTTTCACAAAAGGTGCGTCGTGAATGCAGACGGCGCGGACACCGTGCTGACCGACGCCTTTGTGTTGAATTGGCCCGCAGGATCTGCGGTACGGGTTCTCAGGAACAGCGTGACGGATGCGCTCGGCGACCGACTTCTGGGGCACGATCCTAAGTCGCTACCACGTGAAACGATCGCCTGGGACGGGAGCGCCGCGCGGCTCCGCTTCAGCACGGATTCGCCGCTGAAGACAACGACGGGCGATCTGGAGGCAATGGCCCTCTATGCTGGGCAAGGGGCGGGCCTAATCAATGACATCGTCCCGGCGGGGGAGCGCATACGGCGGATGGTGAAGGTAGCCGCCGAACACCTAGCCCGCGTGTCCTTCCTCAGCGTGTCCCCCGGAGAGATGTTGTGACCAAACGCCATCGAAAGATCGTACCTCTCGGGCGCTATGCGTCACCACCCTGCATGGCGGATAATTTAACGCCCGACGATCCTAACGCTTTGGATATTGGCGCCCAACAGGCCCGTGACGTTGCGCGCTGGCGAAAGGTGGAGCGGGCGCGCCTGCGGGCTGAGCGTGACGCGCTGACCGTCTCAAACAGGAAACGTGTCGGGAACGCGTTGGCTGCGCACCTCGAAAACCTTTTGCGCGATCGGTTCGACAGCATACAGCGTTGCGTTTTTGCGGGATACTGGCCCATCAAGGGCGAGCCGGACCTACGTCCCCTCATGGCCTCGCTGCATGCATCCGGCACGACCATTGCCCTACCCGTGGTGGAGACGAAGGCCGCACCGTTGACCTTTCGCCGCTGGGACCCGGCGGTGCGGATGGTGCGCGGCGACTGGAACATTCCAGTTCCTCCCCCCGATGCACAGGTCGTCGTGCCCGACATCGTGCTTGTACCGCTGGTCGGTTGGGACCTTGAAGGCTTTAGGCTCGGTTACGGCGGCGGCTATTTCGACCGGACGCTTGCCGCGCTCTTTCCTAGGCCCTTCGCTATCGGAGTCGGGTTCGAGTCCGCGCGGTTGCCCACTATCTTCCCCCAGTCCCACGACGTCCGCCTGGATGTGATCCTGAGCGAGACAGGCCTGCACTTCTCCAGGGACCCATAAGTCAGCGCGCGCATGATGGAGGTCCATTGTCTGCTTCTGGCACTTAGCGGACATTGGTTTCGACGCCCAGAATGTCCGCTTTTGGGGGTAGAGCGGTCATCTCCGGTTTGCGCGGCGAATGTGCGCCGGGTGTCGGCACATGCCTCGATCGAGCAATGCCCGGCCTATCCACACTTGCAGCTAAAGAAGAACGTTGCTGAAATCGGATCATGGACCTGCTTCATGCGACAATCAGCACATGGGCGGAGTCATCCCAAACGAGAATCACTTCGGGCCCCAATCAACCTAGGCTGATCGCCTCAGCGTCCATTTGGTACATCCTTGAGCAAATCCAGCCCCCGCAACCAATTAAATCAGCCGCTTAGGCCCTAATGCGGGGCCTTCTTCATGTTGCGTGTGTTGCATCCTATCCCATTGATTTTAAGCGACTTCCAGTTGGTGTCGGCATCTCCATGCAACATGATGCAACATGGCGCATCGGCTCACCGCTCCTTTCCAGACGGCGCATTTTGGCAGATTTCGTTGCTTTCGAACTGCTTCGCTTGAGGGCCCGGCGAATGAGGTGACAAATAGATAGCCCGCTCACCCAAATCCGGCACGCAGAAAAACGACCGCGATGACTTTGGCTCTTGGCAAAGTGCGTTCGCCACGCAATTCCGAGCTAGGCCGTGTACTCATAAATGGGTATCAGAGAATGTCTGCTTTACCCCCGGCACCGGACATGCTCAGCGACAGCATCAATGTCCGCTAAGTGCCAAGAGCGGAAATGTCTTGAGGCCCAGAGAGTCTGGCGCGGACCGGCTATTTCGATGTGGAAGCAGTCGAGCGCGACTGCGCGTTGTTGGCGCAGCGAAGCGAGAAGCTCGGCGCGTTCGGGAGCTTGGGACTTGGCGGCGTGGTCGCCACGCAGCTCTGGCATCATCGCTATCTGGGCGGCGGTGACTTGATTTGCCGGTAAGCGCCCCGTAGCAGCCAGAGGTCGCGACTCTCGCTCAGCGGGCTTCTTGATGAAGGAAGTCTCTCAACCTTGGAAACTCGGTGCGGACATGCTCGTCCTTGGCGCGTGCGAGGCTCTCTGGAAAAAAGAGCCTGAACAGGGGATCGAGAAATTCGCCGGCTCCCGAAAAGCCGGCTTCGATCGATTGTTCGATCTGGACGCCGGTGTCGTCATCTTGCAAATGGAGAACCAGTTTCACCGGAAGCCGGAACAACGGCCGTCTGAGTTGCCACACCAGTTCCCGCCCAGGCACCAGTCTCACAAGCTCGCACTTCGCCCTGACGCGGCGGTCTCCCACCATCTCGTCGAGAAGGATGTAAGACCCGATCGTTCCGGGCGTTCCGCGGACCGTGTGGAGATGGAAATGGGTCCCTGGCCACCAGTGCTGAAAGGCTTCATCGTCGCAGGTCGAAAGAAAATCAGTGATCTCACGACCGGACAAGCCTGCCACGTGCACGCCGGTCAGCAATGAAAACATTTTTGTGCTTGACCCCCGAAAGGATACGACAGACGCCTATCCTGCTCGATGCTCGCTACATTGGTAGAGCCACGGATCAACTTGCGGCCTGAATCAAGCAGGGCAGAACGAGAGGCCTCCGATTATGCCAAACAATACTGCTTTCGTCACAGGCGGCACAGGCTTTATCGGCCTGAACCTGGTGGAGCACCTCACGAAGTCTGGTTGGGACGTGATTGCGCTCCATCGACCGAGCTCCCAACTGACTCATCTGCGCAATTGTTCCGTCCGTCTTGTCGAAGGATCGGTCGAGGACAAGGCCTCGCTCGAGCGCGCCATGCCGGAGGATGTCGACGCGGTGTTCCACGTTGCTGGCGATACCAGCCAGTGGGCCGGCCACAAGGAGCGGCAATGGCGAACCAATGTTGTGGGCACGCGCAACATGGTGGCGACGGCACTGGCCAAGCGGAGCCGAAAATTCGTTCATACCTCTTCCATTTCTGCCTATGGGTTTCAAATGAAGCCCTTCGATGAGACGGCGCCAAAACTTGGCAAAGACAGTTTCAATTATCAGCATTCGAAGGCCATGGCGGAGGAAGAGGTTTTAAAGGGCGTCCATCAAGGGCTGGATGCCGTCATCCTCAATCCCGCCAATGTCATTGGCCGCTACGACTGGGGCACATGGTCGAGGTTCATACGCCTTGCGGCTAACAAGCAATTGTTCCGGCTTCCGCCGGGCAGCGCTTGCTATTGCGATGTCGGCGCGGTGGTCCGGGCGCATGTCGCGGCAGCCGAGAGAGGACAGACCGGGCACAACTATCTTCTCGGCGGAGACGTGGCGTCCTATGCCGAGATCGTGCAGCTCGTGGGCGAGCTGGTCGGCCGACCAAACAAGACGCCTGTCGGCCGTCCGATCGCGTTGCGCATTGCCGGCCGCGTTTCGGAGTGGACGTCGATGATCACTGGGAAAGAGCCGATGATCTCCCCAGAATCGGCGGCAATGCTGAGTGCGAACGTCATCTGCCGGAGCGACAAGGCAATCAGCGAGCTCGATTACCGGCCAGCATCGGTCGAGAGCATGCTGAAGGAGTGCATTGATTGGATGATCGCAGAGGGTCTCATGCGCTCGGCATCGGCCCCTCGCCAGAGCCGCTCCCGTTCGCCCCTCCGCGCCGGGAGATCGAAAAGCGATTGAACATCCGCCGCATCACTCGATCATACATACGTGGTGGCATGAGCTGGCTTAGACGGACACTTAATCCAAGCCGCCGGGGAAAATAGACATAGGCTCTTCGCCGTTCGATAGCGTTCATGATCGTGGCAGCGGCAGCCTCCCTCGTGAACGCTCTTCCTCTCGACATATCTGCACCCATCATCTCATTGATTTCGTCAAGCAAGGGGGTTTGCACGTAGCCGGGGAATACGGTTGTCACCGCGATCCCCAACGGTCTGAGTTCTGATCGAAGACTTTCTAGATAGACCGCCATCGCGGCCTTGCTTGCGGAATAGGCCGGTTCGAAGGGTATCCCGCGCACGCCTGCCATGCTTGAGATGCCGACGATTTGGCCGCTTGGGCGCTCCAACATCGAGGGGAGGACCGCCTCAATTACGTAGACCATGCCAAGGAAATTGGCCCCGATGATCTCCTCTAGGTCGGAAATCCTCAGATCGTGAACCGTTGAGGCGCGGCAGATTCCAGCAGATGTGATCAGAATGTCGACTGGTCCAAGTGCACTGACGATCAGGCGAAGGGCATCATGGACTTCCTCACGCTCGCGAACGTCGGCGGCGACTGCCGAGCACGCAATTCCAGTCTGGCGAAGCTCTTCCGCGAACGCGTCCAGCTTGCTCTTCTCGCGGTCCACCAAGCCGATCCTGGCTCCGCGACGAGCAAATAAGCGGCACAGTTCTTGTCCAATCCCACTGGCCGCCCCCGTGATAATGACGACCTGACCGGTAGATTGCATTGTGATGGCATCCGTGTGCAGAGCTGGTCCGATCCTGTAGAAACCCAGAGGACTGTGGCTCTGTCAACGGAATGACGATGTCGGTGTCTGCTAAGGGTCATTGGCGGACATTGCAGCGCGGATCAGGGATGTCCGCTTCACCCCCAAGAGCGGACATACTTAGCCCCTGGGGCGGCAACGAGAAAAAATCCGGCGAGGATAAAGGCGCGACATAGGCGCAACACGTTGCAAAAAAAGCACAATAAAAACATTTGCCCTTCGTCGGGCTCATAACCTGAAGGTCGTACGTTCAAATCCTACCCCCGCAACCACCCTTCCCAATAAGCTATCCCTAGGAGGCTTAAGGGCTGCGGCAATAGGGGCCAACCTCGCCGGTTCGATTGGTGCTAGGCCCTACGGAGCCCCTCGGGGCTCTCCTTCTTCGAGCCGGGTTGGGACATTGAGACTGATTTCTTCAGGTCAACGTCGGAACCTCGTTGGCGCGCTTGCGGGGCTCGCCTGTTTCATCGCGAGCCAAGCCGCTTGGGCTCATGTCGGAGACGCGCATTACGACGCCGAGGCTTGGGATGTCTGGTCCTTTACGCCGGCTGTCGTGATCGCCGCGGTCTTGATCTGCGCCGTCTATTTCACGGGGGTCATCCGCCGCCGCGCTTTCAGGGAGAGCGGTCAGCTTTGGCGCCATGCGGCCTTCTTGGCCGGTCTTCTTGCGGTCTTTTTCGCTCTAGCCTCTCCGATCGACTACATGGCCGGGCATGCATTCTTCATGCACCAGATTCAGTATTTGCTGCTCTACATGGTGGGGCCGATGCTGATCATGCTCGCGTCGCCGCAGGCAATGTTGATGAGCGGTCTCCCGATTTCGCGCCGCAAGGCCGAGGCACCGACGGAGAGCAATACCCTGCCGCAGCGGCGCCTCGCGTGGCTGACCAGCCCGGTGGTGGTGACGGCGCTCTACATCGCCGCACTCTATGTGTGGCAATACCCGCCCTTTCACGACGCGGCCCTGTTGAGCATGCCGATCCGCTATCTGATGTATGCGAGCCTGCTCGCGGCTGGACTGCTATTCTGGTGGCGCGTTTTCGATATGCGCGCAGCGCCGGCCGGCCCGGCCTACGGCACACGCCAGATGATGCTGTGGATCATGATCCTTTCCATCCTCATCCTCGGCTCATTCACAACCATCAAGAGTCAAGTGCTGTACCCGGTATATGACACCGTCGGACGCCTGTTCGCGCTTGCCCCGGTCCTGGATGAAATGCTTGGCGGCGTCGTCATCTTGATCTTGAGCAGCATGATGTGCCTGGTCGGCATGATCGTCATAATTCATATGTGGGGATACGGCGGGACGGCGCTGGGTGGGAAGGGCATCTCTTCGTGGGTCTCGGGCGCATCCATGCCAAGTCGTCCCACAACAGGAGATGCACTCCTTGAGCACGTACGTGCAAAGAACCACGTTTTGGTCGTCGGCTTCGCCGCATTCGCCATCGTGCTCTTCTCGACGGTCCTGTCTATCGGCGTCTTGAACCACCTCAATGGTACCAACCCAAATGGACTGTTCGCCTCAGGACCCGGCGCGTCGAAGACATCAGTCCAATAAGCGAAGGGTCCTGGCTTCGCTTGCCGACGTGTCGTATTGCCGCGCAAGCTTGATGCCGACAAGCGCGAGGCCCACCTCTCTTCCATAAGAGAACAGTGCACCTGGCTCTTTGGTCCATGGTGTGACGGTTGGCTCATGAACTATACAGGCCTACTCCGGGGGGCCTTGTGCGTCCTGGCGATGGTCGCGTTCGCTGGGAGCTCGTATGCTGCCGACACGTCAGGAGGCGGCGTGACGCCGAAGACGATCAAAACGATCAATATCGTCTACCTCGGCAAAGCCTACAAAGAGCCGCTGCCTCTCTCTTTGCTGGATAAGGACTATGCCGACAATGGGCTCGCAGGGGCGGAGCTCGGCGTAAAGGACGATAACCGTACTGGCAGCTTCCTCGGTGTGAAGTTCGATCTCGCCAAAGATATCGTTCCCGCCGATGGCGACGTCGTTGCCAAGGCCAAGCAAATTCTGGCGCAAGGCCCTGCCATTATCATTGCCGACCTCAAGGCACCGGACCTGCTGGCCGTGGTGGACCTGCCGGAAGCCAAGAACGCAATCATCTTCAACACTCGCTCGAGCGAAGACTCTCTTCGTCAAGAAGACTGCCGCGCCAATCTGTTTCACATTATCCCCGACTGGGCGATGCGCGCCGACGCTCTTGCCCAGTATCTCGTGTGGAAGAAGTGGAACCGCTGGTTCGTGCTCCAAGGCAAGCTTCCTGCCGACAAGGAATATGTAGGCGACGTAAAGCGTGCGGCAGGGCGGTTCGGCGGCAAGGTCACGGAGGACAGGATCTACAAATTCTCGACAGGGGCCTCCCGCAGCGACACAGGCTATCAGCAGATCCAGACCCAGATGCCAGAGGCCACTGAAGGCGCCGGAAGCTACGACGTGGTTTGGGTTGCCGACACCGACCAGGCATTCGGGGAATACGTTCCTTACCGCACGTACGATGCGAAGCCCGTGGTTGGGACTCAAGGCCTGACTGCCGTCGCCTGGCATCCGAGCTACGACCAATATGCCGGCCGACAGCTGCACGACGCCTTCGAGCGGTTCGACAAGCGCGATATGACCGAGCGCGACTATACCGCCTGGCTCGCCGCGCGCGCCATCGGCCAGGCGGCAGTTCACTCCAACAAGACCGACGTGAAGGGTCTGCGCGACTACCTTCTGTCAGACGCCTTCACAGTGGCTGGAGACAAGGGGGAGGGGATGAACTTTCGCAAATGGGATCATCAGCTCCGGCAGCCAATTCTCATTGCCGGGCCGCGGTCCGTCGTCTCCATCTCGCCGCAGAAGGGCTTCCTGCATCCAAAGTATCTGACCGACACGCTCGGCTTCGACAAACCGGAAAGCAAGTGCAAGCTCCACTAAGATGTTCCGTTCCGTTGCCAGCCTGACCCTCGCCGCCGCGCTTCTCTCGCTAGTCAGCGTGCGGGCCTTTGCCACGACGATCTTCGTGAGCAACGAGGAGGGCAATTCGGTCACGGTGATCAACAGCAAGACGCTCAAGACGATCAAGACTATTCCGACGTCACGCCGTCCCCGGGGCATCATCATGAACCCAAATTACAAGGAGGTTTATGTCGCCGCCGGCGACGGCGATACCATCGACGTGATCGATACGTCCAAGCTGGCCGTGACCCGGCATCTCAATTCGGGTCCAGATCCCGAGCTGATGGCCGTCGATCACAAGGGAAAGCGAATGTACATCGCCAACGAAGACAATTCGCAAGTGACTATCATGGACATCGCCAGCGGGAAGGTGCTCGGCACGGTCGCGGTCGGCGTCGAGCCGGAAGGCATGGCTGTGAGCCCCAACGACAAATACACGGTCGCAACCTCCGAGAGCACGAGCATGGCTCATGTCATCGACAATGCGACCATGAAGCTGATCGCCAATGTCCTAGTTGACACGCGCCCGCGTGAAGCCAAGTTCACCGCCGACGGGAGCCAGGTCTGGGTCTCATCCGAGATAGGCGGCACGGTTGCGGTGATCGACACCAAAGACTGGAAGATCATCAAGAAGATTGGCTTCGAGGTGCCCGGCGTGCGGCCCGAGCTGCTGCAGCCCGTGGGCATGCAGTTCTCCAAAGACGGCAAGCTGTTGTTCGTGGCACTCGGTCCCGCCAATCGCGTGGCCGTCATCGATACCAAGACCTACAAGGTGAAGAAATACATCCTTGTCGGTCAGCGCCCTTGGCACATGGCTCTCGATCCCGACGGCACCAAGCTTTATGTCGCCAACGGCCTCACCAACGACATGACAATCATCGACGTGCCAAGTCTCGAAGCGGTGAGGTCCGTGCCGGTCGGCCGCCTGCCTTGGGGCGTGGCGGTGATGCCATAACGGGAACCTAAACGGCTTTGAATCCTGCGCGGCGACCTTACTCACAAAGTAAGTCTACTTGACTTCGGCTTTCTCATTGGGGGCACCAATGGCTGCCGTCTTTCCGGTCAGGACCCCGAGCGCATAGATAAGCTGTGTATCCTTTTCTTTGTCGGGGTTCACATAGGTCGCGCTGCCGGATTGCTCCTTGTGTTCGGTGTTTTTGTCCCCCGCATCATCTTCGTTCTTGAGATGGTGAGGGAGGCTTGCTTCGCTCACGACATCCTCTGCCGCGATCTTGTCCTTGAGCTCCGGCGGAATCTTCTCGGCAACCACGGCGTCGGGCTTGATACCCTCGGCCTGAATCGAGCGGCCCGAAGGCGTAAAATAGCGTGCTGTAGTCAGCCTCAGCGCCCCCCCGGTTCGTAATGGAATGATGGTCTGCACCGAACCCTTGCCGAAGGATCTCGTGCCGATGATCGTTGCCCGGTGATTGTCCTTTAGCGCGCCGGCGACGATCTCAGAGGCGGATGCGGAACCGCCATTGATCAGGACGACCAGCTTCGCCCCCTTGGTGAGGTCGCCAGGCTGGGCGTTGTACTCCTGCGCCTGATCGGGATGGCGCCCTTTGATCGAGACGATTTCGCCGTGATTGAGGAACGTGTCGGACACCGAGACGGCTTGGTCGAGCAATCCGCCGGGATTGTTGCGGAGATCGATGACATAGCCCTTGAGCTTGGAACCTATCTCCTTGTTGAGATCATCGATGGCCGCTTTCAGGTCGCTGGCCGTGTGCTCATTGAACGTGGTGATGCGAATATAGCCGACTCCGTTTTCAGCATCGGACTTCACCGGAACAATATGGATGACGCCGCGCACGATGGTGACCTTGAAAGGTTCATCAAGACCCTTGCGCACGACGGTAATCGTGACTGGCTTGTGGACCGGGCCCCGCAATTTTTCGACCGCCTGCTCAAGCGTGATGCCCGCGATGTCCTTACCGTCGATCTCCGTAATGAAATCGCCGGATTGGAGGCCTGCCTTGGCCGCAGGCGTACCTTCAACTGGCGCCACGACCTTGACCACGCCGTCTTCCATGGTCACTTCAAGACCGAGACCGCCGAACTCGCCAGTCTCTTCCACCTGCATGTCGCGAAACTGCTGCGGGGTCATGTAGCTCGAATGCGGGTCGAGCCCTGCGAGCATGCCGTTGATGGCGTTTTCGATGAGCTTGCCGGAATCCGGCTTCTCGACATAGTCGGAGCGGACGTCCCTGAGCACCTCCTCGAACAGATTGAGCTGCTGGTAGATCCCAGAATTCGAGTTTGCCGCCGTGCGGCTTCGCGCCAGACTCTCCGTCAGTGAGCCAAGGCCGAGCGCAGCGACGA
>Ga0307436_1001219_pt1 | contig 11495 bp, 8 predicted proteins | sample SalMarWE160440MG_FD_202513 | JGI IMG/M metagenome (GOLD analysis project Ga0307436, IMG submission 202513) | Salt marsh sediment microbial communities from the Plum Island Ecosystem LTER, Massachusetts, United States - WE1604-40 | ecosystem: Environmental > Aquatic > Marine > Intertidal zone >...
CTCGCGGGTATAACGGCGGATCATCTCCTTCAGCGCGTCGTCGTCCAGCGCGAACTCGTCGGGCTCAAGGCCGTGGTTCTTGACCTGCTCGGGGATCAGGTGTCCCCGGGCGATCTCGACCTTCTCGTCCTCGGTGTAACCGGCAATGCGGATGATCTCCATCCGGTCCATCAAGGCCGGCGGGATATTGAGCGTGTTCGCCGTGGTCACGAACATCACGTTGGAAAGGTCGTAGTCGACCTCCAGGTAATGGTCGTTGAAGGTGTGGTTCTGCTCGGGGTCCAGCACCTCAAGCAAGGCCGAAGCCGGATCACCGCGGAAATCGGCGCCCATCTTGTCGATCTCGTCGAGCAGGAACAGCGGATTGACCTTCTTGGCCTTCCGCATGGACTGGATCACCTTGCCGGGCATGGAGCCGATATAGGTGCGGCGGTGGCCTCTGATCTCGGCCTCATCGCGCACGCCGCCAAGGCTCATGCGCACGAACTCACGGCCCGTGGCGCGGGCGATGGACTTGCCGAGCGAGGTCTTGCCAACGCCCGGAGGGCCGACCAGGCACAGGATCGGGCCTTTGAGCATATTGGTCCGGTTCTGCACCGCGAGGTATTCGACGATGCGGTCCTTGACCTTCTCGAGTCCGTAATGGTCCTGGTCGAGGATCTTCTGGGCGTCATCGAGGTCGCGCTTGACCTTGCCTTTGACTCCCCACGGGATCGACAACAACCAGTCGAGATAGTTGCGCACGACGGTGGCTTCGGCCGACATCGGACTCATCTGGCGCAGCTTCTTGAGCTCGCCCATGGCCTTCTCGCGCGCCTCGCGCGAAAGCTTGGTCTTCTCAATCTTCTGCTCGAGCTCGGCCAGGTCGTCGCGGCCTTCCTCGCTGTCACCGAGCTCCTTCTGGATCGCCTTCATCTGTTCGTTCAGGTAGTACTCGCGCTGCGTTTTCTCCATCTGACGCTTGACGCGGCTCCTGATCTTGCGCTCGACCTGAAGGACGGAGATTTCGCTCTCCATGAGGGTAAAGACGCGCTCCAGCCGCTCAGAGACCGAAGTGACCTCGAGGATCTGCTGCTTCTCGGCGATCTTGATGGCGAGATGCGAGGCGATGGTGTCGGCGAGCTTGGAGTAGTCCTCGATCTGGCTTGCGGTGCCGAGCACTTCGGGCGAGATCTTCTTGTTCAGCTTCACATAGCTCTCGAACTGGGACACGACCGAGCGGGCCAGCGCCTCGATTTCGTCCTCGGCGCCGACCGTCTCGTCAACCGGCTCGGTCTCGGCCTCGAAGTAATTCTCGTTGTCCGTGTAGCGGATGATATTGGCCCGCCGCGTGCCCTCGACCAGCACTTTCACGGTGCCGTCAGGCAGCTTGAGCAGCTGGAGCACGGAAGCGAGCGTGCCCATGTCGTAGATGCCGTCGGCGGTCGGCTCGTCGTCGGAGGCGTTCTTCTGGGCGACAAGCAGGATTTGCTTATCGGTCCGCATCACCTCCTCAAGGGCGGCGATCGACTTCTCGCGGCCGACGAAGAGCGGCACGATCATGTAGGGGAAAACGACGATGTCGCGCAGAGGCAGAACCGGGTAAGTCTCGGCAGCGCCTTCTGTGGTCGTGGACGGTTCGATGTCAGTCATGATTTATTCCGTCGCTTTCTTTTAGGCGGACCGAATGGCGTTCCGCAGCTAATGTCTTCGTTCCCCTCCCCCGAAGGCCCGCCTACCTAAAGCATTGTCCCGGCAAATGCCGAGATGGGCACTGCGTCATGTTGGCCCCCCGCCTGACGAAAGTGGCGACCGGCCTTGCCGCCGTCAAGTGGGCCGTTTCCCGGAAGGCATACGCGGAATTCCCACCGATTTGAGTGGGATTCGCGCCTCCCTTCAAGCGGGGAATGGCGGCACACGGTCAGGCGCTGGAGCCGACTTCCTCATGCCGCTCGGAGTAGATCCGCAAGGGCCGTGCCTTGCCGTCCACGACTTCAGCGCTGATGACGACCTCTTCAACCCCCCGCATGCTCGGCAGCTCGAACATCGTGTCGAGCAGGATGCCTTCCATGATGGAGCGAAGGCCACGGGCGCCAGTCTTCCGCTCGATCGCTTTCTTGGAGATGGCGAGCAAGGCCTCCTCGGCAAAAGAAAGCTGCACGTCCTCCATCTCGAACAGACGCTGATATTGACGGACGAGCGCGTTCTTAGGCTCGGTGAGGATGCGGATCAGGGACTCCTCATCAAGGTCGTCCAGGGTCGCGATCACCGGGACACGGCCGATGAACTCCGGGATGAGACCGAATTTGAGCAGATCCTCGGGTTCGATCCCTCTGAGGACGTCACCAGTGCGACGCTCGTCGACGGCTTCCACGTTGGCACCAAAACCGATCGAAGTGGACCGGCCGCGCGCGGAGATGATCTTCTCAAGCCCGGCAAACGCGCCACCGCACACGAACAGGATGTTGGTGGTGTCGACTTGGAGGAATTCCTGCTGCGGGTGTTTGCGGCCACCTTGTGGCGGCACCGAAGCAACCGTGCCTTCCATGATCTTCAGAAGCGCCTGCTGCACGCCCTCGCCCGACACGTCGCGAGTGATGGATGGGTTGTCGGATTTGCGACTGATCTTGTCGACCTCGTCGATATAAACGATGCCGCGCTGGGCGCGCTCGACGTTGTAGTCGGCCGCCTGAAGCAGCTTCAGGATGATGTTCTCGACGTCCTCGCCCACATAGCCCGCCTCGGTGAGCGTGGTGGCGTCGGCCATGGTGAAGGGCACGTCGAGAATGCGGGCCAGCGTCTGGGCGAGCAGCGTCTTGCCGCAGCCCGTGGGCCCGATCAGAAGAATGTTCGATTTGGCGAGCTCGACGTCGGAATTCTTACCCGAATGGTTGAGCCGCTTGTAGTGGTTATGTACGGCAACCGACAGAACCCGCTTGGCGTAGTCCTGACCGATCACGTAGTCATCGAGGACGGCGCAAATCTCCATCGGCGTGGGAACGCCGTCCCGGGATTTCACGAGGGAGCTCTTATTCTCCTCGCGAATAATATCCATGCAGAGCTCGACGCATTCATCACAGATGAACACGGTTGGCCCAGCGATAAGCTTGCGAACCTCGTGCTGACTCTTGCCGCAGAAAGAGCAGTAGAGGGTGTTTTTCGAATCAGCTCCGCTCACCTTGCTCATTCTCTCATCCAATTGTTCTTGGTTTCTGCTTAGCGCCGGTGGCCGCCCGCCAACGCTCTATTGGTCCATTTTCCCGCCTTGCAAGTATGAGCGACTCCTCTTGGAAAAGCTGCCCGACGAGCAATCTCAGCATGCTAAGGCGCCACTGATCAAGGATTGTTTAATCCCACCACACTGCGCAGGGGGTCCTTGTCCCCTGCCCTGTGCACCATGCAGGGACCATGCCTACTCCCTGGGCGGTTAGGCCCCAAGGCTGGATTTGCCGGTTAGCCCTAATGGGTCGAAAGCGGGGTCTCAGCGGCCTTAGGACGCGGGCACCGTCTCGACCTTGTCCTCGACCGGGTGCCGCTTGGTGATTACCTCGTCGACGAGGCCGAACGTGCGCGCATCCTCAGCCGACATGAAGTAGTCACGATCGAGCGTTTTCTCAACCGTCTCGTGGTCCTGACCGGTGTGGTGGACATAGATGTCGTTAAGGCGCCGCTTCATCTTAATGATGTCCTCGGCATGGCGCTCGATGTCGCTGGCTTGCCCCTGGAACCCGCCAGAGGGCTGATGCAGCATGATGCGGGCGTTCGGCAGCGCATAACGCATGCCCTTCTCGCCGGCGCAGAGCAGAAGTGAGCCCATGGAGGCGGCTTGACCGATGCACAACGTCGCGACTGGCGGCCGGACGAACTGCATGGTGTCGTAGATCGCCATGCCGGACGTCACCACCCCACCGGGCGAGTTGATGTACATGGAGATCTCCTTCTTGGGGTTCTCGGCCTCCAAGAACAGAAGCTGTGCCGTAATGAGCGAGGCCATGTGATCCTCGATCACGCCAGTGACGAAGACGATCCGCTCTTTCAGTAGGCGGGAGTAAATGTCGTAGGCGCGCTCGCCGCGGTTGGTCTGCTCGACCACCATTGGCACGAGCGTGCTCATATATGTCTCGACCGGATTGTTCATGGATGTCCTGTGCTTAGGCTTCTAGAGCCGGTCGGGAAACGACCAGCGATTCTGCCGGGGTTGCCCTACTACATATGGTTTCGGGGCCCGAAACGGAAGAGGCCATATTGCCTCCTTCCGGCCAGCCTGCCCTGCTCGATCAGCCGTGGCTGTGGCCATGATCATGGTCATGGTCGTGATCATGGTGATGGCCGTGCTCATCGTCCGGATCGGCGTAGAGCTCCTCCACGCTGACAGGCTTGTCGGTCACCTTGGCGAGCTCAAGGATGTAATCCACCACCTTGTCCTCGTAGAGCGGTGCTCTGAGCTCCGCCAGCATCTCCGGATTGTTGCGGTAGAAATCGTAGACCTGCCGCTCCTGTCCGGGGAATTGCCGGATGCGTTCGATGAGCGCCTTATTCACCTCATCGTCGCTCACGGTGATCTCGTTGCGGGAACCCATCTCCGACAAAAGCAGACCGAGCCTGACGCGCCGTTCGGCGATGTCGTGATACTCCGCCCTCGCCTTCTCCTCTGTCGTGTCTTCGTCGGCGAAGGTCTTCTTGGACTGCTCCATGTCCTTGGTGACCTGGTCCCAGATCGCCTGGAACTCATTGTCGACCAGCGTCGGTGGCAGCTCAAACGTGTGGCTCTCGTTGAGAGCATCGAGCAGCGCTCGCTTCACCTTTTGACGTGAGGCCAAAGCGCGGTCCTGCTCGATCCGCGCTTTGACGGTGTCACGCATTTGCCCGACCGTCTCGACCCCGAGGCTCTTGGCGAAGTCATCGTCGAGCGTCGGCGTCTCAGGGCCCGCGACCTCCTTCACCTTTACCTCGAACTGAACGGTCTTACCGGCGAGCTTGGCTTCCGGATAGTCCTCGGGGAAGGTCGCCTCGACGGTGCGCTCCTCGCCCGTCTTGACGCCGATCAGCCCATCCTCAAAGCCCGGGATGAAGCCACCTGAGCCGAGCATGATCGGCGCGCCCTCGGTGCTTCCGCCCTCGAAAGGCTCGCCGTCGAGCTTGCCCACGAAGTCGATCGTGACGCGGTCGCCCTTCTGCGCAGGACCGTCCTTCGGCTTGTAGTTCTGATTGGTGGCAAGGATGCGCTCGACCGCCTGGTCGATGTCCTCCTCGGTGACGGGGGCGACCGGCTGCTCCAGCTCGAGCGTGCCGAGGTCCATGATCTCGACCTTGGGCAGAACCTCGAAGGAGAGCGTGTAAGCGAGGTCGCCGGTGCCGGCGAAAATCTTGTCGATCTCAGCCTCGTCCTCAGGGAGTGCGACCTTCGGCTGAAACGCCGGGCGCTCCTCGCGCTGGGACAGGGCCTCCTGGCTCGTCTCGGCCACGGCCTGCTGCACGACCTCGGCCATCACCGAGCGGCCATAGACTTTGCGCAAATGCTCTTTCGGCACATGGCCGGGCCTGAAGCCCTTGATCCGCGCCTTGCCCTTAAGCTCATCGAGACGCGACGAGAGCCGCTGCTCGAGCTCATCGGCGCCGACGACCACTTTCAGCTCACGACGCAAGCCATCTGCATTTGTTTCAATGACGTTCATACTGTCTCAATCCACCATTCTTGGCGCCACGCGGCGCTTCAAACCATTGCTAAACCATCCAACGAAGTTGGTTGGTGCGGGCGGAGGGAGTTGAACCCCCACGGCCGAAGCCACCAGAACCTAAATCTGGCGTGTCTACCAGTTCCACCACGCCCGCTTTAAGGATTCACGCACGCCCCCCGCCGGCCCTATCTCGCGGTCTATATACACAGCGGGTTCTCTGGCTGCTAGCCCGCAGGGACGTTGCGCAGGACCTCTCCAAGAGCCCCTGCTTTTGTGTCTTGATATGGTGTATGTGGCCAATGCTTTCCATTGATTTGCCTTAAGGTCGACTTCAGACAGGCGCACTAATTCAGGCGAAGCCGTTTGAGGAAGGCCGCCCACGCACAAGGAGGGGCTGAGCGATGATCCGATGGGGACTGATCTTGGCGGTGGTGATTATTGCCGCCGGGGCCTGGTTCGACTGGAGCTATCACGCGGTCCGTACGGAGATCGCCGAGCTTCAGTCCCGCCTTCTCTCCGGGGCCGGTACCAGCCACCCCGACGGCGCGGCCGATTGCGCGCGGGTCGGTGCGCTCCAATCGAACCTGATCGCCACGCTGTTCAAACGGGAGGCGCTGGCGGCGCTCGCCAAAGCTTGTGAGGCAAGCAAGGCAGAGGGTGAGTCGTCCCCCACTCCCTAATCTATGCTCGCTTTACGAAGAGCCATGGAACGGCATGCTTCGGTCCGCGCATTTCGTGCAACTTCCCCGACTTGCGGCGGCTGATCGCCGTCAGTAGGTTGGCCTGAGACCAAGAGTCCGAAGGCCTCTCCTCGTGTCCTACCGCAATGGCATTATCGAAGCGATCGGCAACACCCCGCTGATCAAGCTCAAGCGCGCATCCGAAGAAACCGGTTGTACCATTCTCGGCAAGGCCGAGTTCATGAACCCTGGTCAATCGGTGAAGGATCGCGCTGCGCTTTTCATCATTCGCGACGCGATGAATTCCGGCAAGCTCAACCCAGGCGGCACTGTGGTCGAGGGGACGGCCGGCAATACCGGCATCGGGCTTGCCCTTGTCGGCAACGCGCTCGGTCTGAAGACGGTCATCGTCATCCCTGAGACGCAGTCGGACGAGAAGAAGCAGATGCTGCGTCTCGCCGGCGCCGAGCTGATCGAGGTTCCGGCGGTCCCCTACAAGAACGAGAATAACTACGTGAAGTATTCCGGCCGTCTCGCCGAGGAGCTGGCCAAGACCGAACCCAACGGGGCCATCTGGGCGAACCAGTTCGACAACGTGGCGAATCGCCAGGGCCATATCGAGACGACGGCGCAAGAGATCTGGCGCGATCTCGACGGCAAGATCGATGGCTTCATCTGCGCTGTGGGCACTGGCGGCACGCTGGCCGGCGTGTCGATGGGGCTGAAGGAGCACAACCCTGACGTGGTGATCGGTCTCGCCGATCCCATGGGAGCCGCGCTCTACAACTATTACAAGCACGGTGAACTCAAATCCGAAGGCAGCTCCATTACCGAAGGCATCGGCCAGGGGCGCATCACCGCCAATCTCGAAGGGGCCAAGGTCGACGAGGCCTACCAGATCCCCGATGCCGAGGCGTTGCCCGTCGTGTTCGATCTCCTAAGCGAGGAAGGGCTGTGCCTCGGCGGGTCGAGCGGTATCAATGTCGCCGGCGCGATCCGGCTGGCCAAGGACATGGGCCCCGGCCACACCATTGTCACGGTGCTCTGCGACTACGGCACGCGCTATCAAAGCAGGCTGTTCAATACGGGATTCTTGCGCGAAAAGGGGCTGCCGGTGCCCGGCTGGCTCGACCAGAAACAGCCTGCGGCGCCGAGCGTGTTCGTTTGAGCTGAGAATTGGAGAAGAGAATTTGTCGACGCCGAAGACATGGCTGATTGAGACTGATGAGCTCGAGCGCGAGCTCGATGCGCCCGACTTTGTGATTATCGATGCCACTTGGTACATGCCGAGCGAAGGCAAGGATGCGCGTGAGGAATATCTGGCGGAGCACATTCCAGGCGCGATCTTCTTCGATATTGATGAGATCGCCGACACCAGTAGCACCCTGCCCCATATGTTGCCGTCGCCGGAGAAGTTCTCCTCGCGCATGCGCAGCATGGGCATCGGCGACGGGCAGCGGATCGTGGTCTACGACCGGCACGGCATGTTCAGCGCGCCGCGGGTGTGGTGGATGTTCCGGGTCATGGGCCACGAGGACGTGACCGTGTTGAATGGCGGCTTGCCGAAATGGAAGCGTGAGGGGCGTCCGCTGATGACGGGTGAGCCCAGCCCTCGTACCAGGCGGCATTTCACTGCGCGGCACAATCTCGATCTGGTTCGCGACGTGGATGATATGAAGGGGCTGATCCACGACAAGTCGGCGATCATCATCGACGCACGCTCGCCTGAGAGATTCGCAGGGAAAGCCCCCGAGCCTTGGCCGGACTCGCGCTCCGGCCGCATCCCTGGATCGCATAACGTTCCGTACGGACAGCTGCTCAACACGGACGGTACGCTGAAATCGCCGGACGAGCTTCACAAGCTGTTCGAGGCGGCTGGTGTCGATCCGCATAGGCCGGTGGTGGCGACCTGCGGTTCGGGCATCACCGCGTGCATGCTTGCGCTTGCGCTCGCCGAGACCGGTCATCGCCGCAACTCGGTTTATGATGGTTCCTGGGCGGAATGGGGCCCCGATAAGAGCCTTCCCATCGAGACCGACTGACGCCGCACCCCTTCGCCTCGGCCAGAGGCTCTCATGAGCAAACCGGATAAGACACAGAAGCAGGATACGCGGCTCGTTCATGCGGGCCGCGACCCGGAGCGCTTCCATGGCTTCGTCAACACGCCGATCTATCGTGGCTCGACGGTGCTCTATCCGACCATGGCGTGCCTTGAGGAGAACGCCCAAGAGTATAGCTACGGCAGGCTCGGTACGCCGACCGTAACGGCGCTCCAATCTTCCATCGCCGAGCTTGAAGGGGGCGATGCCACCCTGCTCGCGCCCTCCGGCCTGTCGGCGATCTCGACGGCGCTGCTGGCCTTCGTCGCGAACGGCGACCACATTCTCGTATCGGATTCGGTCTACCGTCCGACGCGGCGCTTCTGCGACAACGTGCTGAAGCGGCTTGGTGTCACGACGACCTATTACGATCCCCTCGTCGGCGGCGGGATCGCCGCGCTCCTCACCGACAGGACGAAGGTTGTGTTCACCGAGTCGCCCGGCTCTCAGACCTTCGAGGTGCAGGACATCCCCTCCATCGCCGAGGCGGCGCACGCGCGCGGCGCCGTGGTCATCCTCGACAACACCTGGGCGACGCCGCTCTACTTCAAGCCTTTCGTGCACGGCGTCGATGTGTCGATCCAGGCGGCGACCAAATACATCGTCGGTCATGCGGACGCCATGCTGGGTGCCATCACCACGAACAAGACGACCACAGCTGTTGTCGCCAGGACTCACGACGAGCTTGGGCTCTGTCCAGGACCGGAGGACGTTTATCTCGGATTGCGCGGCTTGCGCTCTTTGAGCGTTCGGCTCGAACGCCATCAGCGCTCAGGGCTCGCACTCGCGGAGTGGCTCGCCGGCCGCAAGGAGATCGCCCGCGTGATTCACCCCGCGCTTCCGGGCGACACCGGCCACGCCTTGTGGAAGCGCGACTTCACCGGCGCGTCGGGGCTGTTCTCGATCGTATTGCAGCCCTATTCGCGGGATGCGCTTGCCGCCATGCTCGACGGACTCGAACTGTTCGGCATGGGCTATTCGTGGGGCGGCTATGAAAGCCTAATTTTGCCTTTTGACCCAAGTAGTTACCGCTCGGCGACGACCTGGGAGGTGAAGGGGCCGGCGTTGCGTCTCCATGCGGGTCTCGAGGATGTCGAAGACTTGAAAGCGGATCTCGACGCAGGCTTTGTCAGGCTCGCGGCGCACGCTTAGCTGAAGTGGTAGAAGACCAAGAGCGTCAGGGCGTAGACGAGGAGCACGACGGCTGAGTCGATACCCATGCCGAAGATGGTGCGGCGCGAGCGAATGAGCAGACCGGCGAGATAGATCGCGGTGACGAGCACACCCGAGACCAGTGCAAAAGCCGTGGCTTGATCGATGGCCCCGAGGATCGGCGCGCCGCTATAGGCGAGATCGGCAGGCAGCACCAGCGCGACCATCAGAAGGTTGCTGCCGAAGATGTTGGAGATCGCCATGCTATAAGCGCCAATGCGCACGGCGGCTAGCGTGGTGCTCACTTCCGGCAGAGAGGTGGCGCTGGCGAGAAGCGTCACGCCAATGAAGCTCGAGCGCAAGCCGGTCTGCTCGGAGATCGTGGCGGCGCTTGCGGTGAGTGCCAGGCCACAAATCAAAATCACTAAGGCCAGGAGTGCAAAACCCCACACCAGTTTGGGGAAGGCCACCTGGTCGAGCTCCTTTGGCGTCACTTCGCCGACCAGAGGTTCGGCCGTCTCGGGCACTTCGACGGGAACCCAGGTGTCGTTCCTGCCGTATTCGCGCAGCATCATCACGATGCCCACATAGGCCGCACCGAGACACAACGTGCCGAGGCCGACCCCGAAGGGCAGCGCAAACTCGCCAATGGCGTGCAGCCCGAGCAGTAGCGCAAGCAGCGCGATGAGCAGCGTTGCCTCAAGCGCCGAGTTGGGCCCCCGCGGGTAAGACGTAAGCGCCATGGCGGCGAACGAGACGTCGGCAATGGCGAGGATCGCCGTCTGCATGGTGATGCCGCCGAACATGTTGCCGAGTACGAGTCCGGCTTCGCCCTCGAGGGCACCAAACAGGGTCGTCACCATCTCCGGCAAGGAGGTTGCGGCCGCGACGAACACGAGGCCCATGAAGGCGTGGCCGATGCGCTTCCGGTCGGCGATGGCGTCGGCGTAGATCGCGAGCCGGCTCCCGGCGAACCACACACCCGAAGCTGCCGCCGCGAACAGTGCGAGGTTGGCAAGGATTGGGAGTTGCTCAAGAGCCGTGATCAAGCGTGCGCTCCTGTCTCAGGTACCGGGAACGCTCCGCATGCTGACCAAGCTAGCATGGCTGGGATCCCTGCAAGGCCAGTTTCGGCCACGGGCTTATATGGTCGAGGCTGGGTGTTCCGCCAAGGGCGTAGAGCACTGCAGTGACCGGACCTGTCGTATTACTTGGATTTGGCAGCGGGCGCGCCCAACTGGTACGCGGCGAGCGTGTTGTCCAGCATCATCGGGATCAACACCGTCTTCTTGTCCGGGAAGTAGGTCAGGTCGGCGCTCCCCTGGTTCAGATTGATCACCTGATCGACTTGGCCTTTCGGGCCGACGCGATAGAGAGCGCCCGCGGCCCAGTCGGTGACGAGATAAGCACCGGGGTCGAGCGGCTCCAGGCCGTCGAGATTGCCGATGGCCTTGCCTTTCTCCAGCGGCGTGATGGTCTGATCCTCGAGGTTCACCGCAAGCAGGCCGGCAAGCTCCTGCTTCTGCCCCGGGCTCGGCATGTTGCCAAAGGACGCGACGATGAGCTTGTCACCTTGCACGATAAGTCCGTTCGGATGTTTGAGGGCGTCATTGGCAAGCCACGGCTCGAAGGTGCCATCCTTCAGACGCCAGATCGTGTTCATCGGCGTGTCGGACACATAGACCGTGCCGTCCTCAGCGAGGGCGACGTCGTTGAGAAAGATCGCGCCGTTGGCCTTGTATCGCTTGTTGACGTGCCCCGAGGCGGCGTTGATCTCTACGAGCTCGTCCACGTCGGCGACATAGAGCTTGCGGTCGCGGTCGCGAAACGCGAGGCCGGTCGGCGCGTTCAACCCCTTGACCCACTGGCGTTCCAAGATCGTTCCGTCGGGCTTGAGCCGCGAGATG
>Ga0307436_1001220_pt1 | contig 11492 bp, 9 predicted proteins | sample SalMarWE160440MG_FD_202513 | JGI IMG/M metagenome (GOLD analysis project Ga0307436, IMG submission 202513) | Salt marsh sediment microbial communities from the Plum Island Ecosystem LTER, Massachusetts, United States - WE1604-40 | ecosystem: Environmental > Aquatic > Marine > Intertidal zone >...
TCCAGACCTCGTGAATGCCGCTGTCGACGGCAGTCTGCCGCGTGGGGTCGGCGTGACCCGCCTATACGACCCACCCGCTGAGTGGTCGCGTCAATATCTCCAACTCGGCCTCGCACAAACCTGAGCGGCCTTTTCCACCTATCGCCATCTATCCCTGTTCGGATCGGGCGGCTCCGGCTGTGCCACCCTGCCAGCCGCGCAACAACCGTGCTCCATTCCTGTCGAACCGAGTCTCTACCGTGCCGCGTGCCACAATTGCGGAAAGCGAATTCGGGCGCCTAGAGACCGAAGGCGTGAAATTGGCGTTTCGAACATTCCTGCTTCAGCAGAGACCAAAACCCTCCCGCGCAAAGCGCAGAATGGCCGGAAATAGAGGGACGTTTCGCGGAGACCGGAAAAACCGCGTTCGACAGGGAATGCGTGGTGGCGGACGCAGTCCAAGTCGAACCTGTCTCCATCCCCCCAATTCCCTGCTAACAGGGAAATTAACAGGGAATTCCAGAGAATCCGGCTACTGTGGTGAATTTCAACGCCAAGTCGTCCAACAAATTCAATGGCTTGGGGCGATATTCCCTACTCGACGGAACAGGGAAACTTTTTGGGCGTAACAGGGAATTTATCGGCGAGAACAGGGAATTCGAAGCGAGGACGGCGCTGAACGACTTCCAGATGACGTTTTCGGATGGCACAGGTCTTTGGACCGTCAATTGATGACATCTCCAGCAAAAGGACCAGCTTTGTGAGGTGCGATTGCTGCACAGTTGCATACAACAAACATTCCGGTCGCATTGTTAAATTAGATGAGTGTCCAGAATTCAGCCCGCACGGCCGACTAACCAGACGCAAAAGCGTGCGGCGCGTGTACCGCCGTCCAATGTTCAGCAATATCGATGCCCCTGCATACCCACACTGCATCGTGGTCCAAAATATAATCAAGGAATCGCGCAAACCCCGCTGCTCTGCCTGGACGTCCTATCAGTCGATCGTGGAGTCCCACTGACATCATTTTCGGTTCACTCTTGCCTTCCTCATAGAGCACGTCGAACGTATCCTTCATATATCGGAAATAGTCATCAGCCGTGGCAAAGCCGCTATTTTCGTTAAAGCGATTATCATTTGTCTCGTAAGAGTAAGGGATCACGAGGTGGGGCCGGCCCAGCACTTGGACCCAGTACGGTAGTTCGTCGTTGAGGGCGTCTCGATCGTAGCGAAAGCCGCCTTCTTCAACGAGAAGGCGCCGCGTATTCGGGCTCGGACGTCCCGTCATCCAACCTACTGGTCTTTTTCCCGTCAGTCGCGTGATCGTGTCGCGAGCACGCACAATGTGCTCGCGCTCGATCTCTTCGGGGACTGACTGATAGTCGATCCAGCGCCAGCCGTGCGAAACAAATTCATGGCCTCCCTCAATCAGAGCCCGCACTATTTCCGGATTGCGCTCCAACGCCATTGCCACAGCAAAGACGCTAATCTTGACTTGGCGTTCTTGAATTATTCGCAACAGTCGCCAAATCCCGCGCCTGCTACCATATTCAAACGATGATTCGACGAGGATGCTGCGCTGCCCGACAACCGCCGGGAAGCCTATATCCGTCAGCATATCCTCAGATGTTTGGTCACCGTGGAGAATGCTGCGCTCAGCACCTCCTTCGTAATTGACCGCGATCTGAATGGCCAGCCGCGCACCATTGGGCCATTTGGGATCGATCAGCTTTGCGCCATAGCCGACCATGTCTCTTGGGTAGCCAAGCTTGCCAGATTGCATCTCGGTCCCTCGCTACATCAATATTGGAGCTGCCCGGGTGTCTGTTAACATCACGCGGAAGCATCCCGCGCATCCGATGTCGCCAGCCAATCAACGCTCCTCTCGAAAATATGGCACAGCCAGTGCTGCCGGCGCACCCGAGCGGCGGCGGATTGATCGCCTTCCCATAAGAGCAAGAACCACGATCGCCAGGACATAAGGAAACATTTGCATGATGTATCCCGACACGAATTGAAAGGCGCCGCCAAGAACTTGCGACTGGACAATGAGCATGTATGCGGCTCCGAACAGGTAGGCGCCGCCCAGCAGTTTGATCGGATGCCAGCCGGCAAAGATGACTAGGGCGAGCGCCACCCAGCCCCGGCCCGCCGTCATCCCGTCGGCCCAGGTATTCAAGTAGCCGACCGATAGAAACGCCCCGGCAAGACCGGCCATGGCCGCGCCGAACATCACGGCAAAATAGCGGATGCGAAACACGTTCCATCCCGCCACGTCCGTCGCACTTGGCTTTTCACCCGCGGCGCGCAACGCCAATCCCGCGCGCATGCGATAAAGGAAGAACCAGACCGCCGCGACGGCAAAATAGGATAAATAGACCAGGATGTTCTGCTGGAACAGAACCGGGCCGATTACGGGTATGTTGGCCAGCACAGGCACCAGTACCGGCGGAACGGTCTGGTGAACGTCGACGCCCACGAGGCCGTGACCGGCGAATCTCGAAAGTCCGTCTCCGAACAGGACCATTGCAAGACCAGTCACCACGTGATCCGCCCTGATTGTAACCGTGAGAAAGGCGAATATGAGCCCCAGCGCCGCGCCCACCGCCATCCCGCTAATAATTCCAAGCGCGACATTCGCGGTGGCGATCGTCGTCGCGACGGCGGTCATGGCGCCCATCAGCATCAGGCCTTCCACCCCGAGATTCAACACGCCGCTGCGCTCGACCACCAATTCCCCAAGTGCTGCCAACAGCAATGGTGTTGCCGCGGCCACGCTCGCTGTCAGCAAGTTGATAACGAGCATGTTGGTCATTGCCGCGCCTTCATGTTCGATACTTGCCTTGGGCGATAGCGTGCGGCAAGTGTAAGTCCGGCAAGCGCAAACAGGATGACAGCGGCCTGGATGACGCTGACAAGCGATGGCTCGATTTGCGCAATTCGAAGCGCGGAACCGCCCTGCAAAAGTATCCCGTAAAAGACGGCCATGACCAGGACAAGCACAGGATTATGGCCGGCCAGCCAGGAAACCAAGATTCCAAGATACCCGTATCCGGGCGTCAATACATAAAGGCGACCCGCCGTACCGCACACCTGTTGAATGCCGGCCAATCCGGCAACGGCGCCACTGCAGACCATCACCTGGATGACTACTCGGCTGACGCTGATCGCCGCGTAGCGAGCACTTGCATGCGAGTGCCCGACAACGCTCACTTCAAAACCCCAGCGAGTGAAGCGCAAGAGAAACGCCAGCATAATGGCAAGGCATGGTGCCGCGATGACGCCGATATCGAGGCTGCCGGCGATCGGCGGCAAGTCCGCTTGCGTTGGAAAATAGCTTGAATAGGGCCAGCCGCCTGAAGGATCGCGCCACGGTCCAAAAACAAGAAATTGGATCCAGAGTATGGCGACATAATTTAGCATGAGTGTCGAAAGGACTTCATTGACGCCGAGCCAAACTTTGAGAGCCGCCGGCAGCAGGCCCCAAAACCCGGCACAAAAAGCGCCGCAGACGACGACTGCAAGCAACATGTATGGATCTGGAAGGTTGGTATTGAGGGCGATCAGCGCGGCGCCGAACGCTCCGATCGCCATCTGGCCTTCGCCACCAATGTTCCAGACCTGGGCGCGGAAGGCGATTGCGGCGGCCAAACCGGTGAAGGCTATGGGCTCCGCATAGACCAGCGAGCCCTGCAAGGCGTCGAGCGATCCCAGAGAGCCGGTATAGATAGCGCGATAGGTTGCATAAATCGGCGTATTCGAGATCACTAGAACGAGTGAAGAAACCAGCAAGCCGAGAAGGACCGAGATGATGAAGGCGCCGGTACGCCAGAGCCAAAGAGGAATCGCCATCTCAAGCCGCATCCAGAAAGTGTCCGCCCATCACGGCGCCGATCTTGCTTCGGTCGGCTTCCTTTCTTCGCCAGACCCCTCTGACTTGGCCATCATACAAAACGGCGACCCGGTCCGAGAGATGTAACACCTCGTCGAGGTCCTCGGATAAAAGCAGCACAGCGGCCCCTGAATCGCGCAATGCGAACAGGCGATCGTGCACGAACCGGGTTGCGGCGATGTCAAGCCCACGCGTCGGCTGTGCAACGACCAGAACCCTTGGTTCAGGTAATAACTCGCGGCCGATCAGGATCTTTTGCTGATTTCCTCCCGAGAGGGAACGAACGGGCGTTTCAACGCTCGGGGCGCGCACGTCGTACTCTTCCACGATCTTTTTGGCGCGTTCGCGCGCAACGCGGCGGTTCAACAGCAGGCCGTTTCTAAACGGTTTCTCTCGATAATCCCGTAACATTATATTGTCGATTGTATCGAGCTGCCCAATCAGTCCCATGCCAAGCCTGTCTTCAGGGACAAAACGCAGCCCCGCACGTATTCTCGCAAGCGAGTCCGTGCGGGTGATTTCGCTGCCGTCCAACCAAAGCCGGCCACGCCGCAGGCGCCGAAGGCCAACGATGCACTCGGCGAGCTCAACCTGACCGTTTCCCGCGACGCCGGCGATGCCGAGAATTTCTCGATGCTGGATTTCAAGGCTTGCGCCTTTCAGACCGGCTGCCCCACGATAGCCGTCGACATGCGCCTCCTCGACGCGCAGTGCCACGGCTTGCTCTGATGACTCGACTGCCTGTCTGTGCCCCTCTTGAGGCAACGCCGACCCGACCATCAGAGCACCGAGGTCGGCGCTCACCAGCTCGGACCGGGCCAGGTTTGCGACGACCCGACCCTGACGCAGCACGGTAACGCGGTCCGCTGCGGCCACCACCTCGTGCAATTTATGCGTAATCAACACCACGTATTTCCCAACGTCCGCCAAGCGTCGAAGTGCTTTGTAGAGCTCGCCAGCCTCGGACGGGGTAAGCATCGACGTCGGCTCATCGAGCAAGAGCAGTTCGGCGCCGCGATAGAGCAGCTTGAGAATTTCGACCTTCTGCCGTTCGCCGACGGTGAGTTGCCAGACCAGTGCTCGTGGGTCGACCTGCAGTCCGTGGGCGCGGCCGACCGTTTCGATGCGTGCCGCCGCCGCGCGTTTTTGGATCAGCAAGGAGGTCTCTGTCGCAGCGAGGACGACATTTTCCAAGACTGAAAATGGTTCAACCAGTTGAAAATGCTGATGAACCATGCCGATGCCGCGCCGAACGGCATCCCATGGCGAACGAAAACGCACACGCTCGCCTTCGAAATCGATCGTACCGCTGTCCGGCGTGTAGACGCCCGACAAGATGTTCATCAAAGTGGACTTACCGGCCCCGTTCTCGCCGAGCAAGGCCAGTATCTGGCCGCGCTTGATGGTGAGATCGACGCGGTCATTGGCGACAATCTCACCGAACCTTTTTGTGATCGAACGCAGGACGATTTCGTCTTTGCCTGGTAGCTCCACGAAACCGCCCTCCGCCTCACTTCGTCGAGCCTTGCACTCCGGCAACGAGCCAACCCATCTTCGCCGCGGCGTCCGCGGAGCTCATGGTCGAGCCGGCTGGAATTTGCAGCTTGCCTTGATTGTCTGAGATCGGACCGGCAAAGACCTTCAGTTCGCCTGCGATAATTTTCTTCTTCGCGGCCTCCACCGCCTTCTTCGCATCCTCGGTCACCGCCGGACCATACGGCAGGAGGACGACAGTGCCATCAGCGAGCGATCCCAGATAGCGGCTCGGCTTGAACTTGTTGGCTTTGATCTCGTTAATGATCCGCACGTAGTACGGCCCCCAATTCCAGGCGCTACCCGAGAGGAACGCCTTCGGAGCTGCGGCCGACCAATCGGCGTTGGAGGTCATGCCCCATTTGCCCTTCGCGGCGGCAGCCTGCAGGGTGGCGGCGGAATCGCAATGGTTGGCGACGACATCGGCACCCGCGTTCAGCACCGAGTCAGCCGTTTCCTTTTCCTTGGGCGGATCGTACCAGCTGTTGACCCAATTGGTCAGAATTTTGACCTTCGGATTGACTGATTGCGCGCCAAGGGCGAAGGCGTTCACTCCGGAGACGACCGCTGAATATGGAAAGGCACCAACAAAGCCCACCGTGTTTGACTTGGTCATCTTTCCCGCAAGGACACCTTCGAGATAGCGCACCTCTTCAAGCTTGCCGTAATAGGACGCGATGTTCGGTCCCTTGGGATCGGCCATCTGCACGATGAAGTGGACATTGGGGTGCTTGCGCGCGACCCCGGGCACGAACGTCCCGAATCCATAGCCGTTTGCAAAGATGACCGTATTTCCCTTCGCAATCAGGCTGTTCATCACGGGGACAACGCCCGGTCCCTCCGCGATCGCCTCAACGCGTGTCACGTCGAGATTGGGGACGTGTTTTTCCAGGTACTTTGTCGCCTCCAAATTCGCACGCACCCATGACGACCCCGAACTTTGAGCGAACTCGATGAAAGCGACTTTGAGCTTGTCGGCCGCCGCGGCGCTTCCCGTCAACAGCGGGACTACAACCGCCGCCAGAAATGCAGTCGCAAAGATCCCGTTTCGCTTCATAGCCATAATCGGACTCCCTTCATCCTACTGACTGCTGGATGGATCGAAATATCATGCCTAGAACGGCATGTCGGTTTGCGCCCCTCCGAAACTGGGCGGTGCGGTATCTTTAGTGAGGTTCAAACATTTCTGCATCACATGCAAGATGACTTTTCAGGCAAGAGCAAAGAGATTATGCTTCCAGGAAGTCTGGCGCATGCGGGTTCGCAGCGATGGGGGGCTAGTTTTCCCTCTCGGCAGGCTATCCCAACGGCGTGGCCAGAGACGTGCCAATGGAGGTTGTATTGCGCGGAGCAGGGGGAGCAGCACCCAAGCTGGCCAAATTCTTGGACGAAGATCTGGAAATCTCGGTGAAACTGAAAAAAGCGCGACTTGATCGGGGAAAGCGGCTTTCGGATGTGGCGCTCGCGTCGGGGTGTTCGCAAAGCCTGATCTCCAAGATTGAGAATGGGAAGGCCACCCCATCTCTCAACACGCTGCATCGAATAGCGAAGGCGCTTGGCACGACGATCGTCGGTTTGCTTAGCGACGGGACAAGTTTCAGCGGGATCGTGACGCGACAGGGGGAGCGCCCGATTCTCAGTCGAATGGGACTGGGCGGCGCCGAAATTGATGGTGCAGAGACAGAGTTGCTCATTCCACTGGGTGCCACCTCGCCGTTGCAGGCGACGCTGCTTCGCGTCTTTCCCGGCTGCCGCAGCGATGGCCTGCGACAGCATGAAGGAGACGAGGTCGGCTACGTGGTTGCCGGGCAAGTGCTGCTGACCGTAGGACACGAAAGATACTATCTGCGCGCCGGAGATAGTTTTTTCTTTTCGTCAACGCGCCCGCACGGCGTGGAGAATTCTGGCAAGCAGGTTGCGGAAATCGTGTGGGTCAACACGCCTCCGTCCCTGTGACGAGAACTTGCAATATATGAAAGGGCCTTGACGAACATGAAACCTAGCCTGCTAAATGGGCCGGGTGGCGAGCGAGGCCGCTACTATTTTCTGGGTCATTCGAGGTAATAGACGGAGGTTGCGGATGCATGGCTACGTGATCCCGGATGAACTGATCGCGCACGCAAAGACGATCCGCGACAAGCCGCATCCGTGGGACAGCATTCCAGGAGATCGCACGGCGCTGGTTGTCGTGGACATGCAGAAATATTTTGTCGCGCCCAGCTTCCAGGGAGAGGTTGCCTCCGCGCGCGATATTGTTCCCGCGATTAATAAGCTGGCGCAGGCGGTTCGCAAGCACGGCGGACAGGTGGTCTGGGCGCTCAATACCACCTCAGGCACGTGGGACAGCTGGTGCGTGCGCCATGAACTCCAATCTCCCGAACGCGCCAGAATCCGAATGGAGGCCATGGAATTGGGGGCCGATGGATTTCATCTATGGCCCCAATTGGACGTTCATCCTGGAGACACGCGCATCGTCAAGAAGGTCTATTCCGCCTTCATTCAAGGTTCGTGCGATCTTCCGGCCGATCTCCGCAAGAAGGATATCGATTACGTCCTGATTGCCGGGACCTATACGAACGTCTGCTGCCAAGCGTCGGCCCAGGATGCCATGATGCTGAACTTCCGCACCATCATGGTCTCGGACTGCAATGCCGGCTCGACGCCGCAAGCGCACGCCGCCGCATTGAACAACTTCTTTGAATTCTTCGGCGACGTTCTGACGACGGATGAGGCCATCGTACGGTTGCAGCGAGGCAGCGCGGCTGCAGCTGCCTAGCGCAGTCGTCGGTTGAACGACATGGAAGTGCACAGGTGAAGCCTGCGTCCTTCGACTATTTTGCGCCGACAAGTCTGACGGAGGCCGTCAGTCGGCTCGATTCCCTAGGCACAGACGCGCGAGTCCTAGCCGGCGGGCAGTCGCTGATCCCGGCGATAAACATGCGCATGGTACGACCCAGCGCGCTTGTCGATTTGAACGACATTCCAGAGCTGTCGTTCATTCATCAAGATGAAAGCGGCCTGCAAATCGGGGCGATGACGCGACAGCGTGCTTTGGAGCGTTCGACCGTGGTCGGCGAGCGGGCAAAGCTGCTCAAGCTTGCTTTGCCGCACGTCGCGCATTTTCAAATCCGTAACCGGGGGACACTGGGCGGAAGCGTTGCCCAAAACGATCCGGCAGCGGAGCTGCCGGCGGTCTTGGCAACGCTCGATGCCGCGGTGACCCTCGTGGGTCCTGCGGGAGATCGCCAACTTAAATGGAGCGACTTCTTTTGCGGCATTTTGGCCACGGCGATCGAGCCGAACGAAATCATCAAAGCGATTTACGTTCCTAAGTTGCCGCGGGCCACGGGGTACGGCTTTGCCGAAGTGAATCGTCGCCACGGCGATTTCGCTCTCGTCGGCGCCGCCGCCGCCCTGCATGCCGCCGTTGACGGATCAGTCGATATCGCCCGTCTTGCCCTCTTTGGCGTTGGTGATGGCCCCGTGCGGGCTTGGCAAGCCGAAAAGTGCCTGCGCCATCAGGCCGGCGACACGGACCTCTGGCAGGAAGCCGCAAACCTAGCTGCCCGCGAGATCGAGCCGGCCGACGACCTACATGCTTCCGCTGCTTATCGCCGCGAGGTTGCAGTCGTGCTTGCCCGCCGTGTGCTAACTCAAGCGTGGGACGAGGCCGTTGGCAACGTACACTGACATTGCAGTCACAGTTAATGGATTGCGACGTGAGGCGAGCGTAGAAACTCGAATGCTTCTATCCGACTTTCTCAGGTCCGAGCTGAGACTCACCGGAACTCACGTCGGTTGCGAACACGGCGTCTGCGGCGCGTGTACCGTTCTTGTGAACGGCGAGGCCGTCCGCTCGTGCATCATGCTGGCGGTACAGGCAAATCGTGCAACGATTGTCACCATAGAGGGCGCTGCCGATGCCGATCCCGAACGCTTTCCGTTGTTGCAGCGAGCCTTTACGGAATGCCATGCGCTCCAATGCGGCTATTGTACGCCCGGCTTCTTGATCTCGGCTTACGCCTATTTGCGTGACCATCGTGATTTGGACTCGCTGAGCGATGAAGAAATCCGGTGCGAGCTATCCGGCAATCTGTGCCGCTGCACCGGCTACCAGAATATTGTCAACGCCGTTCGTATGACCGCGCGCGCCCTTTCCGGTCCACCGGCATCACCACGATGAGGGATATACCGGAACATCCGCCGCTCCGCCTGGAAGACGAGCGGCTGTTGGCGGGGCAAGGACGTTTCACCGACGACATCCGGCCTGAGGGCGCGCTCGAAGGTCACGTCGTGCGGAGCCCGCATGCGCACGCGCGCATTCGCCGGATGGATTTGCGCGCAGCCCGTGCGCATCCCGGCGTTGTCGCCGCATGGTCTTTTCACGATCTGGACGATGTCGAGCGTACGATGCCGATGATCATTCCCGATCCTCGCATCCGGCACCCGAAGACCCAATTCGTGCTGGCCGGGTCGGCGGTGCATTATGTCGGTCAGCCGGTCGCGTTCATCGTGGCGAAAAGCCGCTATGTCGCCGAGGACGCCGCTGAGCTGATCGACATCGATTATGAGGAACTGCCTGCCGTCAGCTTCCTGCGCGATGCTGCCGAGCAAGGAGCCAGCCAGGTTCACGAAGATGTGCCGTACAACATTGCCGGGTCCGACGAGGTGGCTTTTGGTAATGTCAAACACGAAATCCGCTCGGCTCCGCACGTCTTGCGCGAGCGCTTCGAGCTCAGTCGGGGACACGCGCAATCGCTCGAGACCAGAGCCGTTGTTGCCCGCTATGATAGCGAGGTTGGTCAACTGACGGTGTGGGACACCACCCAGGCCCCGATTCCATTGCGCGGGGCACTCGGGCGAATGCTTCGACTTGACGAATCGACGGTGCGCGTGATTGCCCCGGATATCGGCGGTGGCTTTGGTCCAAAGATGGCCTTTTATCCTGAGGAAGTCTTAGTCCCGTACGCTGCGCTGAGATTGAGGAAGCCGGTGAAGTGGACTGAAGATCGTCTTGAATCCTTTGTCGCAACGGCTTCCGAGCGAGAACAGATTCACGATGTTGTGGTGGCCTTCGACGCGCAAGGTAAAATACTGGCATTCAAGGACCACTTCCTATACGAGACAGGAGCCTTCATTCCCTACGGTCTCAACACGCCGTTCGTGACCAGCATGCATCTGTTCGGACTGTACAAGATTCCGAATTTCGAGGTCAGGTTCGATGCCGTATTTACCAATCGGATGTTTTGCTGCCCGTTTCGCGGCGCAGGACGACCCTACGCGGCATTTGTCATTGAACGGATGATCGATCGCATCGCAAAGGTGCTTAAACTGGACCCCGCCGAAGTGCGCCGGCGCAATCTCATCGCTCCTGCAGAGATGCCCTATCGGTATCCGGTAAAATACTGGGATGGCGGTCCCGTCGAATTCGATTCCGGCGACTATCCGCGGATGCTTCGCGATGCATTGGCGCTTGTCGACTATGAAAAGGTGCGAGTGGACCAGGTGGAACTTCGGCGAGAGGGGCGCTATCTCGGTGTGGCCACGGCATTGTATTGTGAAATGACTGGCATCGGGCCGTATGAGGGCGCTCGTGTTCATGTGCGCCCGGACGGCCGGGTAAACGTCGCTACTGGTGTCGGCAGTCAGGGTCAGGGGCAAGAGACGACGCTAGCACAGATTGTTGCACGCGAGCTCGGCATCAGCACCGGGCAGGTCGCCGTGACACTGGGTGATACCGCGCGTTTCGACTGGGGTATCGGAACCTTCGCCAGTCGGAGTGCGGTGACCGCCGGTAACGCTGCACGTATCGCAGCGCGCCTAGTGGCCGAGCAGGCGAAGCGTTGGGCAAGCGATCTGCTTGAAGTATCGATCGAAGACCTCGAATTGGCCGAAGGCATGGTGCGGGTGAGAGGGGTCGCCGGTCATGGCGTGTCGCTCGCCGAGATCGCTGCGGCAGCGAATCCCGCGCGTGGTCGCGTCGGCCACGATCTGGAGAGTTTCAGACCCGGCTTGCAGGCCGACGGGTTCTTCAATCCTCAACAAGGCGCGATGGGCGCCGGCGTGCATGCGTGCGTCGTGGATGTCG
>Ga0307436_1001223_pt1 | contig 11461 bp, 10 predicted proteins | sample SalMarWE160440MG_FD_202513 | JGI IMG/M metagenome (GOLD analysis project Ga0307436, IMG submission 202513) | Salt marsh sediment microbial communities from the Plum Island Ecosystem LTER, Massachusetts, United States - WE1604-40 | ecosystem: Environmental > Aquatic > Marine > Intertidal zone >...
GCTAGTGGTTTGATTCATTCGGATAATTCCGATCCGTCACTAATTTGTAAGTTGTCATCAACCGCTTTTCGCAAAGGCAAATGCCGATCCAAGATCTTTCGTTTGGAACGCTGACCCCCCAGGAAAAATGACTACTAGCCCGATAGAAATGGGAAAGCAAACGTCAGGTCCACTGGCCGCCCTTATCTGCTTGAAATGGTTCCGGGGAATATCAATGGCAAGAGACGGATCTCAAACTTTTCTAGCAAGCGCTATTTCCCGGGCTCGTCGTCGATGTCTCGGCGTCTACTTGTTTCAAGTCAGACGGATTTGGAACAAGCTTCCTACTTCCGTGCGCCTTCTTTCGCCAAGTCGCGCATACGGTAGACATTTGCACACCCTTGTTCGTCGTCATGCCGAGCGGAAACAATATTTTGCGACGTTTTTTTTGCGAAATCGGGCAGAGCTGGAATTGATACGCCGCCTGCTGGACCAGAAACCACATGGTGCGAGCGTTGACATCTCTGTGTTAGCGTGCAGCAAGGGCGCCGAGGTTTATTCTGTTCTGTGGGCAATCCGTTCTGCACGTCCAGACTTGAGACTTAAAATAAACGCAGTCGATGTTTCCCAACAAATTCTGACATTCGCCGAGAATGGAGTCTATTCGCTTACCAATAGCCTCGATGCCCCGAGTACGGCGGATCGTAATGGCATAACAGAAAATGTGGATGTGGCCCGCAACACCACCAAGGATCAAGACAGGCCAATTTTTGAGCGCGTGACTTCCGAGGAACTGGAGGCGATGTTTGAGATAGAAGGCGATCAAGCGCGCGTCAGGTCAGGGCTCAAGGAGGGAATCAACTGGGTCCGCGGTGATGCCGGCGACCCGAATCTCATCGACGTTCTAGGTCCTCAGGACATCGTGCTGGCAAATCGGTTTCTCTGCCATATGGAGGTCGCGGCCGCGGAGAGGTGCCTGCGTAACATTGCGCATTTGGTTGCGCCGGGCGGGTACCTCTTTGTTTCGGGGGTCGACCTGGATGTGCGGACAAGAGTGGCACGGGCGATGGGCTGGAAACCAGTGACAGATATGATCAGGGATGTCCACGAAGGCGACCCTTCTTTGAGACGCGGTTGGCCCTTGGAATACTGGGGTCTGGAACCATTCTGTGACGATCGGTCCGATTGGAGGATTCGCTACGCTTCAGTCTTCCAGATCGGCGAGGCACCTTCTGCGAATACCAGAAAAACGAGCGGCGCCGAGATGAAGATCGTCGAGCGGCTGCGTCAATCTTAAGAAAGAAAGGTCGTCACTGAATGCGTTTCATGGAGACCGGCATCGTGGGTGCCAAGGTAATACATCCAAGTCCGCACCAAGATGAGCGCGGGCGGTTTCTACGAGCGTGGTGTGCCCGGGAGTTTGCAGAGCACGGTCTCGATTTCCTACCGGTTCAGGCGAATTTGGGGTTTAGTACTACAAGAGGGACCGTTCGCGGCATGCACTTCCAGGAGGCGCCAGCAATTGAGGCGAAGCTGGTCCGTTGCACCAGAGGGGCCATCTTCGATGTGGTTCTTGACCTCAGGCCTGAGTCGTCATCATACGGCAAGTGGTATGGCGTAGAACTGAATGCCGAGAATGGTCAAATGCTTTACGTACCCGCGAACTGCGCGCACGGATACCAGACTCTCAAGGAATGCACAGAGGTGTACTACATGACTTCTGGATTCTATACTCCAAGCGTTGCGCGTGGCGTACGATTCGACGATCCAGCATTCTGCATTCAATGGCCGTTGGTGCCCACAGTGGTTTCTGAACAGGATCGCAACTGGCCGCTCGTCGAGTGGCAGGAGATTCATTCTTGAAAAGAAAAACATTATAGCTGAACGACCGTTTGCTACCTAAATTTAGGTACCGTCGCTCAGGATAAGGAGCCGCCGATGATTGTGGATACCGCTCTTCGGGAGCTAGAGGCCAAGGGTCAACCGATCCGCGTCGGAATGGTTGGGGCCGGCGCAACTGGCCGCGCCATCGCGCTGCAGCTTGGCACACCGGTGCCGGGAATTCGCCTCGTGGCGATCGCGAATCGGACGCCGGCGCACGGTGAACGGGCATTCCGGGAGGCTAACATAACGGCGTGGAGCTGTGCGGGATCTGCTCGAGAAGCGGAAATGGCAATCGCTCGTGGGTTGCCAGTGCTGACTGATGACCCATCGGTGCTTACTGCCTGCGATGCAATTGATGTCCTCGTTGAAGTAACTGGCACGGTTGAGGCTGCAGCCAGTGTAGCCCTCGCCGCGTTTGATCATGGCAAGCATGTAGTTTTGGTGAACGCCGAGCTCGATTCCCTTCTTGGCCCGATTTTGAAGGCAAAGGCAGACCAGGCCGGGGTGGTGGTCACGCATACTGACGGAGACGAACCGGGGGTCGCGATGACCCTCCTCCGCTATCTTAGATCTTTGGGTCTGCGTCCTGTGGCGGCGGGTAATATCAAGGGCATGGTCGATTACTATCGGAACCCCGAAACTCAGCGAGCATTTGCCGAGAAAAATGACCAAGACGCCAGGAAAGTCACTTCATTTGCCGACGCCACGAAGCTTTCCATGGAAGCGACAGTCCTCGCTAATGCGACGGGATTCCATGCTGGCCGGCGCGGGATGTACGGCCCCGCGTGCGAGTACGTCAGGGAGATGGCGAACCTGCTACCACCCGAACAGATGCTCGCCACCGGCCTAATCGACTATGCCCTAGGTGCCGCCCCGCACACCGGTGCATTCGTCATCGTTCATGAGGAATCGCCACTGAAGAAGGCTCAGCTTGCTTACTACAAACTTGGCAACGGCCCGTTCTATGTCTTCTATACGCCATATCATCTGCCTCACATTCAGATCGCTTCGACCATAGGCCGGGCGGTTATCCATCGTGATCCGACCGTTGCCCCGATCGCTGGCCCCGTCTGCGAAGTGGTGACTGTAGCCAAGCGTGACCTAAAAGCCGGCGAGCGTCTTGATGGTATCGGCGGGTTTTGCGCATATGGGTTGATCGACAATGCCGCTGCAGCTCGCGCTGCGGCAGCCCTGCCAATTGGCCTCTCGGAAGGCCGCGTGTTGAGTCGAGATATATCGAAGGACGATGTGATCTCGTTCAATGATGTGGACGCCCTCCTTGGCCGCGAGGTCGAGGCGCTTTGGCGCGAACAGAACGCGCGATGGCCGCTTCCGACGCGAGCGCAGCAGGCAACATTGATGCAGCCGGTGCCTGCTGGAGTGGCCTCATGATCGGCATACCTCTCTCGGTGGCGATGCTCGCTCTCGATTTCAGAATCGCACTATGGCGGACTTGGGCAGATCATGCTTAATCGTTCGTTCTGGCAGGAGCGCAGGGTCTTCGTCACCGGGCATACTGGCTTCAAAGGTAGCTGGCTATCGTTGTGGCTGCACGCGCTCGGAGCAAAGGTAACAGGATATGCGCTCGACCCGCCAACCCAGCCCAGTCTGTTCGAGCAGGCAAATGTCGCCGGCTGCTGCGTACGCTCAATTTGCGCGGATATTCGCGATTTCAGCCGACTCAAGTCCGCGTTAGCTGAATGCCGCGCCGATGTGGTTATTCACATGGCTGCGCAGTCTGTCGTGCGTCGCGGATACGAAGACCCCATCGAAACTTATTCCTCGAACGTCATGGGGACGGTTCATATTCTGGAGGCCTTACGGCAGCTACGACAGCCATGCGTAGTAGTCAACGTCACGAGTGACAAGTGCTACTCGAATCGCGAGTGGGTTTGGGGATATCGCGAGACCGAGCCCATGGGCGGTCGGGATCCCTATTCGAATTCGAAGGGTTGTGCCGAACTTGTGTCCAGCGCGTACCGAGAGTCCTTCTTCCCTCCCGCGTTGCTTAATCAGCACGGCGTCGCTCTCGCCAGCGCTCGCGCCGGAAATGCCATCGGGGGCGGCGATTGGACCAGCGATCAGCTCATTCCCGAGCTCATGAGGGCATTTCTTGCGGGCCACCCCTGCCCCATCCGCAGCCCTTCGGCAATCCGGCCGTGGCAGTTCGTCATGGAGCCGTTGCATGGATATCTCACTCTCGCTGAGCGGCTCGCAGAGGATGCCTTCCGTTTCGCCTGCGGCTGGAACTTTGGCCCCGCCGAGGCAGACGCCAAGCCCGTTTCGTGGGTGGCCGACGAGTTGGTGCGATTGTGGGGGGATAGCGCCTCATGGAGTCGCGATGCTAAAATGCACCCGCCGGAGGCTCACTTTCTTAAGTTGGATGCTTCCAAGGCTAGGGCCTGTTTGAATTGGTATCCCGTCCTTCCTTTGCACCAGTCCCTCGGCTGGATCGTCGAGTGGTACCGAGCCTGCCAAGCGGGGGCCGATCTCGGATTACTTACCCGAACGCAAATAGAGCGGTATGAGACACTCTTACAGAACTGAAATATGCCACGCACGCTATAACTACCCGTGCGACAGATGCTTTTAAAATTTCTGCATATCTCACGACAGATGGTGACGAGTACCTAGGCCCACAAATCAAGGAAAAGTTCTTTCAAATGCAAAACATTGTCGTCCTCGGAACTGGAATGGCCGGGTTCGGTGCCGCTCACCGACTCCACGGAGCGGGCGTGACGCCCATGATGTACGACAAGAACGGTTACTACGGCGGCCACACAACGTCTTTCCGCTACGACACCAACTTCACCTTCGACGTCGGCCCGCATATTTCCTTTACCAAGGATCCCCGTATTCAAGATCTGTTCGCCGATAGCGTCGATCAGCAATATGAGACCGTGCAGATTAACTTGAATAATTATTGGCGCGGCTACTGGCCCCGTCATCCGGTCCAACTACACCTCCACGGACTTCCGGAAGACGTCATCGTTAAGGTCATTGCCGACTTCGTGGAGGAGCGGCAGGGCCCCGAGCGGCCGGTGAAGAACTACGCTGACTGGTTGCTGGCGAGCTTTGGCCGGACTTTCGCAGAGCTTTTCCCCATGCAGTACACGCGAAAGTACCATCTCACGACCGCCGAAAACATGAGTACCGACTGGCTGGGCCCACGCATCTACCGCCCTAGTCTGGAGGAGGTATTGCGTGGCGCGATCTCGCCGTCGTCCCCACACATTCACTACATCACTCACTTCCGCTACCCCACTTACGGAGGATTCGTATCGTATCTAAAGAAATTCGTTCCGCTCGGGGAGCTGAAACTGAATCATAAGCTGGTATCAATCGATCCTCGGACGCGACAGCTCGGCTTTTCGAACGGGTTCCTAGCACCCTACGACGCGCTCATCTCTTCAATACCGCTGCCAGATCTCGTTCGTATGATTCAAGGCACACCGCCTGATGTCTTAGACGCTTCCCGGCGTCTGGCATGCTCAACGTGTGTCCTCGTGAATCTTGGCGTGAATCGCGAGGACCTTTCCAGTGCCCACATGACCTATTTCTACGACGAAGACATTTGCTTTACGCGCATCAACTTTCCCCACATGCTCTCTCCCAACAATGTTCCCAAGGGTACAGGAAGCATTCAGGCGGAAGTCTACTTCTCTGACAAGTACAAGCCATTCACCGGCTCACCCGATGACTGGATTCAGCCCGTCATTGCCGATCTTCGTCGCTGTGGCATTCTCCGCGAGGAGGACCGCATCTTGTGCAGCAACGCGATGTTGCTCCCCTACGCCAATATCATCTTCGACCTCGACCGCACGGCCGCCCTCGAGACTGTGCACGGCTATCTTGACGATCTCGGTATCGCCTATTGCGGGCGTTATGGAGACTGGGGGTACATGTGGACGGACGAGAGTTTCAAGAGTGGGGAGCTAGCCGCGGAAAAGGCCCTATCCAGCAAAAGCGCTGCCTACGCCCCCTCAACAACGGGGGTTGCGACTTGACGTGGGATGAAACGGTTCAGGAGCCTAAGAGGATTGGGCTTCTAGAACATTTCGGTACAGGAAATCTCGGAGATGATGCCACTGTTGCCACTGTATTGCAGCAGATCAGGCGCCGATGGCCCGATGTCTCGATTACAGGCTTGTCGCTAGACCCCTCTGATTCAGAGGCAAGGCATGGCATTCCGTGTTATCCCATCCGACAGGGTAATTTGTCCTTCTCTCCCGAGCCGCATGAACCCGCGACAAATAGCGGAACAGTCTTTAAGGACAAATTGAGAGCCCTGCTCGACGAGTACCGGCTCCTCTTTCCGATCCAAAAGACGCGGCGGGTTTTTAAAGACCTCCTGTTTTTGATCCGGAAGCCATGGCATTTTTTTAGCGAACTCCTCTTCCTGACCAGGTCGTACCGGGTCGCAAAGTCCCTCGATCTACTTGTCGTATCCGGCGGCGGCCAACTGCTCGACGCCTGGGGTGGCCCGTGGGCATTTCCGTACACGCTTTTCAAATGGGTTTTGCTCGCCAAATTGGCGGGGGCAAAGTGCTATTTTGTGAATGTCGGAGCGGGACCGTTAAGATATCGTCTGAGCAAATGGTTTGTGAGACGCTCGCTGCTTTTCGCCGAGTACGTCTCCTTTCGCGACGAGAAATCCAGGGCCCTCATTAGAGAGATCGGATTCAAGGGCGAAGCGCCCGTCGTTGCCGATAGCGCCTATGCTTTCCAAGTTCCGGATTATGACAACAAGCCAGGCGACGCGCGACGAACGAGCGAACTGGTTATTGGTGTTTCTCCTATGGCTTGGCGTGATCCGCGCCGCTATTGGGATAAAGATCAATCCAGCTATGAGAGTTTCATCCGGACGCTCGCTGATTTCTGCGTGCGTCTCATTCGCAGCCACCATAGATTAAGGCTGTTTAGTTCCGATATCTGGTTTGATTCGCAAGCAATCGTCGATCTGGAAGCCGCCATAAAAAGTGAGCTCACAATCGACACGTCACCTTGGATCATCCACGAGCCCATTAAGGGCATCGACGAGTTTTTTTCGCAGCTGTCGCAAGTTGATTGTCTTGTCACATGCAAATTTCACGGCGTCGTATTTGGACATCTGATGAATGTACCTCTTATGGCGATAGCGCATCACCCAAAAGTCTCGACGTTGATGGACGATTTCGAGCTCACAGAATACTGCTTGGATATCAGCAAGTTTGATGTTGATGGTCTGACAGAGACATTTGAGCGCTTGGTGGCTAATCTCAATGACCTCAAAGTTCGTACGCCCCGCAAAGTGGCGTTTTATCGCAAGAAATTAATCGCTCAATTCGATCATTTGTTTCCTGTCGCGCACACAGAACCTGTTAAATGCCTAGAATTGCTGGAGAGCACAAGTTGACCGCGAATATGGATCCGCTCGTCAGTGTAGTTACACCAGTCTACAACGGCGAATCGTACCTGAGGGAATGCATTGAAAGCGTGTTGGCGCAGACTTATTCAAACTTTGAGTACATTATTTTAAATAACTGCAGCAAGGACGGAACACTTGCGATCGCTCAAGAATATGCGTCGAAAGACAAGCGCATTCGCGTGCATAGCAACGATACGCTGTTGCCCATTATTGCAAATCATAACAAGGCGTTCGGTCTAATATCTCCGGATAGCAAATATTGCAAGGTGGTTTCGGCCGATGATCAGATCTTTCCAGAATGCATCAGGCGAATGGTCGACTTGGCCGAGGCGCACCCGTCCGTAGGTATCGTAGGCTCATACCAAGTTAGTGGGAGCGGAGACGACTGGGAGTTGAGAATCGGTGGACTGTCATATTTTAAGGCAGTGGTTCCTGGGCGAGAGATCTGTCGTTTGCACTTGCTTGGCACGCTGCACGTTTTTGGAAACCCCACGTCAAACTTTTATCGCGCCGACCTCGTCCGGAACAGCGATGCTTTTTTTCCGAATGAAACCGCAGAAGCTGACGTAAGCGCATGTTTTAAGCACTTAAAGTCTGCAGATTTCGGGTTTGTGCACCAAGTATTATCGTACGAAAGAGTCCATCGGGAGAGGATGACAACGACGTCCATGGCATTAAATGCGTACCTGTCGTCCCGGATTAATGACTGTTTGACTTATGGGCCAATCTATTTGACCCAGGACGAGCTCGACATGCGCATTCAAGATTTACTTGGACAATATTATAATTTCTTGGCCAAATCCGTATTTTATTCCAAAGATAAGGCGTTTTGGGCCTTCCATAAGAAAAGGCTTCGCGAGCTTGGTTATCCGCTCGATACCGTCAGGCTCTCTATAGCAATTGTGAAGAAGTTGTTAAATTTAATCCTTAATCCAAAACGAAGCGTTGAATTGCTACTTGGACGTACCGATGGCGGCCAGATTTAACACCTCGGCTTTACAAAAACCCTATAATACAGTTACGGGACAATTTTCTTGGTAACACCCAGTATTGCTCCATGCCGACTTTACGCCAGTGGCATTGGCGAATGCGAACGCCGCTAATGCGGAGGTAAATCATGAAGGTCGTACTCTTTTGCGGAGGGGCCGGAATGCGGCTCAGGGGCTACGTCGATGATGTCCCGAAGCCCATGGTGCAGATTGGGACACGCCCAATTCTCTGGCACCTGATGAAATACTACGCCCATTTCGGGCACAAGGATTTCGTTCTTTGCCTTGGCTATAAAGGCAACGTTATCAAGGATTATTTTTTGCAATATGACGAGTCCGTCTCGAACGATTTTGTTTGGTCGCAGGGCGGCAAGAAGATCGACTTCATTAGCCGCGACATCGATGATTGGACGATAACGTTTGTCGAGACCGGCGCCAACGCGACCATCGGCGAGCGGCTTAAGGCGGTGGAGCCGCACCTGAAAAACGAAGAGATTTTCCTGGCCAACTACGGGGATGGCTTAAGTGACTTGAATCTTCCCGAAATGATTGACGAGTTCCGCGAGAGTAATGCGGTGGGTTCATTTCTCCTGGTGCAGCCGACGGCGAGCTTTGACATTGTCGAATTAACGTCTGAAGGCAAAGTGCGTCAGGTCTCGCCGTTGAGCCGGTCGGATATCTGGATCAACGGCGGCTTCTTCGTGTTTCGGAAAGAAATTTTTCGCTATATCAAACCAGGTGACGAGTTGGTGCGGGAGCCGTTTCAGCGATTGATTGACAAGGGTGCGTTGCTGGCACATAAGTGCACCGGTTTCTGGCAATGCATGGACACCTTCAAGGACAAGCAATGCCTTGAGGAGCTCAACCAGGGCAACCCTCCCTGGAAAGTCTGGAATCACATATCACCACGTATCAAACGAGTCGGTAACTATTCTGGCTAGAGCACATGATCCTTCTGAAACTGGACAGAGGGGCCAAAGGTGCGCTCCAGATACTGTGCCTCGGTTGTCATTCTGACGATATTGAAATTGGTTGCGGCGGCTCAATCCTGAGGCTCGCGGCGGAACACCCAGATTGCGTGTTCCACTGGGTCGTGTTCAGCGCAATCGGTAATCGCGCAGCGGAGGCACAACGCGCCGCTTCTCGGTTCGTCGATCCATCCCGCCTAAAAGGCCCGATCCTGAAGACATTCCCCGATGGTTTCATGCCGTTCATCGGGGCCGACATCAAAAATGTCTTTGAGGAATTGAAGCAGGCGGTTTCGCCCGATCTTATCTTCACCCACAACCGCAAAGACGCACATCAAGACCATCGCCTGATTGCTGAGCTGACCTGGAACACGTTTCGGGACCATTTGATTCTGGAATACGAGGTTCCAAAATATGATGGCGATATGGGACAGCCGAGCGTTTTCGTACCTCTCACGCCGGAGATGTATGAAAAAAAAGTCCATTTGATTATGGACACATTCCGATCCCAGGCAGGCAAGCGCTGGTTTACACGGGAAACGTTTCTCTCGCTCATGCGGCTGCGAGGAATGGAATGTAACGCTGCCAGCGGCTACGCTGAAGCTTTTTATGCTCGCAAACTCGCGCTCTGAATTGAAGCGCCGACATAGGTCACGATGAAGGATTTACGCGAGAAGACGATTCGCGCCGGGTCCGTAAGACTTTCCGCGCAAGGGGCAAGTTTTCTGCTCCGTATCGGCTCGCTAATGGTATTAGCCCGGCTACTGGACCCGAAAGATTTTGGGTTGGTCAGCATGGTCACTGCCATCACGGGATTTTTAGATTTGTTTCGCGACTTTGGCTTATCGGCAGCTTCCATCCAGCGCCCCGCAGTCACGGAAGAACAGACTTCGACTCTTTTTTGGATCAACGTTCTGGCTGGTTTGATTCTCACGATGGTTGCTTCCACGCTTGCACCTGTTATCGGCGCTTTCTATCACGAGCCTCGGCTATTCTGGGTTACAATTGTCGTAGCAACGGGATTCTTCGTTTACGGAGCAGGAGTTCAACACGCCGCGCTTCTCCAGCGCCAAATGCGCTTTACGGCTTTAGTCATAATCGACATTTTATCCCTGATCATTGGCATTGCCGTCGCTATCGGAATGGCCATGGCCGGATACGGATACTGGGCGCTGGTTGGAAACATTTTCAGCCGCCCGTTTATCACGACTCTCGGCTTGTGGCTGGTCACCCGCTGGGTTCCGGGAATGCCGCGACGGGGCGCTGGAATTCGACCGATGGTTCGCTTTGGCGGAACAATGACCTTGAACGGTCTCGTCTCGTACGCAACTTTTAACTTCCAGCACGTGCTTCTGGGCCGTTTTTGGGGAGCCGACGCTCTCGGGCTTTACGGCCGCGCATCACAGTTGATTGGGATTCCCGTCGACAACCTCAACGGGGCGGTAGGCTCGGTCGCATTTGCCGCGCTCTCGCGGCTACAGGATGATCCGGAACGCCTCAAGCGCTATTTCATGAAGGGCTATTCTCTTGTTGTGGCACTGACTCTTCCGGCCACGATCGGTTGCGCTCTTTTTTCGGATGATTTGATTTCCGTACTTCTCGGGCCAAAGTGGAATGCGGTTGCAGAACTCTTTCGCATTTTGGCTCCAACGATTTTGGTTTTTGCCATCGCCAATCCTTTAGGTTGGCTGCTGAGCTCGCTTGGCCTGGTCGAGCGTAGCCTGAAGATCGCCCTCGTTTTTGCGCCGTTCATGATTGTAGGTTGCGTCATTGGGCTGCCCTACGGGCCAAGAGGGATGGCAATTGCCTACTCGACGGTGATGACGCTGGGGATCCTTCCGATTAGTGCCTGGGCTTTGCATGGCACCGTGATTCGCGTCTGGGATATCCTGCTGGCCCTTCGCCGTCCGTTGGTTTCGAGCGCCGTGGCTGCGGGCGCTGCTTTTGGGCTGCACCTTTTCTACGGCTCAACGTTGTCCCTTTTGCCTCGATTGTTATTGGAAAGTACCTTGTTCGGCACTACTTATCTCGGGGTGCTTTTGTTCTTGGCAGGCCGGAGAGCATTCCACCTCGATCTCCTTCACTGATCGAAGGTGAGAATTGGCCCTCGGTCGTCCGAACGGAATCTCCGCTTTGATAAGCGGCGGCTCCGCCGAGGTTGGCCAGGTTGCCATGCGAAACAGCAGCCGATTATAGACTTGATTGGGCATGCGACGGTCAAGGCTCGAGGGCAG
>Ga0307436_1001225_pt1 | contig 11461 bp, 9 predicted proteins | sample SalMarWE160440MG_FD_202513 | JGI IMG/M metagenome (GOLD analysis project Ga0307436, IMG submission 202513) | Salt marsh sediment microbial communities from the Plum Island Ecosystem LTER, Massachusetts, United States - WE1604-40 | ecosystem: Environmental > Aquatic > Marine > Intertidal zone >...
CTGGTTCATTAGGGGAATTAGCTTATTTCCTGTGTTTGCCTCAAATTCATAGTAAATGTGCTGCTTTCCTTGTCGGAAACTAATCCGGAGTTATGCGCATTCTCCTGGCTCTATATGCACGTGCAAGTGGAGCACGCACTCGTATTCGAATCTGTCTCTGCGGCCGAAATCCCTGTTAACAGGGAAAAGAACAGGGAATTTTGCTAGGTCTGCCGACGTATCGCGGACTTGAAGACCGAGACGCGGGTAAAATCGGAGACTTGCGGCGAATTTCCCTAGAAAGTGGATCAGGGAATTTCTATGAATGATCAGGGAAATTTACCGCACGAGCAGGGAATCATCGCAGCGCGACCGCATTGAGAAGCCGCCCCGAGCAGGCGGTCGATGGCTCGCGCCGGTAGCGAGAGGATGGCCATCACCTCAGCATCGTCGCCGTCCAGCGCGAAAAGATGATGATAGGGTTGCGGCGCGAAATCACCATTGATTGGCGGATCAACTGTTCCATCAGGGAGCCGAGCTGATATTTACGCAGGGAAACGGTTGCCCAGCTTTGCATGGGCAGTCTTACGCAGGTTCCTCAAAGCGATATGGGCTTAACTCGAACGACGGTGCGTGAACGTGTCCCGGCGGAAGCTCACCATAGCGTTTGGATCGACCTTGACGTGGACGACCGCGGGCTCGCCATCTTTGAGCGCCTGCCGCAGCGCATCGGATAGCTCTCCAGGCGCAGTCACGGCGTAGCCGCGCGCGCCGGAAAGCTCGGCGACTTTGTTATAGGGCGGGCTCTTGATGTCTGCGCCGATATAGCGGCCGTTGTAGAAGTCGCGCTGATAGGCCTTCTCGGCGCCCCAGCAGCCATTGTCGAGAACGACGGCGACAGTCGGCAAATCGTTGGCGACTGCGGTCGTGATCTCCGCCATCGTCATGGCAAAGCCGCCATCGCCCATTAAGGTGACGACCGGACGGTTGGGCGCTGCAGCCTTCGCGCCCAGGCCGGCAGCATAGGAGAAGCCGACCAGGCCGAAGTCGAGCGGCGACAGTAACCCAGGCGTCGTGAAATAACGAAGCTGATCGGTTGCCTGCAAGCACATGGTGCCGGCATCAAGGGTGACGATGGCGTCGCGAGGCAGCACGTCGCGGATTTCCTTGAACACGCGTGCGGCAGTAAGCGGTGTCCGGCTCGACTCGCCCTCCTTGTCTCGCTCGCGCCAGAGCGCCTCGCGATCCTTGGCGGCCCGTGCGGCCCAGTTGCGCCAGGGCACCGTGTCCGCCTGCATGTCGGCCGTCATCTCGTCGAGCGCCGCCGCGGTCGCACCGGCATCGCCGACCAGCCCAAGTGCGACTGGAAAATAGCGGCCGACCGCTTCCGGCTCGATGTCCACCTGCACGATTGGAGCATCCTTAGCCAAATCGTTGTAGGTATAGAAGGTCGTGTTGAAGCCCAAACGGGTGCCGAGCGCGACGATAAGATCGGCCTCGCGCGCGAGACGGCTGGCCACCGTGTTTCCGCGCGGGCCCACCTGGCCAAAAAACATCGGGTGATCGCTCGGCAAAACGTCGCCGTGTCCCGCCGAGCTCGCCACCGGAATACCGAGGCGCTGCGCCAGCTCGCTCAAGGCTTTCGTTCCGTCGCCCCATTTAACTCCGGCGCCGGCAATGATCACAGGTGCGCTTGCCTTTCGCAGCATGTCGGCAATACGCGCGACCTCGCCGCGATTGACCATGCCATGCAAAACCACCGCATAGTCGGCCGGTTTCTGGATCGCGCTTTCGATATTTTGGGCAAAGAGATCACGCGATATCTGCACCACCACCGGACCGCAGCGCCCCGAGGTGGCGATGCGAAAGGCCTCCTTGATGAATTCGGGGATGCGGTCGGCGCGCGGCACCGTCATCGTGCGCTTGGTCACCGGCGCAAACAGCGCCTGCTGGTCGACCTCCTGAAAGGCGTCGCGGCCGAGATGGCCCGACGCCGCCAGTCCGGTGATCGCAACAAGCGGCGAGTAGGCGATTTTTGCCTGCGCCAAGCCGGTGACCATGTTCGTGGCGCCAGGCCCCGCCTGGCCTGCGAGGAACACGCCGGCCCGGCGCAAAACGCGCCCATAGGCATCCACCATATGGGTCCCGGCCCGCTCGTCACGGACACCGACATACTTGATTTCCTTGCAGTCGTAGAGCGCGTCGTAGACCTCCATCGTGGTCGAGCCGAGCAGGCCAAAGACGTGGCTAACGCCAGCGGCTTTCAAAGATTGGACAAGCGCTTCTCCACCGTTCATACGATTTACCTCTGATACGTCACTGTCTGCTACGATGCGCGAGGCTTCGGCCAAGCACCTTGGCAGTTCGCGCTTAATTCGAATCCGCCTTTACGAGTTTCCCGCCGCCGGCCGGCGAAGCCATTCGAGAACGCGATCGATCCCGCGCGGTCCCGCGACTGCATGCGTCTGGTTCGCGAACGCATAAAGCGACTGCTTGCAATGGTGGATTGCTCCGGGCGCGCGTGCCGCCAGAAAGGCCGCAAGATCTTCCGCGCGCTCCTCGAGCTTGTCCGCCGCATGCAGTTCGTGCACGAGTCCCCAGGACAGCGCGCGATTCATATCAATTTGAGAGCCTGTGAGTAGCATGTATTGCGCGACGCGCGCCGTGATCCGATTCGGCAGATAGCTCGCAACGACGGCGGGCGGAAGATCATACGTTATCTCCGCGTACCCAATCGTGGCATTCGGCTCCGCCACCACGACGTCGCAATTGGCGACGAAGCCGGCGGCGGCACCATTTGCCTGCCCGCGCAGAACTGCGAGCGTCGCTCCCGGCCAATCGCGCAGCGTCATGTTGATGGCATGAACCTTTTCGAGCGCCGCCCTTACCTTCTTTCCGGTCGTTTCGTCCAAACCGCTGGAAGCGCGGGGTTTCGGGCGGCCGATGCTGAAATCCTTGCCTTGCGCGGAAAGCACGACGACACGCGCCTGCTTCCATTTCTGCAAGGCCTGCAAGATCGCGTCCAGCATCGCATCATCGAGCAAATTGCCCGCGGACGGCTGCGCGAGGGTGAGACGCAGGATGTTGTTGTCGTAGGATACTTCGATTGGGTTCACGATGACCTCAACTATTAAGCTGGGCGCTGTCGCCCCGAAACAGGCGCGAAATCGCAGCACGCAGGCGTTCGATGAATGAGCGATGCTGGGAGAGAACCTCACCCGCCTCCGGCGTAGCCGCCGTTGGCTGGGACTCGCCCTCCAATCCCTCTTTGAGTTTGCCGACGAAGAGATCGACATTCTGGTTGATGACGGGATTCAGAAGCCCCGCGGCCATCGATGCCAGTGGCCCGTGCACACGCACGTCGCTCACCCAATGAACGTTGGAGGCCGCGCCGCCGGACGGCGCGACATCAAGCGAGCTCTCGAAGTCGACAGCATTACCGGCGCCGTCGCCGTGTCCTCGAAACCGAAGTCCGTTCTCGGTCCGCTCGGTGCGCTCGATGCGAACGGTGAATCGTCCTCGGATGAACGAGACGCCGGCGTTGATCAGCAATACTCCCGATTCCGGCTTCTCGTCCTTGATCTCGGCAAGGCCCGGGATCGTCGGAAAAACATTGCGTAAATCTCCACAGAAATCGAGCACCTGCTGTGGCGAAGCCTGGACCGTGAAGTCACCCTCGACCCGTCTCATGTCGCACCCGCCTTTCCGCCCTTGGTGGCCTCATGGATGAGACGCCACACTTTTTCCGGCTTAAGCGGCAGGTCGATCACCTTGATGCCCAAGGGGGTAAGCGCGTCTTCGACCGCGCTCGCAAGGGTCAGTGACGGACCGATTGCGCCGATTTCTCCCGCGCCTTTGAACCCGCCCGGCGTGAAAGGCATCGGCGTTATCATGTGGTGGAGTTCTAGATTCGGCATTTCGAGCATGGAGGGGATCAGGTAGCTGGAGAAATTCGAGTTCGCCAACTGGCCGTCCTCGTCGTAGACGAGCTCCTCGTAGATCGCACCGCCGATACCGCATGCGATTCCGCCGGTGAGCTGCGTGCGCACCACCATCGGATTCACCTGATTGCCGCAGTCGTCGACTGTGACATATTTCAAGATCTTGATTTGGCCCGTTCCCGGATCGACTTCGACATAGGCGACGTGCGCGGCATATGGGTAGGTCGAGAAATTCGCCGATCGTCCTTTTTCATCGGCTGTGAAACTGGTGTTCGGGTTAAAGAAGAAGCGATGGCCAAAAAGGCCGGGTTCCATCCCCTTTGGCAATCGGTTCACCGAATAGTAGGCGATGTTCGCCACTTCCTTGACGGTGATCGAGGTCTTGCCGTCGGGCGCCGAGATGATACCGCCCATGATATCGAGCCGGTCGGCATCGACCTGAAGGAGATGGCCGGCAATCTTCAGCATTTTTTCTCGGATCGTCCGGGCCGCCATGATGGCGGCCGAGGTTGTGACAGTCGAGAAGCGGCAGGCATACGAGCCGCTGTTCGAACTGAGCAGCGCGGTATCGCCCTCGAACACTTCGATATCGTTGATATCGATGCCCAGTTCGTCGGCAACGATTTGCGACAACGTCGTCTGATGCGCCTGGCCCATATTGACGTCGCCGGAGACGATCCACGCCTTGCCGACCTGATCGACGCGGATCTGAGCGGTCTCATAACCGGAGTTATAGGCATTGGGACGCAGTGAACTCAGCGGCTCCAGCATAAATCCGATGCCGATTCCCCGGTAACGGCCTTCGCGCGCGGCTTTGGCGATATCCTCACGCAGGGAGCTTACGCCGGCGAGCTCGACGGCCTTGGTCAGACATTCTCCGTAGCGGCCGCTGTCGTAGATCGATCCGGTAACGCAGGTGTAAGGAAAGGCGTCAGGTGGCACGAAGTTGCGGCGACGAATCTCGGCGCGATCCAGGTTCAAGCGGCGCGCCGCCAGATCCATGATCCGCTCCATGACGTAATTCGACTCGACCTTGCCGTTCGCCCGCAGCACGCCGGACGCAGACTTGTTGGTGACGACACCGTAGGCTTCGGCTTCGTAGTTGCTGACGCGGTAGGGGCCTGGAATAAAATTCGCCGTCACGAATGCCAGCGAGGTGCCACCGCAAGGATATGCCACGCCCAGATCGACGATTACGCGCCCTTTGATGGCGGTGATTTCACCGCTTGCCGAAAAACCCGCCTCGACGGTGATTTTCTGTTCGCGCGAATGGTGCGATGCCACCATATGTTCGGATCGCGTTTCCCACCATGCGATCGGACGTTCGAGGGTCAGCGAAAGCCAAGGGATCAGTACCTCCTCGGAATGGAATCCCCATTTGATTCCAAAGCCGCCACCGATTCGTGGGCAGACCACGCGAATTTTCACATCTTCGCGGCCGAGTGATTCCAGGATGAGGTTCGGCAAGGCGTGCGGAATTTGTGTCGAATCCCAAACGGTCAACAGGTTCTTTGGCCGGTTGAAATCGGCAATCACGCCGCGACCTTCCATCGGCGTTCCGGTATAGCGATGGAGATTGAACGTTTCTTTCACCACGGCATGGGACTTGCGAAGCAGCTCCGCGACCGGCCCTTCCGAGAACCGGTACTCGTATTGGATGTTGTTGTCCCAATCCTCGTAGATCTTTTGAGGATGCGTCATGGCCTTTTCGGCGTCGACCATGACCGGCAACGGCTCGTAATCGGCCCGAACCTCCTGCACAGCATCCGCGCAGCGGTAACGGTCCTCGGCGACGACGACGGCGACCGCCTCGCCGACATGGCGGACCTTGTCGGTGGCAAGGCAGTAATGATCGGCGAAACGAAGCTTGGGGTATTTCGAGCTGTACGGCTGCTGAGCCGTGAATGGAAACGGCGCCAGCGGGTTGGTGGCGCGCTTGAGGTCGTCGCCGCTATAGACCGCAATCACGCCAGGGCTGTTGCGGGCGCCCGACAGATCGACATTCTTGATGCGCGCATGCGCATAAGGGCTGCGCACCAATCCCGCATAGGCCATGCGCGGCAGCCTGATATCGCTGAGGTATTCGGCGCCGCCGACCAGCGCATCGGCCGATTCTTTGCGCCGGACTTCCTGACCGACATATTTTCTGCGATTACTCTCCCGGCTCGACATCACTATGCTCCGCTACGAGCGGGGCTCGCTCGCCGCAGCGCGGCAGCACGTTGGACCGCCTTGATAATGTTCAGGTAGCCGGTACACCGGCAGAGATTGCCCTTAAAGGCGCTGCGAATCTCATCTTCACTCGGATCCGGATTGTCGGCCAGAAAAGCCACCGCCGTCATAAGCATGCCCGACGTGCAGAATCCGCACTCAGCCGCATCGCAGTCCCAAAAGGCCTCCTGGATCGGATCGAGACCGTTGGCGGTTCTGAGGCCTTCAACGGTGCCGATTGTTGCGCCGTCAGCCCGCGCCGCCAGCACTTGGCACGATTTGACGGAAACGCCGTTGAAGATCGTCGTACAGGCACCGCAATTTCCCGTATCGCAGGCCACATGAGTGCCGGTGAGGCCTGCCTTGTCCCGGATCAGGTCAACGAGCAACAACCGCGCCGGGACGTCAAACGTATAGGGCTTGCCGTTGATTGTCGTTTCGATATGAACCGACTTCACGGATTAACTCCCGCCCGTTCGCGTGTGAGGCGCAAGGCTCGCGTCACCATCGTGTGAATCATGGCGCTGCGGTAATCCGCCGAAACCAGCGGATCCTCAAAGGGCTCGGTGCTGTCGCTCGCATGGCGAGCGGCTTCTTCGATCTTCTTATCATCCAGTCGCGATCCGCCGAGCAGCTCCGTCATACCACGGACAACAATTGGAACCGGACCCGCCGCGCACAACGCCACCCGCGCGGCCCGGCAAACGCGGTCTCGGTCCCACTCGATGTCGGCGGCCACTGCGACAACCGCGAAATCGCCCGCGCGCTTGGAAAGCTTCAGATAGGCGCCGGTGCGGGACGACTTTGCAGGTACGCTGATTCCGACGAGGAGCTCATCCTCGCGCAGCGCGGTCGTGAACGGGCCCACAAAGAACTCAGTTGCAGGGATGGTTCGGGTGCCGGTCGTCGACGCGGCGGTCAGCGTTGCATCAAGCGCGAGTATGCAGGCCGGGAGGTCGCCGCGCGGATCGGCGAAGCAGAGCGAGCCGCCGATCGTACCGAGATTGCGGATGTGTGGATCGGCAATGACGCTCGCCGTTTCGGCTAGCATCGGGCACTTCTGCCGGACGTCACCCGAAAGCTCTATAGCGCGCTCAGTCGCCATCGCGCCGACCTCGATCCCGTTCGGCGTAACCGCAATCGACGACACGCCGAGAATTTTAGACAGGTCGACGATTAGCGTCGGCTGGATGATACGTAATTTCAGCATCGGTAGCAGGGATTGCCCGCCCGCCATGACCCTGCAGTCGTCCGGCCGCTCGTGCATAAGGGCGAGCACCTCGTCAAGAGAATTGGGGCGCACGTATTCGAACTCCGAGGGAATCATTTCTTGCCCTTTGCAAGGCGCTTTTTGGTTTTGGCCGACCGGCGCCGCTTTGAAGCGGTCGTCGCCATGCGCTCACTGCCGCGGCGCACGGACCGCTTCAGCGCCCCTGTTGCGAAGGTCATCAAATCCGACTCGGCGCGCCTTGACTTTCCGGCATCCGACCATTGAGACTCCTGCCAGATTTCGCAAAGCAACTCGATGCCTTCGACGATCGATTCTTCGCGAGCGCCCGATGGCTTCTTGTCGTAGCGTTTTCGCGCCTCAATGAATGCCCGGCGCGCGTTCTGTTTGTGCATGAACGCGGCACGGCCGGCTTCCGACATGGAGCGATTGCGAAGCGCGTCTACAATCTGCCGATGCTCGGTATTTGACTCCATCATCCGACCTGATTTGAACCGAAACGTGAGCCGCAGCCACCCGTAGGACTGCCACAGCTCTTCAATTTGCGTCGTCAGCTTGGTGAAAGGCAAAGTCCTGAAGATCGTACGATGAAACTCACGATTGAAATTTGAATACTCGGCAGCGTCGCCGTCGCGCGCGCATCGCTCCATCTTCTCGCAAAGCTGATCGAGCTTGCGGAGATTCATCTCCGTTACAAAATTGACGCAAAGTTGCGTTGCCGCGCCTTCCAAGAGACCACGAATGAAGAACACCTCGTAGATCTCTTCATCGCCCGCTTCCCGGATGAAAGCACTGCCGAACGGCAAGTAGCGAATGAGGTTGTCTTTCTCGAGCAGACGCAAGGCTTCGCGTACCGGAATGTCGCTCACATTGTGCTGCTCGGCGATGCGACGGATGACAAGCCGTGTGCCGGGCTCGAATTCGCCAGACATGATGCGGTTTCGCAGATCGGAATAGACCAGGCTCGTTTTGGTCACCGCCAAGTCATTGGACTGACCGTCCAATTCCATCGGGATGTCCATTTGTCCGGCCCGGCCGGCATCCTTTTTTTTGAGGCGACGCTTCGCCGCGCGGGAAGCCTGCGTCTCAGCCATCAAGCGACTCCTTCAATTCATATAGGATTTGCTGGATAACATATTATCCGATATGATCCTATGTCAATTATGCGGCGGCATGTTGACTTGGCCGGCGGCATAAATATAGAGTTTCCAAAATAATATATGAAATGGGAGGACAGCAATGTTGAAATTCCTGAGCAGAATGGCGATCGCGACCGTGCTGGCCGTCATGGGGGCGCAGGCCGCATCCGCCGGGCAAATCACGATCACGGCCGGATCGCCGGGTGGCGGTTACTTCAAGGCGGCGGCGGCGCTTGCCGAGTACATCAAGGCCGATATCCCCGGCACCCAAACAACCGTGATTCCGGGCGGCGGATGGGGCAACATCGAGCGTCTTCAGACCGGCCTCGCCGACATCGCCGTCGTCGAGAACGCGCTCGCTTCAATGGCCTACAAGGGCAACTCGCCAAATCACAAGAAATACGATTTCCGCATGCTCGCCTCGTTTCGCGGGCCCAACATCGGTCAGGCTGCCATCGTCAATTCAGCCGGGATCAAGAGCTTTGAGGATATCCGCAAAAAGAAGTTCCCCTTGCGTGTTGTTATGATTTCGCCGCCGTCGAGCATCATCAGCACCATCGCAGTCGACGTGATGGCGGCCTATGGCATCACGGAGGAAGCGGTCAAATCCTGGGGCGGCAAATTCGTCTACACGTCGCAGAATGACGGCTTCAACATGCTGATGGACGGCCGTGCCGACATGTTCTTCCTCGGCGCGGGTTACTATCCGCATTCCAAGTATGTGCAGCTTGGCACCAAGAAGGCCTTCACCCTTCTGCCGATTAGCAAGGAAGTCGCCGAGAAAGTCGCCAACAAGTACGGCCTGAGCGTGGTGAAGGTCCCGGCCGACATTTACAAGAATACAAATGGCTCGAACGTCGCGTATTGGAGCCAGAGCCTTGTTGTCGATTTTGCTGTGCGCAAAGACATGCCGGATGATCTCGTTTACGCGGTGGCCAAGGCGTTCGCCCACCACAAGGCGGAATTCTGGAAAGTGGCCAAGCAGCACAAGTTCTACGACCCGTCCGTGGCGTGGAAGAACGTCGGCTCCGTTCCCCTGCACCCGGGCGCCGCCCGCTTCTACAAAGAAATGGGTTACATGAAGTGATGTGAACTGATCCTGGTGGCCAGCGTCGTCGTCCAGTCGAACGTCGCGTCTTGGACCGAAAAACGAGAACCATGCGAACGGCCCAATATGCGACTCGTCTTACGGCGCTGGCACTAGCGGCGTTTGAGCTCTACACCGGATACGCTGGGACTTTTCAGCCCTTCATCCAGCGGGGCACGCCCGCGCTGCTGAGCGTTGTGCTCGTCTTTTTAACCTGCCCGTTGCGCGGCGGGATTCCGGGCGGGCATGCACGCCGCGTCCCCGTTTGGGACTGGATCCTGGTTGCCTTGGCGATTCCGGCGTTCGGCTACATCCCGTGGGCCAACGATTACCTGTCGATACGCTGGCCGATGACCGAGACCTACGCGCCGACCGCCTACGAGATTGTTTTCGGCGCATTGGCGATCTTGCTGCTGCTCGAAGCGACCCGACGCATCTTGGGGATGACGCTGGTCGTTGGTGCGGTCGTCGCGCTTCTTTACTGCTATTGGGGCGAACACGTCCCCGGCATGCTGTCGCACCGGCCGTTTACGGCGGCGCAGATTCTCGATGAGATGTATCTGACACTTCAGGGCATCTGGGGATCGGTGGCCGGCGTTGCGGCGAGCTATATCGCGCTGTTCATCATTTTTGGCGCGTTTGCCGAACGAGCAGGCGTCGCTGATTTCATCATCGAGCTGGTGACCAGCATCGCTGGCCACACCCGCGGCGGCCCCGCCAAGGTCGCGGTCGTCGCCTCCGGGATGATCGGATCGATCACCGGCTCGACCGTCGCCAACGTCTACACGACCGGTCAATTCACGATCCCGATGATGAAACGGCTTGGCTATCGGTCGCCGATGGCCGGCGCGGTGGAGGCGCTTGCCTCCAACGGGGGGCAGATCATGCCCCCTGTCCTCGGCGCCGCCGCGTTCATCATCGCGGTCAATACCGGGCTGCCCTATGGGCGCATCGCGCTGATCAGCGTCGTCCCGGCGCTCATCTATTACCTGGGACTGTTCCTTTCCATACACCTGTCTGCTGCGAAAGAAGGACTTGCCGGCATACCAAAGTCGGAGCGACGCTCGCCATTGCAGGTGTTCCTCAGAGGCGGTCATCTGCTGCTGCCGCTCATCGTCCTAATCGGGTTGTTCATATACGGCTATACGCCGATCAAGGCCGCCTTCTTCTCGATTGTCTTTACGGTGGTTGTGAGCTGGGTGCGGCCGGATACGCGGCTTGGTCCTCGCAAGATTCTCGAGGCGATGGAGGCCGGCGGCAAGGCCGCCGTACTCATTCTGGTCACCTGCACAATCGTCGGAATTATCGTCGGCGCGTTCACGCTGACGGGCTCGGCGTTGAACATCAGCAGCGCAATCATCGCGTTGTCGGGCGGAAATTTTGCGCTACTTCTGATCACAGTAGGGCTGGCCTGCATTTTCTTAGGCATGGGCATGAACACGGTCGCCGCCTTTGTCCTCGTATCCGTGGTGGCAGTTCCAGCACTCACCACACAGGGTACGAATGAAGTCGTGGCGAACATGTTTGTGTTCTACTTCGCGCTGCTTTCGCATATAACCCCTCCGGTCTGCTTGGCGATCTACGCTGCCGCTTCAATTGCCGCTGCCTCACCCTGGCAAACCGCATCGGAAGCCATAAAGCTCGGATTCATTGCCTATCTGCTGCCGTTCTTGATCGTCCTTTCGCCTCCCCTGCTGCTAATCGGTTCGCTAACCCAATCCGCCGAGGCCATCGGCACGACCCTGGCAGGAACCGGCATGCTGATTTGCGGCGTCCAAGGGTGGCTGAACAAACGCCTGGGCATCGTTGAACGTCTATTGGCGATTTTGTCTGGTGGCTTGCTTTTGTGGATAGATCCATGGATGGAGGCGGTTGG
>Ga0307436_1001226_pt1 | contig 11461 bp, 8 predicted proteins | sample SalMarWE160440MG_FD_202513 | JGI IMG/M metagenome (GOLD analysis project Ga0307436, IMG submission 202513) | Salt marsh sediment microbial communities from the Plum Island Ecosystem LTER, Massachusetts, United States - WE1604-40 | ecosystem: Environmental > Aquatic > Marine > Intertidal zone >...
TGGTGCCCGCGGATTTGCTCTTGATCGAAGCGCGGGAATTGAGTGCCGATGAATCGCTGTTGACCGGCGAATCGGTGCCCGCCGCGAAAGAAGCGGGGATCGTGCTGAGTCCGGAAACGGCCCTCGGCGACCGGCGGAATCTCCTGTTTGCCGGCAGCACGGTCCTGAGCGGGCGCGCGGCGGCGGTCGTCGTGTGCACCGGCCTCAACACCGAGGTCGGGCGCATTGCCTCGGCCTTGACGGCGTTACCGGCGCCGCCGCCGCCGTTGCTGGTGAAGCTGGCAAAATTCTCGCGCCGATTGGGTGCCGTCATCATCTTGGCCATCGCCGTGGTGGCAGCGGGGCAGATTGCCCAGGGCGTGCCCCCGGCCCATGTCTTTTTCGTCGCCGTGGCCTTGGCGGTCTCGGCGATTCCCGAAGGCCTGCCGGTGGCGGTGACGGTGGCCTTGGCGGTGGCCTCCGCACGTATGGCGCGCCGCCGCGTGGTCGTGCGGCGTTTGCCCGCCGTCGAAGGTCTGGGGGCCTGCACGCTGATCGCCAGCGACAAGACCGGCACTCTGACCCGCAATGAACTCACGGTGCGCCGCCTGTTCATTCCCGCTTTCGGCGAATTCGACGTTTCGGGCGAGGGTTACGGCGTCGTCGGGCATGTCACCCCTCGCGGCGCCCCCCATGCCCGCGTCGATCCGCAGGCAATGGCTGCGATCATGGAATTGGCCCGCGCCGGCGCCTTGTGCAACGAGGCCAGCATTTACGTCGGGGCCGAAGGCGTTTCACATGTCGGCGACACCGTTGACGTGGCGCTTCTGGTGCTGGCGCGAAAGCTGGGCCTCGAAGCGCCGGAATTGGCCGCGGACCAGCCGCGTGTATCCATCATCCCCTACGAGCCGGAGAAGAGATTTGCCGCCTCGTTTCACCGTGACTCGGGGCTTTTGCGAGCCTATGCGAAAGGCGCCGCCGAAGTCGTGACGCGGATGTGCGTCGCCGATTCGGCGCCGGATATCGTGCGTGAGGCCGACCGCATGGCGCGGGCGGGTTTTCGCGTGCTGGCGATCGCCGGCGGCGCCGTGGGCGACGACGCGGTGGGCGGGCGTACGCCGCAGACGCCCGCAGGCTTGGCGTTTCTCGGCCTCGTCGGGATCATCGATCCGGTCCGGGCGGAAGTCCCGGCCGCGGTGCGGCAATGCCGGACGGCGGGGATCGACGTGCGCATGGTGACCGGCGATCACCCGGCCACCGCCTTGGCCATCGCCCGCGATTTGGATATCGCGTCCGCCGAAGAGCAAGTCGTGACGGGTACCGCGCTGGCGCGGCTGGCCGGCGACCGGCGCGATTTCGACGCTATCGCGTCGCGGGCCCGTGTCTTCGCCCGCGTCGAGCCGACGCAGAAACTGGCGATTGTCGAAAGCCTGAAGCGCGGCGGACACGTCGTGGCGGTGACGGGCGACGGCGTCAACGACGCGCCCGCGCTGCGCGAGGCCGATATCGGCGTCGCCATGGGCAAGGAGGGAACCGACATCGCACGCGGCGCGGCGGACATGCTCTTGAGCGACGACAATTTCGCCTCGATTGTTGCGGGCGTCGAAGAGGGACGCATCGCCTACGCCAACGTTCGCAAGGTCATCTATCTTTCGATATCGACCGGCGCCGCCGAAGTCGCCCTGTTCATGCTGGCGCTCGCGGCGGGATTGCCGGTGCCGCTGTTCGCGGTCCAGCTCCTGTGGCTCAATCTGGTGACCAACGGGATTCAGATCGTGGCTCTGGCGTTCGAGTCCGGCGAGCCCGGCATTTTGACCTCACCGCCGCGGCCGCCGAACGAACGCCTGATCGATGGCCGCATGGCGGGACAAACGATCGTCTCCGGTCTATTCATCGCCGTGGTCGCCTATATCTATTTCCACTGGATGATCGGCGCGGGGATTCCCGAGGCGGCGGCGCGGAATCAGCTTCTGTTGTTGATGGTGCTTTTCGAGAACGTGCATCTGTTCAATTGCCGTTCGGAAACCCGCTCGGCTTTTCAAATTCCGTTTCGGGCGAATCCGATCCTGATCCTGGGCGTCATCGGCGCCCAAGGCATCCACGTCGCGGCAATGTATGTTCCGGGGCTCAACCGCGTTCTGGGCATCGAGCCGGTGTCATTCGATCAATGGGCCATCGTTGCGGTGATGGCCTTGTCGCTGATTGCGGTGATGGAGCTTTATAAACGGGCTGCGGGAATGTGGACGCGGCCGCTCCCCGCGTAGACGGACGGCGCCCGCTCAGTCCAGTTTCTTGCTGTCGAGATCGGCCTGCCGCCGTTCTTCTTCGAGTTTGTCGCGGCGGCGGTCGTCCTTGCCGCGGCCGTACCGGGCTTTGTTCTCGGCGGCCTTGGCCTCGAGAATCCTGCGTTCCCGGTTCTTGCGGTAACGGTTGAGACTGACGACGTCGCCCATGTTTCCGACCGCGTTTCTTCTTTGCCGGACCCTGAAACGTTTGAATTTTGCGTCCGCTAATCCTAGCTTATCCAAAACAGCGCCGCGTTCAAGCGCCCTTGCGGGTCTATTGCAAGGCAGGACGGCCGGCGCGGCAAATTTTGGAGCAGTGGCGTGCGAAAACTCGTAATCGGTTTGATCGCGGTCGTTGTCGTCGTCCTTGCGGCGGCGCTGATCGGTCCCAGTTTCGTCGATTGGAACAAGTATAAACCGGAGATCGCCGAGCGCGTGCAAGCCGCGACCGGGCGTGAAATCACCATCGCCGGCGATCTGGGTCTGAGCATTCTACCCGCGCCGACACTGTCCGTCCACGACGTGACGTTGGCGAACCTGCCGGGCGCCAGCGAGCCCAACATGGCGAGCCTGAAGGCGCTCGATGTCCGCGTCGCGTTTCTGCCGCTGCTGCAGGGCCGTATCAAGGTCGAAAGCATCGCCCTGATCGAACCGAATATCACGCTGGAGGTTCTCGCCGACGGCCGCCGCAACTGGGACATCAAGCCGGCGGAATCATCGAAAGCGGAACCGGGCGGTACGGCGGCACCGGCGGAAGCGGACGGCGCGGCGGGCGCCGCCGCCGGCGTGCAAATCGACAGCTTTAGCATCGAAGACGGCACCCTTACCTATAAGGATGCGCAAAGCGGCACGACCGAACGCATCGAGAAACTCAATGCCGAGATCGCGGCGGAATCCCTGACCGGGCCGTTTTCGGCGGAAGGGAGCCTGGTTGCCCGCGGCATCAAGCTGGAATTCGATGGCGACGTCGGCCGCCTCGAGGGGGCGGCCATTCCGGTGAAGCTGGACCTGAGCCTGCCCGACGCCGATGCTACAGCGAAGGTGACGGGATCGCTCTCCGCCCCCACGGCGGACGGCGAGTTCACCGGCAAGCTGTCGGTGGAAGCCGACAGTCTCGCGGGGCTGGCCAAATTCGCGGGCACGTCGGCGCCGCTGCCGCCGCCGCTTGCCCAGGAGTTTTCGGCGGCCGCCGACGTCAGCGGCTCGGCCAAAGCCGTGAGCTTGAAAGAATTGAAAGTGGCGCTGGGGGAAACCATCGCCAACGGCAAGGTGGCGGTCGCGATCGGACCGCCGCTCAGGGCCGACGTGGTGATCACGCTCACGAGTCTGGAGATCGATCCTTGGCTTGCGGCGGGCGGGCCGGCGAAAAAAGCCGAAGAGAAAAGCGAGAGCAAAGGCAGCGGCGCGCAAGCGCCCGCGGCAACGGCGTTTTCGCTTCCCACCGGAGTTGCGGGATCGCTGGATCTGACGATCGACGCCGCCGTTTACAAGCGCGACCTGATCCGCAACGTCAAGCTGGAGGCCGCCCTCGACAACGGAAGGCTCACGCTCAACCGCGCGGAAGCCTCGCTGCCGGGCGGATCCAAGGTTTCGGCGTCCGGCATCTTGGCGAGCGACGGCGGCAAACCGACTTTCGACGGCACAGTGAATGCGTTTTCCGACAATCTGCGCGGCGCCTTGGACTGGCTGAAAGTGGACGTCGCGGCGGTGCCGGCGGAACGTCTTCGCAAGTTCTCGCTCACCACCAAGATCAAGGGCAACCCGGAACAAGTCACCATTACCGGCTTGGTCGCCAAACTCGACGCCTCGGAGCTCAAAGGCGGCGTCACCGTGGCTTTGCGCGAGCGGCCGGCGTTCGGCGCGCGGTTCGACATCGACCATCTCAATCTCGACGGCTACCTGCCCCAGGCGGCCGCCGCCGGCGGCGAAGCGGGCGCAAAACCGGCCCCGGCGGAAGCGAAGCCCGTAGAGCAAACCAAGGCGCCCGCGGGTGGCGCGCCGGCGCTTGCCGCGCTCAACGCCTTCGACGCCAATCTGCAGGGAAGCATCGGCAGCCTCACCTTCAAGGACCTTCAGATCGCCAACATCGGGTTCGACGGAACGCTGCAAAACGGCGTGCTCACGATCCGCGACGCCAGCGTCGGCGATTTCGGCGGCGGCTCCGCCAAGCTTTCCGGTGTCTTGAGCGGACTCGGCGGCAAGCCGGAGGTTGACGCCGCGTTCGACGTCCGGGTCAAGGATCCGGCGCGCCTCATGCGGCTTGCGAACAAGGAGCCGCCCCCCGTTCTTACGCGCCTGGGGCCGATGAGCCTGACCGGCAAGGCCCAAGGCGCGCTGGAAAGTTTCACGTTCAACGCGGCCTTCGGCGCCGCCGGCGGAACGGTCAGCGCGCAAGGCAACGCCGCGCTCGCCGAAGGCGGCCCGCGGTACGACGTCGGCATCGACGTCAAGCACGGGGACTTGCCGGCTTTGGTGCGCGTGTTCAGCCCCGACTATCGTCCGGCGGCGAAGGACTTGGGCGGGCTGTCGCTTGCGGTCCGGGCCAACGGCAACCCGAGCATGGCTGAGCTGTCCGATCTTCAAGCCAAGATCGGGCCGGTGTCCGTGCAGGGAAAGGCGCGCGCGCGTTTCGACGGCCCGCGGCCCGCCTTCGATGCGACGTTGCAGGCGAGCAAGATCGACGCCAACGCGTTCCTGCCGCCGAAGCAAGAGGCGGGCGGCGGCGCGCAGAAAACGGAAGGCGGCGGCGCGGCGCCGGTGGCATTGACCGGGTCGCATTGGTCGAAAGAGCCGTTCGATTTCTCGGCGCTCAAAGCAGCGGATGCCGAGATCAAATTGGCGGCGGCGGCGATCGCCTATGACAAATACCGGGTGGACAAGCCGGAGGTCGGCCTTTCGCTCAAGGACGGCGTGCTCGATATCCGCGATCTCAAGGGATCGATGTTCGACGGTGCGTTCAACATGAACGGAAAACTTGATGCCAATGCGGCACCAAAGCTGTCCGGTGACGTTACGGTGAGCAAAGCGAATATCAAGCAAGCGCTGTTCACGGCCGGCAACATCAATGTCGCCGAGGGGTTGCTCGATTTCGGGATGAACGTGGCCGGAAGCGGCGGCAGCCCCTTCGATTTGGTGTCGTCGCTGAACGGCAAGGGTTCGACGCAGATCGTGGACGGCACGTTGAGCGGCCTCGACCTTGCCGCTCTCAGCAACCGTCTCAACAACATCAACGGCTATGCGGATCTGGTGAAACTTCTAGGGACATCCATGTCTGGCGGGCAGACGAAATTCAGCAAGCTCGGTGGAACATTTGTCATCGACAAGGGCGTGGCGCGCACAAACGACATCGAGATGATCAGCGAGGCAGCCACGGGCAAGGGTGAAGGCTATGTCGATCTGCCGCGCTGGTACATCGACATGAACACGAAATTCACGCTGAGCCAGCTCACCGATGTCCCGCCCTTCGGCATGCGCATCGTCGGCCCGCTCGATGCGCCGGAACGCAAATTCGACACCGAGGCGTTGAAGGAGCTGGGCCTTAAAAAGGGCTTTGGCGCGCTGATGAAAAACGTCCTGCCGGGCCAAAAGGAGGGCGCCGAGACGGGCGGCACGACCGAAAAGCCCTTGGAGGGCCTGTTGAAGAAAGTCGTGCCGGGGCAAGAAGCGCCGGCTGCGCCCGCACCGGCGGAAAGCCAGACGGCGCCGCCGACGGCGGCCCCCGCCCCGGTCCCGGAGGCGGCCACGGAGCCTCCGGCGGAGAAGCCGCTCGACACCTTGTTGAAGAAAGTCTTGCCCGAGCAAACCGCGCCGGCCCAACCCGCGCCGGCGCAGCCTGCGCCCGAGCAAACCGCGCCGGCGGAGCAAGCGCCAGCCCAACCGGCCCCGGCAGAACAAGCGCCGACCCAACCGGCGCCGGCGGAAGCAACGTCCGGGACCGCGGCCCAACCGGAGCCGGCGCCCGCCACCGAAGCGGCACCGCCGCCTCAGGAAAAAGAAAAGCCGCTGGAATCGCTCTTCAAGAATTTGCTGCCGCCGAAGCAGGACGACGGGACCCAGCCGGCGCCGGCGCAATAACTTGGGCCCGGGCCGCGGCGGTCAACCGCGGAAATTCGTGTCCTCGCCCCTTTGCGGACCCGTCGCCGCCGCGAGCGCCTGGTAGTGCTGCAGGATATGCAGACGGATCGCGCTCGAGAGATTGCCCTTGTGGCCGGTATCGATGTCGCGGACGATTTGGTTCACGGAAATATTGCGGCGCGCAGCGATCTCTTTGAGCGCCTCCCAGAATTCGGGCTCAAGCGACACGCTGGTTTTGTGACCCGCAATAACGACAGAACGCTTTCTGCTTTCGCCCGCCATGAACCCCTCCGTTCAGGTTTTCGGCGGTCAGCGGCGCGGCCCCAACATCTTCTCCGGCCGCACCCATTCGTCGAATTGTTCCGCGGTCATGAGGCCAAGAGCAACCGCGGCCTCCTTCAAGGTCGTACCCTCCCGATGCGCTTTCTTCGCCACCTTGGCGGCGTTGTCATAGCCTATCACGGGGTTGAGCGCCGTTACGAGCATGAGGGACTGCGCCATCAACTCGGCGATGCGCTCCCGGTTGGCGCGGATTCCGACGACGCAGTTGTCGGTGAAGCTTTGCGACGCGTCCGCGAGCAGCCGGATCGATTGCAAAATATTATACGCCATGACGGGCTTAAAGACATTGAGTTCGAAATGGCCCGACGCCCCGGCGAAGGAAATCGTGACGTGATTGCCCATCACCTGGGCGCAAACCATGGTCAAAGCCTCACTTTGAGTGGGGTTAACCTTGCCCGGCATGATCGACGAGCCCGGCTCGTTTTCGGGCAGGATGAGCTCCGCCAGGCCAGACCGGGGACCCGATCCCAGCAGGCGAATATCGTTGCCGATTTTCATGAGTGAGACGGCGACGGTGTTGAGATCGCCGGACGTCTCGACGATGGCGTCGTTGGCGGCCAAGGCCTCGAATTTGTTTTCCGCCGAGGTGAAGGGCAGCCGTGTCAATTCCGCGACCTTTTCGGCGAAGAGCTCGGCGAAGCCGTGTTTCGTATTCAGCCCCGTCCCGACGGCGGTGCCACCCTGTGCCAACGGATAGAGCCGCTTGAGCGACTCGGTGACCCGCTCGAGGCCGTATTCAACCTGCTTGGCATAGCCGGAGAAGACCTGGCCCAGCGTCACCGGCGTCGCGTCCTGGGTGTGGGTGCGGCCGATCTTGATGATGTCGGCGAATTCGGTCGCCTTGGCGTCGAGCGCGGCGTGCAGGTTCTTGAGCGCCGGAAGCAGCCGTCCCGTCACTTCCATGACTGCGGCGATATGCATCGCCGTCGGGAAGGAATCGTTGGTCGATTGGGCCCGGTTGACGTGATCGTTCGGATGCACCAGGGACTTCGAGCCCTTCTCTCCGCCCAGCATTTCGGTGGCGCGGTTGGCGATCACTTCGTTCAGGTTCATGTTCGATTGCGTGCCGGAGCCCGTTTGCCAGACGGCGAGGGGGAATTGGTCGGCGAGCTTCCCGGCGATGATTTCGTCGGCCGCGACGACGATGGCGCGGCCGATCTTCGCATCGAGCTCGCCCTGAGCCATGTTGGCGAGGGCCGCCGCCTTTTTTTGCAGGGCCATGGCTTGGATTAACGCCCCCGGCAGCCGCTCGGTGCCGATGCGGAAATTCTGCAAGCTACGTTGCGTCTGCGCGCCCCAATAGTTGTGGGCGGCAACTTCGATCTCCCCGAAGCTGTCAGATTCGCGGCGGGTTTCGGCTTTTTCGGCCATGGGGTTTCTCAACACCGGTTTGGCGCGGCTTTTACCACAGGCCCCGTCCCGGCGCACGGCCGTTCACGGCCGGCGCCGCCCCTTGCGCTTGGCTGCCGCCTAGGACTTACGGAAAGAATCGAGAGGCACGACCTTTTCCGACTTGGCCCCGCGCTCGTCTGCGCCGTCCCGGCCATCCGCCGGGCCGCCTGCGGCAGCCCCGGCGTCGGCGGATTTCGGCGGCGGGCCGATGGGCTCGCCCGTGGGCGTGGTGGGGGTAAGCTGCAGCCCGAAATTCACGGAGGGGTCGACGAAGCGCGTCAGCGCCGAAAAGGGGATGGTCAAGTGAGCCGGCACCTTGTTGAAATTCAGGGACACGGAGAACGACTCGTCGGACACGTCCAGTCCCCAAAACTTATTCTGCAGCACGATGGTCATTTCTTCGGGATATCGGTCGCGCAGGAATTGGGGCGCGTCCACGCCGGGATGGTCGTTGCGGAAGGAAATGAAGAAATGGTGGTTGCCGAGAAGACCGCGCTCGGCCGCCTCGCGGAGAGCCGCCCGGGCAACGCCTCTCAGCGTCTCCTGCAGCATCCGTTCGTAGTCGAGATAACCCCTGCCCATGGACCCCAAAGCCGGGAAAGTAAGGTGGGGGGCTTCTGTTGCCCGGCGCCCCCCGGGCCGCGCTTGCTTAGCTACTAAGCAGCGAGTGCGAGTTCGTTATCGTTCGCACTTAAGGTTTGGCCCGATAACGGCGGAACCATGCCGAGCGAAGTTCTTGCCATTCACACGCGCGTCGATCCTATATCGCCCCCATACGGCCGGCCCCGAAGGGCCGATGACGAAAACTGGTGGAGGCGCCGGGTACTGCCCCCGGGTCCGCAACGGCTACTAGCCAAGACATTTATCGCCATAGTCGGTTTCCCGACCCCTTAAATATAGGCGCCGGCGGGCCCGCTTCAAAGGGGCAACGGCGGCCGCCTAACGCCTTGCCCGGCAAGGGATGTTCGGGCGATGCCCTTGGCCGGGCGCGTATCCGCCCTGTATGGTGGCGGTCATGGGAGACAAAGAGCAGCGCGTGGCGGTTACGGCCGAACAGGCCCAGGAAATCGCGGAATTGCGCGCGAATAAACAGGAAACGCGGCGGGCCACCGTTCCCGAGATCGAGGACATTCTGTACGAGGCGTTTCCCGTTCTCGATCACGGATTTCTGCGCGTCATCGATTACATGGGCGACGATGCCGCCATCGTGCAGGCGGCGCGCGTGTCGTACGGGCGCGGGACGAAGAAGGTGCGCGAAGACCGCGGACTGATCCGTTATCTCATGCGCCATCGCCATACGACTCCTTTCGAGATGTGCGAGATCAAGTTTCACGTGAAATTGCCGATCTTCGTCGCCCGGCAGTGGATTCGCCATCGTACCGCCAACGTCAACGAATACTCGGCGCGCTATTCGATCCTCGACAAGGAATTCTACATTCCCGATCCCGCGGTTCTGGCGGCGCAATCCCATGCCAACCGGCAGGGGCGGGGAGACGTGCTTCAGGGCCAAGAGGCGTCCGAAGTCTTGCGCCTGCTACGCGAGGATGCAGAGCGCTGCTACGCCCATTACCGGGAAATGCTCAACGAGGACGAGGCGGGCAATATCCTGGACGAATCGAGAAGCGGGCTTGCGCGGGAGCTCGCGCGCATGAACCTGACGCTCAATACCTATACGCAATGGTATTGGAAAACGGACCTGCACAACCTCATGCATTTCCTGTCGTTGCGCGGGGACGACCATGCGCAATACGAAATCCGCGCGTATTCCGAGGTCATGCTCGAGGTGCTGAAGCGCTGGCTGCCGCTTACCTGCGAGGCGTTCACCGACTATCGGAAGGAAGGCGCCTTCCTGTCGCGCGCCGCGCTCGCGGTCTTGAACCGGCTTTTGGACGGCGAAACGGTGACGGCGGCCAACAGCGGTCTTTCGGCGCGGGAATGGCGCGAGTTGATGGCCGTATTAGGGCGGGAAAAAGCGGTTGACGACTGACACTGCCGTTTCGTCCGTGCATGGCCGCCTTCATCGCCTTGCGTTCCGGGCCGAGCTCGGCGCCGACGCCGCGGCAGTCTGGGCCCTCATCGGCGCGTTCGACTCCTTGCCGCGCTGGCACCCGCTGGTGGCCGAATGCACGCTTGAGCGGGGCACGGACGGCACGATCGTGCGGCGCACCCGCCTTCACGACGGCACTCTCATCCGCAACGGCCTGGTCGCTCATGACGAGGCCGGGCGCAGCTACACATATGATTATGTCGAAGGGCCGCTGACTGTCGAAAATTATCGCGCGACGCTTTCGGTCGGGGACGCCGGCACGGGGCGCAGCAGGGTCGAATGGATCAGCGAATTCGAAGCGGACGCCGGAGCGGCGGACGTCATGCGCGCAAAGGTCGAATCCCTGATTGCGCCGGGGGTTGCCAATCTCAAGAAGGTCTTCGGCGATTAAGGCGGTTTAGCAGGCGGCCGGGCCGCAGGCTTCGATCTTGTAGGGATCGCGGCCGCTGCGGGTCACGTCGAACGCCCGCTTGTCCATGCAATGGACGCGGGCCGACACGAATTCCTTGCCGTTCTTGACGCCGAGGTGAACATTGGACAGCGCATTAACCTCGCAATCATGCTGGCTCAGCATCTGCGCATTGAGGGACTGCTGCCACTCGGGCAGGATCGTTGCGGCGGCCAGAATCGGCACCGCAAGGCAGACTAAAATCAGGCGGACCATCGCGCGCATCCCTGGGCTCCCTTTCCAACGCTCGGGCAATCACAGCCTAACGCGGCGCAAAAACCGCGACAAGGGACACGGTCGGGCGGAGAAAAATCCTTGCCCACGATAGCTCTGCCGCCTTGGATCACGGCCCGGCCCATCGCCCACCGCGGGCTGTTCGACGCGCGCGCGGGCGCGCCCGAGAACTCCTTGGCGGCGGTCCTGGCGGCGATGGAGGCCGGCTATCCGGCCGAATTGGACCTTCAGCCGGCCAAAGACGGCGTCGCGGTCTTTCACGACCGGACTCTCAGGCGCATGACGGGACGGACCGGCCGCGTCGCCGACATGCCGATTGTGGAATTGAAGCGGGTGACACTGGCCGGAAGCGGCGAAACGATCCCGTCGCTCGAGGATGTGCTGGCCCTGGTCGCGGGCCGCGTGCCCCTGATGCTGGAGATCAAGAACGAAGGGCGCGCCGGGGTATTCGAGCGCGCGGTTTTGGACAGGATCGCAAGTTACCGCGGCGACCTCGCCATTGTATCCTTCAATCCGTTTTCGCTGGCGTGGTTTGCGCGCCACGCGCCGCCAATCCTGCGCGGGCAAACGGCGGCCCGGTTCGACGGATCGAGCTTGCCGGCCTGGCGCCGCATCCTGCAACGAAATCTTTGGCTCAACGTCGTGAGCCGCCCCCATTTC
>Ga0307436_1001227_pt1 | contig 11459 bp, 12 predicted proteins | sample SalMarWE160440MG_FD_202513 | JGI IMG/M metagenome (GOLD analysis project Ga0307436, IMG submission 202513) | Salt marsh sediment microbial communities from the Plum Island Ecosystem LTER, Massachusetts, United States - WE1604-40 | ecosystem: Environmental > Aquatic > Marine > Intertidal zone >...
GCTGCGCGCCGATCTGCGCCGGCTGCGGCTCGACAAGGTCGGCTTCATCTTCCAATACCCCAACCTGCTGCCGTTTCTCGACGGCACCGACAATGTCGCCGTGGTGCTCAATCTCGCCGGCTACGGTTCGGCGGCGGCGCGCACGCGCGCGATCGACCTGCTCAACTATCTCGATGTCGGTCACCGCAAGCACGCCATGCCGGCGCAACTGTCCGGCGGCGAAGCCCAGCGCGTGGCGATCGCCCGCGCGCTCGCCAACCGCCCGCGCATCATCCTGGCCGACGAGCCGACCGCGCCGCTCGATTCCGCGCGCGCCCGCATCGTCATGGATCTGCTGCGGCGGATCGCGGTCGAGCAGAACGCCGCCATCATCGTGGTGACCCATGACGAGATGATCCTCGACCGCTTCGACCACATTTTCCGCCTGCGCGACGGACGGCTTGAAAGCGAGGCGGACGAGAAGCTGGTGGCTTCGTAATAATCGCTATTGCCAGGCGGCCGCGCTGCCGCTAATGACGATATGTCGAGAATTATCGACATATTGGAGACGCCATAATGTCGGAGCGAAAACCGGGCTTGGCCGTGGTCGGCCACATCGGCCCGGCGCCGCGCGGCGACAAGATGTCGGCGCCGCACGCGTTGGCCGCGTTGGCTGCGCTCGGGCAGCCGACCCGCCTCGCCATTTTCCGGTTGCTGATCGGTGCCGAGCCCGACGGGCTTGCGGCCGGGACCATCGCCGACAAGATCGGTTGCCCGCACAATACGCTGTCCTCGCATCTGAGCGTGCTGGCGCGTTCCGGCTTGGTGCGGGCGCAGCGCGACGGCCGCTCGATCATCTACCGCGCCGACGTCGAGGGCATCCGCCGGCTGGTCGGCTTTCTGGTCAACGATTGCTGCGAAGGCAACCCGGAGTTCTGCGATCTGCAGGACGCGATCCGCGCCTGCGGCTGCGCACCCGGCGACAAACCAAAACAGCGGAGGACATGATGAGTAGCGCGCGCGGACCCTACAACGTACTGTTCCTGTGCACCGGCAATTCGGCGCGCTCGATCATGGCGGAGGCGATCCTCAACCGCGCCGGGCAGGGGCATTTCCGCGCCTTTTCGGCCGGCAGCCAGCCCAAGGGCAAGGTGCATCCCTATACGCTCGATCTCCTGCGCAAGCTGCGTTTCGACGTGAGCGGGTTGCGCTCGAAAAGCTGGCTGGAATTCGCGCAAGCCGATTCGCCCAAGCTCGATTTCGTCTTCACGGTCTGCGACAACGCCGCCGGCGAAACTTGCCCGGTGTGGCCGGGCCAGCCGATGACGGCGCATTGGGGCGTGCCCGATCCGGCGGCGGCGACCGGCAGCGAAGCCGAGATCCGCTTCGCCTTCGCCGACACGCTGCGCATGCTCACCAACCGCATCAATATTTTCGTCAGCCTGCCGCTCGCCAAGCTCGACCGCCTGAGCCTGCAAAAGAAGCTCGAGGAGATCGGCAAGACCAGGGACGCCGCGGAGCCGCCAGTAACCGCCGCCGAATGAGCGAAGGCTCGCTCGATTCAATCACAGCACTCATCCCGATCACGCGAGTCCGACCATGTCCACGTTTGAACGCTATCTCACCCTCTGGGTCGCACTTTGCATCGTTGTCGGGATCGCGCTCGGGCACGTTTTCCCAACTGTATTTCATTTCATCGGTGCGGCCGAGGTCGCCAAGGTCAACATGCCGGTGGCGGTGCTGATCTGGCTGATGATCATTCCGATGCTGGTGAAGATCGATTTCGCGGCGTTGTCGCGGGTCAAGGAGCACTGGCGCGGCATCGGGGTCACGCTGCTCATCAATTGGGCCGTAAAGCCATTCTCCATGGCGTTTCTCGGCTGGCTGTTCATCGGTTGGCTGTTGCGGCCCTATCTCCCGGCGGACCAGATCAGCAGCTACATCGCCGGCCTCATTCTGTTGGCCGCGGCCCCTTGCACGGCGATGGTGTTCGTCTGGAGCAACCTGTCGAACGGCGAACCGCATTTCACGCTGAGTCAGGTCGCGCTCAACGACGTGATCATGGTGTTCGCCTTCGCGCCGATTGTCGGGCTGCTGCTGGGTCTGTCGGCCATCACCGTGCCGTGGGAGACCTTGCTGCTGTCGGTCGTGCTTTACATCGTCGTGCCGGTAATCATCGCGCAGATCGTCCGGCGCAGCGTGATCGCAAGCGGGGGCGCGGCCGCACTCACGCGGCTCCTGGCGAGGCTGCAGCCGATGTCGCTAGTGGCGCTGCTGGCCACGCTGGTGCTTTTGTTCGGTTTCCAGGGCGAGCAAATCCTGGCGCAGCCGCTTATCATTGCAATTCTGGCGGTGCCGATCCTCATCCAGGTCTATTTCAACGCCGGGCTGGCTTATCTGCTCAATCGCGCCGCGGGCGAAGCGCATTGCGTCGCCGCGCCGTCCGCCCTCATCGGCGCCAGCAACTTCTTCGAACTGGCCGTCGCCGCCGCCATTAGCCTGTTCGGCTTCAACTCGGGCGCGGCGCTGGCGACCGTGGTTGGGGTGCTGATCGAGGTGCCGGTGATGCTGTCGGTGGTCAAGATCGTGAACAACACCCGCGCCTGGTACGAGGCGGGCGCGAGCGTGCGCCAGCGCCTGGCGAGCGAAAAGGCGGGAGGTTAAGCGGCGGCGCCGGCCGACTAACCTCCGCAGCAGCGGGCCGGATCCGAGCCGTGATCTCTCCTTGATGTGCGCCAAAGCCTTGCGGCGCGGCCGTGCGATGGTTTGAAAAAATTCAGCGCCAAATGGCGCCGTACCGGAACCAGATCGTTCGGTGCAGCCGTTTGCTGTCGTGCTATGCTCGTCGCGTCAAGGTTCAGGGAGGGACGCTATGCCGCTTTGGCAGCGATTGGGCGTGACGCTTGCGACCATGTTGTTGACGAGCTTTGTCGCCGGCGCGCTTTGGCGTGAGGTCTTCAATGCGGACATACCGAGCTATCTCAGCGGCATCGTCGGCGGAGTTACGGCGGTGCCGGTGTGGGAGTTTTTAAAGCGCGTGGGTCCAAGCGCCCAGACGTAAAATGCGCCGCAACGGATCTTGGTTGAGCTCGAATGATTGAAGCAATATCCGAAGGGCGTACTCTCACTTGGATCGGCATTGCACTCTGCATTACGCAAGCGGGCATATTTTCCGGGCTGAACCTCGCCGTTTTCAGCGTTAGTCGGCTGCGGCTGGAAGTCGAGGCCGTCGGCGGCGACCGCGATGCGGCCGGGCTCCTCGGGTTGCGCGCCGACTCCAATCTTTTGCTCGCCACGATCCTGTGGGGCAACGTCGCCGCAAATGTGCTTCTGACATTACTGTCGGAATCTGTCCTTGCCGGCGTCGGGGCCTTCGTCTTCTCGACGATCGTCATCACTTTGCTGGGCGAGATCTTTCCGCAAGCCTATTTTTCGCGCAATGCGATTCACGTCGCCGGCTTTTTCAAGCCCATGCTGGATGCCTATCGCGTGCTGCTGTTTCCGATCGCCAAGCCGACGGCCATGGTGTTGAACCACTGGCTCGGCCCGGAAGGCCTCGTGCTTTTCCGCGAGCGTGATTTCCGTGCGCTGATGACCAAGCATGTCGAAGCCGCCGGCACGGACGTCGGGCGCTTGGAGGCGATCGGGGCGTTGAATTTTCTCGATCTCGACGACATTGCCGTGCATGAGGAAGGCGAGCCGGTCGACCCCCGCAGCATTATCACCCTGCCGATACAAAACGGGCGCCCGGTCGTGCCCGCCTTCGCGTGCTCGCCGAACGACCCGTTCCTGCGTCAATTGGATGCCGCAGGCAAAAAGTGGGTCATTTTTGTCGACGAGGCGGGAAACCCGCACATGGTTCTGGACGCCCATCATTTTCTCCGTGACGCGCTTTTTGATCAGGTTTCGGCGGGCCCGGAAGCCTACTGGCACCGCCCCATCGTCGTCACCGACATGAACACAAAGTTGGGCGATGTCATCGGCCGCATGCGGGTGAAGCCCCAACATCCCGGCGACGATGTCATCGATCACGACTTGATCCTGCTATGGGGAAAGCAAAAACGCATCATTACTGGCGCGGATCTACTCGGACGGCTGCTGCGCGGAATTGCCATCAGAGAAAGCGTAAAATAGTTGCCTGCCGCGGGCCGCTGCGAGTTCGGCGAGCACGTCGGCCGAATATGAATCGGCGGCCGAGCGCTCGCCGCTCACCACAGCCCTTTCAAGCGCCCGCCGTCGAGATTGAGCGCGACGCCGGTGATGTAGCTCGCCCGCTCCGAGCACAGGAACACGGTGGCGTTGGCGAGCTCTTCCGGTTTGCCCATGCGGCCAAGCGCGTTCTTCTTGGCGGCGAGCTTGCGCGCCTCGTCCTCGCTTTTCACGTTCAGCTCGTTCTGCAGCCCTTGCGCGTTCTTGCGCCACAGGTTGGTGTCGACCCAGCCCGGACAAATGGCGTTGACCAGCACGTTGTCCGCGCCGAACTCGGTCGACAGCGACTTGGTCAGGTTGAGCAGCGCCGAATTGGTCATGCCGCTGCCGAACATGTAGGGGTCAGGCTCCTTGCCGGCGCCGCCGATGGTGTTGACGATGCGGCCCCATTTCTGCGCCTTCATCATCGGATAAACCGCGCGGATGGCGCGCAGGAAGCCGAACAGTTTGGTCTCGAGCTGGTTCTTCATCTCGTCGTCCTTGAGGACGGCGAAGCGACCCGAATACATGGTGCCGGCATTGTTGACGAGAATGTCGACGCCGCCGAGCTTCTGCTTGGCGGTCTCGACCATTTTCACGATATCGCCTTCCTTGGTCATGTCGGCGGCGAGCGCATGCACCTCGCCGCCGGTGCGTTTGGCGAGGTCGTCGCGGGCGGTATTGAGCTTGTTCTCGTCGCGGCCGGTGATCAGCACCCGCGCGCCTTCTTCCAGCAGCTGGCGCGCGGTCGCAAAGCCGATGCCGCTCGAGCCGCCGGTGACGATGGCGCGGCGGCCCTTGATTCCCAGATCCATGCCCTTCCTCCCGGCCTGATACCTATCGTTCCGCCATAGAATATCCTTGGGCGTAGCAAAGCAACAAGTGAGCCGGGGAAAGGGGTACAGCATCACCCCCGATAAGACGACATTCGCGCCGCGCGATTCGAGGCCTGAACTTGGCAGCTTGCATCGCGGCCCCGCGCGGCACGATCGGTAGGATTTGAATTAAGGCTCCAAGCAAATTGACGTAACGACTTGCGTAGCATGTGCACCAAATGTGAGGCGAAGAGAGCATATAAAATTTGCCGTTATGTGATGCACTTCACATGTCGCGCCTGACTATAAGTGTTGAATGCTAGGCGGATTGGCGGCGAAGTTGGCTTGGAGAAAAACATGACCGACTTGCGGAAATCTCGCCACGGAAACGGTTCACCGAAGCCTCCGAAGCCTATGCAGGCTTCGATATCTACGGCTGGTTGGTTCGCTATTGTCGTTGTCGCCGTAATTCTTGCGGGGCTGGTCGGGTATCTCGCGAATCAAAACAAAGGCTTCAAGATTGCATTAGACAAAAATGGATCGGTTGCAATTGATGTGAGCGCCGATGAAACTTTCGGCCAGCTGCTAAACAAAGCGCTTGAGAAAAACCGGCCCGAAGTTGACGCGATCCTTGTCAGCCGCGAGTACTATAGTTTGACCAACGCTAACTTCGTAGATCAGCTTGGACATCTTGACCCCTCTAATCCTAAGACGAAAGAGGTCTCAAAAAGACTGCGCAAGCTGTTGTGGGATCTGCGGGGGCCTTTTGAGGTTCCCTACACGCTGATCGGCGCCGACGAACGGATGAGGAGGGCGCTGGACGCTCTCGAACGGGACCGCAAAGAGAAAAAGCAAGCCAATGGCCTTCTGGTGGAACTGTGGAAGGAAAGCCTTGAAGGCGATGGCATCTTCTGGCCGCGATCTTTCAACGCGACGGTCGAACTCGTTCACAGCGTCCCAACCGGCAGCGACGGCCGCAAAGTCGTCTTCGTCTGTCCGGGAGACGCCATTGCAACCGTCAGCGGGATAATCATATCGCTCAGCACAAACGGCGGAGCCAATGGCATTTCTGCTGAAGTAGAGCAAAACCCGTCGCTGTTTCATTGCAATGGCGCGCCTTTGACGGCGGAGAAACTCTTGGCGGAGGGGGGCACGCCCCGGCTTGGGGTTAGCGAGCCCGTATTCAGAGAGCTGGTTCCCGCTGGCGAGTCAGAGAGTCGAGACGGAATAATTCATGCGACATTCCAACTGTATCCCAAATATATGACGGGTATCGGTGCGCAAATGGGGAATTGAAATGAGCAGAATGGTGAAAGCTTCAATCATCGGAGTCCTCCTCGTTCTGTTAGGAGCAGGTTCGGCTCTCGCCGATTGCACCTACAATGGTAAGCGCGTGCGCGAGGGAACGCGCATCGGTGTGCTCGTCTGTCAGAACGGCAAGTGGGTAGAGAAGCACTGATTTTGTGATGCCTCGCGCTCAGCGGCCCTGATAGGACGGCGTGCGCACGATCAGCCCGTCGAGGGCTTGCGTCACCTTGATCTGGCAGGACAACCGCGAGGTCGGCTTCACCTCGAAGGCGAAGTCGAGCATATCCTCTTCCTCCGCGGAGGGCGGGCCGACCACCGGGAACCATTTCTCGTCGACGTGCACCAGGCAGGTGGCGCAGCTGCAGGCGCCGCCGCATTCGGCGACGATGCTGGTGACCTCGTTCTTCAGCGCCGTCTCCATCACGGTCGAGCCGATCTCGGCCTCGACCGTGTGCACGGTGCCGTCGTGCTCGATGAACGTGATCTTCGGCATCGTTTCGTTGTTCGTGCGGGTGGAAATGTCTTGCAGCTCGCTCATGCGACACCGAGCTTCTTCTGCAGGCTGGTCGAGGAGGTGGTGTATTGGAACACCAGCTTCTTTTCGGGATAGACGTAGTGGAAGGCCTGCTGCGCCATCAGCGCGGCTTCGTGGAAGCCGGACAGGATAAGCTTGAGCTTGCCCGGATAGGTGTTGATGTCGCCGATGGCGAACAGTCCGGGGATGTTGCTTTCGAAGGCGCCGGTGTCGACCGGAATCAGATCGTCCTTGAGTTCGAGGCCCCAGTCGGCAACCGGGCCGAGCTTCATGGTGAGGCCGAAGAACGGCAGCATGGCGTCGCAGGCGATGTGAAACGTCGAGCCGTCGTTGCGCTTGACGTTGGCTGCGGCAAGTTGTCCGTTCGCGCCTTCGAGTCCGGTGACTTGGCCGAGCACGAAGTCGATCTTGCCCTCGCCGGCCAGCGCCATCATCTTGTTGACGCTGTCGGGCGCCGCACGGAACTGTTCGCGCCGGTGCAGCAGCGTCAAATGGGACGCGACCGGCGCGAGGTTGAGCGTCCAGTCGAGCGCGCTGTCGCCGCCGCCAACGATCAGCACGCGCTTGCCGCGGAAGGCGTCCATCTTGCGCACGGCGTAGAACACCGATTTATCCTCGTAGGGCTCGATGCCGGGAATCGGCGGGCGCTTAGGCTGGAACGAGCCGCCGCCGGCGGCGATCACAACGCTCTTCGTCTCGAACCTCTTGCCGGCGTCGGTGCCGACGCGGAACAACGGATCGCCGATCTTCTCAAGCGTCGTCACCATCTCGCCGAGATGGAAGGTCGGCTTGAACGGCTTGATCTGCTGCATCAGCGCCTCGGTCAGTCCATGGCCGGTGATGTAGGGGATGCCGGGAATGTCGTAGATCGGCTTTTCCGGATAGAGCTCGGCGCACTGGCCGCCGACCTTGTCCAGGATGTCGACCAGGTGCGCCTTGATGTCGAGCAGGCCGAGCTCGAACACCGCGAACAGGCCGACCGGTCCCGCGCCGATTATCAGAACGTCGGTCTTGATCGTCTCGCTCATTCGCTTTGCCCGGCGATGGCCGGCTCCCTTGGACTGTGCTGGCCGTTATGCCGGCTGGCGGGCGATCTGTGTGGCGGCGGCCGGAATAACGCGCATCAGTTCCGCCAAGTTCTGCTCGGGTGTCTTGCCGGTCGTGACGAGGGCCGCCTCCGCCTTGGCGTAGCGCGGCTCGCGGCTCTTGAGAATGGCGACGAGGTCCTCCATGGCGCGGGTGCTGTTGGCCATCGGCCGCATGTCGCCTTGCTCGATCACCCGCCGCATATGGTCTTCTGGTGCCGCCCGCACCCATACCGTGAAGCACGACGACAACAACAGTTCCATAGTGCCCGGCTCGGTGACGATGCTGCCGCTGGTGGCCATGACGAAACGACGGTGCTGGCGCAGCACGCTTTCCAGCGCCTCGCGCTCGGCGCGGCGGAAGGTCTCCTGCCCGAACATCTCGAAGATTTCGTTGAGCGAAGCGCCGGTGCGCTTTTCGATCTCGCGGTCGAGCTCGATGAAAGGCACGTCGAGCGTGTCCGCCAGCAGGCGGCCGAGCGTTGACTTGCCGCCGCCGCGCAGGCCGATCAGCGCGATGCGCCAGCGCCGCGAATCCTCCGACGATTCGCCGAAGTGGCGCAGCAGCAGGTCGCGCGCTTCGCCGAGCGCCGGCGGCGACAGCCGGTCGAGGAATTGCGACAGCAGGACGCGGTCGAGCGGCGGCTCGGCGCCTTCATGCACCAGCTGGGTGACCGGCAGGCCGATGGCGCGCGCGATCCGCCGCAGCAGCACGATCGAGCAATTGCCTAAGCCTGCCTCGAGTTGGGCGAGATAGCGCTCCGACACCCGCGCGTGTTGGGCCAGCGCCTTGCGTGACATGCCGCGCTGGTTGCGCAGGGTCCGCACGCGCTCGCCGAGGCGGCGCAGATAGGCGTCGCTGTCGCGGGCGGGAAGCGGCTTGGCGCGGGCTGGTTTCATGCCCTCTCGGCTAACATGCAGTATAATGCAATGCAATAGGCTCGTTTGGAACTGATCCGCAAGGCTAATGCTTATCCCTGTTGTAATCGAGCGGATGAGATGCTAACTCTATGCAAAATAATGCATGAAGCGCGAGGAGGCGGTCCGGGGCGACGGTGCGCCCGGCGCCCAAGACGGGCCCATAACGATGATCGATTACCAGACCGACCCATCGCGCTATCGCCACTGGCGCATCGAATACGACGGCGATATCGCCTACCTGATCATGGACGTCGATCAGGCTGGCGGGCTCGGCGATTACGAGCTCAAGCTCAATTCCTACGATCTCGGCGTCGATATCGAGCTCAACGACGCGGTGCAGCGGCTGCGCTTCGAGCATCCGGAGGTGCGCGCCGTCGTCATCAAGTCCGGCAAGGACAACGTGTTCTGCGCCGGCGCCAATATCCGCATGCTCGGCAAGGCGACGCACGGGCAAAAGGTGAACTTCTGCAAGTTCACCAACGAGACGCGACTGGCCATCGAGGACGCCAGCGACAATTCCAAGCAAATCTACATCTGTGCCATCAACGGCAATGCGGCCGGCGGCGGCTACGAGCTGGCACTGGCCGCCGACCACATCATGCTGGTGGACGACCGCCGCTCGGCGGTGGCGCTGCCGGAGACGCCGCTGTTGGCGGTGTTGCCGGGCACCGGCGGGCTCACGCGCGTCACCGACAAGCGCAAGGTGCGGCGCGACCGCGCCGATGTGTTCTGCTCGACCGAGGAGGGCGTTCGCGGTTCCAAGGCCGTTGACTGGCGGCTGGTGGATGAGGTGGTGCCCAATTCGAAATGGAAGGATACCGTCGCCGCGCGCGCACACGAGATCGCCGCGCGCTCCGACCGGCCGGCCGGCGCCAAGGGCATTCAATTGACGCCGCTGGCGCGCACGATCGAGGCCGACCGGGTGTCCTATTCGCACGTCGATGTCGAGATCAACCGCGTGCGCGGGCTCGCCACCATCACGGTGCACGGGCCGTCGGATGACGTGCCCGCTTCGGTCGAGGCGGCGCACGCGCTCGGCGCCAAGTTCTGGCCGCTTAACGTGGCGCGCGAACTGGAAGACGCCATCCTGCATCTGCGCACCAACGAAGCCGCCATCGGCGTGGTGCTGCTGCGCACCGACGGCAATGCGCAAGGAGTGCTGGCGCACGATGACTTTCTTGCGAAAGCCAATGGCGACTGGCTGATGCGCGAGATCCGCCACTACCTCAAACGGGCTTTGAAGCGCGTCGACGTCAGCCCCAAGAGCTTCGTCGCGCTGATCGAGCCGGGCTCCTGTTTCGCCGGCACGCTGGCCGAATTGGCCTTTGCCGCCGACCGCTCGCTGATGCTGATCGGCACCCGCGAGGGCGACAACCGAAAAGCCGCGGCGATCACGCTCGGGCAAGCCAATTTTGGCTTCTATCCCATGGGCAATGGGCTGACGCGGCTGCAGACGCGCTTTCTTGGCGAGCCGGAAACGCTCGACAAACTCAAGAACAAGATCGGCGAGCCGATCGAAGGCGAGCAGGCCGCCGAACTCGGCCTCGTCACCATGGCGTACGAGGATTTCGATTGGGACGACGAGCTGCGCATCCTCCTGGAGGAGCGCTTGAGCTTCTCGCCTGACGCCATGACCGGCATGGAAGCCAACCTGCGCTTCGCCGGCCCGGAGACCATGGAAACCAAGATTTTCGGGCGGTTGACCGCTTGGCAGAACTGGATTTTCCAGCGTCCGAACGCGATCGGCGAGCAGGGCGCGCTCAAGCTCTACGGCAGCGGGGTCTCGCCGACATTCGGCAAGGAAAGGGTTTAGTTATGAGCATGACACCGGTCGATTACGACGGCCTGATTCCCAACAACGTCGCGCTCGGCGACGACGTGCGCGTCAAGCGCGCGCTGGAGAAGTGGCACCCCGGCTATATCGACTGGTGGATGGACATGGGGCCGGAAGGCTTCCAGGCCGCGCTGGTTTACCTGCGCACCGCGATCGGCGTCGATCCCAAGGGCTGGGCCAAGTTCGACTATGTGAGGATGCCCGAATACCGCTGGGGCGTCCTGCTCGCCCCGCCGCGCGAAGACCGCAAGATTTCCTTCGGCAGCCACAAGGGCGAGGCCGCCTGGCAGGAAGTGCCGGGCGAATACCGCGCCATGCTGCGCCGGCTGATCGTGATCCAGGGCGACACCGAGCCGGCCTCGGTCGAGCAGCAGCGCCATCTCGGCAAGACCGCGCCCTCGCTCTACGACATGCGCAACCTGTTCCAGGTCAATGTCGAGGAAGGGCGTCATTTGTGGGCGATGGTCTATCTGCTGCAGAAATATTTCGGCACCGACGGCCGCGAAGAAGCCGAAGCCCTGCTGCAGCGCCGCTCCGGCGATCCCGACACGCCGCGCATGCTGGGCGCCTTCAACGAGAAGACGCCGGACTGGCTGTCGTTCTTCATGTTCACCTATTTCACCGACCGCGACGGCAAGATGCAGCTCGAGGCGCTGGCGCAGTCCGGCTTCGATCCGCTGTCGCGCACCTGCCGCTTCATGTTGACGGAAGAAGCCCACCACATGTTCGTGGGCGAGACCGGCGTCACCCGCATCGTCCAGCGCACCTGCGAGGCGATGAAGCAGGCGGGCATC
>Ga0307436_1001228_pt1 | contig 11450 bp, 11 predicted proteins | sample SalMarWE160440MG_FD_202513 | JGI IMG/M metagenome (GOLD analysis project Ga0307436, IMG submission 202513) | Salt marsh sediment microbial communities from the Plum Island Ecosystem LTER, Massachusetts, United States - WE1604-40 | ecosystem: Environmental > Aquatic > Marine > Intertidal zone >...
CCCTCCCGCCTTCCCTCTAGTCGCGCAGCAAGCGCTTCAGAAGCTCGATCTCCTCGCGAAGCTGGTTGTCGTCGGTCATCAGCTGCTCGATCTTGCGGATCGCATGCAGCACCGTGGTGTGGTCGCGATTGCCGAACCGCCGGCCGATCTCCGGCAGCGAGCGGGAGGTCAGCAGTTTGGCGAGATACATGCCTATCTGACGCGGCCGCACGATAGACCGATTGCGCCGCCCCGAGAGGAGATCGCCGCGGTTCACCCCGTAATGTTTCGAGACGGTCCGCAGGATGTCGTCGATGCGTACGCGCCGCGGCTCCGTCCCGCGCATGAGATCGCGCACGATCTGTTCGGCGATAGCGATCGTCACCGGCTCGTCGGTGAGTTGGTAGCTCGCGCGCAAGCGGTGGACGGCGCCTTCGAGCTCGCGTCCGCTTTCGGTGAGCCGTTGGGCGAGGAAGGCGAGCACCGTCTCCGAGACTTCGAGCCCAGCAGTGTCAGCGCAAGCCTCTTGCGCGCGCTTCTCGAGGATCTGATGCCGTAACTCGTAGTCCATGGCTTTGATCTCCGCCACGAGACCGCCACCGAGCCGCGAACGCATACGCATGTCGAGCTTGTCGAGATGGGTTGGCGCGCGATCCGCCGCCACTACGACCTGACGGCCGCCGTCGATCAGGGAGTTCAGCGTGTGGCAGAACTCCTGCTGAATGGTCGGCCCTTGCAGAAACTCCATGTCGTCGATCAAGAGGATGTCGATGTTGCGGAGCTTCTCTTTGAAGGCGAGCGCATCGCGCGCGCGCAAAGCCTGCACGAAGCCCGACATGAAGCGCTCGGCGGTGAGATAGAGCACCTCGGCTTCCGGCTTCTGCTGCTTCACCTCCCAAGAGATGGCGTGCAGCAGGTGAGTTTTGCCCAGGCCAACATTCCCGTGCAGAAACAAGGGGTTGAATGGTGATTGCGGGCTCGAAAAGGCGCTCGCGACCTGCTGCGCCGCGGCATGGCCTAGCTTGTTCGAGGCCCCGACCACGAAGCTCGCAAAGCTTAGACGTGGATCGAGCGGCGAGCCCTCGAAGCCTTCATAACCGGTGCGCAGCGGCATGGGCAGCGGCGCCCGATCGGACGACGAAGGTGTTGCCGGCATACGGCGTTCGCACGGCACCTCCTTGGGAGGCTCGATGGCGAAGTGCGGTTGCCTGACCGTGAATTCGACGCGTTCAGCCGTTGGCCATTCAACACGCGCCAGCCGCAGCACGGAGTCGTGGTAGTGCGTCCGGAGCCAGTTCCTGAGGAAGCGCGTGGCGACGGTGAGATGTATGATGCCGTCGTCCACCTGCTCGACCTCCACGCCACTGAACCAGCTGGCATAGACGTCCTCGCCCAATTCGCCGCGTAGCCGCGATTTGACTCTCGCCCAAGCCTCGCTTGGCGCGCACTGCTCCTTTTGCTGAGGCTCCCCGCGCGGAGCCTGTGCATGTGCCTGTGCCACGGTATTTTTCTTTCCCATTCATTTCGTTCGCGCCTTTACGCACCGCACGCTTGATACAGGAGCAGCCAACTAGATCGACGCGGACAGCCACAACCGTCCCATCTACCGGTCCCTAGCTCTGCTGCCAGGGAAGCCCGATCGCTTTCCAACCTAAAAGCGAGCCGCGATGCCTCTCGTCGTCGAGCGGTCCTTCGAACCCCTCGGAGACGTTATGGCAGGCACGGTACCCCGCCGCCGCCATCGCTCTGGCTGCGGCCAGGCTCCGGCTTCCCGAACGGCAAATGAAGAAAAGGTCGTCGTCCAACTGGACACCGAGCGCCTTCAACTCGTTGGCAAGGCGTTCGGCAAAGCGCGGATCAACGGACTGGTCGGGAAAGGTCTGCCACTCGACAAGGACAGCCCGTTTGCCCAAGGGCCCGAGATCGGGAATCCCTACATAGGTCCACTCCGCGCGGGTGCGCACGTCGACAAGCTGCGATCGAGGGGTCGCCTGAAGGCCCTTCCAGGCCGTTGCCACATCAACCTCGTCAACCGCGTTTTTGTCCGGCTGCGCGCCCAAAATCGAGCCTCCTCCCCTGAAACTGTGAGCACGTCGTAAGAACTGTTTTTTACTGACCACAATACGTGGTGACTCTACACAATCTACACATGCAATATTCACAGCTTACGCTTAAGCATCCCACAAGATTTTCATGTCCCTTACTGCGAAGACAAAGAAAACCTGTCCCGGCAAAGGCCAAGGCCAAGATACTCGATTGTAAGGAGGGGACTTCCCCGTTCGGATAATTGGACTATACACACGCGAACTCCGCCAATCAAGCGAACGAACCGGTGGTGTCGTGTAGTATTGATCTGTACGCGCAGCGCCGACCCGGCTTTGGCAAGCCTCTGTGCGGTAAGCGTGAATCGATCACGGTTGGCGCCGAAACCGGCCCCGGATGGGGATTTCTTCGCGGCGCACGCCGCAAATTTTTTTTTCCAGGGGCAAGTCGGTGGATAAGCGCGCGCAGGCCGTGCTGCCTGCCGGCACGTCAAACAATTGAAATATTCGTCAAATTGACACGGAGCGCGCAAGACCATGCGCAGCCCCCCTGTGGCGCGCGCGCAACAGCGGAGGTTTTTCGACTCTTATAGGGCGAAGGGGGTGGGCGCTTAAGTGCCCATGGCACTGATGCGCTTGGCGAGGCGCGAGACTTTGCGTGACGCGGTCCGGCTGTGGAGCAAACCCTTCTGCGCCGTGCGCGCCATGGTAGGCTCGGCTTCCCGCAAGGCAGCCTGGGCGGCCTCCTTGTTGCCGGAGGCGATCGCCTCTTCGACCCTGCGCACGGAGGTGCGCATGTGACTGCGCCGCGCCTTGTTGGCGGCGGTACGGCGGGTGATTTGGCGAACGGCTTTCTTCGCCGACTTGGTATTGGCCATGTCTAGGATCCTTGGAGGCGCCTTTCGAGCGCGGTTTAGCGGCTGAAAGGCGCAGGAAACGCGCGAATTTGACGTGCTCTATAGCGAGCACCCCAAGAGGCGTCAACTGGGCGAAACCGGGATCCTAGCGGTTCTTGAACTCGGGCTGCCGCTTTTCGATGAAGGCGGCCATGCCTTCCTTCTGGTCTTCCGTGGCGAACAGCGAGTAGAACTGCCCACGCTCGAAGCGGGTGCCTTCGGCGAGCGTCGTGGCGAAACCGCGATTGATTGCCTCCTTGATCATCATCACTGCATGCTGCGACAGGTTGGCGATCTTGTCGGCGACCTTCATCGCCACGTCGAGCAACTCGGCGGCCGGGACGATGCGGCTCACGAGGTTGGCGCGCTCGGCTTCTTCAGCGTGCATCTGCCGGCCCGTGAGGCAAAGCTCCATGGCCTTGGCCTTGCCCACCGCGCGTGTCAGCCGTTGCGTGCCGCCTGCACCCGGCATGATCCCGAGATTGATTTCAGGCTGGCCGAACACGGCGTTGTCGGCTGCAAGGATGATGTCGCACGACATGGCGAGTTCGCAGCCCCCGCCAAGTGCGTAGCCCGCGACCGCCGCGATGATCGGCTTCCGAATGGTGCTGATCATGTCGAACGGCGCCAGGAAATCGCTGCCATAAGCCTCGACGAAGGTCTTGGTGGCCATCTCCTTGATGTCGACACCGGCAGCGAACGCCTTCTCATTGCCGGTGATGACGATGCAGCCGATGTTTGGATCGGTGTCGAACGCTTTCAGCGCGCGGTTGAGCTCTTTGATGAGGAGCGTGTTGAGCGCGTTCAGCGCTTGGGGCCGGTTGAGCGTGATAAGCCCGACCTTGCCTTGGCGTGTCACGATCAGCATCTCGAAAGGCGTGCCCCCTGAGGCTCGTTCGCCCTTTGCGATGTCTTCGACATACATGTGTTCTATTCCCTTATCTCTGGCAGACTGGACAGTAGAAGGTTGAGCGGCCGTTCTGGACGATGCGGCGGATCACGCCGTCGCATCCGGCCCTCTTGCAGCGTTTGCCCTCGCGGCCGTAGACCTTGAAGCTGTGCTGGAAACGGCCCGGTCGGCCGTCGGTGTGGCGATAGTCGCGCAACGACGATCCGCCAGCCTTGATGGCGCTTTCCAGCACCGCCTTGATCCCTTCGACGAGCGCTTCCGTCTTTTTTGTTGGCTTGCCGGATTCCGTGGCGAGCGTTCCTGCGAGTTCGAGCGGCGAGATGCGGGCGCGATGCAGCGCCTCGCAGGCATAGATGTTGCCAAGCCCGGCGATCAGCCGTTGATCGATCAGCGCCGCCTTGATCGAAGTGGCTTTGCCTTTGAGTTTGAACGCTAGCCACTCCGGCGTCAGTGCATCAGCGAGCGGTTCGACCCCGAGGCCTTTGAACAGGGCGTGACTCTCAAGGTCGCTTGCGGGCACGAGATCCATCAGCCCGAAACGGCGCGTGTCGGAATAGCGGATCGTGGTGCCGTCGCCGAGATGGAAGACGATGTGCTCGTGCTTCGGCGGGGGATTTTGCCGATGTGCGAAGCGGCCGGGCGCTGCGGACACGCCGTTCGCCTTGTCGATGGCAAAGCGGCCGGTCATGCCGAGATGCATGACGAGAACCTCGCCGTCGTCGAGCCGGGCCAGAAGATATTTCGCGCGCCGGTCGAGCGCCTGCACTTTCCGCCCTTCCAGCCGCTCACCGAACCGCTTCGGCAGCGGCAAGCGCAAGTCCGGACGCCGCTGCTCCACGCGCGCGAACGCGTTGCCCACGAGAATGGGCTCCAAACCCCGGCGCACGGTCTCGACTTCAGGCAACTCTGGCATGGCGTCCTAGTCTACCGCAGTGCAGAAGAAACCTCATTGCAGTGCAACAATAGCCTGATCTTAGGGCTTAGGCTATTGTCCGCTCGAAATGTCCGAGGACCTGAAAAACCGGGATTCCAAAGAGAGCGAGACGAACTTCGGCTTCGCCCGCGTCGCGGAAAGCGCGCGCCAGGGCCTAGTCAATGACGTTTTCGCCAAGGTCGCCCGCCGCTACGACCTGATGAACGACCTGATGTCGGGGGGCTTGCACCGCTTGTGGAAGGCCGAGTTCGTGAACGCCCTCAACCCGCCGAAGGGCGAGGCGCCCTTCGCACTTCTGGACGTCGCCGGCGGCACCGGAGACATCGCCTCCCGGTTTCTCGACGCAGCCGGTCCCGGCGGGAGCGCCGTGATCTGCGATATCAGCCCCGAAATGATCGAGGTGGGTAAGGCGCGCGCCGGCGGCAGCGATCGTCTGATCTTTGTGCAAGGCAATGCCGAGGCGCTACCCTTCGAGAACCGCGGCTTCGACGCCTATACGATTGCCTTCGGCATCCGCAACGTCACGCATATCGACAAGGCGCTTAGTGAAGCCTTCCGCGTGCTGGAACCCGGCGGCCGCTTCCTCTGCCTCGAATTTTCCAGCGTTCAGATGCCTCTGCTCGACACGCTCTATGACGCGTACTCGTTCAATGCGATTCCTGCGCTCGGCGGGCTTGTCGCCGGTGACGCGGAGTCCTATCGCTATCTCGTGGAAAGCATCAGGCGCTTCCCCGATCAGGAACGCTTCGCGCAGATGATAAGAGATGCGGGTTTCGAGCGCGTGCGGTATCGAAATCTGACCGGTGGCATCGCGGCGATCCATTCCGGCTGGCGGCTTTAGATGAGGCAAGGGACGTGAACGCCATCGCCAATATGACGCGGCTCACCAAGGCGGGTGCGACGCTCGCCTGGAGCGGAGCGCGCATGCTCCCGGAGAACACAGCGCTGCCCCGACCGCTCGCCGTGTTCGGCAGGGTCACCGCCCCGTTGCGCAAGAATGGCGCCGCCTCCGGTAACGAGGCGCGGCTCTCCGCCGCGCTCACCTCGCTCGGCCCGTCCTACATCAAGCTCGGCCAGTTCCTCGCCACCCGCGACGACATCATCGGCCGCGAGCTTGCCCGCGATCTCTCCACGCTCCAGGACCGCTTGCCGCCGTTCTCGCAAAGCGAGGCGGTGAAGGCCGTCGAGACGGAGCTCGAAGCGCCCATCGACAAGCTGTTTGCCGATTTTGGCCCACCCGTCGCCGCCGCGTCCATCGCGCAAGTGCATAAAGCGCAGGTGAAGGCGCCGGACGGCACGCTGAAGCCGGTCGCCGTCAAGGTACTGCGTCCCGGCATCGAGCAGCGCTTCCAGAAGGATCTCGACTCTTACTTCTTCGCCGCGCGCATGATCGAGCGCTTCCATGCGCCGTCGCGGCGCTTACGCCCCATCGCCGTGGTCGACACGCTCGCCAAGTCCGTCGCCATCGAGATGGATTTGCGCATGGAGGCCGCCGCCATCTCCGAAATGGCCGACAACTCCAAGGACGATGAAGGTTTCCGCGTACCCAGGGTGGACTGGACGCGCAGCGCTCGACGCGTGCTGACGCTGGAATGGATCGACGGCATCCCCATCGCTGATCACGACAAGCTTCGCGCCGCCGGCTTTGACCTGAAGGTCCTCGGCACCAGGCTCACCCAAACCTTCCTGCGTCATGCCATGCGCGACGGCTTCTTCCACGCCGACATGCATCCGGGAAATCTGTTCGTCGACAAGGACGGCAACATCGTCGCCGTCGATTTCGGAATTATGGGGCGTTTGAGCCTGCAGGAGCGGCGCTTCCTCGCCGAGATTCTCTACGGCTTCATCACCCGCAACTACACGCGCGTGGCCGAGGTTCATTTCGAGGCCGGTTACGTCCCGCGCAAGCACGCCGTGGCGCAGTTCGCCCAAGCCTTGCGCGCCATCGGCGAGCCGATCATGGATCGCCCGGCCAGCGAGATCTCCATGGCCCAGCTCTTGGGTCAGCTCTTCCAATACACCGAAGTCTTCGACATGCAGACGCGGCCTGAGCTGATCCTCCTGCAAAAGACCATGGTGGTAGTCGAGGGTGTAGGCCGCAGCCTCGATCCCGACCTCAATATCTGGGTCGTGGCTGAGCCGGTGGTGAAGGAGTGGATGGAAAGCCAGTTCGGCGCCGGCGCCCGCATCGAGCAGGCGGCAGAGAGTGCCGTCTCCGTGGGCCGTTTCGTCGGCGACATCCCGAAGCTCTTGCAGCAGGCCGAGCGGACGGTCGATGCCTTCACCGCCATGGTGGAGGGGGGCGTGCATCTCGACGCCGACAGCGTGGAGCGGCTGGCCGAAGCCCAACGCCGCCAAGACCGGTGGAGCCGGGCCGGCATATGGGTCGCGGCCATCGCGCTCGTCGCCATCGCGCTCGCGCTGGTGTTTTGATTTTCGGTCATTAACCGCGACATGATAGTCATGACCCCGTCATCCCGGCAGAAGCCGGGATCCAGTTCATAGTTCGCGCATCGTGCGCTAGATTCCGGCTTTCGCCGGAATGACGAGTGAGACCAAGGTGCAAGGAAAGCGCATCCTCTTAATCGTCGGCGGCGGCATCGCCGCCTATAAGAGCCTTGAGCTCGTGCGCCGCTTGAAGAAGCGGGGCGCGCACGCGCGCGTGATCTTGACCCAAGGCGGCGCCAAGTTCGTGACGCCGCTCTCCTTCTCCGTGCTCTCCGAGGACAAGACCTACACCGATCTCTTCGACCTCAAGGACGAGGCGGAGATCGGCCATATCCGACTATCGCGCGAAGCCGACCTCGTGGTCGTGGTACCGGCGACCGCAGACCTCCTCGCCAAGATGGCGACGGGGCTTGCGAACGATCTCGCTTCCACAGTGCTGCTCGCTACCGACAAGCGCGTCCTCGTGGCGCCTGCCATGAACGTGCGCATGTGGCAGCACCCGGCCATACGTCGCAACGTCGCCACGCTCCGCGCTGACGGCGTCCAATTCGTCGGGCCTGATAAAGGCGAGATGGCCTGCGGCGAATATGGGCCGGGCCGTATGGCCGAGCCGGAGGCGATCGTGGAGGCGATCGCGCGCCTGCTTGAGGACAAGCAGAAAGGCCCACTTTCAGACCGGCATGTTCTGGTTACGTCGGGTCCGACGTACGAGCCGCTCGATCCGGTGCGCTATATCGCCAACCGCTCCTCCGGCAAGCAGGGCCATGCGCTTGCCCGCGCCGCAAGAACTCTCGGCGCGCACGTGACGCTGGTGAGCGGGCCCGTCGTGCTGCCTGACCCGGTAGGCGTGGACCTGGTCAAGGTTGAGACCGCGCAAGAGATGCTAGATGCCGTTCTCGATGCGCTTCCCGCCGACATTGCAATCTGTGCCGCCGCTGTTGCTGATTGGCACGCGGGCGTGCAAGCCGCGCAGAAGCTCAAGAGGACAAAGGGTGCAGATGTCACGCTCACGCTCGCCCAGAACCCGGACATTCTCGCGACCATCGCCATCAGAGGTCCGCAACGCCCCGACCTCGTCATCGGCTTCGCCGCCGAGACCGAAAACGTGATCGACAACGCTCTCGCGAAGCGCCGCGCCAAGGGGGCGGATTGGATCGTCGCCAATGATGTGTCTGCCGAGACCGGCATCATGGGCGGCGATCGCACGACTGTGCATCTGGTGACCGGCGCCGGCGTCGAGGACTGGCCGCCCATGAGCAAGGACGAGATGGCCGCGCGTCTGCTTGCCCGCGCCGCGGAAGCGCTCTCCTCGGCTCGCTCGGCCGCTGAATGAGCGTGACGCTTCGGATCTTGCGACTGCCCCATGGTGAGGGGCTGCCGCTCCCCGCCTATCAGTCGGCCCATGCCGCGGGCTTCGATCTGATCGCCGCCGTCCCTGAGGACGGCGCCATCGCCCTCGACCCTAGCGACCGTGTGCTCGTGCCCACGGGTCTCGTCTTTGAACTGCCGGACGGCTACGAGGCGCAAGTGCGCCCCCGCTCTGGCCTTGCGCTCAAGCACGGCATCACCGTGCTCAACAGCCCCGGCACCATCGACGCCGACTACCGCGGCGAGCTGAAAGTGCTCCTTATCAATCTCGGCAATGAGAGATTCTTGCTCCAGCGCGGCGACCGCATCGCCCAAGCCGTGATTGCCCCGGTCACCCATGTGGACATCGTTGAGGCTGACGCGCTCGCGACCACGGCGCGCGGCGCCGGCGGCTTCGGCTCCACGGGCCAATGACCCGCCCTGGCAGGGGGCGGGCGCAAGGCATAGATTGGACCCATGCTCACCCCTGACGAGATCGCGCGCTACAAGCGCCATCTGGTGCTGAAGGAGATCGGCGGCGAAGGCCAGCAGCGGCTGAAAGCGTCGCGCGTGCTCGTGATCGGTGCGGGCGGTCTCGGCTCGCCGCTCATTGTTTATCTGGCGGCGGCGGGCGTTGGCCAGATGGGCATTATCGACGATGACCGGGTCAGTCTCGACAATCTTCAGAGGCAGATCGTGCACGACACGGCAAGCATCGGGCACACGAAGACCAAAAGCGCGGTCGCCACAATCGAGCGCTTGAACCCGCATGTGGAGACGAAACTCTATTCGACGCGGCTCGTGCCGGAGAACGCGCTCGACATCATCCGCGGCTTCGACATCGTCGCCGACGGCTCCGACAATTTTGCCACGCGCTACCTCGTCAATGACGCCTGCTATTTCGCTAGAGTGCCGCTGGTCACCGCAGCGGTCGGCCCGTTCGACGGCCAGCTCACCACCTTCCGCGCCTTCGAGATGGACACCGACGGCAGCCCGCGCCCCAACTACCGCTGCCTGTTCCCGGAGCCGCCGCCGGAGGGCACCGTGCCGCCCTGTTCGGAAGCGGGCATTCTAGGCGCCGTCGCCGGCGTGGTCGGCTGCCTCCAGGCGGTCGAGGTGGTGAAGGAGCTTCTTGGGATTGGCGAGGGGCTCGTGGGACGGCTCCTCCTTTACGATGCGCTCCACGCGCGGATCACAACGGTCGCTTACCGGTGGGACCCGGAAAACCCGCTCACTGGCCGAAATCCTCGGTTTCACGACCTGTCGCACCATCGTAATACGATGGCGACAGCGAATGGCTAGAAAGGCCACAGGCTCGCGTTAACCAAATTCCGCTACCCCTGGTCGCATGGCCCCTGAGACTCTCACGACCCGTTGCGCGATCGGCGGCGGCGGCCCCGCCGGTGTGATGCTCGGCTATTTGCTCGCGCGCGCCGGCGTTGACGTCGTCGTGCTTGAGAAGCACGCCGATTTCTTCCGCGACTTCCGTGGCGACACCATCCACCCCTCGACCCTTCAGGTCATGTACGAGCTCGGCCTGCTCGATCAGTTCCTCAAGCGGCCCCATCAAGAGGTGCGCGAGCTCGGCGCGCAGATCGGCGACGAGCTGGTCCAGATCGCCGACTTCTCGCACCTGCCGACCCGCTGCGGCTTCATCGCCTTCATGCCGCAATGGCATTTTCTCGATTTCCTTGCCGAAGAGGGCAAACGCTATCCGACCTTCCACCTGCATATGCAGTCTGAGGTCGACGAGCTCTTGAAGAATGGCGACCATGTCGTTGGCTTGAAGGCCGCGACGCCAAGCGGCGATCTGGAAATCAACGCCGACCTCGTCGTGGGGTGCGATGGCAGGCATTCAACCGTGCGTGCGCTCGCCGGCCTTGAGGTGGAGGATCTCGGCGCGCCGATGGACGTGTTATGGCTGCGCCTTTCCAGGCGCCCCGAGGACTGCAGTGACAGCCTTGGCCGCATCGAGCCCGGTCGCTTCTTCATCATGATCGACCGCGGCGAGTACTGGCAGTGCGCCTTCGTCATACCCAAGGGCGGCTTCAACGAGCTGCGCCGCAAGGGACTCGAATCCTTTCGTCTTGCGCTCGTCGCGCTCAAGCCCGAACTGAAAGACCGCGTGCGCGAGATCGCATCCTGGGACGACGTGAAGCTCCTCACCGTACGCGTCGACCGCCTCAAGAAATGGTACGGGCCGGGGCTATTGTGCATCGGCGACGCGGCCCACGCCATGTCGCCGATCGGCGGCGTCGGCATCAATCTCGCCATTCAGGATGCGGTGGCCACCGCCAATATTCTGGCCGCGCCCTTACGGGACGGCACCGTCACCGAGGAGGATTTGCGCAAGGTGCAAAAACGGCGGATTTTGCCGACTGAGCTGACGCAAGCCTTGCAGATCTTCATCCAGAACCGCGTCGTCTCCAACGTGCTCACCATGAAGACTGAGCCGAAGCCACCATTTGTTGCGAGGCTGCTCGACCGCTCCCCCTGGCTCCGGCGCTGGCCGGCGCGGCTTATCGGCATGGGCTTCCGCCCGGAGCACGTTCACACGCAAGAGGTTGCGCCGGCTCCGGCCGAGTAGCCAGTCTTAGAACATCGCGGGATGGACGCGGTCCGGCGGCGCATGGCCATCGAGGAAGGTCTTGATATTGATGATGACCTTCTCGCCCATGTCGATGCGGCCTTCGAGCGTGGCCGAGCCCATATGCGGCAGGACCACCACCTTCTCGCTCTTGAGCAGCTTTGGGTTCACCGCGGGCTCGTGCTCGAACACGTCGAGACCGGCGCCCGCGAGCTCGTTGTTCTCAATCATGCGGGCCAGCGCATTCTCGTCTATCACCTCACCGCGCGCGGTGTTCACGACATAGGCCGTGGGCTTCAACAGCGCC
>Ga0307436_1001230_pt1 | contig 11434 bp, 12 predicted proteins | sample SalMarWE160440MG_FD_202513 | JGI IMG/M metagenome (GOLD analysis project Ga0307436, IMG submission 202513) | Salt marsh sediment microbial communities from the Plum Island Ecosystem LTER, Massachusetts, United States - WE1604-40 | ecosystem: Environmental > Aquatic > Marine > Intertidal zone >...
ACCAGTTGGAATCGTGGGTCTCGAACGGCTGCGACCCCAGCCAGTTGTTGGGGTCGGAGAAGACGACGACATCGCCCCGGCGGAGGTCCATGGGGCCGGGACGAAGCTTGTTCACGAGGACGCGGTCGCCGACTTCGAGGGTCGGCTCCATGGACGACGACGGGATCCAGAAGGACTGGAAGAAGAAGGTCTTGACGAGGAAGGAGATGACAAGCGCGCTTCCGACGACGATGCCGATTTCCTTCAACCACCCGAGGATCTTTCTCCAGAAGGAGGGGGCGGGGGGCTTCCCATGCTTGGGGTTCTCCACGTCGTCCGCCCGCATCCCTCTCCGCGCTTAGCTGTCGCGCTTTTCGCGGATGCGGGCCGACTTGCCGCGGCGCCCACGCAGGTAATACAGCTTGGCCCTCCTGACCTCGCCCTTGCGATCGACCTCGATCTTGTCGATCGTCGGCGAATGGAGGGGGAAGGTGCGCTCCACGCCGGTGCCGAAGGACACCTTCCTGACGATGAACGTCTCACCGATCCCCGAGCCCTTGCGGGCGATGACGATGCCCTCGAAAACCTGGATGCGGGTCCGGTTCCCCTCGATGACCTTGACGTGAACCTTGACGGTGTCGCCGGCGCGGAACGCCGGGATGTCGTCCTTGAACTGACCCTGGGCCACCTCATCCAACTTGCTCATGATGTCGCTCCTCGCGCCCGCCGCAGGCCGGACACGGCTTCTGCCCCGAAGGGCCGCGTGATCAACGCGCGACGCGCCCGGTGCGCCCTCCCCTGCGGCAGAGGTGCGCGGCGCTCACGCCGACGCACCATTGTGCCACACCCGGAGGGTGTCGGGTCGGCCTCGACGGGCGACTTGGCTCCCCTGAAGCCGGGCTACACGGTGCCGTCCGGGACTGAGCCGCTCCGGGACCGCCCCTATTCGATCGCGCCGAGATCCCTCAAGATGGCGGCGATATCCTCGTGGCCCGCGCGGGTGGCGGCCCTCAGGGGGGTGTCTCCGTAATCGTCCCGGAGGTTGACGTCGGCTCCCTGCTCGAGGAGGTACGTGAAGGCCTCGAATTCCCCGAAGTACGCGGCCCACCCCAAAGGATGGGCGTTGATGCCGTCCAGCATGTCGACGTCGACGCCGAAGTCGACCAGGGCCGAGAGGGCTTCGACGTTCCCCCACCGGACCGCGATATGGATCGGCCTCGCGCCGAAACGGAAATCGTCCACCGCGTCGACGTCGGCCCCCGCCTCGAGCAGCGCGATCGTGGTCTCATAGTCCCCGAAGGCCGCGGCCATCATCAACGGTGTTTGACGATTGACCCTTTCCTCGAGGGGGACACCTGCGGCGACAAGCACCGGGATTGTGTCGGCCGCGCTGTCGCATGCGGCACGATGCAGGGTGTTGACTCCGTCGTCCAGCGGAGAGGTCGGATCGTATCCCGCAGCCAGAATGTCGGAGACGAGGTCGACGTCGTCGGCGAGGATGGCCGCCTCCATCTGGGGCTCGAGCGGAGCGCCGGGGTCCAAGACCGGGACGGGCGAATGCGGATCTCCGCTTTCGGATGGCTGATCGCCGGGGCCGCCCGCATCGCCGCATCCGACGATGAGGGGTAGGGCGATCGCCGCAAGAACGTAGGGTCGGACGAGTCTCATGGGGTCTCCTCGGGCTGAACTGGTGTCCCACCCCAGGATTCCCGCCCCGCCCCCAACGCGGATCGGATTCGGTCAAGCGTGACCGAAACGTGACCCGGGATCCCGACGACGTGTCGGGCTAGGCCCGGTCAGGCCTCCGCTCACGGCTGAGCCGCTCCGCCTGCGCCCGTCGCCACTTCTCGATCTCGGCGTGGTTTCCGCTCAGCAGCACCTCGGGGACGTCGAGCCCGCGCCAGGACGCGGGACGCGTGTAGCAAGGAGCCTCGAGGACGCCGGGTTCGGCATGGCTCTCGTCGACGACGCTCTCGGGGTTGCCCATGAATCCCGGGAGCAGCCGGGCCACGGCCTCGATCATGGCAAGCGCCGCCACCTCTCCGCCGTTGACGACGTAGTCGCCGATCGAGACCTCCGACACCCGGAATCCCGCCCCCCGGTAGTGCTCGGCGACTCTCGCGTCGATCCCCTCGTACCTCCCGCAGGCGAAAACCAGGCGTCCCCCCGCCGCCCACTCCCCCGCCGTCACCTGGGTGAAGGGCTCCCCGGCCGGGGTCGGGACGACGAGCCGGGGCCCGGTGTCGGGAGACGCCGGAGGCTCGCCCATCACGTCGTCCAACGCCCGCCCCCAGACATCCGGCCTCATCACCATTCCCGGCCCACCCCCGAAGGGGGCATCGTCCACCGTGCGGTGGACGTCCGGCGATCCGTCGGGTTTCGTTGCCCAGTCCCGTAGGTCGTGGACGTGCCCCTCGATCAGGCCCTCGGCCCTCGCCTTCCCCAGAAGCGACACCTCGAGCGCGTCGAAAAAAGCGGGAAAGATCGTGATGACGTCAATCCGCATCGTCCGCCTCCTCTCCCCCCGTCGTGTCACCCGCCAAGAGCCCGTGCGGGGGGTCCACGACGATTCTCCCCCCGGCGACGTCGACCGTGGGGACGATCGCGGCGACGAATGGAATCCGGCTCTCCGCGCCGCTCGTCTCCCGAACAACCAAGAGGTCTTGTGCGGAGGGGTGCTCGACGGCGGCGACCGTCCCGATCTCGGTCCCGTCCGGCCACTCCACCTTCAGGCCGACGATTTCGTGGGGATACCAGGCGTCCTCTTCTTCAGAACGGTCGGCCTCGACGACGAGCAGAACCCCGCGGAGGCCTTCGGCGGCCGTCCGGTCGAATACCCCTTCGAACGTAAGGTACAGCCGCCCGGCCTGCTCCCGGACCCGGGACACGGTCAGGGGTCCGGCGGAGGCGGGATCGGTCGCGAGCACGGCCCCGACGGCGAGCCGCTCATCGGGCGCGTCCGTCCTCACCTCGACGCTGACCTCCCCGGCCAGCCCGTGAGGACGGCCGATGCGGGCGACGACGAGTTCCACGTATCCCGGGACGACGGCTAGCGCGGGTTGACGTCCACGAAGTTCACGTGGACATCGTCCGAGGAGATCGCCTCGACGACGGTGCGGATCGCGTCTGCGGTGCGGCCTCGTCTCCCGATGACCCGGGGCAGGTCGTCCGGGTCGACGACGACGTTATAGGTGAGGCCGCGCCGTCCGGATCGTTCCGTGACGCGAACCTCGTCCGGCTTCCGGGCGATCGACCGAACCAGGTACTCCAGAGCTTCGATGACCACGGGAGGCTACTCTTTCGCCTCGTCGATGATTCCCTCGACCTTGTCGGTGTCGGACGGATCGCCCTCGGCGATCTCGATGTCCACCTCCGTGCCCTCGTCGTCGGGAACCTCGCGCGACTCGTCGGCGACGGTCTCGTCGTCGGCCTTTGCGGTTTTACCAGCCTCGGTCTCGGCCGCCTGCACCTCGGTAGCCTGTGCCTCGGCCGCCTTCTTTTCCTTCTCGGCCTTGGCTTCGGCTGCCTTCTCCGCCGCCTCGGCCTTGGCGGCCTTCTGACGCTCGGCGGCCTTGGCGGCCTTCTGACGCTCGGCGGCCTTGGCGGCCTCCTTGATACGCTCGTCTGCCGACGCCTTGGGCTTGGGCGGCTTGACGGTGCTGACGGCACCCTTCTCACCCTTGAAGGCCTGCCAGTCGCCCGTCAGCTTGAGGAGCGCGGTCACCTGCTCGGACGGCTGGGCGCCGACGCCGAGCCAGTACCTCACCCGCTCGGAGTCGATCTCGATGAGCGAGGGCTCCTCCATGGGGTGGTATTTCCCGATCTCCTCGATCGCCCGCCCGTCGCGCTTGGTGCGCGAGTCCATGACGACGACCCGGTAATACGGGGCGTGCTTCTTCCCGAAGCGCTTGCAGCGAATCTTCACGGCCATGAGCGGCCTCCTTGCATTCGGTATGAGCCAGCCCGATTGGAAACCACTCAGGCCGACAAGACGAATAGCGGACGCGGACGCGCCGCCGCGCCATTCTGTCAGACCCGGAGGCCCCGCGGCAAACCGCCCCCAGGGCCCCTGGGGGTCGACCTCCCGAACCGCCCCGGCCCTACGGAACGTACTGAACCGCGAAAGACGTCACCATCCCGCCGTTGACGGCGAGCCACACCAAGGGCGGGTTGCCGACCGGCATCGATCCTCCGGGGTCGGCGATGACCGCCGCCGGGGGAAACATCGTCCACCCTGTGGGGTCGGAGATGTTCAAGACGTCGGCCTTGAGCCCGAACGCTCCAGGGGCGACCGTGACGGTCCTGACCGTGGCGACGTCGTTCGTGGTGTAGTAGTCGTTGTTGACCTCGTCGCCGCGAGCCGCCGCTTCCGCCAACGCCCCGCTCCCCGTCCACCAGCAGATCATGTCGAACGAAATCGACGTCGGCGACCATGTCGTCACCTGCCCGAACCAGATCCCGTCGGTCAGGGTTCCGAGGCCCGGGGAGCATCCCGACCCCTGAGGCTGGGTCTCCGGGCTCAGGCTCCAGGTCTCGTCGAGGGTGTAGAAGTGGCCGGTGGGGGTCGGTGTCGGCGTGACAACGGGGGTGACGACGGGCGAGGCCGTCGGGCCGGGGGTCGTGGCCGTCACAATCACCGTGGGGGTTGCCGGTGTGCTGCAGGCGCTGAGGGCGGCCACGGCCAGGGCGGCCACCACGACCGAATACTTGGCTTTCATCATCCGTCCTTCCCGGGATTGGGCGATCCCAGAAGAGGAGCCGCCTCGGCGAGGCGTGTGCCTCCTCCCACTCCTCCGACGCTAGCACCGCGGAGCCGCCTCGGCACCTGATCCCAAGCCCCCGGTCTCCATCGAGCCGGGCAACGGACAGGCGTCCTCCGGCCGTCGGGCTAGACCCTAAGGGGTCCACTGAACCGCGAAGGACGTCACCATCCCGTCGTTGACGGCGATCCACACGATGAGCGCCGACTCGCAAATGGAGCCCCAGGGGTCGGCGATAACCTCGGCCGGTGAGTACTCGACCCAGGTCGAGGTGTCCGAAATGTTGAGGACATCGCCCTTGAGCCCGAACGCGTCGGGGTGGATGGACACGGTCCTGACGGTGGCGACGTCGTTGGTGACGTAATAGTCGTTGACGAATTCGTCTCCGCGGGCCGCCGCCTCGGTCTCCCCGCCGATCCCCGTCCACCAACACTCCATATCGAACGAGATCTCCGTCGGCGACCACGCCGTCACGCGTCCGAACCAGATCCCGTCGGTCAGGGTTCCGAGGCCCGGGGAGCATCCAGAACCCTGGGGCTGGGTCTCCGGGCTCAGGCTCCAGGTCTCGTCGAGGGTGTAGAAGTGGTCCGGCGTCGGGGTCGGCGTGACGACCGGCGTGACGACGGGGGTGACGAGGGACGACGCCGAGGGGCCGGGGGTCGGGCCGCCGGTCGGGGCCGTCACGGTCACGACGGGGCTCGACGTGCTGCAGGCGCCGAGACTGGCCACGGCGAGGGCGGTCAGGGCGACCAACTTGAGTTTCATGATCCATCCTTCCCGGCGAGGCGGGTGCCCCCTCCTACGCCTCCGACGCTAGCACCGCTAGCCGTTGTCCGGGCCTCCCAATCCGAAGGCGCTTCCCGGGGTGGCCGCCCCGGACGCCCGCTCGGCGGCCCGACGCGCGGCCTCGGCCTCCTGCTGGGCCCGGACCGCGGGGTTCCCGCTCTTGCCCTTCGATCGCTTCGCCTGCTTGCCCTTGCGGGGTTTGCCCCCGGCGCGTCCCGCCCCCCCGGGCCCGCCGAGCCCCGCCCCACCGGGCCCGCCGAATCCCGCGCCCGCCGGCCCCGGCATCGGCATCCCGCCCCCCTTCGCCATGTTCTTCATCATCTTCTGCGCCTCGGTGAAACGCTTGACGAGGGAGTTGACGGCCGTGACCGTCGTCCCCGAACCGGCGGCGATCCTCGCCCGCCTCGATCCGTTCAGGACGTTGATGTCGGCCCTCTCCCCCGGCGTCATGGACTGGATGATGGCCTCGGTGCGGACGATCTCCCCCTCGTCGAGGTTCTCGATCGCCTCTCGCGCCTGGCCCATCCCGGGCAGCATTTGGAGCATCTTCCCCATCGACCCCATCTTCTTCAGCTGTCGCATCTGGGAGAGGAAGTCCTCGAGCGTGAAGTCCTCGCCCTTGGCGACCTTCTTGGCCATCCTCTCGGCCTCGTCGACGTCGAACGTCCGCTCCGCCTTCTCGATGAGGGAGAGGACGTCGCCCATGTCGAGGATGCGGGAGGCCATGCGGTCGGGGTGGAAGACCTCGATGTCCGTCGGCTTCTCGCCCGTGGAGGCGAAGAGGATGGGCAGGCCGGTGACGTGGGCGACGCTCAGCGCGGCCCCGCCCCTGGCGTCGCCGTCGAGCTTGGTCAGGACGACGCCGGTGGTGTCCACGCCGTCCTGGAAGGCCTGGGCCGTGGTGACGGCATCCTGGCCGACCATCGAGTCGATGACGAACAGGACCTCGTGGGCGTCGAGGGCCTTGCGGATGTCGGCGGCCTCCCTCATCAGCTCCTCGTCGACGCCGAGCCTCCCGGCCGTGTCGACGACGATGACGGAGTGCACCTTCGCGGCGGCCTCCTTGAGGGCGGCCCGGGCGACCTTGACGGGGTTGCCGGTGGGCTTCTGGTCCGAGGTCACGCCGGGGTGAGGGGCGAAGACGGGGATCCCGGCCCGTTCCCCGACGACCGTGAGCTGGGTGACCGCGTTGGGACGCTGGAGGTCGGCCGCGACCAGCATCGGCGTCTCCCCCTGGCCCTTGAGATAGTGGGCAAGCTTGCCGGCGAACGTCGTCTTCCCGGAACCCTGGAGCCCGGCGAGCATGATGACGGTCGGGCCGGTCTTGGCCCGGGCGAGGGGCCGAGCGTCGGCCCCGAGCAGCGCGACGAGCTCCTCGTTGACGATCTTGACGACCTGCTGGGCGGGGTTGAGGGCGGCCGACACCTCCTCCCCGAGCGCCCGCTCCCGGACGGCGCCGGTGAAAGCCTTGACGGCGGGGAGGGCGACATCGGCGTCCAGGAGGGTGCGGCGGATCTCGCGGACGGTGGCGTCGACGTCCGCTTCCGAGAGCTTTCCCTTGCCGCGAAGGGTCTTGAGGGCCGTGGTCAGACGGTCGGATAGGGTCGCGAACACTCCGGTCCTTTCGGCTCCCAGGGCATCGAACCGCGCGACACCCGGCGGTTGCCCTCAGCCTACCGAACGGTTCGCCGCCTTCCCGGACAGGGCCTCCCTGGCCGAGTCCGTCAGCGAGTCGACCAGGGCCCTGCGCCACGGCCTCCAGGCCTTGGGACCGGCGGCGATGGCGTCCGCCTCGGTGAGGGCGCGGAGCGTCTCGAACAGGTCGGCGCGACGGTCGAGGGCGTCGAGAAGGGTATCGACGGTGGCCGGGTCGGCGGCGTTCTCCGACGTCGCCAGTTCTGCCAGCAGGAGGTGATACCGGACGAGGGCCTCGAGGTCCCGCGCCACCTCCGGTTCGATCCCCAGCCTCGCCGCGATCCCGGGAACGAGGGCCGCTCCCGCCTCGGAGTGGTCGTCCGCCCCCGGCCTCTTGCCCAGGTCGTGGAACAGGGCCGAGAGAAGCAGCAGGTCACGGTTGACGATCGAGGGGACCTTTCCCTCCTCGAGCAGGATCCCCACCTGGATGACGGTCTCGACCGAATGGCGGTCCACGGTGTAGCGGTGGACGGGGCTCCGCTGGGGACGATTCCGTATCCCCTCCCATTCGGGCAACCAACGGACGACGGCTCCGGCGAGATCGAGGGCCTCCCACACGGGGAAGAGTCGATTCGGGGTCCCCAGGAGGGTGAGAAGCGAGGAGAGGGCCTCGTCCGGCCATGGGTCGGGCAAGTCCGGGGTTCGGCCCACGGCGTCGAGGAGGCGCGGGGTCGGGTTGAGGCCGGTGGAGGCGGCGACGGATGCGACACGCAGCGGCAGAACGGCGTCGTCGAGGGGAGCGTCGGGGGCGAGGGCAAGGTCGGAGCCGATCGTGATGAGCCCCTCGGCGATGGGTTTGTGTTTGGGGGGAACCCGATGATGCCTGGCAAGAGAGATGTGAAAACCGGGCCGGGATCGATCGAGGACGCGCGTGGCGGCCCGTTCCGTGACGTCGAGGGCGTAGGCGATGCGGCGGCCGAGGTCGGAGAGCGCGGCGAGCAGGTCGTCCTCGGATCGATACCCGAGCCGGGCGGCGACCGTGGGGGCGGCCCGGCGGGAGAGCACGACGTGGGGGCCGCCCGTGACGGTCTGGAGTTCGTCCCGGACATCCAAGAGGTAGAGGGCGGCGTCGTCGACATCCCCGTGGGGGCGGTCGGCGAGCCACGTCGCCGTGAGGGCGTGAAGGCTCGTATAGTCCCGAAGCCCGCCGCGGGATTCCTTGAGGTTGGGCTCGGTGAGGTACGCCAACTCGCCGAAGCGCTCGGCCCTGATGTGCGCCCCCTCGAGCAGCTCCGGAAGGAGCCTCCTGGCGGTGACCCTCCAGTCATGGCGGATCGCCGCCTGGGCCGCCTCGACGAGGCCTTCGTCCCCAACGATGGGAGCGAGGTCGAGCAGGCCGGCGGCGGCCACGGGGTCGCGGGAGGCGACATCTCGACACTCGCCCAGCGAGCGGACGGAGTGGTCGAGCGGGATGTCCGCGTCCCAGATGGGATACCACAGACGTTGCGCGAAGGCGGCGAGATCGTCGTCCTTCCATGTCCCATTGTCGTGGAGCAGGATAAGGTCGAGGTCGCTCGCCGGGCCGGAGTCCAGGCGTCCGAGGCTGCCGACCGCGGCGAGGGCCGCCCCGGATTCCGGCCCGTCGATGCTCTTCCACAATTCGACCAAGCGTCCAATCACCAGACGGCTCAAGGCCGCCCGCCGTTCGGACCCCCCTAAACCCCTGGCCGACAGTTCTTCGGCTAGATCGAGCCGCTCCTGGATGAGCCCCGACACCGCCGTGGGTGAGGGCTCGGGCGTCCGAGAGCGGTTCGATCCCCGCGTGGGCTCGGTTGGCCTGGGCATGACGTCAGACCGCGTCCTTCCCGCGCTCGCCGGTGCGGATGCGGACGACGTTCTCCACCTTGGTCGCCCACGCCTTCCCGTCGCCGATCTCGCCGGTCTGAGCCGCCGCGAGGATCGCGTCGATGACGGCCTCCGCGTCGAACTCGTCGACCAGGATGTCGATCCGGAGCTTCGGAACCAGATCGGTGGTGTACTCGGCTCCCCGGTAAACCTCGGAGTGCCCCTTCTGGCGTCCGAATCCGGACGCCTCCGACACCGTCATCCCCGTCACGCCGACCCCCTCGAGGGCCGCTTTGACCTGGTCCAGACGATGCGGCTGGATGATTCCTGTCACTAGTTTCATGGCTACTTTGCCTCCTCGTAGGCCGTCTCGCCGTGTTCGGCGAAATCGATGCCTTCAATTTCGACCTCTTCCGGGACCCGGAAGCGGATGGTGTGTTTGATCGCCAAGGCGATGACCAAGGTGATGGCGAACGAGGTGACCGTCGCGACGAGCGCCACGACCCCCTGCGTTCCCAGTTGTGTCAGCCCGCCGCCGTAGAACAATCCGTTCTGGGGGGCGAGATTGTCGCCGGCACCCGCCCACGTCGTCCCCTCGTCCAGGTTGGCGACGAACCCGATCATGAGCGTTCCCACCCAGCCGCCGACGAAGTGGACGCCGACGACATCGAGCGAGTCGTCATACCCGAACCGGTACTTGAGCCCGACGGCGAGGGCGCAGACGACGCCCGCGACGAACCCGATGGCGAGCGCCCCCCAGGTGTCGACGGAAGCCGCGGCCGGGGTGATGGCCACGAGTCCCGCGACGATTCCGGAGGCCGCGCCGAGGGAGGTCGGCTTGCCGTCCCGAAGGCGCTCGATCAGGATCCAGCCGAGCAGGGCGAAGGCGGGCGCGACCATGGTGTTGAGGAAGGCCCGGCCCGCCGTCGAGTCTGCGGCGAATTCGGAACCCGCGTTGAAGCCGAACCATCCGAACCACAGGAGGGCGGCGCCCAGCATGACGAAGGGCAGGTTGTGGGGCCGCATCGGCTCCTTGCCGAAGCCGTTCCTCTTCCCCAAGACGAGGACGAGGGCGAGGGCCGCGGCACCGGCGTTGATGTGGACCACGGTTCCGCCCGCGAAGTCGATCGGCGAGGACGCCGTGATCGGGTTGTCCCACCCGAGCAGGCCCCCGCCCCAGACGGCGTGGGCGACCGGTATGTACACGAGCGTCACCCACGCGACCGTGAAGACCACCCAGGCGGCGAACCTCGTGCGGTCGGCGATGGCACCGGAAATCAGGGCGACGGTGATGATCGCGAAGGTCGCCTGGAACGCGGCCATGACGAGGAACGGCACCCCGGAGCCGGCCGCGAGGCTCGACTCGTCCGACACCCCGTTGAGCCCGATGAACCCGTCGGGATTGCCCCAATAGGAGTTCTCCCCGGAACCGAACGTCAGCCCGTATCCGTAAATGACCCAGACGACGGCGATCGTGCCGATGCTGACGAACGACATCATCATCATGTTGAGCACGGACTTGGTCCGCACCATGCCCCCGTAGAAAAATGCCAGCGCCGGGGTCATGAGCAGAACGAGCCCCGTCGCGACGATCATCCAGGCGGTGTTTCCCGTGTCGAGCATGAATCCCATCGTGATTCCTTCCGTGTCTCGGTCTGATGCCGGGATCCCCCCGCCTTGGGGGTGACACCCAAAGGGTCTCGCGGGAAGGTTTCACCGCTGGTACGGGTGTGTTACCACGATGTAAACGATGGTTTGAGTGCCGACGCCCGTTCTTCCGATGGGGGCGGGCGCTAACCGAGCAGGCCGTCGACGAAGGCTTCCGCCTCGAAGGGGGTGAGATCCTCGGCCCGTTCCCCCAGTCCGACGAACTTGACGGGGACCCCGAGTTCGCGTTGAACCTGGACGACGACGCCGCCCTTCGCGGAGCCGTCCAGCTTGGCGAGGACGATGCCGGTGACGGACGCGACCTCGGTGAAGACCCGGGCCTGGTTGAGGCCGTTCTGGCCGGTCGTCGCGTCCAAGACCAGGAGGACGTCGGCGACGGGGGTGTGGCGGGAGAGGACGCGGAGGATCTTGCCGAGCTCGTCCATGAGGTCCCGCTTGTTCTGCAGGCGGCCCGCGGTGTCGACCAGGAGGACGTCGGCGCCATTCTCGCGGGCCCGTTCGGCCGCCTCGAAGGCGACGGCCGCGGGGTCGGCCCCGTCCCGGTCGGCCCGGACCACCTCGACCCCGATCCTCGCCCCCCAGGTCGCCACCTGGTCGGCGGCGGCGGCGCGGAACGTGTCGGCGGCCCCGATGACGGCCGAATACCCGTCCTCGGCGAGCAGGTGGGCGAGCTTGCCGAGCGTCGTGGTTTTGCCGACGCCGTTGACCCCGACGAGGACGACGGGGGCCGAAGCCCCGGATCCGGGCTCCCCGATGGCGAG
>Ga0307436_1001231_pt1 | contig 11430 bp, 10 predicted proteins | sample SalMarWE160440MG_FD_202513 | JGI IMG/M metagenome (GOLD analysis project Ga0307436, IMG submission 202513) | Salt marsh sediment microbial communities from the Plum Island Ecosystem LTER, Massachusetts, United States - WE1604-40 | ecosystem: Environmental > Aquatic > Marine > Intertidal zone >...
AGCAATGGCGGCCACATGATGGGCAACGGCAACCACAACATGATGGGCAGTGATCACAATATGAGTGGCCACGACGGCCAGTAAGTTCGAAGCGGTAGGAGGAGGATGTGATGAATAAGCTTGGTACGGGCCTGCTTGCGGCCTGCATGGCGATGGCAGTCGCCGCAACCCCGGCACTGGCGCAGCAAGGTGGCCCCGGCGGCGGCATGATGGGCAAGGGGCCGGGTCAAGGCCAGGGCATGATGGGGCAAGGCGGTCCCGGCCAGGGCAAAGGCATGATGCAAGGCGGCATGATGGGTAAGGGCCCCGGCCAAGGCGGCATGATGGGCAAGGCCAACTGCCCGAGGATGGGCGGCATGATGGGCAAAGGCATGATGCAAGGCGGCATGATGCATGGCGGCATGATGGGCAAGGGCATGATGCATTCGCGCCCGATGATGGAAGCGCACCTTGCCTATATCAAAACTGATCTCGACATCACCGACACCCAGATGGACGCGTGGAACGCCTACGCCGACGCCGTCAGGGCGCGCCATGCCGCCATGGTCGGCATGCATGCCGACATGATGAAGGCCAAGAGCGGCACGGCCGTGGATCGCCTGGACGCGCGCATCAAGGCGACCGAAGCCAAGCTCGAGAGCCTGAAAGCCATGAAGCCGGCGACCGAGGGCCTCTATAACGTGCTCACCGACGACCAGAAGAAGAAGGCCGACACGCTTCTAGGCGGCGGCTGCCACATGATGTGAGCCCGGGAGGCACGATGAGCTATCACTTCTCCAAGACCCTCGACCTTCCGTTCGACCAGGCGATCACGCAGGTGACCGACGCCTTGAAGGCGGAAGGCTTCGGCGTGCTGACCGATATCGACGTCGCCGCCACCATGAAGGCGAAGCTCGGCGAGGACTTTCGCCCATACCGCATCCTCGGCGCATGCAACCCTAAACTCGCCCATCGCGCCCTCGAGCTTGAGGACAAGATCGGCACCATGCTGCCGTGCAATGTCATCGTGCAGGAGCATGACGATGGCCGCGTCGAGGTCTCGGCGATCGATCCGGTCGCCTCAATGCAGGCGATCGAAAATCCTGGCCTCGCCGACGTCGCCCAAGAGGTGCAAGGGAGGCTCAAGCACGTGGTGGAGAGCCTTTGAGCCTCAGCCCCACAGTTCGGGCGAGGGCGGGAGGATCGTGCCCGCCTCGTAGGTGAGCCCCGGCGCGCGGTCGCGTTCGAGCAGCAACGGCCCATCGAGGTCGACGAAGTCGGCGTCTTGCGCCAGCAGCAGGGCGGGCGCCATGGCGAGCGACGTGGCGACCATGCTGCCCACCATGACCTTGAGACCGAGGTCTCGGGCTTGCGCTGCCGTGGCCAGGGCCTCGGTCAGACCGCCCGTCTTATCGAGCTTGATGTTGACCGCGTCGTAGCGCCCTGCCAGCAGGCCGAGCGATGCCCGGTCGTGCACGGACTCATCGGCGCAGACGGCGAGGGGCCGGGCGATCTGGGCGAGAAGCGCATCCTGACCGGCCGGCAAAGGTTGCTCGACAAGCTCGACGCGGGCCTCTGCGGCGGCGGCAAGAAGCGACTCTGTTTCATGCGCTTGCCAGGCCTCGTTCGCATCGGCGATGAGCCGGGCGTCCGGCACGGCTGCGCGCACCGCGCTCAAGCGCGCCGCGTCGCCTGCGCCACCGAGTTTCAGCTTCAGAAGCGGGAAGCCTCCCGCCGCGCGCGCTTGCCCCGCCATCGTCTCAGGGTCCCCGAGCGAGATGGTGAAGGCGGTGGGCACGGGCTGAAGAGGCGGGAGCCCGGCGAGCGCCGCGGCGCTCCTCCCGGATCGCTTGGCTTCCAGGTCCCAAAGGGCACAGTCGAGCGCGTTGCGCGCGGCCCCCGGCGGGAGCAGGGCGGCGAGGCTGGTGCGGTCCAAGCCTTGGGCGAGCGCGGCGCGGCACCCTTCGATGGCCGCCACCACCCCCTCAACGCTCTCGCCATAGCGGGCGTAGGGCACGCACTCACCCCGGCCGCGGAAAACGCCGTCGCCGATCTCGGCCACCACCGCGACCGCCTCGCGTTTTGAGCCGCGGGCGATGGTGAAGGCACCCCGGATCGGCCAGTGCTCCACGCGCAATCCAAGCCTTAAGGCCCGTTTTGCGCCGTTAAGCTCACCTCCGGAAGCCGCCATAACGCCTTTATTTCTCCGGTGTTTTCGTTCAAAAACGTAAGGACTTAAACGGCGGCGGGCGCCTGAAAGCGTGAAGTACCAGCCAAGCTAAGCCCTTCCATGCTCAAGCGCGACCACCAGCTCATCCTGCCGACCCAAGCCCGCGCCCCCGGCTTCCGCGTCGAGCTCAGAGGCACCACGTTCCGCCTGATCGCCACCGGCGCCTGGACGGTGGCGGAGGCCGCCGACCTGGACAAGGCGCTGAAGCGCCTGCGGGTGCCGATCCCCCCGACCCCGGACTTCACCGGCGAGATGGACATCGCCGGCATCGCCGAGATCGACACTGCCGGCGCCTGGCTCCTCCAGCGCACGGCGAAGGCGTGGGCGAAAGGCGGCTTGCGCACCCGTTACGCCGGCGCCACCGAGAGCTTCCGCATTCTCATCGAGGAGGTGCATCGCCGCGGGGACGCTCAGCGGCCCGAGATCGAGAAATCCAATCCGCTCGAGAAAATGGTGGAGGACGCCGGCAAGGCGATGACCAGTGCCGGGAGTGACGCCGTCCAGCTCACGGCGTTCCTCGGCGAGGTAATCGCCGCTTTCTGGCGCATGATCAAGCAGCCCTGGCGCTTTCGACCGATCTCGTTCTTCCATCATCTGGATCACGCAGGCCTTCGCGCCGTGCCCATCATCGCGCTGATCTGTTTCCTGATCGGTGCCGTGGTCATGCAGCAAGGCGTGGTGCAGCTGAGGCCCTTCGGCGCCGAGCCGTTCGCCGTCAACATGGTCGCGATCTTGGCGCTACGCGAGGTCGGCATCCTGCTCACCGCCATCATGGTGGCGGGCCGCTCCGGCTCCGCCTTCACCGCCGAGATCGGCTCTATGAAGATGCGTGAGGAGATCGACGCCATGCGCACGCTCGGCATCGACCCGATGGACACGCTCGTGCTGCCCCGCGTGCTGGCGCTCATCGTGGCGCTGCCGCTTCTCACCTTCCTCGGTGACATCATGGGGCTTGCCGGCGGCGGCGTGATGGCCTTCGGTGTGCTCGGTCTCGATTTTTCCACTTACATAGACAAGCTGCATGAGGCGGTCGACTTCCAGCACTTCCTGGCCGGCATGATCAAAGCCCCGTTCGCCGCTATAATCATTGCCCTTGTGGGCTGCCTCGAAGGCTTGAAGGTCGAGGGCAGCGCCGAGTCTCTCGGCACCCATGTGACCTCCGCTGTGGTCAAGGCGATCTTTCTTGTGATCATCCTGGACGCCGTGTTCGCCATGTTCTTGTCGGGGATCGGGGTGTGATCGTCGAGGACGGACGAGAGGTGGTCATTCGGGTGCGCGGGCTCGCCAAGAGCTTCGGCACGCATCAGATTTGGGATGAGCTCAACCTCGACGTCTATCGCGGTGAGATCCTCGCCATTGTCGGCGGCTCGGGCCAAGGCAAGTCGGTGCTGATGCGGGTCATCACCGGTCTGGTGCTGCCCGACACCGGAGTCGTCGCCCTGTTCGGCCAGAATGCCAAGACGCTCACCCCGCAAGCCCGCCTCGACATCGAGAGACGCTGGGGCATCCTCTTCCAGGACGGCGCGCTGTTCTCCTCGCTCACCGTCTTGCAGAACATCCAGGTGCCGATGCGCGAGCATCTCGACCTGCCGCAAGCTATGATGGACGACCTTGCCTTCCTCAAGCTCACCATGGTCGGCTTGCCGCCAAACGCCGCGCACAAGTACCCATCCGAGCTTTCCGGCGGCATGCGCAAACGCGCAGGTCTTGCCCGCGCGCTTGCACTGGATCCCGAGATCGTGTTCCTGGACGAGCCAACGGCGGGGCTCGACCCGATCGGCGCCACCGAGTTCGATCACCTAATTCGCAAGCTGCAACAGACACTTGGCCTGACGGTCTATATGGTGACCCACGACCTTGATACCATCTTCACGGTGTGCGACAGGGTGGCCGTTCTGGCCGACAAGAAGATCGTGCGGACGGGGTCGCCTGCCGAGTTGCAGAGCCAGCCCAATCATCCGTGGATCCAGGAATATTTCTGCGGCGAGCGAGCCCGTGCTGCGAGCCCCACCGAGCAACGAAGGCTGATTGGCAGTGACGCCTGACGGTTGTTGAGGGCTGCGATGGAAACCAAAGCCAACTATCTGATGATCGGCGGCTTCGTACTGGGCGTTCTCGCCTTTGCCTTCGTCTTTGTCTTCTGGATCAGCAACTTCGCCAGCGGCGGCAAGCGCTACCGCATCGTGTTCGAAAGATCGGTGGCCGGGCTCACCTCGGGCTCAAGCGTCGCCTTCAACGGCATCAAGGTCGGTGAGGTGCAGACTTTCGCGCTGGATCCAAAAGACGGCCGGAAAGTGCAGGTGGTGATCAGCGTGGACGACAAGACGCCGGTGCGCGAGGACTCGCGCGCAAGCATCCAGTCTCGGGGCCTGACCGGCGGCACCGGAATTCAGATCACACCCGGCACGCCGAAGTCGCCGCTTCTGGTGCCAACGGACAAAGATCCCATTCCGACGATTCAGGCCGCACGTGGCGGGGGAGGGCTGTTCGATGCCGCGCCCGCCGCCCTCAACAGCGCCACCGCCTTCATCCAGCGTCTGGACGATCTCGTTGCCGCGAATGAGGACGCGATCAACAGCACGATGAGCAATGTGGATCAGTTCACCACGATGCTGAAGGACCAGAATGAAAAAATCAGCCAGACGATCAAAGAGCTGCAGGACGGAGCTAAGTCCTTCAACGAACTCACGAGCAAGCTCGACACCAATGTCGACGGGCTGACCCAGCAGGCGAAGCAAGGCATGCAGAATTTCAATGCGACCATGGATGAAGCGCATCGCGCGGCCATCACCCTCAACCGGATCCTCGAGAAGTTTGAGCAGAGTCCGACCGGTTTCTTGCTTCGTGGCTCCAGACCACCGGATAGCTCATCCTCTTCCTCGTCACCTCCATCGTCCTCTCCGAGAGGATTTGGGCCCGGCTCCCGCCACTAGGCGTGGTTTCCGCGACTTGCGGAGAACGAAAATCGGCCCCGCCCCATCCCGATGAGGCAGGGGTGAGACGAGGTTTGGACTGTTAGTGGGCTTGTGAGACCGCGAGGCGCTGGGAGCGCGTGGCACGCCGCGCCACAGCGCGGCGTTTTGCGGGCTGAGCGTCGCAAGGGAGCTCGATGTCGATCTCGAGCAGCGAGACCGCCTCGCCCCTCTCGATCTTCACCTGAACCTTGTCCACGTCTACAGGCACGTGCCTGGCAACGGCGGCAAGCACCTCCTCGCGCAGGACAGGGATGAGGTCCGCGTGGCCCTCGGTCCCGCGCTCGTGGGTCAAGAGAATCTGGAGACGCTCACGCGCGACTGAGGCGGACTTCCGTCTCCTGAAAGGCACGAACCAATTCATGCCGCTTTCCTTCCAAACAGCTTGCTGAAAAGACCGCTGCGATCACTTGGGAACACCATCGGCACGTCCGCGCCCATCAGGCGTTGCGCCGCATCGTTATAGGCCCGCGCCGGAGCGCTCTTCGTGTTGCTGATCGTGACCGGCGAACCGAGATTCGAAGCGCGCAAGACCTCCTCGCTCTCGGGGATAATACCAAGCAGCGGGATAGAGAGAATGTCGATGACGTCATCGACATTCAGCATGTCGCCGCGGCCGGCGCGAACCGGATCGTAGCGGGTGAGGAGGAGGTGCTTCTCCATGCGCTCGCCACGCGCCGCTTTGTCGGTCTTGGCGTCGAGCAGACCGACGATTCGGTCGGAATCGCGCACCGAAGACACTTCCGGATTTGTCACCACCACAGCCACGTCGGCATGACGCATCGCCAGCGTAGCGCCGCGCTCGATCCCGGCGGGGCTGTCGCAGATGATCCAGTCGAATGACTCGCGCAATTCGCCCATCACCTTCGCCACCCCTTCGTCCGTCAGGGCGTCCTTGTCGCGGGTCTGAGATGCGGCAAGCAGGTAAAGCGTCTCGAGCCGCTTGTCGCGGATGAGGGCCTGAGAGAGTTTCACATTGCCCTGGGAGACATAGATCAGGTCATAGACGACGCGGCGTTCGGCGCCCAAGACGAGATCGAGATTGCGCAAGCCCACGTCGAAATCGACAACCGCGACGCGTTGGCCTTCTTGCGCGAGCGCCGCGCCGAGGGCGGCGGTCGTTGTCGTTTTACCGACCCCGCCCTTTCCAGATGTCACCACGACGACCTGCGCCATGTCTTCCTCCTTGCCTCAATCGAGTGCGTTGATTTTTAGAACGCCGTCTTCAAGCGAAATGTGTGCGGGTTTCTCGAGCAAGTCCGAGGGAAAGTCCTCGGCCATGCGGTAGTAGCCGTCGATCGCCACGAGCTCGCCGGCAAGACGACGGCAGAAAATGTGTGCCGCGATGTTCCCGTCGGCGCCGGCCAGAACGCGGCCGCGCAGCGCGCCGTAGATGTGGATCGATCCCGTGGCGACGATCTCGGCACCAGAGGACACCGAGCCGATGATGGTGAGATCGCCGTCGTGAAACAGGGTTTGTCCCGAGCGAACGTGCGAATCGATCACCAGAGATGAGACTGCGGGCGTTGCCGGCGCGGGGGCCTCGCACGTCTCACGCGGCGTTTCGGGTTCCACTGCCCGGCCCGGCGTCAGGACTGGCGGAAGATCGGCATCGACCCAGGCCGGGTCGGCGCCGAGAAGGCCCATGACGCGTATGCCGCGTGAGCCAAGGTCGGCGATGAGCTTGGCCAACTTGCCCTTGGTCAACAGCAGCCGCGACACATCCACGACGACAGGCTTGCCGGAAAAGAAGCCCGGGGAACGGGATGCCCAATCATCCGCCTCGGCGATCCATCGGCCGATCGGCATTTCAGGCTTCAGGACGAAGGCGAGGAACGTGCGGCCGTGGAACTTGAAGGAGCGTGAGGGCTGAGGTGTTGCTGCGGACGGCTGAGGTGCTGCGGCGGCCATGGCTGTCTGTCGGCTCCCGTTCTGATTTGGTTAATAAAATGGCCATGATGGTTAACGGGCCGTTAACGACGGGTATTTGCGGCGGCCATGTTGGGGGACACGCACAAAAAAAGGCCCCCTCGCTCCCAAGCGGGAGGAGGGGGCCTTTTTGGTGGGGGAGCTAAGCGGCTCTTACCGCAGGCGTCCGCTCGCGTGCGCGAGCAGGAGATAGACGCGTCCGGTCTCGGACGTCAGGTAGTTCTGGAGCATATGGCCGGCCGGGTCGGACTGTTCGGCTTCCGCGAGCAAGCGCTCGAAGTCGCCGATATAGCGGTCCACAGTGTTGCGGAATTCGCTGTCACGGTCGTAGCGGTTCGTGACCTCGTCGAACGTCGCCTGGCCCTCATAGGTGTAGATGTGGCGGCCAAGCACACCGCGTTCGCCGGCACGCATGCGGTACCAGACGTCCGCCGCGGTGCGGTTATCGATAGCGCGGGCAAGCTCGTCGATGCGGAGCTGGCCGGCGCCTGAAGAGGCCATGCCACGGCCGCCGCCATAGCCCTGGTCGCTCGGCGCCCAGCCCCCACGGCCCGATGCGGTGGAGAGCTGTTGCGCAAGCCCGCCCGGGGTCTGGTCGAGATCGGTCGCCTCATAGGGCGCGGACACTTGCCGGCCCCTGGCATCGAAGCGGGGCATCGGCGGCACACCGTAGTCGCCGCCGGGCCGCACCTCGTCACGAGGCGGGAACGACTGCGGAGGTTGCGGGAAGGGGGCAGCGCCGCTGCCCATGGATGCCGCTTGCGCGCCAGCCCGTGACAGGCTGGGGGTGAGCGCCTCGATCTCGCGGAACTGGTCATTGAGCGCCTTGCGGATGGCGGCGGTCGCCTGCGCGGTCTGTTCGGGCAGGCCGTCCATCCGCTTCTGCATCTCCTGACGCAACGTATCGAGATCGGTTGCGGTCTGCCGCGCGGCCTCGCGCATCCCGCGCGAGGTGTTGTCGAACTGCCCGCGCATCTGCTCGAGCTGTTTGCCGATCTGCATGATGACCGTCTCGAAGCTGCCTTTGAGGTCGCTGACGGCGCGGGCGGTATGGGCTTGCGCCTCCTCGCGGAGCTTCTCGATCTGGGCCAGCGCCTGCTGCGCTTGGCCGGCCGTGTCACGGCCGAGCGCGGTGGTCACCTGCTTGGCGCGTGCTTCGGCCTGGGTGAGCGCGCCTTCGACGATGCCCGCATAGTTGCGCATCATGCCGTCGAGTTCCTGCGCCTTGGTATTGACCGTGTGCAGCAGGGAGATGATGGCCTGATGGCGGCCCTCGAGGATCGAGTCGATCTTGGCGTTCGAGGAGTCGAGCGCCTTGGCCGCGGTGAGGATCGCCTGGCCCTGGTTCTCGAAGCGTTGGGTGAGCCCGTGGATCTGCTCCAGTAGCCCCTTCGACACTTCGCGCAGGTTCCCGGTCTGGCTGGTGAGAATGTCCACCGCCTCCTTGGACTGGGCGCCGACCTGCTCGGCCGTCTCGCGCATCATCTGCGAGTTGTTGGCGAGGACCTCGTTGAGCTGCGCCGTCTGCTTGCCGAAGGTCTCCCCGGCCAGGCGGGTATGCTCGCCGAGCATCTGGTCGGTCTCGGCCGTACGCTGCCCGAAGGCGACGTCGATGGCCTTGAGCCGCTCGGCCAGCGCCGTGATCACGAGCTGCGCGCGCTCGCTCATGGTCTTGTCGAGCGCCTCGGTCTGCTGGGTGATGGCCGTCTCCAGCCCTTGCGCCTTCTCGAGCAGCGACTTGGTGAAGAAGTCGGCCCGCTCGGCCAGGGTCTTGTCGAGGGCGATGGCGCCCTGATTGACCGCCGAGGTGAACTGCGCCGTGCGGTCGGCCAAGGTCTTGTCCACCGCGCTGGTCTGTTCCTCGACCGCCGCGGCGAGGGCGTCTGTGCGCTCTTGAAGCGTGTTCTCGAAGGCGACGACGCCTTGCGACACCACGCCGGTCAGGGCGTCCGTGCGATCTTGCAGGGTCTTTTCGAGCTGAACGGCGCCTTCGGCGACCACGTTGGTGAAGGCGTCGGTGCGCTCGGCCAGCGTCTTGTCGAGGGTGACGGCGCTCTCGGCGACCACATTGGTGAAAGCTTCGGTGCGATCGCCAAGCGTCTTGTCGAGGGTGACGGCACTCTCGGCAACCACGCCGGTCAGGGCGTCCGTGCGATCTTGCAGGGTCTTTTCGAGCTGAACGGCGCCCTCGGCGACCACGTTGGTGAAGGCGTCGGTGCGCTCTTGCAGCGTCTTATCGAGGGTGACGGCGCTCTCGGCGACCACATTGGTGAGGGCGTTGGTCTTCTCCGTGAGCGTCTTTTCGAGCTGAACGGCGCCCTCGGCCACGACGTTGGTGAAGGCGGCCGTGCGATCGCCCAGGGTCTTGTCGAGGGTCACGGCGCTCTCCGCCACCACGTTAGTGAAGGCTTGCGTGCGCTCTTGCAGCGTCTTGTCGAGGGTGACCGCGCCTTCGGCGACGAGGCCGGTGAACGTGTCGGTCCGGTCCTTCAGCGCGCTGTCGAGCACCGACGTGCTCTTGCCGATCTCCGACATGAAGGTCTCGGTGCGGTCCTTGAGAGTCTTGTCGAGGACGATGGCGCCCTGCGCGACGGACGTCTCGAGCCCTTTGATGCGCTCGGCCAGCGAGCTTTGCAGGGCCTCGGTCCGCTCCTTCATGGTGTTGTCGAGGGCCGTGGTCCGTTGCGCCACCACGGTCTCGAGCGAGGTGAGGTTCTGGGTCGCGCCTTCGATGACCTTGGTCAGACGGCCTTGCTCCTTGGTCAGACGCTCGAGCAGACCCGGCACCTGCTCGGCCACCTTGGACTGGGCCTTGTGCACCTGCTCGGCGGCCTCGCTGGAGCGGGCGACGAGAAGCTCGGTGAGTTGCGTGCCGCGTTCGGCGAGCTTCTTGTCGATCGCGCCGCTGGCATTGGAGATGTCGCGCGCCACTGCTGCGCCGACGCCCTTCAGCGCCTCGCTGACCCGCTGGCTGTTATTGGTGAGAGCCTCGCGCTCGGTGGCAAGCTCGTTGATCAACGTCCTGACACGAAGCTCGTTTTCGCCATAAGAGCGCTCGAGTGCGGCGACCTCGCTATGCACCATGGCCTCGAGCTCGGATGCCCGGCCGATGGCGCGAGAGATAGCGTCATTCATCGCCGCGACCTGGCGGCGGATGGTCTGCCCCACCGAAGCGACCGACTGCTCAGCCTGCCTGTCGGGCTCGGCCAGCCTCACGGCGACTTCGGTCATGGCCGAAGCCATGAGGCGGAGCTCCTGCGCGCGCCAAATGAGCAGCGCCAGGAACCAGAAGAGGACGATAGGAATGAGAATGGCGCCCGCGGCGGACAGCGCCGCGGCGCTGAGGACGCCGCTGCTCGCGGTCTCGCTCGAGATGATGCCATAGGCGAAGAAGCCGCCGATGATGAACCAAGCGACGGAGGCCGCCAGCGCCACGAGGAACGGCGTGCGCGCAGGCCTCTGCTGAAGGGCGAAGATCAAACCGCCGATGGACGGAACGTCGTCATTGGCGGGGGCGGAGAGGCGGCGCTGCGGCGGTGGGCCTGCAGGACGGCGCGTCCGGGCCAAGTGCTTGGGCGAGGGCGCCCCGGCCGTTGACTCAGGAATGTCAGCCGGCTTGGCATCCTCTTGTTGCGACTTGAAGTTCTGCGGCCGGGACTCTTCGCGCCTCGGCTCATCCCGCTTAGGCTCTTCGCGCTTGCGCTGCTCGGCCTTGAGCCGGTCGGCCAAGCTGGAACGCCGCGGTAACTCGGAACGCCGCTCAAGGATCGGGGTCTCGTCAGACTTTCCCTTGCCCTCATTGCCCCGCGTCATCGCGTCCAGGGGGCTCTTCGTCTCGTCTTTGGCTTCCGGCGTCGCTTTTCCAGGAGGCGACTTTGCTTGTTCCTGCGCCATAACGCGTCCCTCGCACCACTAGACTAAAAAATGGGAGAAAACTGCGCCGTGAGACCTTGAACCCGACAACAGCGGCGCATCGCGTTTTGCGGGACCCGCATCGACTTCCGGAGCAAACTCAGTAACCGGAAGAGCCCCCAACGCTTTTTCCCCCTCTCCCAACATCGTTAACGAATTTTTAGGGCTAAAAAAAGCTGAATCGGCAGCTTCGGTTAACGCCCCTTAAGCCCTTAGGATTGCGCCATAATTTGCTGCGAGGCGAACACGAATCGCCTAAGACTAGGACAAGGTCGGCAAACGCGCGGGGACTGGATCCCCGCCGCGGCAGGGCCGCAGTATTGCCTCGGCTCTTTCTACGCCGCGCCAAGAAACCGTCCTGATTGAGCGTAAAAGAAGCGCCGGCGACGGGATTTGGGGGAGAGGACC
>Ga0307436_1001232_pt1 | contig 11427 bp, 10 predicted proteins | sample SalMarWE160440MG_FD_202513 | JGI IMG/M metagenome (GOLD analysis project Ga0307436, IMG submission 202513) | Salt marsh sediment microbial communities from the Plum Island Ecosystem LTER, Massachusetts, United States - WE1604-40 | ecosystem: Environmental > Aquatic > Marine > Intertidal zone >...
TGGGAGCCTTGAAGGAGATCCAGGAGTGGGCTCTCCACTGGGAGCGCATGTTCGACTACATCACCTTCCTCGAGGCGGTCGAGCAGGTCCGCCGCTGGCTGCTGGGGTGGCTGGGGCTGGCCTGACGCGCGGCCGGGTGTCTAGGATCCGGGCTTCGCGACCTTGATCACCGCCGCCGCGAACTGGGCCACCTTGGCCTGGGACAAGCTGCCGCTGCAGACGGTGTAGCCCGGGATGGAGTGGGGGTTGACGACCACGCAGCGCCCGCCTCCGCCCATGTCTCTCATCGTCCCGGCCAGGCCGTCGTAGGAGGCCGGCCCGAGGACCGGAAAGATATCCCCGCAGATGGAGAGATCGTCGTAGCAGAGCCTGCCCTCGATCATTGTGACGTCGTCACCGACGCTGTTCGTGTAGGCCACGTTCATGCGCCCGCCGTCCGCTCTCTCGTACTCCGACTCGTGGAGCCACCAGCCGCTGGGCAGGACGGCGCAGTAGACGTCCCAGGGCAGATCCTTCGCGGCGTTGACGAAGTACTCCTTGTGGGCCTCCGAGCCGGTGCAGCCGGCTGCCGGCGAGGTGGGCGAACCCGAAGGCGAAGGCGTCTCCGAAGGTGACGGCTCTTCCGTGGGCGAGGGCGTCGCCTCGGCGGTCGGGGTCGCGGTGGGCGTCTCACCCGGCGGTAGGGTGAGGTAGACGGTCAACGGCGTGGGCGCTGTGCTCGCGCAGCCCGCTACGGCCAGAGCCATGGCGAAGACCAGGCCCCGCCGCTCTCTGCCGATCGAGTTGCCGCGCATCGCTCTCCTTCAGGCTGCGGCGGCCAGGATCAGGTCTTGGGGACCTTGATCACCGCCGCCGCGTACTGGGCCACCTGGGCCTGGGACAGACCACTCCCGTTCATGAGCACGTAGGCCGGGATGGAGTGAGGGTTGACGACCACGCCGTGCCCGGTAGCGCCCATCGTTCTCATCGTCCCGGCCAGGCTGTCGAACGAAGCCGCGCCAACGGTCGGGTAGATGTCCCAGCAGGTGGGGAGACCGGAATCGTCGCAGAGCCTGCCCTCGAGCAGGAGTACCTCGACCCCGGCGTTGTTGCGGTAGCGGGTGTACAGGTACTTGTCCGCCTGGTGGTATTCCGACTCCTGAAGCCACCAGCCGCTGGGCAGGACGGCGCAGTAGACATCAAAAGGCAGGTTCTTCGCGGCGTTGACGAAGTACTCCTTGTGGGCCTCCGAACCGGTACAGCCGGCAGCCGGCGAGGTGGGCGACTCCGAAGGCGACTCCGAAGGCGACTCCGAAGGCGACTCCGAAGGCGACTCCGAAGGCGACCCCGAAGGCGACTCCGAAGGCGACTCCGAAGGCGACTCCGAAGGCGACCCCGAAGGCGACGGCTCTCCCGTGGGCGAGGTCGTTGGCTCGGCATTCGGGGTCGTCGTCTCGCCCGGCGTCGCCGTGATGAGGACGATGATCGGCGTCGGCGCTGTGCTCGCGCAGCCCGCCACGGCCAGGGCCGTGACGAGGATCGTCAGTCTGCGTAGCGCTCCGCGCATCAGGTGATCGTTCATCTTCGCCCTCTTTCAGTGGCGCCTGGGGTCATGGCTTGGGAACCTTGATCACCGCCGCCGCGTATTCGGCCACCTTGGCCTGCGACAGACCGGTGATGTTGACGAACGCGTAGCCCGGGACTGAGTGAGGGTTGACGAACACGCCGCGCCCGCCACCGCCGATGCCCCTCATCGTCCCGGCCAGGCCGTCAAACGAGGCAGAGTCGAGGACCGGGAACATGTCCATGCAGGTTGAGAGAACGTCGCAGAGCCTGCCCTCGAGCAGGAGTACCTCGACCCCGGCGTTGTTGCGGTAGCGGACGAACAGGTACTCGTCAGCCCGGTGGTAGTACGCTTCCTGCAGCCACCAGCCGCTGGGCAGGACGGCGCAGTAGACGTCCCAGGGCAGGTCCTTCGCGGCGTTGACGAAGTACTCCTTGTGGGCCTCCGAACCGGTACAGCTGGCAGCCGGCGAGGTCGGCGCAGCCGAAGGTGACTCGGAAGGCGATGCTGATGGAGACTCGGCGGGCGATTCGCTTGGCGACTTCTCTGCCGTGGGCGAGGGCGTCGCCTCTGCGGTCGGGGTCGCCGTTTCGCCTGGCGGCAGGGTGATGTAGACGGTCATCGGCGTGGGCGTCGTGCTCGCGCAGCCGCCCAGCAGCAGGGCCGCTGTCAGTGCCAGCGCGCCCCGCCGCGTCGGTCCAGAGGCTCCAGTACCCACCTTCGTACCCCCAGGCTGCGTATTCGGCCCCGGTTGGAAACGATTGTACGGGTGGGGCACAACGGCCGAGCGGGCCCGGCCGCTCGACGGCGGAATCCGGCCTGATCGCTTAGCATCCACCCGTGCCCGGTGATCCGTCCGCGGGTTGCACGCGAAGAATGGACGGGTCGTCGATCGCCTGGGGAGGGCGACGATTGAACCGAGCCTACCCGCCGATCACGGCGCTGAGCGAGATCGACCTGACTTGAACGAGACACAAGGGTTGTACGGGCCGCGCGCGGCCCGGCTGGAGTCTGCATCGCGCGTTCTGACCCGCCAGGGCACCCTCGCCCGGCCGGGCATCCGTGTGTTCGCCCGCTCCGTGGCGGCCGCCACCGCCTTCGCCTCGACGCTGGCCATCGCCGCCATCGGTGCCCACGCCCCGCTCGACATCGAGCCGGGCCTTCCTGCTCGGATGCTGGCCGGGACCGTGCCGTTCGTGGCGGCGGTGCTGGCGTTCTACGCCGTCCAGCGCCCCTGGCCGGCCTTCCTGGCCATCGTGCTCCTGACGCCGGTTCTCAACGCCGGCCAGGTGTCGTGGGACATCGAATGGTTCCAGGTCATCTTGCAGACCGTCTTCGTCGTCTGGCTGACGGCGGGCTACGTGCTTCGCGACGAGCAGCGGTCGCACGCCGGTTTCGAGCGCCGATCGCATGCGACCGGCGCCACCGGCAACGCGAGCGCCGAGCCCTCAGCCCGGGCCATCGAGTTCGCCAGTCGCCACCTCGGCCCCCTGGCGACGATCGCCCTGCTGATCCTGGCCTCAATCTCGACTCTCGCCTCACCGGGCGTCCCGACGAGCGTCCTCGTCCTGGTCCACGGCATTCTCGAGCCCGTGGCCATGGGGCTTCTGCTGCTCGCCTTCCGGCCCACCAGGTACCAGCTGATGCAGGTCCTGGCAGTGCTGGGTCTCTCCGTGGCCCTGGGCGGGCTCATCAACATGGCCCAGTCCATCCCTGCCTTCGGGTCGCTCTCGGTCCTGCAGTCGAGGCGGCTGCTCTTCTCGCGTCTCACCTACTTCAACGTCGGTCTCTTCGGCGAGATGCTGGCCATGGCGGCTCCGCTGCTGCTGGGCGCCCTCCTCTTCCGCCGCCGGCTTGGCCTGGGCCGCTATGCGGTCGCGGTCCTGGTCGCTGCGCTGGCGGTCGGCGGAGCCAGCCTGTTCCTGACTTTCTCCAAGAGCGCCTACCTGGCCACCGCCGCCGGCGTGCTGGCCTTCTTGCTGCTGCTGGCGCGGACGCGGCAGACGCGGCTCCGAATCGTCGGGGCGACGATCGCCCTGTCGGCGATGGCCATGCCCTGGCCGGCCTTCCTCCTGCAGGCCTCGCCGGACCTGGCCGCCCTGTACCGCACCGCCATGATCCACGTCATGGGCAGCAGCCGCTACGAATCCTGGGATCCCAGCCGCCTGTCGGGGCACGGCTCGCTGGTGGAGCGTGCCTATGCCACCGAGGCGGCCGTGGCGATGGCCGCCGACCACCCCTGGCTGGGCATCGGCCTGGACCAGTTCGGGGAGATGTACCAGGGCCAGTACAAGTCGCCGGACTCGCACTTTGCCGCCGACTCGGCTCACACGTTCTGGCCGGAGATCGCAGCCGAACTGGGGATCCCGGCCCTGGCGCTGGTGGTGCTGATCTTCGCCTCGGCGGTGCTGGCGCTGTGGCGTCTCTACCTCTCGCCCCCGGACCCGACCACGCGCCTGCTGGCCATCACGCTGCTGGCTTCCCTGGTGGCCTGGCTGGCCGTGGCCACAGCCTTCGCCGGCGACATGTACCGGCCGTGGCGGAACATGTCGTCCGATTTCGTGATGATGGCCTTGCTTACGGCCGCAGCGTTCGCCCTGGCCAGGGCCACGCGAGCCCGGTCCGGGGTCATCGCGCCGGCCAGCCCCCCGCAGCGAGACTAGAAGCCCAGCCCGGCCAGGATACGGTGCATGCGCCGCGCCGCCCGGCCCCGGTGGGAGATGCGGTTCTTGGCTTCGGCCGTCCACAGGCCCAGCGTGCGCCCGCCGAGGGGCTCCGCCTCCGGCTCGAAGATCGGGTCGTAGCCGAAGCCGCCCCCGCCGCGGGGCTCCAGGGCGATGCGCCCCTCCAGCGTTCCGCGGGCGAGACGGACCGGCATGCCGCCGCGGGGGCCGGCAGTCTCGGGCAGGGCCAGGGCCAGAACGCAGCGGTAGCGGGCCGTGCGCCGCTCCAGGGGCAGTCCGGCCAGGTCGCGCAGCAGCCTGCGGTTGTTGTCCTCATCGGTCGCGTTCTCGCCCGCGAAGCGGCGTGTCCGCACGCCCGGAGCTCCGCCCAGGGCGTCGACCTCGATCCCCGAGTCGTCGGCCAGCGTCGGCAGGCCGGAGAGTGCGGCAAAGTGGCGGGCCTTGATGGCCGCGTTGGCCTCGAAAGTGGCCCCGTCTTCCACTGCCTCGCCCGGGATGGCCGCGTCGTCCAGGGAGATCATCTGCGTGCGCAGCGGCCCCAGCAGCTCGCGCAGCTCGCGCAACTTGTGAGTCGAGCGCGTCGCAACGAGCAACCGCGAGCGATCGGCCCGGGTTGCCACTAGCGCGGGACCGAGGCGACTGCTTCGGCCTGGGCGGCGAAGAGGCGCTCCAGCCCGCTGGCGGCCAGGTCCAGCAGGGCATCGACGCCGGGGCGGTCGAAGGGCTTGCCTTCGGCCGTGCCTTGCAGCTCGACGTACTTGCCGGCGTCGGTGGCCACCACGTTGAAGTCGACCTCGGCCTTCGAGTCCTCGGAGTAGTCGAGGTCCAGGCAGGCGATTCCGTCGACGATGCCGACGCTCACCGCGGCGACTTTGCCCAGCAGGCAGCGCTCCATGCCGTAATCGGTGAGCGCCACTGCCAGGGCCACCCAGCCGCCGGTGATGGACGCGGTCCGCGTCCCTCCGTCCGCGTTCAGGACGTCGCAGTCGATCGTGACCGTTCGCTCGCCCAGCTTGACCGTGTCCACGACGCCGCGGAGTGACCGTCCGATGAGGCGCTGGATCTCGTGCGTCCGGCCGCCCACCTGGCCCTTGGCGACCTCGCGGACGGTGCGTTCGTTGGTGGCCCGGGGCAGCATGCAGTACTCGGCCGTGACCCAGCCGGTGCCTTTGCCTCGCAGGTGGGGCGGCGTCTTGTCCTCGATGGTGGCCGCACATACCACCTCGGTCCCGCCCAGCTTGATGAGGCATGAGCCCTCCGCCCACTTCTGGACGCCGAGCTGGATGCTGATCGGTCTCAAATCGCCGGGCATTCGGCCGTTGGCTCGGAGGAGCGATTGGGCGCCCATGGTCATGGTCAGGTCTCCTTGGTGCCGGCCGCGGGAGCATCCGGCCCGGCGCTGCCGGCTCGCTCTTCGGCCTTGGCAGCATCCCACAGGGCGTCCAGTTCGGCCAGCCCCAGGTCGCGCAGGTTGACGTCGCGCTCGCGGGCCATGCGCTCCACGCGGCGGAAGCGGGAGCGGAACTTGTCGGAGGCGGCCCGCAGGGCGGATTCCGCGTCCACCCCGTGGCGGCGGGCCAGGTTCGTCACCACCAGCAGCAGGTCGCCGACCTCGTCGCGCCGCTCGGCCGGGGACGCGGCAGCCTCCAGCTCGGCCAGCTCCTCCTGGATCTTGTCTGTGATGCCGACTATGTCCGGCCAGTCGTAGCCGAGGTTCGCGGCCCGCTCCTGCATCTCCTGAGCGGCGGCCAGGGCGGGCATCGAGCGGGCGATGCCGTCGAGCGCGCCGCGCTCTTCGGCCTGGCTAGCGGCCGCCTCGCCGGCGGCTTCGCGCTCGGCCTGCTTGATCTGCTCCCACTGGCGGGTGACGTCGCTCGCGGTGGCGGCCTCGGCGTCGGCAAAGACGTGGGGGTGGCGACGGACGATCTTGCGTCCGATCTCCGCCTGGACGTCGGTCATGTCGAACAGGCCCGCCTCCGCGGCCAGCTGAGCGTGCAGGACTATCTGCAGCAGCAGGTCGCCAAGCTCACCGGCCAGCTCCGGCGTGGCCGGGTCGCTCAATGCTTCGTAGGCCTCGTAGGCCTCCTCGAGGAGGTGCTTCTTGAGTGACAGGTGTGTCTGCTCGCGGTCCCAGGGGCAGCCGTCGGGCTGGCGCAATCGGTCGGCGATCCAGGGCAGCGACCAGGGCGAGGCGGTGGCCTCGTCCAGCCGGGCCGGCGGAATGTAGAGCGCCCTGGCAAACGAGTCGTCCGTCAGATCGGCGACGGTGATCGCGTCGGCCAGCCCGATCCGGCCCACGGTGTGCCCGGGTGGGTAGAGGCGCGCCAGGATACCGGCCGGGCCCGCCTCAGGCATGGCGTGGCGGCCCGCCAGCGGCCGGCGCGTCTCAGGCGAGGCGGCTTCGGCGGACCTGCGGAAGACCGACGGCGGCACCACCAGCAGAGGCCGCGAGGGCTCGACCGGGAAGGCCGCCAGCCGGTCCGGCACTACGACCTGCAATCCGGCGGACGGATCGAGGCCCCACCTGATGCGGGCTTCGGCGATGAGCGCGTCGAGCACGTCGCTCCGCAGCCTCTCCAGCTACCCGATCGAAGCGGGAGTGATGGACGTCAGCGCGCTCTGGTCGATCCAGATGTTGGCCGCGTCCGTCTGCTCGGTCACCCAGGCCGGCCAGACCGACAGCTTGAGTTTGGCTTGCTCCTCCGCATCGGGCGTCCTGGTCTCCTCGGCCACGATCTTGAAGATCCAGAGGCCCTGCGAGGTCTCGACCGTTGGGGTTGTGTCGCCCACGGGGGTATTGAAGACGGCCTGCTCCATCTCCGCCGGCAGCATGTAGCGGGTGACCCAGCCCATTTCGCCGCCCTTGTAGGCATCGGCGGCCTGAGAGTACTTCGAGACCGCGGACTCGAAGCTAAGGGTGCCGAGGGAGAACTCCAGCTGCATCGTGGCCACGCGCGTGGCCGGCGACGGGCGAGCCCCCTGGAAGTAGGCCAGGACGTAGCCCATAGAGGGCTCCCTGAAGGGCTCCAGGAGCCCCGGCTCCAGTTCTTCGTCCGAGACGGCGGAGCGCAGGGCGGGCATGTCGAGGGTCGTTCCGCCCTGGCCGAAGTCGTAGATGATGTCGCCCGAGATCCAGGGCACGTCGCCGCCCGATTCGGCGAAATACGGCTCGTCGTTCCTGGCGGTGTCCTTGGCCAGCGCCGCGAATCCGTCCAGGTTGTCCTGCAGCTCGGCGTACGCGTCGTCGGCTCGCTTCTTGGCATCGTCCCAGGCCGGATCGTCGCTGGCCAGGGTCGCGGCCGCGGTGGTGTCGTGGTTGGGGGCGAAGACCATGATCTTGAGCTTGTACTCGGTCCCCGCGCCGCCGAAGCCCGGCGAGACGGCGATCTCCTTGACGTGACGTGCCGTCGTGGCTCCGGTGATGTACTTGGCCTCGATCGTATCGCGAACCGCGGCTCGCAAAGCTTCAGCACGGGCCGCGGAGCGGTAGGCATCGCCGCTCGCCTTCCGGCCCACGGCGTCGACCCAGCCCGTGTCTTTGTAGGCGGGCATGATCTTGGTGACGGTGACGATGCGGAAGATGCCGTCTTCGCTGTCGTAGACGGCGCTGTACCCTCCCTCGGTCTGCATGGCGAAGACGATGTCGGCCAGGCCCGGGTCGAGGTTCAGCGATTCGCGGGTGACCATGCCCAGGTCGCCGGTGTTGTAGCCCTCGCTGCCGATGGTGCCGTCGGCCGTCGACTCGTTGTAGACCTCCTGCCAGTCCTTGCCCTGCAGGAGCTCCTTGAGGTAGCCCTCGGCCTCGGCCCTGGCATCGGCGATCTGCTGCTGCGTCGGCGAGCTGGCCGGCGGAGTAGGCTTGGCGTCCACGCCGATGACCTTGACGTGGCGCATCTCGTCCAGGGTGGAGTCTTCCTCGATCTGGGCGTCGACGTCCGCGTCGCTGACGCGGACGTCGTTCTTGTCGGCGTACTGCTGGAGCACGAGGTCGCCCTGGAGCTGGCTCAGCGCCTCGTCGTACAGGCTTGTCGCGTCGAGCTGGGCAGTGAGCGACGCTGAGAGCGAGGAGTACTCGTCGGCGGTGATGGAGCCCTGGTTGCGCATGATCACGAAGTTGTCGATCTGGCGCTGATAGCGGGCCGCGTTGACCTCCGCCCGGTTGCGGACGTCGTCCTTGCTGATGGCGACGCCGTTCACCGACGAGACCGGGGCCCAGTGGTCGGTGTAGTAGTAGCCGAGCAGCACTCCGGCCAGAACGGCGACGGAGGCGACCGTTACCGCTCCGAAGGCGATGTTGAGATAGAGCGAGCGCCGGGCGCTTCCCTGGCGGGAGCGGCGGCGTTGCTGCTTGGTCGCGGGAGGCCGAAATGTCATCGGGGCGTCCTGATAACTGGTTGTTGGCGATCGAAAACGTCGCGGGTGACGAGGAGAAATGCTACCGCATTCGCGGGCGGACCCGGTGGACGCATGCGGCTACCCGGCCTCAGGCGGTCCGGGTGAGGCGCTTCACGACGCCCAGGTACGCTTCCGCCTGCTTCTCCCAGGCCAGCTCGCGCACGCGCGCCATCGTCCGCTCCACTCGGGCCGAGCGTTCCGCCGGGTCGTCGACCAGCCTCAGGATGGCCGTGGCCAGCGAATCGGCGTCGCCCGGCTCGTAGAGAGAGGGGGCATCCTGGCCGAAGTACTGCTCCACGGCCGGCAGCCGCGTGGCCACGACCGGCTTGTGCATTGCGCCGTACTCGAAGATCTTGGTGGACAGGCTGATCCGGGAGTAGGAATCCAGCCGCGTGGCGGCGATGCCGATGTCGGCGGCGGCAACGGCACCCGCCACCTCCTCGACCGGGATCCTGCCGGGCAGCTCCAGGCAGTCGGCCACGCCCAGCTCGGCGGCCAGCTCCCGCAGCGGCTGCTCGGCATCCCCTCGGCCGTAGAGAGTGGCGGCGAGGCGCAGCTCGGGCCGCAGACGGCGGAGGGCGGCGATGGCTCTGACCACCACGTCCAGCTCGTAGGTGGGGGTGATAGCGCCAGCGTAGACGAGGCGCAGGACACCGTCAGCCATGAACTCCCGAGGCGGGTGGGCTGCCGGGTCGAAGCGGCGCAGGTCGGGGCTGTTCATGACCACTGTCAGGCGATCCGGTTTCGCTCCCCGCTTGCGGAAGCGCTCCGCCAGCGGGTCGTTGACGGTCAGCATCTCCGTCGCCACGGCCATAGACAGGCGTTCCTGCAGCCGCAGCAGGCGGTAGGTGACGGGGTTGGCGGCCTTCGCGAAGCGGCTGCGGAAGAACTCCGGCATGTCCTCGTGAAAGTCCAGCAGGACGGGGACGCGCACCAGCTTGAGCGGCAGGGCGGCGAAGACGAGGTAGTCGGGCAGCGTGTGGACCTGGACCAGGCCGTAGTGGCGGCGGCGATGGGCGCCCGCGGCGCCGAACATCGATCGCACCAGGAAGACGCCGTACTCCCGCAGGTAGACCGGCAGGCCGGCTCCCTGGTGGCGACGGACCGGCAACCGCCGGACGTTGACGCCGTTGATGACCTCTTTCTGGGGGGCGTCGCCGTTGCGCAGGCCGATCACGTCCACTTCCCAGCCGTCCGCGGCCAGCGTTTCAGCCTCCCGGCGGACGCGCGGGTCTTCCTCGTAGTAGGCGTGGACGATCATCAGGATCGGCCGGCGCTTCTTCACCGTGAGGGTCCCTTCGGGGGCCTGCCCGCGGTCAGGGCCCGGGAAATCATCTCCGCCGTCCCGGCTCCCTCCAGGTTCAGTGTCGCGGCCCGCTCCGCGGCCAGCTGCCCGGCTGTATCGCGAGGCGCCCGGGCTTCCAACTCGCGCCTGGCCGCGGCCCGATCCAGGCCCACCAGCACCGCCGAGCTGCCGGCCCCGCCCACCGTCTCGACCCACTCGGTGGTGTCGCGCAGGACCAGGCAGGGCACGCCGAGCCAAGCCGCCTCGCGCTGGACCCCGCCCGAGTCCGTCATGACCGCGGCCGCGTGGAGCTGCAGCGCGAGCGAGGTTCGATAGCCCTGCGGTTCGACGGAGGTGACCCCCTCCGGAAGGCTCACCCCGGCCTCCTCCATGGCCGCCCGCGTGCCCGGGTGGAGGGGCAGCACGACCGGCCTGTCGGGCAGGGCGGCGTCGCCCAGGATGGCCGTCCAGGCAGCCATCGCCTCCGGGCTGCGGTTCTCGGCCCTGTGGACCGTAGCCACGACGTAGCCGCCGCTGCGCAGCGCCAGCCCCAGCCGCGCCCCGATCTCGTCCAGAACGGCCGGGTTGCGGATCTCGCGTGAGATGCGGGCCGCCAGGTCCAGCATCAGGTCGCCCACCTCCAGGACGCCGTCGGCGATGCCTTCGGCAGCCAGGTTGGCCACGGCCGCCGGAGTGGGGGCGAAAAGCCAGCTGGAGAGGTGGTCGGCCACGACGCGGTTCAGCTCCTCGGGCATGCGGGGGTCGAAGCTGCGCAGGCCCGCCTCGACGTGGGCCACCGGGATGCCGAGCTTGGCCGCCGCCAGCGCCCCGGCCAGGGTGGAGTTCGTGTCGCCGTAGACCAGGACTGCGTCGGGCCGCCTCTGCTCGAGGATCGGCTCGAGGGCGATCAGCATCCGGCCGACCTGCTCGCCGTGGCCGCCGCCGCCGATGCCCAGGGAGTGGTCCGGGCGGGCCAGGTCCAGCTCGCCGAAGAAGCTGCCGGCCATAGCGTCGTCGTAGTGCTGGCCGGTGTCCACGCACACGTCCTCGTGGTCGCGGCGCAGGATCGGCTGCAGCGCGGCTGCCTTGATGAGCTGGGGCCTGGTCCCGACGACGCTGACGATGCGCATCGCCGGCTCGCTACAGTTCCAGCGGCGCCCGGCGCCGCGTCGCGGCCTGCACCCCGATGCCGACGTAGCGGACCTGCGCCGGCAGGTCGATGTCGCGCAGACTGTTGCGTCCGTCGACGAGGACCTCGAGCTGCGGGTATAGCCCGAAATCCAGCGACTGCCACAGCGGATCCCCGGTCTGGGTCGCGATTGCCCGGAAGGGGCCCTTCTCACCCCAGCGATACGGCCGGGCATGATTGTGCTCGATCTCGTCGTCGCTGAGCAGCGGGTCGGCGGCCCAGACCTCGGCGCCGTGGAAGGCCAGGCGCTCGATGAGCGGCAGCGCCCGGGAGTAGGCCAGCTCCTTGACGCCGTCCCGGTAGGTCAGGCCCAGCACCAGCACCGGCGCCC
>Ga0307436_1001233_pt1 | contig 11427 bp, 10 predicted proteins | sample SalMarWE160440MG_FD_202513 | JGI IMG/M metagenome (GOLD analysis project Ga0307436, IMG submission 202513) | Salt marsh sediment microbial communities from the Plum Island Ecosystem LTER, Massachusetts, United States - WE1604-40 | ecosystem: Environmental > Aquatic > Marine > Intertidal zone >...
TCCAGCAACTCGGCGAACGCGAAACGCTGGAGTCCGAGTCCTCCGGCCGGATGGAGATCCCTACTCTGCTCAAGCTCGCACTCACCGGCGAGTTGGAGGCGAGTGAGTTGGCGGGTTACTGGTTGCCGACGACGCCGGAGCTGGATGCGAAGCGCGTCCTCGCTGAACAGTGCGGCGACGAGATGCATCACTACCAACTGATCAGCCGCCGGCTGGAAGAGCTGGGCGAGGATCTCAGCGCATTCGATCCCCTCGCGGAGGGCTACAGTCCCCTGCAGCAATACCTGCAGGGATTGAACACCACCGTCGAGCGCATCGCCGGTGGCCCGTTCGCACGCGAGGCGATCGCCGAAGTGCGCAACGCTCAGTTCGTCGCGTTCTGCCGCGCTGCCGGGGACGACGCGACCGCCGAGATGTACGAAAAGATCATTCAACCCGAGGAGGTCGGGCATCATCGTATGGGGCGCGTCATCCTCGAGAAGTACGCGATCACAGATGAACAACAGGAAGCCGCCGCCGCCGCCGTGCGCAATACGCTCGCCATCGCCGACGAGCTGCGCACCCTGAAGGCGAGAACGACCGGCGACCGGCCCATCCCGCTCTCCTGAGCTCACCAAAGAGATGATGAGCGACACCATCCAGACGATCGCGGTCCTCGGCGCCGGCACCATGGGACGAGGGATCGCCCACGTGGCGGCACTCGGTGGATATGAGACCCGGCTGTACGACATCGACGACAGTGTCCTCGCCGACGCCGAGAAGCGCATCCGCAAGAATCTCGACAAGGGCGTCTCCCTCGGCAAGGTGGACGCCGATGACGCAGCCGCGGCCCTGCGCCGCATCCAGACCGGGAGCGAACTCGAGATGGCGGTCGGCGCTGCCGACCTGGTCATCGAAGCGGCTCCCGAGTCGATGCAATTGAAGGTCGAGCTGTTCGAAAAGGTGGTGCGCTTCGCGCCCGCAAGAGCGCTTCTGGCGTCCAACACCTCGGGATTGTCGATCACCGAGATGGGAGCCCGGACCGGGAGTCCTGAGCGCTTCGCCGGCATGCACTTCTTCAACCCGGTGCACATCATGCGCCTGCTCGAGCTGGTGCGCGGTCTGGAGACTGGTGAGGCCACGCTCGCCAGTCTGCGCGTGGTCGGCGAGCGCATGGGCAAGGAGGTCGTCGTCGTGCGCGACGTGCCCGGCTTCGCAACCTCTCGCATCAATGCATTGATCGGCAACGAGGCGTTCCGCATGCTGGAGTCCGGCGTCGCCAGCGCGGAAGACATCGACAAGGCTCTACGACTCGGTCTGAACCACCCGATGGGGCCTTTCGAGATGGTCGACCTGGTCGGCCTCGACATACGTCTCGCCATCCTGGAGCACCTGCATGCGACGCTCGGCGAGACCTTCCGCCCGACGAACTTGATGCGCCAGTACGTGCAGGCGGGACGTCTGGGGCGCAAGACTCGCCGTGGCGTCTACGCCTACGATGACGAAGGCAACCGCATCCCGGAGCCGGACGCGTGATCGTTCTGCTGCTCATGGGGCTGGCCGTCCTCCTCGGCCTCGCCGGGCTTCTACTCGTGGTCGTCCAACTCCGACGCGAGAGGAATCAGATGGCCGCTCTGCCACCGGACCGTCAGCCTGATCGACCGCAGAACGAGGAACCGCGATGAGAGATCTCGAAGGACGTGTCGCATTGGTCACCGGAGCCAGCACCGGCCTGGGATTTGCCGCTGCTCATGCGCTGGCGCGCCGAGGGGCCCGGCTGGCAATCAACAGCCGCGGAGGCGCCCAGCTCGAAGACGCCGCGCAAGAGCTCAGCCAGGAAGGTGTCGAAGTCATCGGGGTGGCGGCCGACATTCGCGACCCCGACCGGTTGCGAGGCCTGGAAGCGGAGGTGCGCAAGCAGCTTGGCCCCATCGACATCCTCGTGGCCAATGGCGGCGGGCCGCATGCCAAGCTGGCGACCGAGCTGACCGATACCGACTGGGAACAGGCCATCCCACTGGTTCTCCTCTTCGTACCCCGTCTCTGCCGCCTGGTCCTTCCCGGCATGCGAGAACGTGGCTGGGGCCGCATCGTGGCAATCAACTCGGTGGCATCGCGTCAGCCGATTCCACGTCTCGCGCTCTCCAACTCTCTGCGCCCTGCCGTGCTCGGCTATCTCAAGACATTGTCGCAGGAGGTCGCCATGGACGGCGTCACGGTCAATGCCGTCCTGCCGGGCCACACTCGCACGGATCGCCAGGTCGAGCTGGCCACCCAGATCGCGAAGCGAACGGGCCGCACGGTCCAACAGGTCTTGGCCGATCAGGAGCCGGATGCGCCGATCGGTCGAATGGCGCGACCGGACGAGATCGGCGAGGTGATCGCCTTCCTCGCCTCGCCGGCGGCGAGCTACGTCACGGGACAGGCGATTACTGTCGACGGCGGCTACGCCAAGAATCTCTACTGAGTGCCTGATCGATCCCGTCGGAGCGACTCACTCCGGCAGCGACTTTGCAATGCGCGCCGGGTCGGCACGCCACGTTCAGCCGGCATCGCGTGCCGCGTCCACCCCCGCCTTCAGTCGCTCCACCAGCTCCGGCAGTGTCTCAGTACTCACCGAGCAAAAGGCGATGCGGAGAAAGTCCGGGGCGATCGCGATCACCCCGAGATCCTGCGTCGCGAGCAGGTGCTTGCGCATCGCGTCCGAGCCGAGATGAATGTCGGGGCTCAAACGAACGAGCGCGAAACAGCCCGAGTTGCAGGGCAGCGGCTCCACTAACCCGCGATCTACTCCGGACAGCGCCGCGGTGAGAACTTCCCAGCGCCGCTGCAACTCCTGCCGAATGGACTCGACTTCCTCTTCTGCAGTCGGGCTCTGGAGGGCCTGAAGCAAGATCACTTGGCTGAGTGCCACCGGCGATCCGACTGTCGCCCGTACGAGACATTTGATCTTGCTCTCCAGAACGGTGGCGACCTCGCTTTCGGGGTCGACCCCGAAAGTGAGGAATCCGACCCGGCCACCAAAGAGGGAGAACTCCTTGGTCGCGCCGTCGATCTTGATTGGCACGAGGTTCGGGTGTGCCGCGATGAGTTCCCAGAAGAGTGACGTTCGGGGGATCGCCGCGTCGTAGACCAACCCGGCATACGCATCGTCGCAGACCACGACCAGCGGCCGGTGCTCGGCCGCTTCGACCAGGTCGGCGGTCAATTGATCACGTTCTTCCGGGGTCGGCGAGTAGCCGCCGGGATTCGAAGGGAAGTTCAGCACGACGATCGCCGGTTCGCCCGCGGGCGAAGCCGCCAGTGCTTCGCCGACCACGGCGACATCGAATTGGCCGTCCCGGTAGACCGGCGTGGGCACCATGGTCGCACCGGTCCGGGTCGCGAACGTCTGTCTGTAGTTGCCCCAGAAAGGGGCCGGTACGATGACGCGTCGATTCTCCCCCCCGAACATGTCCGCCACGACGGAGAGACCATGCGTCAGCCCATCCACGACGACGGGCAAGGAAGAGCTGGCAGAGGTTGCGACCCCTCGCCGTTGCCAGTCTCGCCAGGCCCGCCGCACCGCCGGCAGACCCTCCACCGGCGAATACAACAGGGCCTGACTTCGCGTCGCGTCATCCAACGTCTCGAGGGCACGCTTGATCGAGGGGAGCGCCATGGCGCCACCCGCTCCGTCGGTGATCTGCCCGATCGTAGCGTTGAACGCCTTGCCGCGCGCTTCCGCCGCCTGAAACGGAATGTCCGGGGGAAAGACGACCTGGCGGCCAAGCGCCGACAGACTGGCGAAGAGCGCCGGCGCCTCGCGCTCGAGAACCTGATTGACTTGATCTGCGGGACTGGACATGAGGAACGCCGTTCGCAGCGGCGGCCCGACTGGCGCGGCGCCGCGATGCACAGTTGCACGCAACGATACCGCAGGCCGGTGCCGCGGTTCCGCAGTCAGGCGCCGCTCAGAAGCGGTAGGTCACACCGAGCATGACGACCGGAAACCACGGGTAGTCAGAGACTACGTCTTGCAGCTTCTGTTGCTCCATGGCGATCGCCTCGTCCAGCATCTCCTGAGCCCCCGGAATGTCGCCGATCGGAAGAGGCGTGCTCACACGAAGCTTCGCCTCCGGCGTGCCCTGGTAGTAGGTTCCGAGATCGAACGAGAACCCCCAGCGACCCTTCGCCCCGATGCCGCGGCCCACTCCGATACCGGCGTATGGCGCGACGGAATTGCCGCGGACGGTGGCGTTCAACGTTCCCAGGTCATCCGGCAACTGGACGCCGGGTGGCAGGTCCGTAATGTACTTGTCTGCCAGCTCTCTCAGGGAGGCTTTGCCGCGCAACTCCGAGTCATTGCCGACCAGGCCGACGGTCAGGCGAAACACCTTGCCGGCGGGATGCCAATCCAGCATCGCTACGGCATGACGCAGGGCCAGATGGCCCGAATAATCGATGCCGGCTGCAGTGAAGTCGAGACCATAGCTATACCCGAAGAGGCCCACTCTTCCGGTCAGATCGCCGGTCAAACGTCTGCCCACCTGCACGCCGGCTCCCAGGCTTCCGGCCTCGAGCCCGGTCGAGATCCCTTCCGCGATCGCAGCCGAGGCCGCCAGACCGCCGAGCACTAATATCACCACCGCCGCGGCACACAGTCTCTTCATGTTCGGCTCCCTCGCCCGACGGAGCGGGCGTCCGTTCCATGCATATTTGTGCATAGGATAACCGATCCAGCAACGCTCGGGAAAGGGCAACTGCGACGCGAGACAGGACACCCTCGCCTCCTGGTGATGCTTCGATCGAGCCCCAATGACCGGACCTTGACACGACGGCTCTCCAAAAGTATCCTTTCATCCGGATGGAACGATTGACTTCCTCGTCTCGTGGCTCGAGTCAGGCCATCCTGGATCAGCTGAGCCAGCTCTCGGATCCGATCCGATGCCGGCTGTTACTGCTGCTGCAGGATCACGAGCTGACCGTTTCCGAGCTCTGCACCGTGCTCCAGCTGCCTCAATCGACGGTGAGCCGTCACCTCAAGACGCTTGCCGACGGCGGCTGGCTTGCGGCACGGCGGGAGGGCACCTCACGGCGCTATCAGCTCCACCACGAGATGCTCGACGAGGGGCAGCGGGAGCTCTGGGGACTAGTGCGCGGCGAAGTGACGTCTACAGTCGCATCGCGACAGGATCGGCGGCGTCTGATGGAGGTGCTGGAACGGCGGCGCCTGCGCTCGCAGGAGTTCTTCGCCGACATCTCGGAGCGTTGGGCGCAACGTCGCGAAGAGCTCTTCGGCCGCCGGTTCGACCTCGCCGCACTACCCGGACTGCTCGATCCGGAATGGACGCTGGGCGACCTCGGCGTCGGCAACGGACAGACGACCGCTTCCCTGGCTCCGTTCGTTCGGCACGTCATCGCGATCGACGACTCGGCGGCCATGTTGAAGGCGGCAAGGGCGCGGTTGCGGGAGTTCGCAAACGTGGAGCTGCGACGAGGCAAGCTCGAAGCGCTGCCTCTCGGTGACGCCGAGCTCGATGCGGCGATGATCGTCCTGGTGTTGCACCACGTGCCGGAACCCCCGACTGCACTCGCCGAAGCCGCCCGTGTGCTGCGGCCCGGTGGTCGGCTGCTCATCGTCGACATGTTGCCGCACGAACACGACGAGTACCGGCAGGAGATGGGCCACTCGTGGCTCGGCTTCGAGCCCCGGCGGATCGCCGGCTGGTTGCACCAGGCGGGGTTTGCGGATCCCCGGGTGGTCCCGCTGCCGCCGGATCCCGAAGCCCTGGGCCCGAGCCTATTTGCCGCCGCTGCAGAGAAAACCAAGCAATAGCCTGTGACAGGAGAGAGAGATGACCACGACCCAAACTGCAATTGAAACCGAACGCCCGACCTTCAAGGTCAAGGATCTCTCCCTGGCCGAGGCCGGCCGCAATGAGATCCGCCTGGCGGAAGACGAGATGCCCGGCCTCATGGCGCTGCGCGCGAAGTATGGGCCCTCACGCCCGCTGGAAGGAGTCAAGATCATGGGCTCGTTGCACATGACCGTGCAGACGGCGGTGCTCATCGAGACTCTGGTACATCTCGGAGCCGATGTCCGCTGGGCCTCCTGCAACATCTTCTCCACCCAGGACCCGGCGGCGGCGGCGGTCGTCGTGGGCCGGCCGGAGCTCGGAGGCACACCGGAGGATCCCAAGGGCAGCCCGGTGTTCGCCTGGAAGGGCGAGACGCTGCCGGAGTACTGGTGGTGCACCAAGGAGGCGCTCACCTGGCCGGACGGCACGGGTCCGGACCTGATCGTCGACGACGGGGGAGACGCTACCCTGTTCGTGCACAAGGCGGCGGAATATGAGTCCGCGGGGGCGACGCCTGAGTTCGATCCGGCCAACGAACCGGAGGAATGGGGCGTCATTCTCGACACCATCCGGCGGGAACTGGCGGACCATCCCGGCCGCTGGGGTTCGATCGCCGGCGACGTGGCGGGAGTTTCCGAAGAGACGACGACCGGTGTGCATCGCCTCTATCAGATGGAGCGCGACGGGACCCTGCTCTTCCCGGCTATCAACGTGAACGATTCCGTCACCAAGTCGAAGTTCGACAACATCTACGGCTGCCGCCACTCGGTCGTCGACGGTCTGAACCGCGCCACCGACGTGATGATCGGCGGCAAGGTCGCCGTGGTGTGCGGGTACGGCGAGGTGGGCAAGGGCTGCGCTCAGGCACTACGCGGTCAGGGCGCGCGCGTGGTGATCACCGAGATCGACCCGATCTGCGCCCTTCAAGCCGCGATGGAGGGTTACCAGGTGACAACGCTGGAGGATGTCCTGGAGACGGCCGACATCTTCATCACCGCCACGGGCAACTTCCAGATCATCTCCGCTGAGCAGATGCAGCGCATGAAAGACAAGGCGATCGTGGGAAACATCGGGCACTTCGACAACGAGATCGACATGGCGGGCCTCGAGCGCCTGCGCCGTGCCGGTGAGGTGGAGAAGATCGAGATCAAGCCGCAGTATCACGAGTGGCGGTTCGCCGACGGCCACAGCGTGCTGATCCTGGCCGAAGGCCGCCTGCTCAACCTCGGCTGCGCCACCGGCCATCCCAGTTTCGTGATGTCGAACTCATTCAGCAACCAGGTGCTGGCTCAGATGGAGCTATGGAACCAGCGCGAACGTTATGAGAACCGGGTGTACATGCTGCCCAAGCGACTCGACGAGGAGGTCGCGCGCCTGCACCTCGGCAAGCTCGGCGTCAAGCTGACCCGGCTGACCGAGAAACAGGCCGACTATATCGGCATACCGGTCGACGGCCCTTACAAGCCGGAGCATTATCGGTATTGAGATAGACGCGAGAAGCAGGAAACGAGATGAGAGTCGAAGGCAACGATTGAAGCGGCCGCACTCCGTGGCGGCCGAGCCCCAGCGAACTCTGCCGGTGCCCGGCCGCCGACTCCCCTCTTACTTCTCGCATGTCCCTTCTCGCATGTCCCTTCTCGCATGTCCCTTCTTGCCTCTCACCCGCTCTCGTCCGCGTCGTCGGCAGCCTGGAACTTCAGGGCCGCCGAGTTGATGCAGTAGCGCTCACCCGTCGGCTGCGGCCCGTCGGGGAACACATGGCCGAGGTGGCCGCCGCACCGGCTGCACAGCACCTCGGTGCGATGCATGAAGAACGAGCGGTCGCTCTCCAGTTCCACACTCTCGCCGTCGACCGGTTGGTAGAAACTGGGCCACCCCGTCCCCGACTCGAACTTGGTATCGGATGAGAAGAGGTCCTGGCCACAGGCGGCGCACTTGTAGACGCCCGTCTCGTGGTTGTCCCAGTACTCGCCGGTGAACGCGCGCTCGGTTCCCTTCTTGCGCAAGACTCGATACTGCGCCGGCGTCAGCTCTCGTTGCCACTCTTCATCCGGCTTTTCGATCTTTGATTTCTCTTCCATGACCGGTTCCTCCACTGAATCGGGTCGCACGGCTTCGCTCTTCTGTTGCGGTTTCTGCGGCCGCGGAGCTCGCATCTCATGGCGGTGGGCATGAACCCACCAGAAGCCAAGCGCGGCGATGAGCAACAGCGCCAAGAGCACGGCGATGCGCCACGCGACGCGCCGCTCCAGTCTTTCCAGCTCTCGATCATCCATCATGTCAGCCCCGCTCCATTGGAATCGGAAGCTGCAGCTCCTGGCCCGGCGTTGTAGATACGGCTTCCGGCAGCCGGCGGATGGCTTGCGTCGAGCCGTTCGGTCAGGCGACGGAACCGGCTGGCCAGGAGTAGCGCGGCCGTGGTCAAGCCTCCGATCAGACCCATCCACATGCCACGAGGCCCCAGACCGAGCCGCAGGCCGAGCGTGTACCCGAGAGGCAACCCCACGCCCCAATAGGCGATGAACGTGATCCACATCGGCACTCGCGTGTCTTTCAGGCCGCGCAAGGCGCCGGCGGCACTCACTTGCGTTCCATCGGAGAGCTGGAACACGGCGGCCAGGACGAGCAGGCTGGCGGCGATGTCGAGCACCGACGAATCCGAGGTATAGATCGAAGCGATCCTGCGCGGCACGGAGAACAGAACGACGGCCGTGACGACCTGCGCGCACAGCGCCAACCCCATCCCGGTCCAGCCCGAGCGGCGAATCGCCGCGATGTCGCCCCGGCCGGCCGCCTGCCCGACGCGCACCGTGATCGCCATGGCGATTCCCAGCGGCACCATGAAGGTGATGGCGATGAAGTTGAGCGCCACCTGATGTCCGGCGACCGCCTCCGTCCCGAGCGAGGCCATCAGCAGCGCCACGCCGGAGAACAGGCTCGACTCCAGAAAGATGGAGACGCCGATCGGCAGACCGATGCGAAGCAGCTCGGCGAGTTGCCGCAGGTCGGGAGCCTCGAATCTGAGCACCGGCCGGACCGCGGCGTAGTATCGCGAGCCTGCAACGTACGCTGCGAAGCCCAGGCCCTGGACCCAGAAGACGATGGCCGTCGCATAACCGCAACCGACGGCACCCAGGGCCGGAAACCCTAACTTCCCGTAGATCAGCACGTAATTCGCCGCGACGTTGACGAGCAGACCGACGACGCCGAAATAGAGCACCGGCCGGGTGTGCGCCATACCCTCTGACAGGTACCTCAACATCAAGTACAGCGCCAATCCGGGAACGCCCCAGGCGAGCGCTCGGAGATAGCCGGCCGCGATCGGGACGATCTCGGGTTGGGCATGCATGAGCCCGAAGAGCGGGTCGACGTGCGTCATGACCAGGATCGCCACCGCACTCAGACCCGCGGCGATCCAGCCGCTCTGCCGCACCACGTGTGCAACCCGGCCGATGACACCCGCCCCCACGAGCTGAGCAACCTCTGGCGAGACCACCATCAACGTTCCGATCGTGAACAGCAAGAGACTCGCCCAAATGGCGCCGCCGAGCGCGACTGCGGCCAGCGCCTCGGCGGAGAGGCGCCCCGCCATCACCGTGTCGACGAAGTTCATCGCGACGGTCGCGATTTGCCCCAGAATCAGCGGCAGAGCGAGGCGAAGCAGGGCGCTCGCCTCACGGCGCGTCGCCGCCGTCAACAAGGTGGACTTGACCATATTCGCAAAGCGGGTGATGTCGCCGCCGGACCGTGATCGGCAGCACCCCCGGCGCCCTGAGGCTGGACGGCCCCGCCGTCTGGTTCGCGAACGTTCCGACCAGGTGGCGGGGCCTGCGCCAAGGCTGCCTGTTGGGCGAATCTTAGCAGCGGTGCGCGCATCGTCGATCGATCCTCAGCTGCTAAGCTCCGCGCGACGACATGCGACAGTACCTCGACCTCCTCCGACGGGTTCTGGACGACGGCACGGACCGCCCGGATCGCACCGGCACCGGCACCAGGAGCGTTTTCGGTCACCAGATGCGATTCGACCTGGCCGACGGGTTCCCCCTGCTCACGACCAAGAGGTTGCATCTGCGCTCTATCGTTCACGAGCTGCTCTGGTTTCTGGCCGGTGACTCCAACATCCGCTATCTCAACGAGCACGGCGTCAAGATCTGGGACGAGTGGGCCGACGGCGAAGGCGACCTGGGGCCCATCTACGGCGTTCAGTGGCGCTCGTGGCCGGCGCCCGACGGCCGCCACATCGACCAACTCAGCGACGTGTTGCGGCAGATTCGCACTGATCCCAGCTCTCGGCGTCTGATCGTCTCGGCGTGGAACGTGGCCGATCTCGAGCGTATGGCTCTGCCTCCATGCCATTGCCTGTTTCAGTTCTATGTCGCGGACGGCAGGCTCTCCTGCCAGCTCTATCAGCGTTCGGCGGACCTCTTCCTGGGCGTCCCGTTCAACATCGCGTCCTATGCCCTGCTGACGATGATGGTTGCGCAGGCCTCCGACCTGCGTCCCGGAGACTTCGTCCACACTTTCGGCGACGCACACCTCTACTCCAACCACTTCGACCAGGCGCGGGAGCAACTCACTCGCTCACCCCGGCCGCTGCCCACCATGCGGCTGAATCCGGAGGTCAAGTCCCTGTTCGAGTTTCGCTTCGACGATTTCGAGCTCTCCGGCTACGATCCGCATCCGCACATCAAGGCACCAATCGCCATATGAGAGTCTCCCTGATCGTCGCCACCGCCGACGACCGGGTGATCGGGCGCGCCAATGCCCTTCCCTGGCGCCTTCCCGCCGACCTGAAACGGTTCAAGCGGCTCACCATGGGACACCACCTGATCATCGGCCGCAAGACGTGGGAGTCCATCGGCCGTCCGCTTCCCGGCCGGCACATGATCGTGTTGTCGCGTCAGCCGCGGGATCTGCCGGATGAAGTAATGCGGGCCGGCACGTTGGCAGAGGCACTGGAGAGGGCGCGCCAGTCCGGCGATGACGAAGCGTTCATCGCCGGTGGAGCTTCGATCTACGCCGAGGCTCTGCCGCTGGCGGATCGCCTCTATCTGACCAGAATCGCCGCGACGATTCCGGGCGACACCTATTTCCCGCCAGTGGACTGGTCAGACTGGCGACGGGTGGAGAGCACGTCGCAGGCCCCAGACGACGCAAACCCCTATCCATATCGATTCGAAGTCTGGGACCGCCTCCCCACGCCGAGCGACTGACCGGATACCGAACCCCTCCCCTCACCCGGCTGCCTGCTAGCCGCTGCCCGCCGCCCGCTACCCGAGGGAACCGGAGAGGGGTCCTGAGCCCAGGTAGGTCGAGCACTCGACGGACGGCAACCAGGCAGTTGGAAGACCCGGAAGCCTGTGGCTGGTGGTCCTCCGGGCGGGGCGGGGGATCGGGCAGCGGGAAGCGGGAAGCTCTCTTCTGCCCCTCACCCCGACTTCACGGATTCACGATCGTGTGCCCCGGCTTGCGTGGCGGGTCGTTCCTGGGGCGTTCAGCGACCGGTTCGTTCTGCATGAACTCCGGCGACAATTCACGGTTGATCTCCGCCCATTCCGGTGATTCCTCTTCCGTCTCGACGATGGCGCCGATCGGACACTCCGGCAGG
>Ga0307436_1001239_pt1 | contig 11404 bp, 8 predicted proteins | sample SalMarWE160440MG_FD_202513 | JGI IMG/M metagenome (GOLD analysis project Ga0307436, IMG submission 202513) | Salt marsh sediment microbial communities from the Plum Island Ecosystem LTER, Massachusetts, United States - WE1604-40 | ecosystem: Environmental > Aquatic > Marine > Intertidal zone >...
ACCCCGTGCACGCGGTGCTGTTTCTGGTGCTGGCGTTCTTCAGCGCCGCCGGACTGTGGATGCTCATGGAGGCCGAGTTCCTCGCCATCGCCTTGGTGCTGGTCTACGTGGGCGCCGTAATGGTCCTGTTTCTGTTCGTGGTCATGATGCTTGACATCGACGTGGCGGTGATGCGCGCCGGTTTCATGCGCTACCTCCCCCTGGGCCTGCTGATCGCCGCGGCGGTCGTTGTGGAGATGTCCCTGGTGGTTGGCCCGGGACACTTCGGGCTGCAGCGGGTGCCCGCGCCGGTCCCGGCGCCAGCCGGCTACGCAAACACCGAGGCGCTCGGCGAGGTGCTGTACACCGTCTACATGTACCCCTTCGAGGTTGCCGCGGTGATCCTGCTGGTCGCGATTATCGCGGCCATCGGGCTGACGCTGCGCAAGCGCCCGGAGACGAAATACCAAGATCCGTCCCGGCAGGTCAGGGTCAAGCGGGCCGGGCGGGTCCGCCTGGTGCGCTTGCAGCCGGAGAAATAGGGAGCGACCCATGATCGCACTGTCCGACTATCTCATCCTGGGGGCCGTTCTGTTCTCCCTGAGCCTGGCCGGGATCTTTCTCAACCGCAAGAACGTGCTCATCCTGCTGATGTGCATCGAGCTGATGCTGCTGGCGGTGAACATGAACTTCATCGCCTTCTCACATTTTCGCGGCGACACCGCGGGCCAGGTGTTCGTGTTCTTCATCCTGACGGTGGCGGCCGCCGAGGCGGCCATCGGCTTGGCCATCCTGGTGGTGCTGTTCCGCAACCGGCGCACCATCGATGTGGAGGCGTTGGAGGCGTTGAAGGGCTGAGCCACGTAGAGACCGACCCTATGGAACAGATCTATCTCACCATCGTGCTGGCGCCGCTCTTCGGCGCGCTGATCGCGGGGCTGCTCGGGGCCCGCATCGGCCGTTCCGGCGCGCACTGGGTGGCGACCACCGGCGTCGGTATCGCCACGGTCCTGTCGCTATACGTGCTCAAGCGTTTCGTTGCCGACGGCGAGCCGGTGTTCGATCAAGCGGTCTACACCTGGATGATCAGCGACGGGCTGCATATGCAGATCGGCTTTCTGGTCGATCGGCTCACCGCTGTGATGATCTCGGTGGTGAGCTTCGTCTCCTTCTGCGTGCACGTCTACACCATCGGCTACATGGCGGACGACGAGCACAACTGGCCCGAGGACAGCAAGGCCGGAACCAACAGCTACCAGCGCTTCTTCAGCTACATCGCGCTGTTCACCTTCTCGATGCTGATGCTGGTGATGGCGAACAATTTCCTGCAGCTGTTCTTCGGCTGGGAGGCCGTGGGCCTGGTCTCCTACCTGCTGATTGGCTTCTGGTCGGTACGCGAGAGCGCCATCTTCGCCAACCTCAAGGCGTTCCTGGTCAACCGGGTCGGGGACTTCGGGTTTATGCTGGGAGTCGCGGCGGTGGCCATGTACTTCAACAGCCTGGACTACACCGAGGTCTTCGCCCGGGCCCCGGCCCTGGCCCACACACAGATCAGCATCTGGGGCGGTACGTCCTGGTCATTGATGACGGTGATCTGCGTGCTGCTGTTCGTCGGCGCGATGGGCAAGTCCGCCCAGGTGCCGCTGCATGTCTGGCTGCCGGATTCCATGGAGGGCCCCACGCCGATCTCTGCGCTGATCCATGCCGCGACCATGGTCACGGCGGGCGTGTTCATGGTAGCGCGGATGTCGCCCCTCTATGAGCTCTCGGAGACGGCGCTGAGTGTGGTGCTGGTGATCGGCGCCACGACGGCGTTCTTCACCGGCCTGATCGGCATAGTGCAGAACGATATCAAGCGGGTGATCGCCTACTCGACCCTGTCCCAGCTGGGCTACATGATGGTGGCCCTGGGGGCATCCGCCTATGCTGCGGGGATCTTCCACCTGATGACCCATGCCTTCTTCAAGGCCTTGCTGTTCCTGGCGGCCGGCTCGGTGATCATCGGCATGCACCATGACCAGGATATCCGCAACATGGGCGGGGTGCGAAAGTACATGCCCATCACTTACTGGACCGCGCTGATCGGCTCGTTGGCGCTGATTGGCTTTCCCGGCTTCTCGGGATTCTTCTCCAAGGATGCGATCATCGAGGCGGTGCACGAGTCGAGCCTGGCGGGCTCCGGATATGCCTATACGATGGTGCTGATCGGCGTGTTCGTGACTGCGCTCTACAGCTTCCGCTTGTTCTTTCTGGTGTTCCACGGCAAGGGACCGCGTGATGCCCATGCCGCCAAGCATCTGCGCGAGTCGCCGGCGGTGGTGTGGGTGCCCTTGGTGCTGCTGGCCATCCCGTCGCTGGTGATCGGCTGGCTCGCGGTCGGCCCGCTCCTGTTCGGCGACTGGTTCCAGGGGGCGCTGCAGGTGCTGCCCCAGCATGAAACGGCCGAGCACTTTCACGGCGCTGCGGCCATGGCCCTGGCCGGCCCGCTGCACGCCCCTTTCTGGCTCGCTATGGGTGGGCTGCTCACGGCCTGGCTGTTCTACATGAAGCGCCCGGCCTGGGCCTTCGAGGTGCGCACCCGCGCGGATCTCCTCTACACCATGCTCGACAAGAAATACTGGTTCGATGAGATCTACCAGTTCCTGTTCGCTGGCGGCAGCCGCGGTCTGGGAAAGATCCTATGGAGCGGGGGCGACGAGCTCCTGATCGACGGGGTGATGGTGAACGGCTCGGCGCGCGCTGTGGGGCGCATTGCCCACCTCATGCGAAGGGTGCAGACAGGATTTCTCTATCATTACGCGATCGCCATGATCCTGGGGCTGCTGCTGCTCCTGTCCTGGTTCGTGATCGCCTGACCGACCGTAGGATACGAGGATGACAGCAGACTGGCCGATCCTGAGCTTCACCATCTGGCTGCCCATTGTCGGCGGCGTGATGGTGCTAGCCAGCGGAGACAAGGCGCCGAATGTCTCGCGCTGGACCGCGCTCGCAGTGGCGGTCCTGACCTTTCTGGTCAGCCTGCCTTTGTGGAGCGGGTTCGACGTTGGGACGGCCCAGATGCAGTTCGTGGAGCGCGCGCCTTGGGTGCCGTTGCTGCATATCGAGTACTACCTGGGCGTCGACGGCATCTCGATGCCGCTGATCCTGCTCACTACATTCCTCACCGTGCTGGTCGTCATCGCCGGATGGGAGGTCATCCAGTACAAGCCCCACCAGTACATGGCCGCCTTCCTGCTCATGGAGGGGGTGATGATCGGGGTGTTCGCGGCCCTGGACGCTATGCTGTTCTATGTCTTCTGGGAGGCGATGCTGATCCCGATGTTCATCATCATCGGGATCTGGGGCGGTCCCAACCGGGTGTATGCGACCATCAAGTTCTTTCTCTACACCTTCTTCGGCTCGGTGCTGATGCTGGTCGCCCTGATCTACCTGTACTTCCAGACGGGCAGCTTCGATATCCTCGGCTATTACGACATCAAGCTTGGCCTGACGCCGCAAATCCTGATCTTCCTGGCATTTCTCACCGCCTTCGCCGTCAAGGTGCCCATGTGGCCGGTGCATACCTGGCTGCCGGATGCCCACGTGGAAGCGCCCACCGGCGGCTCAGTGATCCTGGCTGCCATCATGCTGAAGATCGGCGGATACGGCTTCCTGCGCTTCAGTCTGCCGATCACCCCCGATGCGAGCCAGCATCTGGACTGGCTGATCATCTTCATGTCCCTGGTGGCCGTGGTCTACATCGGCTTCGTCGCCCTGGTTCAGCAGGATATGAAAAAGCTGATCGCCTACTCCTCCATCGCCCACATGGGGTTCGTGACCCTCGGCTTCTTCATCGTCTTTACCATCTTGCACCGGGCCGATGTGCACAGCGGAGCGGCCCTGGGGGTGCAGGGCGGCATGGTGCAGATGATCTCCCACGGGTTCATCTCCGCCGCACTGTTTCTGTGTGTCGGTGTCATGTACGACCGGCTGCACAGCCGTCAGATCGCCGATTATGGCGGGGTCGTCAATACCATGCCGGTGTTCGGCGCCCTGATGGTGTTCTTCGCCATGGCCAACGCCGGACTGCCGGGGACCTCCGGGTTCGTCGGTGAGTTCATGGTCATCCTCGCGAGCTTCCGGGCGGATTTCTGGTACGCTTTCTTGGCGGCGACCACCCTGATCATCGGCGCCGCCTACACGCTCTGGATGGTCAAGCGGGTCGTGTTCGGCAAGGTCGTGAGCCAGGGCGTAGCGGCCCTGCAGGATGTCAACGGTCGCGAGCTGTTGGTGCTGGGCTCACTTGCCGTCGTCGTGCTGATCCTGGGGATCTGGCCGGCGCCGCTGGTCAAGGTGATGGACGTGACTGTGCAGAACCTGATTCAGCACGTCGCGGTTTCCAAGCTCTGAGCGCGGAGGGCGGGTAGCGAGCCATGCAATTCCAGGTCTCCAATCTGATACCGGTCCTGCCCGAGCTCTTCGTGCTGGGGCTGGCGTGCGCCGTGCTGCTGACCGATCTTTTCGTGACGGATCGGCAGAGGATCCTGCCTTATGGTCTGGCCCAGGTGGGCCTCGTAGTGGCAGCCGTGCTGACCCTCTGGGTGGCAGGGCCCGAGCGCCAGGTGGTGCTCGACGGCAGCTACGTGCGCGACCCGATGTCGGATGTGCTCAAGCTGGCCATCTTCGTGGTGACCTTCGCCGTGTTCGTGTATGCCAAGGATTACCTGCGCCAGCGCGAGCTGTTCAAAGGTGACTTCTACGCGCTCGGCCTGTTCGCCATGCTCGGCATGATGGTCGTAGTCTCGGCCAACAGTCTGCTCGCCATCTACCTGGGTCTGGAGCTGCTCGCGCTGTGCCTCTATGCCCTGGTCGCCTTCGACCGTGACTCGCCGCTCGCCTCGGAGGCGGCCATGAAGTATTACGTGCTCGGCGCGCTGGCCTCCGGCATGCTGCTATACGGCATGTCGATGGTGTACGGGGCGACCGGGGCACTGGACTTTCCTTCCGTCGCCCGGGCCGTCGCCGATCCGGGCGACCAGCGCCTGGTGCTGGTATTCGGCCTGGTGTTTCTGGTTATCGGGATTGCCTTCAAGTTCGGCGCGGTGCCCTTCCATATGTGGGTGCCCGATGTGTACCAGGGTGCGCCCACCGCAACCACGGTGTTTCTCGGCAGTGTGCCCAAGCTGGCCGCCTTCGCGCTCGCCATGCGTCTATTGGTCGACGGTATGGGCGCGCTGCACGCGGATTGGCAAGGCATGTTGGTGATTCTGGCGGTGTTGTCCATGGCCATCGGCAACCTGGTGGCCATCGCCCAGGCGAACATCAAGCGCATGCTGGCTTACTCCACGATCTCCCATGTCGGCTTCCTGTTGCTCGGCCTGCTGGCCGGCACCGGCGACGGATACACCGCGGCGATGTTCTACGCCATTGTCTATGCGCTCATGGCCACCGGCGCCTTCGGCATCGTCATGCTGCTCAGCCGGGCGGGGTTCGAGGCCGAGAGCCTGGCGGACTACAAGGGACTGGGCCAGCGCAGCCCCTGGTTCGCGGGCATGATGCTGCTGCTGATGTTCTCCATGGCCGGCGTGCCGCCGACTGCTGGCTTCTTCGCGAAGCTGTTCGTGCTCCAGGCCGTGGTCGCGGTCGACATGGTCTGGCTGGCGGTGGCGGCGGTCGCCTTCTCCATCATTGGCGCCTTCTACTATCTGCGCATCGTCAAGCTGATGTACTTCGACGAGCCCGAGAGCCAGGAGCCGCTGCAGGCGGGCTGGGACACCCGGGCCCTGCTCAGCCTGAACGGGCTGGCGATGCTCTATTTCGGCGTGTTTCCGGCCGGGCTGCTGGCGGCCTGCAATTTCGCCGTGGGATGAGGCGAGCCGGGGACGGTCGGGCGCCGGCGGGTGGCCCGAACGGGCGTCCGGTACTGCCCGACCGGCCGGGGGAAGGCTTGCGTCCGGCGGCGCATCTCGGTACCATATCCGTTCGTCGATGCGGGGTGGAGCAGTCTGGCAGCTCGTCGGGCTCATAACCCGAAGGTCGTAGGTTCAAATCCTGCCCCCGCTACCACACATAACAAAAACCCCGGCTCCCGGGGTTTTTTGTTGGTCGGGCCCCTCGATGCGCGTGCTGCGGCGGAACCGCCGGCTCCGCCGCCCGGGATCCGGAATCAATGCGTGGGCCTGAGGGCCCATTTTTGTTTTGTCGGCTATGCAGAGCCTGTCCGATAGATTGCGGAGCCTGATCGGTCCCGTGGTGAGCGCCATGGGCTACGAGTTGCTCGGGCTTGAATATCACAGCCGCGGTCGCGGCGGACTGCTGCGGGTCTACATCGACCGGCAGCAGGGTATTACCCTGGACGATTGCTCTGCGGTGAGCCACCAGGTCAGCGGGCTGTTGGACGTGGAGGACCCCATCGTCGAGCACTATGACCTGGAGATCTCCTCGCCGGGGCTCGACCGGCCGCTGTTTGGCCGGGCCGATTTCGAGCGGTTCATGGGCCATCAGGCCAAGGTGACCCTGCATGCCAAGCTGGAAGGACGGCGTCGCTTCACGGGTGTGCTGCGCGGAGTCGAAGGCGAGGCGTTGGTGATGGAGGTGGAGGGGGCGGCGTTGCGGCTGCCTCTGGATCAGATCGACTCGGCCCGCCTGGTGCCCGAGCTCTGATTGGGAATAGCGTAGATGACCAAAGAAATTCTGCTGGTGGTCGAGGCCGTCTCCAACGAGAAGGGCATCGATAAGGACAGCGTCTTCGAGGCGATCGAGGCGGCGCTGGCCTCTGCTACGCGCAAAGGCTCGCGTGGCGATATCGATGCACGGGTGGCGATCAACCGCGTCAACGGGGACTATGACACCTTTCGCCGCTGGGAGGTGATCGCGGACGACGAGGAGATGGAGTCCGCCGAACGCCAGATCTCCCTGAGCGAGGCGCGCGAGCGCGACCCCGCCATCGAGGTGGGTGGCTTCATCGAGGAGCCCATGGAGTCGGTGGAGTTCGGACGCATCGGGGCGACCGCGGCCAAGCAGGTCATCGTCCAGAAGGTGCGCGAGGCCGAGCGCGCGAAGGTGGTCGAGGCCTATCGGGAGCGCAAGGCCCAGCTGGTCACCGGCGTGGTCAAGCGGGTCGACAAGGGTAATGTATTCCTGGATCTGGGGAGCAACGCCGAGGGCTTCATAGCGCGCGAGCATCTGATCCCGCGCGAGTCGGTGCGGGTGGGGGACCGGATCAGGGGCTTCCTCTACGATGTGCGCTCCGAGCTGCGCGGGCCGCAGCTGTTCATCAGCCGGACCATGCCCGAGCTGCTGATCGAGCTGTTCAAGCTGGAGGTGCCCGAGGTCGGGGAGGGGCTCATCGACATCGTGGGCGCCGCGCGGGATCCCGGTCTCCGGGCCAAGATCGCGGTGCGCAGCAACGAGCCGCGCATCGACCCCGTGGGGGCCTGCGTGGGCATGCGCGGATCGCGCGTGCAGGCGGTGTCCAACGAGCTCAGCGGCGAGCGCGTGGACATCATCCTGTGGAACGACAACCCCGCCCAATTCGTCATCAATGCCATGTCCCCGGCGGAGGTGGTCTCCATCGTGGTGGATGAGGACGCCCATAGCATGGATGTGGCCGTGAAAGAGGAGTTTCTCTCCCAGGCGATCGGTCGCGGCGGCCAGAACGTACGGCTGGCGAGCCAGCTCACGGGCTGGGAGCTCAACGTCATGGACGAGGCCCAGGCGAGCGAGAAGAGCGAGAGCGAGTCGCGCCAATTGATGACCCAGTTCATGGAGCAGCTCGACGTGGACGAGGAAGTCGCGGCGATCCTGGTCCAGGAAGGCTTCTCCACCCTTGATGAGGTGGCCTACGTGCCCATCAACGAGCTGCTGGAGATCGAGGAGTTCGACGAGGAGATTGTGCGCGAGCTGCGCGAGCGGGCCAAGGACGTGCTGCTGACCAGCGCCATCGCCCAGGAGGAGACGCTCGCCGAAGTGGATCCAGCGGACGACCTCCTCAACATGGAGGGGATGGACCGCGGACTGGCATTCGCGCTGGCCGCGCGTGGCGTGGTCACCATGGAGGACCTGGCGGAGCAGTCTGTCGACGAGCTGATGGAGCTCGAAGGCATGGACGAGGAGCGGGCTGGCCAGCTGATCATGACCGCGAGGGCGCCTTGGTTCAAAGACGCAGAGCAGCAGGGCTGAAGGCGCCTGGGAGGCACAACCCATGAGCGAAGTAACCGTAAAGCAGCTTGCTACCGACGTCGGCATCCCAGTCGACCGCCTGCTGTCGCAGCTGGCGGAGGCCGGTCTGCCCAAGCAGGGTGAGGACGAAGAGATCAGCGAGACCGAGAAGTTCCGGCTGCTCGACTATCTGCGCCGCACTCACGGCAAGGCCGGTGCCGATGCGGTCGGCGCGGAGCCGCGGCGGGTGACGCTCAAGCGCAAGACCACCACCGAGCTGCGCCAGCCGGTGAGCAGCACGGGGGCTCGCACCGGGGCACGCCCCGCGGTCACGCCGCGGGTCGGCAAGACCGTCAGTGTCGAGGTGCGGCGCAAGCGCATCTACGTGAAGCGCAGCAGCATCAGCGAGACCGAAGACCAGGTGTTGGCGGCGGAGCAGGCGAAGCAGGCACTGGAGGAGCAGGCCGAGCAGCAGCGCCGGGTCGAGGCGGAGGCCGAGGCTCGCCGCCGGGCCACCGAGGAGGCCAAGCGTCGCGAAGAGGAGGAGCGGCGCAAGCTGGAAGAGGAGGCCAAACAGCGGGACGAGGAGCGCCAGCGCCTGGAGGCCGAAGAGCGGGCCCGCCAGGCAGAGGAGGCGCGCCGGGAGGCCGAGCGCCAGAGCGCCGCCCCCGAGGGCAAGGCCGCCGCGGGCAAGCCCAAGGCCAAGAAGGGGCGCAAGGGCGAGGAGCGTGAGTCGACGGAGGCCGGCAAGCGCGGCGGCCGCATCGAGCTGCATGTGGCCGAGGAGATGCGCGGTCGCCGACGCAAAAGGCCCGCCAGGCGTGTCGCCCCCGGTGCCATGCCCGAGACCCAGCACGGGTTTCAGCGGCCTACTGCCCCCGTGGTGAAGGCAGTGGAGATCCCCGAGTCGATCACCGTGGGCGATCTCGCCCAGCGCATGTCGGTCAAGGCTGCCGAGCTGATCAAGACGCTGATGAAGATAGGCACGCTGGCGACGATCAATCAGGCGCTGGATGCGGATACCGCCATGCTGGTGGTGGAGGAGATGGGGCACACCGCGGTGCTGCGCAAGAAGGAGGATGCGGAGGCCGAGATCCTGAGCGCTGTCGAGGAGCACCCCGAAGGCGCGATGGAGCCGCGCGCCCCGGTGGTGACCATCATGGGCCACGTCGACCACGGCAAGACCTCGTTGCTCGACTACATTCGCAGCACCCGGGTGGCGGCCGGTGAGGCCGGCGGCATCACCCAGCACATCGGCGCCTACCATGTGGAGACGGCCCGGGGCACGGTGACCTTCCTGGACACGCCCGGGCACGCGGCCTTCTCGGCCATGCGCGCGCGCGGCGCCCAGGCCACGGACATCGTGATCCTGGTGGTGGCCGCCGACGATGGGGTCATGCCCCAGACGCGGGAGGCGGTGCAGCACGCCAAGGCCGCGGGGGTGCCCATGGTGGTGGCGGTCAACAAGATCGACAAGCCCGGTGCCCAGCCGGACCGGGTGATGCAGGAGCTCACCCAGCTGCAAATCGTGCCCGAGGAGTGGGGCGGCGATACCCAGTTCGTGAAGGTCTCGGCCAAGACCGGGGAGGGTATCGACCGCCTGCTCGACGCGATCCTGCTGCAGGCGGAGGTGCTCGAGCTCGGGGCGGTGCGCGATGGGCTGGCCAAGGGCGTGATCATCGAGTCGAGCGTCGAGAAGGGGCGCGGCCCGGTGGCCACGGTGCTGGTGCAGTCCGGCACGCTGCGGCGCGGAGACGCCCTGGTGGCCGGTCAGGAATGGGGCCGGGTGCGGGCGATGTTCGACGAGAACGGCCAATCGGTCAAAGAGGCCGGACCCTCGATCCCAGTACAGGCGCTCGGCCTTTCCGGTGCGCCCAGCGCGGGCGACGACGCCGTCGCCTTGGCCGATGAGCGCAAGGCGCGCGAGCTGGCCGAGCTGCGCCAGGTGCGCGGCCGCGACACCAAGCTGGCGGCGCAGAAGGCGACCAAGCTCGACGAGGTCTTCTCCCAGATGACCGAGGGTGAGGCGACCTACGTCAACCTGATCATCAAGGCCGACGTGCAGGGCAGCGTCGAGGCGCTCAAGGGCGCCCTGGAGGACATCAGCACCGACGAGGTCAAGGTCAAGGTGGTCGCGGCCGGTGTGGGCGGCATCAACGAGTCGGACGCCAATCTGGCATTGACCTCCGGGGCCATCGTCATCGGCTTCAATGTGCGTGCCGATGCTTCCGCCCGGCGGGTGATCGAGGAGAAGGGCATAGACCTGCGCTACTACTCGATCATCTACGAGGTGATCGACGACGTAAAGGATGCCATCTCCGGCCTGCTGTCCCCGGAGATAAAAGAGGAGATCGTCGGCCTTGCGGAGGTACGCGAGGTGTTCCGCTCTTCCAAGCTCGGCAGCATCGCCGGCTGCATGGTCCTGGAGGGCGTGGTCAAGCGCAACAACCCCATCCGTGTGCTGCGGGACAACGTGGTCATCTACGAGGGCGCCCTGGAGTCCCTGCGCCGCTTCCGGGAGGACGCCCAGGAGGTGAAGGCGGGCATGGAGTGCGGTATAGGGGTCAAGAACTACAACGACGTGAAGGTGGGAGACCAGATCGAGGTCTTCGAGCGCGTCGAAGTGGCGCGCGGGCTCTGACCCGGCGCTTGCGACCATGCGTGAGCTCCACCGTACCGAGCGCGTCGGCGCCGAGCTGCAGCGCGAGCTCGCCACGCTGATCCGCGACCAGCTCAAGGACCCGCGTCTGGGCATGATCACCGTCCAGGCGGTTCGGGTGGTGCGCGACCTGTCCCATGCCAAGGTCTATTTCACCGTGCTCGGCGAGGGTGATCCGGCGTCCAACGAGCGCCTGCTCAATCAGTCGGCGGGATTTCTGCGGCACGAGCTGGCCCGGCGCATCAAGCTGCGTACCATACCGGCGCTGCACTTCGTCTACGACGAGTCGATCGAGCGCGGTGCCCGATTATCGGCGTTGATCGATCGTGCGCTGGGCGAGGATGCGGACCGCGACGGCTGAGCCGAACGGCCTTTCGCGGGAGTCGATCCGAGTCATGTCACGCCGGCGCAGCAAGGGGCGCAATGTCGATGGCATTCTGCTGCTCGACAAGCCCGTCGGGCTGACCTCCAACGAGGCGCTGCAGAAGGTCAAGGGGCTGTTCAGGGCGCGCAAGGCCGGACATACGGGCAGTCTGGACCCCCTCGCCGATGGTTTGCTGCCCCTGTGCTTTGGGGGCGCGACCAAGTTCTCGGCATTTTTGCTCGATGCCGACAAGCGCTATCGGG
>Ga0307436_1001240_pt1 | contig 11401 bp, 11 predicted proteins | sample SalMarWE160440MG_FD_202513 | JGI IMG/M metagenome (GOLD analysis project Ga0307436, IMG submission 202513) | Salt marsh sediment microbial communities from the Plum Island Ecosystem LTER, Massachusetts, United States - WE1604-40 | ecosystem: Environmental > Aquatic > Marine > Intertidal zone >...
TCATCCCCTCTTTCTCGACCGCATCAATTACCCGGTTCCGCAAATCCTGCGAATAGGCTCCAGCCATTCCTGCTGGCCTCCACTCCAGCTAGCAGGTTGAATCAAATTCGCCGTGATTTGGGAATCCTTCCGATTCCGCCTAAAAGCAGAGCGCTCTAGGCCTGACCGGATATGAAGTTAGGGGATCGAATTACAAGCGAAGAAACGCTGGCGCGCACCGAACTGGCGACGGAGATCGAACGGGCAAAGGCATTGCTTGAAACACATCAGTCGGATTGGCGCGCTTACATCGTCGGCCTTGCTTCCCTGTACGAACGGTTGACGAACGAGCGCCTGCAATTGGCGGTGCTCGGCCAGTTCAAGCGCGGCAAGAGCACGTTCATCAATGCCCTGCTCGGCGCGCCCGTGCTGCCGGTGGTGGTCGTGCCGCTGACGGCCGTTGCCGTCTTCATTGCGTTGGGCCCCGATCCGATCGCCCGCGTTCGATTCAGGACGGGCGGCCCGCCGGAAGAATTCCGTTCGACCGATCCCCGCGCTTTGCAGGAATTGCGCATCAGGAACCCGACGCACCGCCTCCTTCTTGACGAGAGCGGATAAACGATCAGCCGGGAGGCCGCTCAGGGATCCTTTGTAATCCGCTATCTTTTGTTCCAGCGCAGGGTCGAGAACCTCGCCCTCTTTCGAGTTCGGATGCGACAGACCCCGAGGGCCGAATTTGCGGAGCAGAAGGTATCGTACGGGGTCGAGCTTTGGAATTTGTGTCATTGCAAACTTGAGATCTTAATCTTTAACCGCTTGACCACGTTCGTTCTGGGGCAATAGCGGGCTGGCTGCGCCTGTGAGCCATTGACCGTAGGTCATTTCGAGCTCTTAGCCCCATATTCCGCCGCCTGTTCCCGCTGACGGCGGATCGCCATTTCGGCGGCGCGCGTGCGCTTTTCGTCGAGCCCGCTGTCACGGCCCAGATAGAGCGTCGAGGACGGAAAGGCGAAGCCGGTGCCGCTCGCTTCCACGATATCCATGCAGGCGAGCAGCAGTCCCTCCTGTATCTCCAGGAAGGTAGTATAATCCCAGGCGGTGATATAGGCGAAGATTTCGATATCGAGCGAATAGGCACCGAGGCCGATCAACCGCACCCGCGGATCCTTCTCAACCTTCGGATGCTGCGCCAGCATGGCACGTAGCTCCTGCAGAACGTGCCGCATCTGGTCGGTGCTGGTTTCGTAGCGCAGATTGAGGATCGGGTGGAACCAGTAGCGGTCGCGCTGGGAATAGTTCTCGATGTGCAAGGTGGAGAACTCGCCGTTCGGCACGGTCAGCACGGTACGATCGAGCGTCCTGATGCGGGTCGAGCGAATGCCGATCTCCTCGATGGTGCCGAGGGTGCCGCCGAAGCGGCAGAAGTCGCCGATGCGCACCGGCCGGTCGGCAAGCAGCGTCAGGCTGCCGATCAGGTTCTCGAACATCTTCTGCGCGCCGAGCGCGATGGCGAGACCGCCGACGCCGAGGGCGGCAAGGCCGGCGGTCACGTTGACGCCGAAGGCACGCAACAGCGCCGCGAGGAACAGCACCGCCAACAACACCTTGAAGGCGCGCGTCAAGAAGCTGACGGCGGAATAGGCGGTGAGTTGGCCCCGCTGCGACATGCGCCCGAGCACCACTTCCCCGGCGGCGTCCGACCAGCGCCACATCAGCCAGGCCACCGCGAACCAGCCGAGGATCTGCGCGGCGAATAGGGCGCGGTAGCGCGCGACCACCGAGACACCGAGCATCTGCAGACCGATGCCGAACAGCAGGAGCGCCAGCAGCACTCGCGCCGGGCCCGCCGATTTCTCGATGAAGCGGGACAGCCTGTTCTCACTGCCGCCACGCCGGATCAGCCGCTCAATCGGCCCGCGCCACGCCACCAGCGCCCAGGCGATGCCGAAGCTGATTGCCGCCAGGATGATGAGCGCAAGCCAATGCGAGGCCGGCGCGCCGTCGATGGTCGGGCCTTCCGGCAGCCAGTCGATCGACGAGCGCGTCTCACCCACGTCGAGGGTGCGGGCGAGGCTCGGGACCTCGCTCAAGGTCTTGGTAGAGACCAGCCACAGCGACTTGCCGTCGCGCTCTAGGCGCACCGCCAGAAGCGGTACCATCCGCCCGTCCGCCTTGATCTCGCCGAAGCGTTCGACGTTCGGCGCGAGACCATCGTTTACGTTGCCGTTCGGATCATTGGAAAGCTCAGCCGGTGTGATCACCGTCCCGGCCCGGTCGAGCACTTCCTGGAAACGCCGCGCCAGTTCGGGGCCGGAGAGCACATACCAGTGCGGCACGCCGCGCACTTCCTTGGTCTCGAAGAACTGCACGGCCCTCTCATAGTCGGCGGCGGCCAGCGCGTTCATCAGACCGGAGACCATGCCTTGCGGCGTTTCGCGCCCGAAGGGATCGGGCTCCGGTTTGGCTGGCGCCGCCGCAGCGGGCGCTTTGGGCGCAGCCGCCGAGGCCGCGGGCGCCGCCGATTTCGCGTTAGTGGCGGCGGGCTTCTCGCTCGTGGCGGCGGGCGCGGCCGGCGCCGCCTTGCCGTTCTCGGCGGCGGCCAGCACGCGCGGGAGCCCGATCACCTGCGCCGACGCGCCGGGTGCGAAGGGAACCAGCAGCAGCAGAGCGGAGAGAAATACGCCAGCGCGAAGCATCATGCCGATTGCGGTGCCCTACCCGTCATGCGCCGAGCGGTGCTTTGCCTTTTTGTCTGTCGGCTTTTCTTCCCCCGACCGGCGACTTCGGCGCTTAGCACCTACGCGTACTTTGCGGCACGAAATTGGACAACCTCCCCCTTGGTTTCACTGACAAAAGTCACCCACTCCTATATCAGCTTAGACCTTTTCTCGAAGAGGTCGCCCGCGACGATAGGCCGCTTCGGTCTTGTCCTTGACGACATACGCCAGCGCGGCCTCGCAAATCTCACGCGGAAAACTCGTCCTCTCCGCCGCCCAGTCGCGGAAGCTCGAGCGGAACCCGTGCGCGGTCACGGCAAGACCCATGCGCCGCAGCGCCATTAGAAACACCATATGGGACATTGGCTGACCGTCAATACGGCCGGGGAACACGAGTTCGGCGCCGCAGCTGAACTCCTTCGCCCTCGCAAGTATTTCCAGCGCGCGGGCCGACAGAGGCACCCGGTGTGCGCAGCCCGCCTTCGTGCGCGCCGCCGAGATGGTCCAGGCCTTGCTAGGAGCATCGATTTCGTCCCAACGGGCTCCCAGCACCTCGCTGGTGCGGGTCGCCGTCAGGATCAAAAGCTCGAAAGCGAGCTTGGCGCCCTCGCCGGCGTCGCAGGTGTGCAGCTGTTAGATGAAAGTCGGCACACCCCTTCCGCCATGCTCCCGGTCTGCCCAAGCTGGCGCGCCGATTGCGGCGTGTCCGGCGGTTCATTAGCATCGGTCGACGGGAGCGCGACATGTTCCGTTCATGCGGCGCGGCGTTATTGGTGTTGCTGGCAGCGCATGCAGTGCATGCGCAAAGCGAGCCGGACACCCTCTCGGCTTTTTCCAACCCCGGACAATTGCCCGTCTATTTCGACATGCTGACACGGCTCAAAGTCGCCGTGGAAAAAACGCGAGGCGATCATGCCGTGACTTACAAGGCGGTCGGCGTGCGGCTGTTTGCTTGCTCGCACGCCTATATTCGCCTTGCCAAGCAAGCGGATTTGGATGCACCCCATCGGGCTCGCTATTCGGCCTCCGGTGAGCTCTATGCGCACGCGGCTGCCGGCCTCTACCCCGACTCGCTCGCAGAGTTGAAGCAGGACTATGCAGACAGCCTAGCGAAATCGAAGGCCGGGCAAAGGCGCGGCGCCTATTCTGCGCGGGTCTGCGACGCGCTGTCCGACGTCAATCTGGGAACGGTCTATAATGCCATTCTTGACCTGACGGAGCAGTCCACCGCGCAATGACAATGCGCCCGGCGCTTGCGCATCGAGGTCGAGCGCGGCGAGGTTTAGCCTCAGGCCTTGAGCAGCCAGCTGAACGCCCGCCGCAGTTCGGCGGTGCCGTTGGTTTCATGCCAACGCCCGTGCGCGATGATGATGCGCTCGGGGTTCCACGCCAGCATGGTTTCCACGGCCGCGCGCAATTCGCGCTTATGGCGCCAGGTAAAGGTCAGGCGCAGGTCGCGCGTCAGTCCCCCGTGCGGCGCCGAGACGCCGCCGATCCACATCAGCAGACGCAGGAAGAACCCGCCAACTTTCTCCGGCTCGAAGTTCTCGATGAGGTCGGTGAGGATGAGCGTGCGGCTAAGGCGATGGAAGAACTCGATCTCGGTCATGTAGCCGCCCACGATCGGCAGCGTGGCGATCTCGGCGTCCCACGGGTAACCGGTCAAAGTCGTGAGCGCGTGTCCGGCGAAATCGATATGCGAGCCGGCCTGCTCGCGGATGCGCGGCGCCAGATAGACTTGCGCATCGGGGAATGCCGATTTCCATTCGGGAATCCACCAGTAATGGATGGGTTGGGTCCGACGAGGAAGCCGACCCTGCCCTGCCGTTCGATCTCCGCTCGCAAGGACGGCGTAAGCGGCGTCGGCGAATGCACGAACAGCACGCCGGAGCCAAGCCGGATCACCGTCATGCGGGTGGGAAATGGAAGCTTAGGCCAGGGGAACCCGAAGCGGATCACCGGCCCATCGACGATCCACAGGTTCTCGGCGACCGGCTTGAGCGTGTTGAGCGGCGGATAGGTGGCGCGCGCGTCGTCGGGCATGGGATGGTGTCGCCCTTCATGATATGCGCCGCGTGAGCAACCGGCTATTCGAACGGCAGATAGGGCCCGCCGCGCGTGCGGCAGTCGTGCTGGCAGGCGCGGTCGCAGGCGTCGGTGTGCTCGAGGCAGCGGCCCTGCTGGTCGACTGGCAGGCAGCCGACAAGGTCCCAGGTGCAGGCCGATTGGCATTCGCGCCAGCAGGCGCGCGCGGCCCATACCGCTTCCGCTCGCGCGCTCCGCGGGAACGGCAGCGCCTGCCGCGCGGTCGGCACCAGCGCGCGGTCGGCCGCGGCCGCCAATTCGGCTCGCGGCATCACAATACCGCCAAACATCAGACCTATCAGGACGGCCGCGCGCTTCATGGGGAGGCTCCTGCCCGCAGGCTGGCATGGTAATGCCGCTGGTGCCGGACGCCAACGGTCCAGGAACTTCCGCAATCCCGGTGTGGTTGCTAGTGTGACAAATATAACAGCTTCAGGGGGGCGTGCCAGCGCGGGTCACGCGCGAGGGAGCAGCCGGTGAGCAGCGTCGCACAAACACAAGTCCAAAACCGCCAAGACGAACCTGCCCAGCGTTTCGGCACCACCGGCATCAAGCCCCTGGAGCGGCCGAGCCTGGTGACGCGCATTTTCATGCGCGTGGTGGCCTGGGTCGAACGGCTCAACCTGAGATGCAGCAAGGTCGGCAATCCGCCGATCTATGACAATGCTGTCTTCCCGTGGGCCAAGGAGATCGAAAAGGAGTGGCGGGCGATCCGCGCCGAGCTCGATGAGGTGCTCACGCGCCAGGACGCCCTGCCCGGCTTCCACGAAATTTCGTCGGATGTGGCCAGGATCAGCCAGGACAGCGGCTGGAAGACCTTCCTGCTGTGCGGCTATGGCTTCCGCTCGGACGCCAATATCGCGCGTTGCCCGCAGACTTGGGCCGCATGCCGGAAAATCCCCGGCCTGATCACCGTGATGTTCTCGATCTTCGAGCCGGGCAAGCATTTGCCGCCGCATCGTGGCCCCTATAACGGCGTGCTGCGGCTGCATCTCGGCCTGATCGTGCCGGAGCCGCGCGACCAGCTCGGCATAAGGGTGGAAAACGAGATTTACCGCTGGCGCGAGGGCGAAGCGATCATCTTCGACGACGCCTATGAGCACGAGGCCTGGAACTACACCGCGCATACGCGGGTGGTGCTGTTCATCGATTTCCGCAAGCCGACGCGGTTTCCGGCGCGTTTCCTCAACTGGCTACTGCTGCATCTGGCCGTGTTCACGCCCTTCATCCGCGAGGGCCTGGACAACCAGAAGGCCTGGGAGAAGAAATTCTACCAAGAAGCCGAAGCGCTGCGGAACCGGTGAGCCTTGTCTTCGCCCGCTATCGCGACTAGCTCCCTCCCTGCATGCGCGCTCCGGAAAACGAAACCCCCACCGTAAGCTTCGTCTCGCTCGGCTGCCCGAAGGCACTGGTCGACAGCGAACGCATCGTCACCCGCCTGCGCGCGGAGGGCTATGCGCTCTCCCGCGAGCACGCCGGCTCCGACCTCGTCATCGTCAACACCTGCGGCTTCCTCGACAGCGCCAAGGCGGAATCGCTCGCCGCCATCGGAGCGGCGCTGAAGGAAAACGGCAAGGTCATCGTCACCGGCTGCATGGGCGCCGAGCCGGAGAGCATCGCGTCGGCCTATCCGGACGTGCTGGCGATCACCGGGCCGCAAGCCTATGAGAGCGTGGTCGCGGCCGTGCATCAGGCGCTGCCGCCCAAGCACGACCCGTTCCTCGACCTGGTGCCGCCGGAGGGCGTCAAGCTGACGCCGCGCCATTACGCGTATCTCAAGATTTCCGAGGGGTGCAACAACCGCTGCAGCTTCTGCATCATACCCAAGCTGCGCGGCGACTTGGTATCGCGCCCCGCCGCCGAGGTGCTGCGCGAGGCCGAAAAGCTGGTGCAGGCAGGCGTCAAGGAACTGCTGGTGATCTCGCAGGACACCTCCGCCTATGGGCTCGATCTCAAATACGCCGCCAGCCGCTGGCGCGAGGGGCAGGTGCGCGCGCAGTTCGCCGATCTCGCCGCTGCCTTGGGCGAGTTCGGGGTCTGGGTGCGGCTGCATTACGTCTACCCCTACCCGCACGTCGACGCGGTCTTGCCCTTGATGGCCGAGCGGAAAATTCTTCCCTATCTCGATATCCCATTCCAGCACGCTTCGCCCGACATCCTTCGGCGCATGCGGCGGCCGGCGGCGCAGGAGAAGACCTTGCAGCGCATTGCGCGCTGGCGCGCGATTTGTCCCGAGCTGACGCTGCGCTCGACCTTCATCGTCGGCTTTCCCGGCGAGACCGAACAGGATTTCGCCACGCTGCTGCAATGGCTGCAGGAAGCCGCGCTCGACCGCGTCGGCTGCTTTCGCTACGAGCCGGTGAACGGCGCCGCGGCCAACGACCTCGCAGCGCCGGTGCCGGACGAAGTGAAAGAAGAGCGCTGGCATCGATTCATGCAGGCGCAGCAGAAAATCTCCGCGCGCCGGCTCAAGCGCAAGGTGGGGACGCGGCAACAAGTGATCATCGACGAAGCAGGACCTTCGGTTGCCAAAGGCCGCTCGATGGCCGACGCGCCGGAGATCGACGGCGCCGTCCACGTGACCAGCCGTCGTCCCTTGCGCATCGGCGAGATCGCGACCGTCAAAATCGAACGCGCCGACGCCTACGATCTGCACGGCTCGGCGGTCGGTTTCTAGCCTCCGAGCGAGCGCACGACCTTCACCACGGCCTCGGTCAATGTTTTCAGTTCCTCCGGCGCAATCGTGAAGGACGGCGTCAGATAGATCACATTGCCGAACGGGCGGATGAACACGCCCTCCTCCACAAAGCGCGCGCGCAAACCGTTGAGATCGTCAATGCGCTCCATCTCCACCACCCCGATTGCGCCTTTGACGCGCACGTCCTTGACATGCGCCAGGCCGCGGCAAGGCTCCAAGCCCTGTGTAAGCTGCGCCGCGATCGCTGCCACCTGCTTGAGCCGCGGTTCGCGCGCGAACAGATCGAGCGAGGCATTGGCGGCGGCGCACGCCAACGCATTGGCCATGAAGGTGGGGCCATGCATCAGCGCCTTTCCAGGATCGTCCGCCCAGAAGGCGTCGAACACGGCGCGTGTGGCGACGGTCGCGGCAAGCGGCAAGGTGCCGCCGCTGAGCGCCTTCGACAGCGTGATGATGTCGGGCACGACTTCCGCCTGCTCGCAGGCAAACAGCGTGCTGGTGCGGCCGAAGCCGGTGAAGATCTCGTCGAAGATCAGCAGCAGATCGTATTTGTCGGCGAGCGCGCGCAGCCGGCGCAGCACCGGGGCCTCGTGAAAGATCATGCCGCCCGCGCCTTGCACTAGCGGCTCGACCACGATGCCGGCCATGGTTTCGGCCTTTGCCGCCAGCAGCCGGTCCAGATCGGCAAAGTCCTCGTCGCTGCGGGGAAGATCGACAACGATATGCTGCGGCAACAGCGGCGCAAACAGCGCGTGCATGCCTTGCGGATCGCTCACCGCCATGGCGCCGGTGGTGTCGCCGTGATAGCCGCCGTTGAAGGCGAGGAAACGGGTGCGTCGGCCCGCGCCACGGTTGAACCAGTATTGCAGCGCCATCTTCAGTGCGACTTCGACGGCGACGGAGCCGGACTCGGAGAAAAACACGCGGGTGAGATCGCCCGGCAGCAACGCCGCCAGCCGGCGCGCCAGTGTCAGCGCGCCCTCATGCACCAGGCCGCCGAACATCACATGCGGCATTGCGGCAAGCTGGCGCTCGACCGCCTCCCTGATGTGCGGGTGGTTGTAGCCGTGGCAGGCGGTCCACCAACTGGCGATGCCGTCGATCAGATAGCGCCCGTCGGCGAGCACAATGCGGCATCCTTGCGTGCGCGCGACGGCCAAGGGCGGCGCAATCGTCTTCATCTGGGCATAGGGCAGCCAAACATGCTCGAGCCCGGCCGTCAGCCAGGCCGGCGGATTGCTGCTTTTAACGGTATCGCCCGCCATTTCCCGCTTTCCCACCCGGCGTGGAGGACATTTCGCCCTCCGACGCGCTAAAGTGTCTTGATGCACTCGCTCGACGCCTATGCGCAAGACAAGCTTGCCGATCTGGAGCGGCGGAACCTGCGCCGCGCGCTCACCGAGACCCTGCGCGAGGACGGCATCTGGGTCGAGCGCGGCGGGAGGCGCCTTTTGTCGTTTTCCTGCAATGACTACCTCAATCTGAGCCAGCACCCGGCGGTCAAACAGGCGGCCGCGGAGGCGCTGCGCATCTATGGTGCCGGTTCCGGCGCCTCCCGCCTCATCACGGGCAACCACCCGCTCTATGCCGAACTGGAGGCTCGCCTGGCGCGCATCAAGGCGACCGAGGCCGCCCTGGCGTTCGGCTCCGGCTACCTCGCTAATGCCGGCATCATCCCGGCGCTGATCGGCCGCGATGGCTTGGTGCTGGTGGACGAATTGGCGCATGCCTGCATCCATGCCGGAGCGCAATTGTCGGGCGGGCGGGTGCTCGCCTTCCGCCACAACGATGTCGCGGATGCGCGCGAACTGATGAGCACGCAGCGGGCCGGGCACGACCATGCGCTGATCGTCACCGACGGCGTGTTCTCCATGGACGGCGATCTGGCGCCGCTCGCCGATCTGCTGAGCGCGGCCAACGAACACGACGCCTGGCTGATGTCGGACGACGCGCACGGTCTCGGCGTGATCGGCGGCGGGCGCGGCTCATCCTTCGCCGGCAATGTGCATATCCCGCTTCCCCTGCAAATGGGCACGCTGTCCAAGGCGGTGGGCGCCTATGGCGGCTATCTCTGCGCCTCCGCTGCCGTCATCGATCTGATGCGCAACCGTGCCCGCACCTTGATCTATTCCACCGGTCTACCGCCGGCGATCGTGGCAGCCAGCATCGCTGCCCTCGATCTGATCGAACGCGAGCCGGATTATGCGGCGCGGCCCGTGAAGAAGGCGAAAGCTTTCACGCGCTTGGTCAACTTGCCGGAAGCGCAGAGCCCGATCGTGCCGGTGCTGGTGGGCGACGAACAGGCGGCGCTCAAGGCCTCGCGTCTGCTCGCCGACGAAGGCTTCCTCGCCGTCGCCATCCGCCCGCCCACGGTTCCCGTAGGCACCGCGCGCTTGCGGCTGACGTTCACGGCGCAGCATCCCGACGATGCGATAGAGCGGCTCGCCGACATCGTGCGCGACCGGATCATGGTCTAACCTGTGTCCGCTTATTTCGTCACCTCCACCGGCACCGATATCGGCAAGACCTTCATCACCGCCGGGCTGATCCGCACGCTGCGCGGACCCAACCATTCGGTCGATGCGCTGAAGCCCGTGGTGAGCGGCTACGACTCCTCGGTGGTCGAGACCAGCGATCCGGCGGTGCTGCTCCAGGCTCTGGGCCGGCCGGTCAGCGCCGAGGAGATCGCGCGCATCGCGCCCTGGCGCTTCCGCGCGCCGCTGTCGCCCGATCTCGCCGCCGCGCGCGAAGGCCGCGCCATCGATTTCGACGAACTCATTGCCTTCAGCCGGCGGGCGATCCCCAACACGCCCGGCACTTTGTTTATCGAAGGCGTCGGCGGCATCATGGTGCCGCTCGACGCCGGCCACACCGTGCTCGACTGGATGGCGGCGCTCGGTATCCCGCTGGTGTTCGTGGTGGGCGGCTATCTCGGCACTATCAGTCATACGCTGACCGCGCTCGACGTGCTGGCGCAGCGCCAGCTCAGCATTGCGGTGATCGTGGTCTCGGAGAGCGAGCGCAATCCGGTCGAGCTCGACGAGACGGTCGCCAGCATCGCCCGCTTCGCGCGCGGCGCGCCGGTGATCGGCCTGCCGCGGCTGCCGCGCGGCATCAGCGAACATCCGGCCTTCGCGCGCATTGCCGCCTTGCTATGACGAGGCGGCGAAGCGGCCTTGGGGATGTCGGCCGGATCGACGTCAGCCATGATGCGCCAGCAGTGTTTCCAGCATGCCTTCGAAATTGACCAACGCGTGCATCAGCATGGTGAGGATGGTCGAGCCGCTGGCCCAGCGGAACCAACCGAGCAGCAGGCCGAACACGAAGACCTGGAGGATGACGAGGAAATCATATTGCACGTGGACCGCGGCAAACAGCAGCGCGGTGACCGCGATCACCGCCCAGGCATCGCGCGGCGAGCGGTGCCAGCCGCGGAACAAGAAGCCACGGAACAGCGTCTCTTCGCCGATCGGCGTCACCACCACGACGACCAGCCAGAGCACCGGCAGCCAGCCGGCGGCGCTGGCGGTGCGGTAGATGTCGGTCTGGAAGGAGGTGACGATGTGCTGGCCGGTAAGCCAGCTCACGCCGTCGCCAAGGGCGATGAAGGCGATGACGGCGATCACGGCGATAACGATGTGGCTTTGCCGCGGCGGCACGAAGCCGAGATACCGCGCGGCGGGCTCGCCGGTCTGCCGCGCCATCAGCACCAGCAGCGCCAGTTGCACCGGCGTCGACACCAGGATGACCAGGCTCACGGCCACCCCGTCGCCGGAGAAATTCGGTAGCTGCGCCAGCGCCCGGCCGTACCACCAGGTCAGCGCCACCAGCGCCGCCATCTGCCCGGCCAGCAAAGCAATGAGGCCGAGGCCGAAAGTCGACCAGCGGCCCCAAGGCTTCACCTCGCCGGACGGCGGCGCCA